>Ga0070680_100004195_pt1 | contig 10807 bp, 10 predicted proteins | sample KBSC73BmetaG_FD_64672 | JGI IMG/M metagenome (GOLD analysis project Ga0070680, IMG submission 64672) | Corn rhizosphere microbial communities from Kellogg Biological Station, Michigan, USA - KBS C7-3B metaG | ecosystem: Host-associated > Plants > Roots > Rhizosphere | place: USA: Michigan... | reverse complement strand
TTTGAAATCATTGAATAAATTCCAAATGCAAAATCTAAAATTGCAAAAGCAATAGCAATCTTTTTCGATTCGCCTGGCAGTAATGTTATAAAGTTTTTTACTATAAATAATGATATTACTAGAACAATAAGAGAAATAACAAGCTTAACAATCAAATACATTATCTGATTGTTATTTATTATTGTAGATTGAAAAAACCCATTTAAAGGGATCAACAATAGTCCTACTATATAATAAACTAATATATCAACGACTACGAGTTTAATGAATTTATTTCCTGTCTGATTCATAAATAAACAGAGTACTAATAATAATTGAAAACCTTATTTGCATAAGTATAACTCATTTTTAGAACAATATCTATATAATCGTTTTAAAAATTGCTGTTTTGAAAACTACAAATTATATAGTAAATACAAAGAAAAAATCACCTTTTTGAGGTGATCTTTTCATATGGTAGCGCATAGGGGAATCGAACCCCTGTTGCATGGATGAGAACCATGCGTCCTAGCCACTAGACGAATGCGCCACGTAAATCTTTGGTAAGTTTATCAAAAATGAGCCGTTTTGTCGATACGACGAAATATGCTATAATAATTGTGAAAAGAAAGTCAATTTTTGAAACAAAATAGCAGTTTTCATTTATCTTATGAGGAGACTCCATTTCCCCGAAGGGTTTTTGTGGGGAGCTTCTACTTCAGGCCATCAAATAGAGGGCAACAATACCAATTCAGATTGGTGGGCTTTTGAGCATAGCACCAGACGGGAAGAAGAACTTAGGGATGAGGGAAAAGACCCTCAAAATTATTACAGCGGCATAGCCTGTGACTCCTACAACAGGTTTGATGAAGATTTTTCCCTGGCAGAGCATTTAAACCAAAACGCAACCAGAATTGGCATAGAGTGGGCAAGGATAGAACCTAAAGAAGGGGAGTTCAGTGAGAAAGAACTGGACCATTACGAAAAGGTGCTGCAGTCCGCCAAGGCTCACGGATTGCAAACATTTGTCACGCTTCACCATTATGGAAATCCCATGTGGCTTGCTAAAAAAGGCGCATTTTTAAATGAAGAGACGGTAGATTTGTTTGCGCGGTATGCATCCAAAGTAGCAGACCGGCTGGGACAGTATACCGACTTTTGGCTGACCATAAATGAGCCAGAAGTCTACGCCAGTCATGCATCTTTGTTTGCGAAGTTCCCGCCTAGGGCAATGAACATACGAAAAACGTTTAAGGTGGTAAATAATTTAATAGCCGCACACAATAAAGCAGCAGCAATACTCAGGCAAAAAACCAGAAAGCCAGTTAGCATGGCGTATCAGCTGACAGACCTTGAACCAGCCGGCTTTTTTGGCCACTTTACGCACATGCTTGCCGAGTATTTTATGAATAGCTATATTTTAAGCCGCACTGTACATGCCTGCGATTTTATTGGCGTTAACTATTATTTTCATCACCATATTGGTTTTTGGGGTCTACGCAACCACAGCCATAGCCAGCACGAAGAAACCGACTTGGGTTGGGGCATACATCCGGAAGGCTTGGAGCGCTTGCTGCTTAAGCTAAAAAAATATAACAAACCGCTTTATATAACAGAAAACGGAATTGCGGACGCGCGTGACGCCAAGAGGGAAAAGTTTATAAAAGACCATCTTGTGTCCGTACACAAAGCCATAGGGCAAGGCGCGGACGTGCGCGGGTATTTGTATTGGTCTTTAATCGATAATTTTGAATGGCTGCAGGGGTTTGGCCCAAGGTTTGGACTTATTGAAATAGACAGAGAAGATTTGCTCCGCAGAAAAGTTCGATACAGCGCTACAAAGTTTGCAGAAGTGTGCAGAAACAATTATCTGGAAGCCTGATGATAGTTCTTTTGACGATTTTTCAATATTTTTTACAGACGGTTACCGACGTTGCCGATAAGTTTTTAATATCCAAAAGAAAAATTCGTCCGTTCAATTATACTTTTTATACCATCGTCACCGGCGTCGGACTGTTGGTTATTTGGCCGTGGGTGTACCGCGCTACGCCTTTGCATTATATATTGCTATCGCTCATTTCCGGCGCGGCTTTTTCTCTCGCCATGTATATGTTTTATATGGCTCTGGCAGAAGGCGAAGTCAGCCGCGTGGTCCCATTTGTCTACGGCATTGTGCCGCTATTCGATGTTTTAATAGGCGTACTCTTCCAAAAGAATTTTCTTAAAGTTTCGGAAATGGCTGCGCTGTTTTTGCTTATCCCCGGGGCATTGCTAATGGGGTACAGAAACGGCACATTGTTTACGTCCCATGTGGGGAAAAAAATTACCGCAGCATTTTTTTTGAGCGTGTATTATGCGCTGTGGCACGCCGCATCAAGCGGCCAGCCGGTACTTAACAATTTAATGTGGAATAGAATCGGCGCGGCGGCGGTCTTAATTCCGTTCCTGCTGGTACCCTCACTTAAAAAGGAAGTCCTGACTGCAGATGAAGTAGAGCAGAAAAAAAATACCGCGATTATTTTTTTGGCAAAACAGGCGCTTGGCGGTGGAACATTTGTATTTTTAAGTTATCTGCTCGCTGTCGGGAAAGTGCCGGTTATAAACGCGCTGCAGGGCTTTCGCTATGTCTTTTTGTTTGTCACCGCACTGCTTTTAAGCCGGCAATATCGACATATTATTGACGAAGACTTAAATACCTCTATTATCCGCCAAAAATTTGTCGCAGTTGCTCTTATGTTTTTAGGAACAGTAATCCTTTTCTTATAATATGAAGGTTTGGAAGAAAATTATATTAAGTTTGGGCGTTATAATGCTGTTTGTTTGGCTTGTAACGCTTAAAGCCGGCCCAAAAGCAAAAGTTGTCGACTATGGCGCAACTTTTAGCGTGCCGTATGCGCAGGGGCTGGGTATTGACTGGAAAGATGCATACAAGGAGGCAATCATAGATTTGCAAATAAAAAAAATGCGCATACCGGTGTATTGGGACGAAGTGGAAAATAATCGCGACACGTATAACTGGGACGATTTTGACTACATGCTTAATTTGGCAAAAGACAACAACGTCCAGGTTGTGTTTGCTATTGGAAAAAGGTTGCCGCGCTGGCCGGAATGCCATGTGCCCGGCTGGGCAGAAAAACTTTCGAGCGTAGACGAACAAAATGCACAGTTGTCGTACATGGAAACGGTCGTTCGTAAATACGGTTCAAATGCGTCCATTATAGCTTGGCAGGTGGAAAACGAAGCATTCCTTGGAAGTTTTGGCCCATGCCCAAAACTAGACACCGCGTTTTTTGATAAAGAAATTAATTTAGTTAAAACATTGGATCCCAGCCGTCCCATTTTAACAACAGACAGCGGGGAATTGAATTGGTGGATAAAAGCAAGCAGCCGGGGCGATGAATTTGGAACCACGTATTACCGCTATGTCTATTCCGACGTGCTTAAACGCTACTGGACGAATTTTTATTTCCCCTCATGGTTTTACCTCTTTAAAGGTGGTATAGTAAGAATACTACATCCCGGAAAGCCCGTGTACATAGCGGAGCTGGAAGCGGAGCCTTGGACAACTGCGGGCATACCAAATACCCCAATAGACCAGCAATTCCAAACCATGAGCCTGGACAAGTTTAATACCATAACCCGGCTGGCGGCAGAAACAGGTTACTCGCCGCAGTATTTGTGGGGAGTCGAGTGGTGGTATTGGATGAAGCAGCATGGCCATCCGGAATTTTGGGAAAGAGCCAAACAATTAATACATCATACTAAGTAGATGAAAAGCATTATTGGCCTAGACATAGGCGGAACAAAAATAGCGGGGATTGTTTATGACGGGAAAACAGTTTTGCGGCGTTTAACTGTCCCAACCCCGAAAGATTTGGAGGGATTTGAAAAATCAATTCTTAAATTGCTTGGACTTTTGTCTTCGGGTAAAACTATTGGCGGTATTGGGGTTGGCATGGCCGGGGTCATTAGCCCGAACACGGGGCAAATTGTGTACAGTCCGAATATGAAATTTCTGCTCGGATTCAACCCGGAAAAGTTTTTTAAGGGCAAGAAGTTAAAAAATGTGCGGGTGGAAAATGACGCTAACTGCTTTGCACTTGCGGAATCTCTCCTTGGAAAAGGCAAGGAATTCAAAAATTTTGTCGGCCTTACCCTTGGTACGGGAATTGGCGGAGGAATTGTAATCAATAAAAAATTATATACCGGCGCAAATGGGGCAGCAGGGGAGACCGGCCACTTAATGGCAGATTTTAAATATGACAGCGAACATTACTACCAAATGGCAAGAGACAAGAAAGACTATGAAAAACTTGGCGAGGTAGTGGGGCTGTTACTTTCGAATTTAATAAATTTTTTGGACATCGAAGCTGTTATCTTGGGCGGCTCAGTAGCGATAACAAAAGCAGACTTATTTTTGCCCCATGCGCTTGGGGCTGTACGCAAACATATTATAAGCAGGCCAATATTTCCAAAAATAATTGTTTCCACTCTCAAAGATAGCGGCAGTCTCGGTGCGGCCCTGCTTTTAAAAGAATAACTCCACTATAATACTATATCGTATTATAGTAAACAAATTTTATGAAAAAAATAATTATAGTTTTATGTGGAGTGCTACTCCTATGCGCAGCATGTCAAAAGGTGCAGCTTAAGCAAGAAATTCCCAGTTCGCCTCAAGCTTCGTCTGAGCCTTTGCCTAAGTAATGTGAGCATAATATACTCTTCCTAGCATACAGGAGGCACACATGACAATTAAGGAATATATTTGTGACGCATGTGGCGGAAAAGTGACCCTGAATCGTAATGATCATTATGAATGTCACGAGTGTCATACTCAGTTTACTACAGCCGATGAACCATCCCTTCCACAAGTACGACTCCAATGCGCTAGCGGCGGACGTCCGTTAGGGGTCCATATTGCTTAGTCGGAAGGAGTGGGTGAGTTTTGAACTGCCATGCTTCATTAAAGCCGACAAAAAGGCCGGGTACCTACCCGGCCTTTTTTTATTCTTCATCTTCAGTATCCTCTTCATCCTCAATCTCTTCTTCCGGGTCTTCTTCAAGTCCCTTTATTTCTTCGGGTATTTCTGGCTCGGGAGTTTCTTCGGGCAAGGCTTCCTCCGTAATTTCTACTTCTTCAGAAATTTCTACAATTGCTTCCGCTGGCTGTTCCAAGCTTTCCGGTTCAGCTGCCGACTCTGCAATGGCGGCAGTTTCCGGAAGTTTAATTTCTCCGGTAATTTTTTCAAATTCCGGCAAGTCTTTTACGGAAGTGAGTCCCAAGTGCTGTAAAAATTCAGTTGTGGTTTGGTATAAAAATCCGCGGCCGTCTCCGGGGTTCGGCACTTTTTCTATAAGCCCGCGCATAAGTAAATGGCGAAGGCTGTACTGGGAATTTACTCCGCGAATGGCTTCTATTTCTGCCTTGGAAACAGGTTGTCGGTATGCAATAATTGCTAAAACTTCTACAGTGGCATCGGTCAATTTTTCCCGCAGATCAGTATTTAAGAAATCTTTTACTTTAGCAGAATTGGCAGGTTGGGTAGAAAACTGGTAAGAGCCGTTGTTTTCCAAAAGCACAATACCACTGTCTTTGTGTTCGTTTTGCAACTCTTCCAAAGTCTCACTGACCGCAACGACTTCCAATTCCAAATGCTTAGCCAGCTGTTTGGCAGTCAACGGCCGGTTGGCTACAAATAAAATACTTTGTAAGACAGATTTTATGCTTGATGGTTCCATAGTAAATAAATACCAATAATAATTAATGCAAAAGCATATAAAATGATTGTTTGTCTTCGTCCTAATACATTAGGGTTTATTTTTTCCGGAACCGGCGGAGTTATCCATTTATGATAGGCTAAATATTGTACCATCCTATTATATAGGGCGTTGTTCGAAAGGGTAATAAGCAAAATGCCGGCGATTATAAAAAGTAACCCAATTGTAATTTTAGACATATGTTTGTATTAGGAATCCGGTTGGTTGTTGTATTTTTTTATAACAACGTCCGCAAATAGCGTTTCTTGGTCGGCAATAAATATTTTTTGCTTAATTAGCTCTAAGAGCGCTAAAAATGTAACGATAACTTCGGTTTTGTTTTTTGCCGTTTTCAGCAAATCGCTTAGCTTGGTTTCCACCTGCTGTCCTAAAGAATTCCTAAGATGGTCTATTTTTTCCTGAATAGAAATAGCTTCTTTGACTTTAGCTTTAGGCAGGTTGTCCAGTTCACGGAGGCCCTGCAGTACGGTTATAATTGCCGCGTGCATTTCTTTTGCGGTAACGCCAGGGTCGGGGTAAAAGCTGACTCGCTCCTCAAATGTTAAAGTTCTTGTCCAGCTTTGTTTGCGGCGATTGTCCAGGTGCTTTAAATATTTGGCAACTTCCTTAAATTGTTTGTACAAAAGCAGTTTGCTTTCAAGGTCGTGTCCGGCGTCCTCTTCTTCTGGCTCAACTTCCAAGCTTGGAAGTATAGCTTTAGATTTTATAACCAAAAGTTTTGCGGCAATGGAAAGGTAATCTGCCAGAACTGTTGGGTCCACATGTTCCAGCTGTTTTATATATTGTAAAAATTGCTCGGTTACCTGGGCGAGCGCAATTTGGGTTATATCCAACTGCTGCTGCTCAATAAGGCTAAGCAGTAAATCTAACGGACCTTCAAAATTGTGAACACGGACTTTGTCCATTATCGTTTGTTTTTAGAAAATGTTCCTTTAAGTGGTTGAACAAGTTTTTCAAAATCTTTTAGCGCAATCTCTACACTATGAGTGTAGCTTCCCGCAGAGGCAATTATTTTTTTAGATTTTGCCAATGTTTTGTCGAGCAGTGTCTGCATATTATACATATTACCAAACGGATGAAGGAGCCCGACTTTAGTTTTAAGCTTGCTTACTATGTCTTTCTCCGTAGCCATGGAAACCTTTTTTGCTTTGAGTGCTTTTTTAATACCGGTTAGGTCTACATATTTACCAGCTGGAAGAACAATAAGCACTAAAAAATCTGTCATTGCGAGCGAGGCTTTAGCCGAGCGTGGCAATCTAGATTGTTTCGTCTCCGTCAGCCTAGGCTGACGCATCCTCGCAATGACTGGCTCGGGACCGGTTACCTTAACTAAAACTACCTTCGCAATTTCTGAAAGTTTTTTCCTGGTTGTTTGGGCGGTATCGTGAGCGGTATACACTATTTTGTGCTCAAGGTTCCGGTATTTCACCTTTGCTTCATCTAAAAATTTGGTAACTTTTGTTTCTGAAACTGCAACAGGATTTTTGGTTTGTTTTTTCTTGGTGGTTTTCTTTTTCATATCTGTGTCATCCTGAAATAAATTCAGGATCTATTTAATTTCGTGGATGCTGAAACAAGTTCAGTATGACAGGAATGATAGGCAGTGGGCTAGTTTTCGTTTTTTGCAAATAAAGTATCAACTATTTTACTGGCCATTATCATCATAATGGCGGCCGGAATAAATATAAACACATCGGTATATGTAATCCATGCCCAGCCATTTTTGGTAAATTCAAAGGCGCTGCAGCTATGCAGATTGCTGCCAAGTATTATGTAGTTTCGGCACAAGCCCGTGGAGGCAAATTTATATACTGCTTGCACTGCAATAATGATGTTTACAAATGCGACTACAGAGAGCCAATATAATATATTTTTCTTTTGGTTTTGTGAGAAATTTGAGAGAGATTCTTTTATGTTCATTTGAGAGAGATTAATATTTATTCTTTTTTCTTTGGTAAATCCAATCTAATATGTAATTCCTTCAGTTGTTTTTCTTCCACTGTTCCGGGCGCGCCCATCATTACGTCTTCTGCGCTGCCGTTTTTTGGAAAAGCAATAACTTCGCGGATGTTTGGTTCGTTTTCAAGTAGCATTAATAATCGATCAATTCCAGGAGCAAAACCGCCGTGCGGAGGAGCACCGTATTCAAAGGCGCGTATCATGGCGCCAAACTTTTCGTCTACCACTTCTTTCGGGTAACCAACCAGCTCAAATGCTTTGTACATAATTTCCGGGTTGTAGTTTCGAATAGCGCCGGAAGAAAGTTCCAGTCCGTTAGCTATAATGTCGTATTGGTAGGCGCGAATAGTTAAAGGGTCCTGATTATTCAACGCGTCCAGTCCGCCTTGGGGCATGCTAAATGGGTTATGCATAAAGTCCAGTTTGCCTTCCTTGTTCAGTTCGTACATTGGAAAGTCGGTAATCCAGGCCCAGGCAACAACAGAGGGGTCTTTAAGGCCAAACACGTCACCCATTTTGTCGCGGAGTTTTCCTAAAACTTTGTTTACCAGTTCTTTTGTGTCTGCGCCGAAGAAAATAATATCGCCATCAGATGCATCGGTTTTTGTAATAATGGATTTTTTTTCATCCTCAGATAAAAACTTAAGGATCGGCGATTTGAATTCATTGTTTTCTAAAACAATATATGCAAGACCGCCTGCGCCTTCTTTTTTTACAAATCCAGTCAGTTCATCAATCTGACTACGTGTCAATTTTGCTCCGCCTTGTACGGCAATAGCCTTAACTACGCCGCCACCTTTAATTGCATTGCCAAAGACGCTAAATCCGGTGTTTTGCAAGTCCGCTGTTAAATCAATCAACTTCATATTGAACCGCAAGTCCGGACGGTCGGAGCCGTACTCTTCCATGGCTGTTAAATACGGAATGCGCGGAAATGGTTTTTGCAAAATTTTCTTGCCTGCCCATTCTTCGGTCAATTTTATAAACAATGGTTCCAGTTCATGAAAAACCGTTTCGTCTTTTTCAGCAAACGAAATTTCTAAGTCAAGTTGATAAAATTCTCCGGGACTTCTGTCTGCGCGCGGGTCTTCGTCGCGGAAGCATGGAGCAATTTGGAAGTACTTTGGCACGCCGGCAACCATCAAAAGCTGCTTAAATTGCTGCGGAGCCTGGGGAAGGGCATAAAATTTTCCAGGATGAAGCCGCGAAGGAACCAAAAAGTCGCGGGCGCCTTCTGGGGAACTGGAAGTCAAAATTGGCGTGGTAATTTCTATAAAGCCCTGGCCATCCATCCAGTCTCGTATGAATTTAATCATTTTATGGCGCTTGACCAGCATTTTTTGCATTTTGTCGCGGCGCAAATCTAAAAAACGGTATTTTAAGCGAAGTTCTTCGTTTGCAATTTCATCTCCATAGGCAATTTGGAAAGGGAGGGGTTTACTAGAATTAAGAATAATAAATTCCGAAATAAGAATTTCTACTGATCCCGTGGTAATATTTTTATTTATTGTTTCCGGTGTTCGCTCAACAACTTTACCTGTCGCTTGGATTACAAACTCATCCCGGGCTTTTCCTGCAAGAGAAAAGGCCTGTTGTGTTTCGGGATGAATTGCCAATTGAACCAGGCCTGTATGATCTCGAAGATCAATAAAAATAACGCCCCCATGATCGCGGCGGGAATTGACCCAGCCGGATACTTGGACGTCCTGGCCCACTTTTTGGAGCGTTTCTTGAGAGAGAGTTCGTTGCATAATCCGCAGATCTAACGCGGATCTACTAAAACGCGGATCGCACGCAGATGAATGTGCCCTTGCCGATAAACAGTCGGTAGGGATTAAGAATGTTGCCAATATTATAACATCAATTTGCAGGATTGACAAATTACTGTGAAGAGTATATTATAAGGAGAATTTGGAGGAAGTTATGAAGATGTTTGAAAACGACGATCAGGTCATTGATTCTGTGATAACAGCGAAAAATATCAGTTGGGGAAGTATTTCCCCAATTCCTCGCCGAGTAATCAGGCTTGTGCTTCAATCGGGGGAAGCTAGAAATTTTACTACCTGTATAGCCTGCACCGAAGGCAGCCATTACAAGTTATTGGAATTCGATCATAATTTCCCTTACGATAAGGTACCTCCTTTTTCCATGAGCGGGAGTTATTTGTTGGAGTCAATGGCGGGAGATTTTTCAGGAAAGGTAGACAGGATTTGCATGCATCTTCTGGCTCCTATGGCTATGGTATCGTTTGAACGAGTGCGTCGGAACGGGGATGAAGTTGAGGTCTATATTGAGATTAAGAAATGGGTATCCACCGTTCGAGTCTCCCTCGCGCAGCTTTCCGAATTCTTCGGCGAGGAACTTTTGTTTGCCGAATAGCCGTTATTGTTGTATTCTTGAGAAAGAGCGCCGCTGTGCGCAAATTCCGCTGGAGGTTCCAGCAACTCAGATGAGGGAAAAATGAAAAAAGTTCTGGTGTTGGGATTTCCTGCTGCGTTCGTGTTCTGTTTGCTCATGGTGGTCATTACTTTCAATAGGTTGTGATCCTAAGGAGGTGAGGTATTCAGTTATTGCTTGCTCTCTTGGCAGCCGTTTTGGTTCCGGCCTTGCTTCTTGGTAATAGCCGAAAAACGTGGTCTGGAATAAACTAAGTTATTTTGGAAAGTTTTGAAAGGAGGTTTAAATAGTAAGTGAAATAGGAGTTTTGTTTCGGTCCTGAAATATTGCGCCGAAGCGAAATGCGGTCAATCAATAACCAACATCGGGTAATTGTAAGCCGCAGCTTTTACTCCGAATCAGGATAAGGAGTTCTCTAGGAGAAGGCCGTTCCATCTTGTACACAACGCACGGCAATCGCCCGAAAGGGTAGGCGACACCCCTCACTTTGGTTGGAAAGGTGGGGGGTTATTTTTGTCTCACAGAAGATTCTGCTATACTACATATTGAAATTAATCAGAAACAAAACATGGCGCTGAAAAAAATAGTTCTTGATTTAGAAACGCAAAAGTCATTCCAGGAAGTTGGAGGAAGAGGGAAAAATCATTTGTTAAAAGTCAGCGTTTGTGTCGTGTATGACTATAATACTGGTAAA
>Ga0070680_100004188_pt1 | contig 10813 bp, 9 predicted proteins | sample KBSC73BmetaG_FD_64672 | JGI IMG/M metagenome (GOLD analysis project Ga0070680, IMG submission 64672) | Corn rhizosphere microbial communities from Kellogg Biological Station, Michigan, USA - KBS C7-3B metaG | ecosystem: Host-associated > Plants > Roots > Rhizosphere | place: USA: Michigan... | reverse complement strand
CCCTGCGCGGCCTGCAACCCGAGCCCGTGGATGTCGGTGATCAGCACGAGCAGGCCCGCCATCTGCTGGCCGCCCTTGGAGATGCCGAATTCGCCGGCGGTCTTGATCTCGTTGGTGTTGTTGGGGGGACCCGCCGCGATGCCGATGATCTTGGCCTTCGAGGCCTGCGCCTGCAGGATGAAGGACGACAGGTCCGGCGTGGCGAAGGGCGGTCGCACCGAGCCCAGTACCTTGCCGCCATTGGCGGTGATCACGGTCGAAGCATCACGCTCCAGCGAGTGGCCGAACGCATAGTCGTCGGTAATGAAGAACCAGGTGTCGCCGCCGCGTTTGACGACTGCCTTCGCAGTGCCGACGGCGAGCGCGCGGGTGTCGAACACCCACTGGATCGCATAAGGCGAGCAGAACTTGCCGTGGAAGTCGGCGGTGCCCGTCGAATGCACGATGAGGAGCTTTTTCTTCTCGTTGGCGACGTTCTGCACGGCAAGGCCGACAGCGGAGACCGGCACGTCGACGATCAGGTCGACCTGCTCGACGTCATACCAGCGCCGCGCAATGCTCGCGCCGATGTCCGGCTTGAGCTGGTGATCGCCGACGATCACGCTGACCGGCTTGCCCAGCACCTTGCCGCCGAAGTCCTCGACGGCCATCTGTGCCGCCGTCACCGAACCCTGTCCGGTCGGCGTCGAGGCCGGTCCGTTCATGTCGGTGAGCACGCCGATCTTGACGACGTCGTCCGAAACCTGCGCATCTGCAGCCGCCGATATCAGCATCGCGGCCGCAAACGTCCCAAGCACAGTCAAAGTTCTGGCGAACATCCTGTTTCCTCCCGGTAGGCCCGGCTCGCCGGCCGGTATTGGTTTAAGTTTCAAACATTCCCCGGGCCACGTCAACGCAGCCAAAAGCCTTAGTCCGGGGCGCGGGACGCATCATCGCTAATTCCCGCTTCCTGGGGTGAAGCGGGAATTGCCTCCTGCTTCAGGAAATCTCTCGAAATGACCCCATGCGGACATTGGGAAACCACACAACAGGCCGGCGCGCCACGGGCATTATTTCAAAGCTGGCGATGACTTGCTCTTCCGCCATGAGCCTGGTGGCATACCAACGTATTTCTTGAAGGCGCGATTGAACGCAGCTTCGGATTCGTAACCAACCTCCGCTCCCGCTTGTGCAACGCTGACACCAGGGATGGTCAGCTGCCGGATCGCGAGTTGCATGCGCCATCGGCCGAGATAATGCATCGGCGAAACTCCAACATAACGGGAGAAGCGATCGGCAAAGACTGTTCGCGAGAGGCCGACTTCCCGGGCAAGTTCAGCCAAGGTCCACGGCTTTTCTGGCTCTTCGTGGATGAGCCGCAGCGCATGTCCAACGTGTCGGTGCTTTAGTCCAGATAGCCACCCCTTCGAATCGTCAGGCAGATGAGTGATATACTTGCGGACCACTTCAACGAACATCAGCTCGGCAACCTTGGCCAGCAGACTTTCGGTGCCGGCGCTGCCGCGTTCGGCCTCTTCAGCTGCGAGACGAAGCATATTGGCCAGCCAGCTCTGTCCTGCAGCAGACATTTGGCTGAGGAGCATGCGAGGCAGGGCTTCCAGAAGTGGATTGAACGGTCGCGCATCACAGCCGAAATAACCGCAAACCAGGTGGCAGTAGTTGGCGCCGTCATTGTTCAGGCGGATCACGATCGGCAGCGGCCGGCCTTTCGGCCGACAGTATTGCTCGAGGTCAGGATGACCCCGCATGCCAGGCGCGGAACTCAGGACGTTGGCGTCGCCCATCGGGTAGATGACAATATCGCCTGCATTGAACCGCTTGCTGGACTCGGAGTTGCCGACCAATGCGGCCCAGCAAGAGCCCGACAGGATGGCATGGAAGCTGATCACATGCTCGGCGTCCGGCATGACCGTGGCGGCGATGGCAGCCGAGTGTGGTGACTCACCAACCCAAGGCGCGTGGAGATGCCTTTCGAAAAAGATGGCGCCGGTCAGGCGCACCGCCTTCAGCACGTCCGAAAGAACATCCATTGTGGCATGCCTCCTCATCTCGGACGAACGAGCAAGAAAAGCAGATAACTCAGCATACCAGCCTGCGAGGACGCATGGTACAAATATTGCCGCTCCGGAAATTAGCTCGCACGAGCCGGAGCGGTCGACGTTCCGACTATGCGGGAGACGCTAACATGGTATCAGCGGCAGCTACGAATTCCGGGCCAATTGTACCGACTGGCGTGAACCATATTGTGCTAAACGTGCGCAACATGGACGAGAGCCATCAATTCTGGACCGAGATTGTGGGCCTTAGGCTGGTCGGGGAATTCCGGCAGCGGCCGGGCCGGCCGCCGACACCCAGGATGCGGTTCTATAGCGGCAAAGGTCCGGACGGGATGCATCACCATGATCTGGCGTTGGTCGAGAACTCGAACCTGCCGCTGCCGCCTGCGGAATGGAAGATGTGGGACATGCCGATGGCGATCAATCACATTGCCATTACCTATCCGAACCGGGATGCTTGGTTGCGACAGCTGGCCTATCTCCAGGGCAAAGGCGTCAAATTCGACCGGCGTATCGACCACGGGATGACGCACAGCCTCTATCTTCGCGATCCCAACGGCTATGGTGTGGAGCTGGTGTATGATCTTCCGCGCGAGGTCTGGGAGAACGACATCGACGCCGCGCTGAACTTCGCGGAGGCGCTGCCGCACGAAGGAGCAGACGCGCTGGTCGATCGCACGGAGGTTCCGGTGTTCGGCGCGCCATCGAGACCGTCACGCTAACCTACGCTCCGGCATATCTGCGTCATTGACTCGCGTGAAGTATCTGCAGCTCGGCAATGCGACTATCGGCGCGGCGGAGCCGCCGACAAAGCTCGCGGTTGATATTCTGCATCGCTATCACATACGCGAAGATGTCGGCCTTGTAGTATCTGTAGAGTTGTGGGGCCGTGAGCTCGTACAGCATGGTTGGGCTCTCCGCGACGACGGTGGCTGATCGGTTCTGCATTTCGATCAGCGTCATTTCACCGAAGAAATCGCCGGGCTCGAGACCTGCCATGCGAATTATGCGGCCCGAATCCGCGAGCTTGCTCACCACGAGCTTGCCAGAGTGAACAATGAACATTGAGCGCCCCGGCTCTCCTTCTGCCACGACAGTGGCACCGGCGTCGAAGCGGCGCTCCACCAACATTGAGATCAAGAGATCGAGGCTTGCGTCCGAGAGGCCACCGAAGAAGGGTGTGGCGAGCAAAAACGCTTTCAGATCGGGCGAGCTGACAGCCATCGGGCTAATATACTCCCGCTCCCGGCGGCGGCAAGCGGGCCGAGCCCGGCGGGAGGTATCTACGATAGATAGCTGCGCGAGGGTGTCGGGCTGCCGATCGAGCAGGCAGACCGGCCCGTGGCGGTTTCATATCCAATCACCCCGCCGCCCGCGGCAGCCTGATGTAATCTTCATCCTGATCCGGTACATACGCCCGTCATGTATGCCACACAGCGCTTGCCGGCTTCATTGACGCCCCTTGACGTGGCGCTGGCCGCGCTATTGCGCGAGTTGAAGTCGGTGGCCACGAACGAACGTCCGTCGCAGGCTACGACGGGTTGCAACGCGGCCGAGTTACCCGAGCTGAAAGCCTGGCCGCCGCACGATGTCGCCGCCGTCGATGGCTGGGCGCTGCGCGCATCCGACCTGGTCGGTGCGTCCAGCTACTCGCCGCTGCCGCTCATGACGCAGCCGGCATGGGTGGAGGCGGGTGAGCGGATTCCCGATGGTTGCGATTGCGTGCTCGATGACGATGCGGTCGATCGGACCGGACCGATGGTCCAGGTGTTGGCGGAGGCCATTCCGGGGCAGGGCATTCGCCGGAAGGGCGGTGAGATCGCGGATGCAAGCCGGATCGTCAACGCCTGGCGGGCAGGCGATCTTTGCCGTGCGGCATACCGGCCGCGGTTGCGCGTGGTCAATATTCCCGGCGGTGTCATCACGGCCAAGCTCATTGCGGGAAGTTTGCGCGAGGCCGGGACTGACGTCGCTTTCGTTGAGCCCACGGCGCGCGACGCGGCGTCAATCGCGGAAGTGCTCGATACAAGTGCCTGCGATCTGCTGCTCATGATCGGCGGCAGTGGCGTCGGGCGAACGGATGCGACGTTGACGGCACTGGCCGGGCGCGGCGAGGTCATCGCGCATGGGCTTGCGTTGCAGCCCGGGCGCACCGCCGCGATCGGCAGGATCGGCGCGGTGCCCGTCATCGCGTTGCCGGGCGCGCCCGACCAGGCGCTCGCCATCTGGTGGACGCTCGTGCTGCCGGTGCTCGACCGGTTGAGCGGACGCTCGAGGCGGGAAACGATAACGCTGCCGCTGGCGCGCAAGATCGCCTCCCACGTCGGGATCGCGGAGGTCGCGCTGCTCGACGAGAAGGATGGCGCCTGGATGCCGCTGGTAGTCGGCGATCTCCCGCTGGCAACCATTGCGCGCGCGCAAGCCTGGCTGCTGGTTCCCGGCAGCAGCGAAGGATATGCTGCAGGAACGCCCGTGGATGCCTATATGTTGCGGGAACGAGCGCAGTGATGACTGAGAAACCCGCATCCAGAAAGCCTGAAAATCTCGATCAGGACCAGTTCCTGACGATCCTGTCGCGCGAGGAAGCGCTGGCGCGTTTCGAGGCCGCGTTGTTTCCGCGGTCGATCACCGGCGAGCCACGACAACTCGCGGCCGCGCTCGGTTGCGCGTTGAGCGAAGACGTCATGGCGCCGATCGACGTGCCGCCGTTCGATCGTTCCAATGTCGACGGCTTTGCGGTGCGCTCCTCCGATCTCGCGTCCGCCGGCGAGGCCGCGCCCGTTCGCCTGAGGCTCAACGATGAGGTGATCGCCTGCGGTGTCGCTCCGCAGCGGCCGGTACTGTCGGGCACGGCGACGGCGATTGCGACGGGCGGTCCGCTGCCGCGCGGTGCGGATGCCATCGTCATGGTCGAACACACGCAGCCCTGCGGATCGCGCGCGATCGATGTCCGCCGTGCCACGTCGCCCGGGCAATTCGTCGCCTCAGCCGGCTCCGACATCGCGCGCGGCGAAGCGCTGCTGCGCGCGGGTACCGTCGTCGGTTCGCGCGAGATCGGAATGCTGGCGGCCTGCGGCATCGCGGAAATATCCGTTGCACGCAAGCCGCGCGTCGCCGTGCTCTCGACCGGCGATGAATTGGTGCAGCCAGGCGAGCCGCTGCCGGCAGCCGCGATCTACGACACCAACGGCGCAATCGTCGCGGCGGCGATCGACGAGAACGGCGGCGAAGCGCATTTCCTCGGCGCCATTCCCGATGACGAGGCCGCGCTTGAAACGGCAATGCGCAAGGCGCTTCTGGAAAGCGACATGCTGGTGCTGTCGGGCGGCACCTCGAAGGGCGCGGGCGACGTCTCCCATCGCATCATCGGCCGGCTGGGAAAGCCCGGCATCATCGCCCATGGCGTGGCGCTGAAGCCGGGCAAGCCGCTGTGTCTGGCGGTTTGCGACGGCAAGCCTGTCGTTATCCTGCCGGGCTTTCCGACCTCGGCGATGTTCACCTTCCACGACATGGTCGTGCCGGTGCTGCGGCGAATGGCCGGTCTGCCGCCGCGGTCGGATGCTACGGTTTCGGCCAAAGTGCCGGTGCGGATCGCCTCGGAGCTCGGCCGCACCGAATTCGTCATGGTGTCGCTGATCGAAGGCGCCGGCGGCCTGATCGCCTATCCATCCGGCAAGGGGTCGGGCGCCATCACGTCCTTTGCACAGGCCGACGGCTTCCTGAAGATCGACGCGCTGGCCGACCAGATGCCGGCCGGCACGCAGACCGAGGTCACGCTATTCACGCCGCATGTGCGCGTGCCCGACCTCGTCGTTGTCGGCAGCCACTGCACCGGGCTCGATCTCGTCACCGCGCCGCTGGCGCATGCGGGCCTCACGGTTCGTTCGATCGCGGTCGGCAGCCTCGGCGGCCTTGCGGCTGCGAAGCGCGGCGAATGCGACCTTGCGCCGATCCATCTGTTCGACGACAGGAGCGAGACCTACAACACGCCGTTCCTCAGCGACGGGCTCGAGCTGGTGCCGGGCTGGCGGCGCATGCAGGGCATCGTGTTCCGCAAGGGCGATGCGCGCTTCGAGGGAAGGACGGCGGAGGGCGCGGTGCGCTCGGCGCTCGCCGATCCCGCCTGCATCATCGTCAACCGCAACCAGGGCGCGGGTACGCGCATCCTGATCGACCGGCTGCTGGGCGAGGCGCGCCCGGACGGCTATTGGAATCAGCCGCGCTCGCACAATGCGGTTGCAGCCGCCGTGGCGCAGCATCGCGCCGACTGGGGCATGACCATCGCGCCGGTTGCCCATGCATCCCACCTCGGTTTCATTCCGCTCGCGGAAGAGCATTATGATTTCGCGCTGGTGAAGGCGCGCCGGCAACGGCCCGCGGTGCAGGCCTTTCTCGATGCGCTGGCGTCGGAAGAGGGGCGCGCTGCGCTGACAAAGGCCGGATTCCGGCCGGCATAACAAGGCGTGGGTTCACCACGCTGGAAGAGTTGGGGAGTGGGGAAGAGATGGCAAAGCCGCTCAACGTTGCGATCATCGGCGCCGGCATGGGCGGTCTTGCGACCGCGGCGGCGCTGCGGCGGGTCGGCATCGACGTGACCGTATATGAGCAGGCGAGCCAGTTCGCCCGGCTCGGCGCCGGCATCCAGGTCGGTTGCAACGCCATGAAGGTGCTGCGCGGGCTCGGGCTCGAAACGCGCATGCGCGGCCAGTCGTTCTATCCGCGCTCCTGGAACAACCGCGACTGGCGCACCGGTGAAGTCAAGTTCGACATGATCTTCGGCGAGAGCGCGGAAGCGAAGTTCGGCGCACCCTATCTCCTGGCCCATCGCGGCGACCTGCATGCGGCGCTCGCAAGCGCCGTGCCCGACGAGCATGTCCGGCTGAATCATAAGCTCGTCGGCCTTGATGAAACCGCCGACGGCGTTCGGTTGAGCTTTGCGAATGGTGCGACTGATGTCGCCGACGCCGTGGTCGGCGCGGACGGTGTGCATTCGATCGTGCGGGATATCCTGTTCGGGGAGTCGCCGGTCTATTTCACCGGGCGCATCGCCTACCGCACGACCTATCCCGCCGCGCTCCTCAACGGCGAGAAGATCGACGACTGCACCAAATGGTGGGGCGAGGACCGCCACATCGTCATCTATTATGTGAAGCCGGATCGCAGCGAGGTCTATCTCGTTACCAGCCAGCCCGATCCGGAGTTCCGGATCGAATCCTGGTCCGCCAAGGGCGATGTGAAAGCGTTACGCGCGTCCTTCGAAGGTTTTGACAGCCAGGTCGAGCGGGTGCTCGCGGCGTGTCCGGACGTACACAAATGGGCGATCATGGATCGCGACTCCCTTCCGCACTGGAGCGACGGCAATGTCACGCTGCTCGGCGATGCCTGCCATCCGATGACGCCCTACATGGCGCAAGGCGCGGCCATGGCGATCGAGGATGCCGCCGTGCTGTCGCGCTGCCTCGACGGCGCCGGCCGGGACGGGGTTGCCGATGCCTTTCGCCGGTTCGAGGCGACGCGCCAGGAGCGCACCTCGCGCGTACAGGACACCTCGCGGAAAAACATCTGGCTCAAGCAGAAGACCGATGCCGATTGGGTCTATGGCTATGATGCCTGGAACGTGCCGCTGGCAGCGTGAGATGGCTCAGGCCGAGAAGCGAATCTTGCCTGCGTTTGCCGTGTCGTAGCCGGTCAGCTCGGCCGCGCGCTTTCCGAAGCGATCCTCGCGCAGGAAGCCGACCAGTGCCTGCATCGCTGGGCGGAAATAGCCGCGCTGGCGCATCAGGAGATCAAAGCTCTCCCAGAGCAGCGGCACGAAATCGAGCCCGGCCGATTTGGCCGCGGCTCTCGTCGCAATCCCGCAATCGGCCTGTCCGGCGCGGATGGCGGCGGCAAGGTCAGGGCCGGTGAGGCAGGGCGGTTCGCGCCGGCGCAGATTCTTCACGCTCGCGCCAAGCCGCGCCAGCAGCGCCTCGAGCAGCAATTGCGCGCCCGCGCCCGGCTGCCGCGTCGCCATCTGCGCACCGGACTCGATCACGTCCGACAGGCTCTTCAGGCTTTTCGGATTGCCCGGCGCCAGCAGCAATCCCTGTTCGCGCCGCGCGATGCCGACCAGCACGGCATCATGCAGGCTCGGGATTGCGCGCAACGCGGCGACGTTGGCGTCTTCCGCGGCATTGCCGGAAACCTCGGGGCCGTGAAAATGGATTGCGGCCGCAATCACCTCGCCGCGCTGCAACCGCTCGACGCCGCGCATGGTGCCTTCGTTCAGCGAGGCAAGGCCGGAGCCGGATTCGCGCAAGCTCCATTCCAGCAAATCGTCCTGGCTGCCGCCGACGATCGGCGGCGCGTCGGGCGCGATCATGCCTTGCGGCCGCGCGAGGCCCGACAATACCCACAGGTCCAGTTCGTGACGGGGAAACAGCCATTTCCCGGTCACCTTGCTGCAGGGGATCGCGCCTGCGGTAACCAGTTCATAGAGCTTGCGCTCACCCAGCCGGAGATAGTCCGCCGCCTCGCTCGTGGTCAGGAATTCCATCCTGCATATCTATGCATATCCATGATCCGTGCTCAATCGAGCGGCATCATCTGGAATCCTCGCATCCTCAGCCGAAAAGCTGGCGGTTGATGACTACCGTCAGATGAACGCCATGCCGCCATTCAGGATGATGGTCTGGCCGGTGATGTAGTCGTTGCCGAGCACCATCAGCACCGCCTGCGCCACCTCCTCGGGATGCCCGAGGCGGCCGAGCGGGATCCGGCTCGCGAGGTCGGACCGTCCGCTCATCATGTCGGTGTCGATCAGCGACGGCGCCACCGCGTTGACGGTGATGCCCTCTTTGACCAGCCGCGCCGCATAGCCGCGCGTGAGACCCTCCATCCCCGCTTTCGAAGCATTGTAGTGCGGACCGATCGAGCCGGCCCCGCGGGCAGCGCCAGAGGTGATATTGACGATGCGGCCCCATTTCTTCTCGCGCATCGGCGGCAGCACCGCCTTCGTGCAGAGAAACGCCGATTTCAGATTGACGGTGATCGTCCGGTCGAAATCATCTTCGGTCAAATCATCGACGCCGCGCACGATCGCAATGCCGGCATTGTTGACGAGGATATCGACCGGGCCCAGCGACGATGCGACGCGATCGACCATCGCCGTCACGGCGGGACCTTGCGAGACATCGGCGGCAACGGCGATCGCACGCTGGCCCGCTCTGTTGATGTCGGCAACCAGCGCGTTGGCCGCGTCGGCACGCTCACGATAATTCACCGCGACCGCAGCACCGGCTTCGCTGAGCGCGACCGCGATGGCCGCGCCGATGCCGCGCGAGGCGCCGGTCACCAGCGCCACCTTGCCTATGAGATTCGGGCTGATGATCATCAAAACTTCCTTTATTTTGACGCATGATCTTGTTCGGAAAGCCGCTGCACACTTTTCCGAAGCATGCGCGGTTCAGCCGCCGTCGAGCGCGGCGAGCCGGTCCGCTTCGGCGATGTCGTCGACGGTGTTGGCGTTGAAGAAGGGATCGACCGGGGTTGTCGGCCAGACCACGGTCGCTAGCGGATAGCGCGCGGTCCAGCGGTCGATCTTGCGAATGTCCTCGTCGACCAGCGCATGGCGCAGCTCGCCGCGCAGGCGCACGCTCCACAGGCCGATCACCGGATGCGTCTGTCCGTCGGAAGCGGCGACTGCAAGCTCGGCATTCTGCGCGGCGCGCGCCGCTTCGAGCCGTGCCACCAGATCGCGCGGCAGGAAGGGGCAATCGGCCGCGGCGCTCAGCACCCGTTTCACCTCGGGGCGATGCGTCGCCATCCAGTCGAGCGCCGCAAGAATGCCGGCGAGCGGCCCGGGAAAGTCCGCGACGGTGTCGGCGATCACGGGCAGTCCGAAGGCGGCAAAGCGCGAAGGCTCGCCATTGGCGTTCAGGATCAACCCGTCGCATTGCGGCGCAAGCCTGGCGATCACCCGTTCGAGGATCGTCTTGCCGGCAATGGTGCGCATCGGCTTGTCGCCGCCGCCCATCCGGCGCGCCAGCCCGCCGGCGAGCAGCACGCCCGGAATGTCCGGCGCGCCTCTCGGCGTCGCCAGCGCGCCACCTGGCGTCGCCCGCGCGCCTCCTGGCGTCGCGTCAGTCATCGCTGCCTTCGCCCTTGCGCTTGTGGGCTGCGGATTCTTCCTCGACGTAATCGAGGTTCTGGTCGTAGACGATGCGCTCTTCGCCCGACAATGCGATGAAGCGCTTTCCCCGCGTGCGTCCGACCAGCGTCAGCCCGACCTGCCGGGCGAGATCGACGCCCCAGGCGGTGAAACCCGAGCGCGAGACGAGAATGGGAATCCCCATCCGCACCGTCTTGATCACCATCTCGGAGGTGAGACGTCCGGTGGTATAGAGGATCTTGTCGGCGGGATCGACGCCGTGGCGATAGATCCAGCCCGCGATCTTGTCGACGGCGTTGTGGCGGCCGACGTCCTCGGTGTAGCAGACGGGCGTGCCTTCCTTGCACAGCACGCAGCCGTGGATGGCGCCGGCTTCCAGATAGAGCGAGGGCATGGTGTTGATCGCATGCGTCATCTGGTAGAGCCAGGAGGTGCGCAGCTCCGCCTTCGGCAGTGCGACGCTCCCGACCGCTTCAAGGAGATCGCCGAACGCGGTGCCCTGGGCGCAGCCAGAGGTCTGTGTTCGTTTCTTCAACTTTGCTTCAAAATTGGTGTGATGCCCGGTGCGCACCACGACGACCTGGAGATCGTCGTCATATTCGACCTC
>Ga0070680_100004187_pt1 | contig 10813 bp, 9 predicted proteins | sample KBSC73BmetaG_FD_64672 | JGI IMG/M metagenome (GOLD analysis project Ga0070680, IMG submission 64672) | Corn rhizosphere microbial communities from Kellogg Biological Station, Michigan, USA - KBS C7-3B metaG | ecosystem: Host-associated > Plants > Roots > Rhizosphere | place: USA: Michigan... | reverse complement strand
TCTCGGCATCGACCCAGGCATAGCCGAGCGTGCGGCTATAGGCGATGCGCAGCCCGCGCACGCCGTCCTCCAGGCCGATGCGCCAGTCGCGCCGCTCGGCAGGGAGGCCGAGCCAGTCGCGCGGGTCGGGCTCCGCGATGACGGTGAGCATCAGAGCGGCGTCGGCCACCGTGCGCACCAGCGGGCCGGTATGCGAGAAGCCGGGCATGTTGCCATAAGGGTAGGCCGGCACGCGGCCATAGGTCGATTTCAACCCATAGACGCCGCAGAACCCGGCCGGCATGCGGATCGAGCCGGCGCCGTCGGAGCCGATATTGAGCATGCCCATGCCGCTCGCCGCGGCGATCGCCGCGCCGCCGCTCGAGCCGCCGCAGGTCTTGGCCGGGTTCCACGGGTTGCGGCTGATGCCGGTGAGCGGACTGTCGGTGACGCCCTTCCAGCCGAATTCCGGCATGTTGGTCTTGCCGAGGAAGACGGCGCCGTGCTCGCGCATGCGGGCGACGGCGGGCGAATCCTCGTCCCACGGACCCTCGGGGGCGGAGACGCGCGAGCCCTTCAAGGTCGACCAGCCCTTGCTCAGCCACTGGTCCTTGATCGTCGCCGGAATGCCGTCGAGCAGACCCTTCGGCTCGCCCTTCATCCAGCGCGCCTCGGATTGGCGCGCCGCCGCCAGGGCTTCCTCGGCGGCGACGAAGCGGAAGGCGTTGAGCGCACCGTCGCGCGAAGCGATGCGGTCGAGGACCGCCCGCGTCGCCTCGACCGGCGAGACCCGCCTGGTCCGGTAGTACCGGCGCAACTCGCTTGCCGACATCATGGCGAGGTCGCCGGTCATCGCTTCAGCCGAGCGCTCGCCTGCCGCTTGCCGGAGCGGTTCCATCTCACCCCTTCTTCTCGATGTTCCAGGCGACGAAGAGCAGGGCATTCGGCACGCCGACCAGCGTGTTGCGCCACGCCACCGGCGCGGTGAACTGCCCCGTATTGACATAGGGGAAGAACTCATAGAAGCGCTTCTGGATCGCCTCGGCGACTTTCTTCTGCGCCTCGGGGGTCGGCGCGGCGATGAAGTCCTTACGCAGTTTCTCGATCGCCTCGTCGCACGGCCAGCCGAACCAGTTCTTCTGATCGCACGAGGTGACTAGCGGAAAACTGGTGATCGGGTTCGACATCGGAATGCCGGTCCACCATGTCGTGAAGATGTTCCAGCCCGGCGAGCCTTGCCCGGGCTTGTCCTTCTTCGCGCGCCGCGACGTCTCGGTGCTCCAATCCATCGTCTGCACGTCGACATTGACGCCGGCCTTGTGCAGCTGGTCGGCGATCACCAGGGCGATCGTGCTGATCACCGGCTGGTCGCTCGGGTTCATCACGACGACCGGCTCGCCGTTATATCCGGCCTCCTTGAAGAGCTGCTTCGCCTTTTCGATATTGGCCTTCTCATAGGGCGCGGCACCGACATCGGTGGCCAGCGGCGAGCCGCACATGAAGATGGCGTAGCACTCCTTCTCGTAGTCCGGATTGCCGACCATCGCGGCGAGGAACTGCTTCTGGTCGACAAGCAGGGTCAGGGCCTCGCGCGCCTTGACGTTGTTGAAGGGCGGATAGAGGAAATTCGGCCGGATGTGCCCCATCTTGCCGAGCGGGTCGAGCACCTTGACCGTGATGTTCTTGTCCTTCTTGAGCAGGGGCAGAAGATCGTACGTCGGTTGCTCGAAGGCGTCCATTTCGCCGGAGAGGAGCGCCTGGGTCGCGACGGCGCTGTCGGGGATATAGATCCATTCGACCTTGTCGACCTTGACGACCTTGCCGCCAGCGAAGCCGTCGGCGGGCTCGGAGCGCGGCAGGTAGTCCTTGAACTTGCGGTAGACGACCTTGTGACCGGGCTCCCATTCGTCCTTGGCGAAGACGAAGGGGCCGGAGCCGATCTGTTCCTTGACCTGCTCGAAGGGATCGGTCTGCGCATCCTTCTCACGCATGATGAAAGGCGGCAGGGCAGGGTTGGCGAGGACCTGGAGAACTGGGCCGAAAGCCTCCTTGAAGGTGAGCTCGAAAGTGAGATCGTCCTTGGCGACGAGCGATTCCGCGCGGCTCATGATCGCCTCGCCATCGACGGCGCGCTTGGACCATCGGTTGAGCGAGGCGACGACATCCTTTGCCGTGACCGGCGTGCCGTCGTGCCATTTCATGCCCTTGCGGAGGGTGAAGCTCCATTTCATGCCATCGGGGCTGGTCGTCCAGGTATCGACCATCTGCGGCTTCGGCTGCATCTTGCCGTCGAGACCGAAGAGCGTGTCGTAGATCATGAACCCGTGGTTCTGGGTGATCGCCGCGGTCGTCCAGATCGGATCGAGGTTCTTGAGATCGGCCTGCGGGATCAGTCTCAGGACGCTTTCCGCGCGCGCGGCGTCCGGCGCCACAGCGGATACCGCCAACATGGCCGCCGTAGCGAGCGCCCATGCCAGCCTCTTGCGCAAATATCGCATGGCATCCTCCTCACGTTTTGATCAATGATGACGCGAATGTGGCAACGACGCAATCTTCTGCCGGCAGAGGTCGGCGGCGGCACGGCACCATCGCATCGTCCGGCCGGGCATTCCGCTGGGGGCATTGCACAATGATGGAGACAGCATGACCGAGTGGAGCGAAACCTATCGCGGCGTCGTCGCCGCCTGGGAATGCGACGCCTTCGCCCATCTGACGATCGCCTATTATTACGCCCGGCTGGAGGATGCCTCGGTCGCCGCGCTGGAGGCTCTGCCCGGCACGGCCGGCGCACGCACCGAGGGGCTTTACGCGCGGTTCCTGAAGGAATTCCGCGCCGCCGACCTCATGCATGTGACGAGCGCGCCGATCGCGCTCGACGGGGAGGTGCTGACCGTCGGCCACAAGATCTTCGACTCGGCGAGCGGCGAGCTCGCCACCACCGCCGAGCAGCGCGTCGCCCTCGCGACCCCGTCGCCGGCCGATCGCGCCGCCATCGCCGGCCGCCTCGTCGCCTGGGACGGACCGCCGCGCGAGCAGCGCGACGCGCCCGCGGGCGATGCCGGTTTCGTGCCGTCCGGACAGCGTGTCGTCCAGCCCTGGGAGATCGGCGCCAATGGAACCCTGAGCTGGCAGCATCTCGTCCATCATTTCTCCGGCGCCGGTCTCCACGCCTGCCGCGCCGCCGGAATGACGCCGAAATATCTGCGCGACAACCGCCGCGGCTATTCGACCTTCGAGCTCGACATCGCGATCGACACGCTGCCGCGCGTCGGCGACCGCATCGCCGTCAGGAGCGGCGTCCTGCAGGTCGGCAAGTCGTCGATCCGCTTCCTGCATCGCATGATCGATGCGCGCACCGGCAACCGGCTGGCGAGCATGAGCCAGTTCGGCGTCCATTTCGATCTCGAGGCGCGCCGGCCGGCGCCGCTGCCGGACGCGCTGCGCGCGGCGGCGACCGCGCTCGTGCCGCCGACGCGCGCCTGAGCCGCCATGCTATCGACGGGGCGCCTGCGCAGCCTCATCGCCGCGCGACCTCGCCTGCTCATCTCGGTGCTCGTCACGCTCGCGGTCTTCGCCCTGCTGCCGGGCAAGACGGCGCTGCCGATCCATTTCGTCATCGCATGGGACGCCGGCGCGGCGCTCTACATCGCGCTGACCGTCACGATGATGGCGCGCTCGCCGCATCGGTTGCGCTATCGCGCCCAGATCGAGGATGCCAGCAAATGGGCGATCCTGGCCCTGATGATCGCAGCCACCATGGCCAGCCTGTTGTCGATCGGCTTCGTGCTGCACGACGCCAAGACCCAAACGAGCGGCCTGGCGGCGGCGCATGCGATGCTCGCCGGGGGCACGATCCTGCTGTCATGGGGCTTTGCCCATCTGCTTTTCGCGATCCATTACGCCCACAGCTTTTACGAGGGCGCGCCGACAGGCGGAAAGGACGAGGTGGCCGGCGGTCTCGTCTTCCCCGGCGAGAAGAACCCCGATTACTGGGACTTCCTCTATTTCTCCTTCGTCGTCGGCATGACCTGCCAGGTCTCCGATGTCCAGGTCACCGGCCGCCTCATGCGACGCCTGACGCTGAGCCACGGCATCGTCGCCTTCCTCTTCAACACCGTCATCCTGGCGCTCAGCATCAACCTGCTCGCCAGCCTGCTGTGAGCGTCTAGGCCATCTCGTCCAGCGGGTAGGCCGGACGCTCGAGCCTGGCGAAGGAAAACAGCGCGTAGTCGGAGCTGGTCACGCCGACGCCGTCGCACTCGACGATCGCCTTGGCGATCGGCAGGAAGCCAGCGCGGTAGTGGATGCGCGATTTCAGCAGGAGATAGCGCTTCGCCGTCGGCTCGATGCCGAGCGAGCGGAAGCAGCCGAGATCCCAGGGCTCGTGATTGCGCTCGCAGACGACGATCGAAACGCCCTGGCTCTCGAAGACGACGCTGCGCCCCAGGCTGACGCGCGTTCCCGTCATCATCGGGCCGGTCACGGTGAAGCCGCCATCGGTCGCCGTCCGCACGCGGCCGGTCAGCGTCAACGGCTCGCCCCGGCGCCCGATCGCCGGCATGTCGAGCCTGCCGCCGAGCGGAATGGTGACCGTCGCGCCGATGCCTGCCGCGAGCAGCGTCTCGACCGCCGCGGGATCGCAGATCGCGAAGACGGCCATGTCGTCGAGGCCCTGGCGCAGCGCCTCGGCGAGGACCGCCATCGTATCCTGCGTGCCGCCGGAGGCACAGTTGTCGGCGTGGTCGATGAGGAGGATCGGCCCCGGATTGCCGGCTTCCGCCATCGCCTTGGCGCGTGCGATCGACTGCGCCAGCGGCTCCGGGCGGTAGACGAACTCCGCGCGGCGGCGCCAGGCTTCCTCGGCGATGGCATCGACGGCGCGTTGCGCCGCCGCGCGCTCGCGATCGGCCACGACGAGAACCGAGAAGCCGGGTTGCGGAATGTCGGCCATCGGGAAGCCGCCGAAGACCGACACGTCGAGCAGGCCGGCGGCCTCGAAATCCGACGCCCGCGCGATGAGGTCGCGCATCGGCTGATCGTCGCTGCCCATCTTCAGCGTATGCGCCAGCATCGGCAGGCGCCGCCATGCCATCACCGGTTCGATCTCGCCGGCGATGGCGCGCAGCAACAGGCGGCCGGCGCGCGCGCCGGTCTTGTAGATGTCGATATGCGGATAGGTCTTGTAGCCCGCCAGCACGGTCGCGTTCTCGACCATCGCCGCCGTCAGGTTGGTGTGGAGATCGAGCGCCACGGCGATCGGCAGGTCGGGACGCAGCTTGCGAACGCGCGCCAGGAGCGTGCCCTCGCCGTCGTCGGTGCCCTCGGCGACCATGGCGCCGTGGAGGTCGAGGAACAAGGCGTCGCAGCCGCGATCGACCGCCTCGCAGATGGCATCGCTGAGCCGGCGATAGACCGCGTCGGGCACCTTGCCGCTCGGGCTGGCGCTGGCGGCGACCGGCGTCGCGATGCGGGCGCCGGCCTCGCGGCAGAGATCGAGAAACGCCGCCATGCCGGTGTTGGTGCCGCGGAAGGCTTCCTCGGCGGAATTGCCGAACCAGGCGCCGTCGCGGCCGAACCGGGCGAGCGGCGTCGGCACCGGCGAGAAGGTGTTGGTCTCGTGCTTCATCATGGCGATGACGGCGCGCATATGCTCTCCTCCCGCTGAACGCCCCATCCGCCGATGGCCGTTCGCCAGGCGTCGCTCCTCAGTCGCCCGCCCGCTTGATCAGCACCGCGATTTCGGCCGATGCCGGCTCGCTCACGTCCTCCGCATCGCCCTCGATGATGCTCTCCAGCACGTCGACGCGATAGCTCGGCAGATTTCCCGGCATCGGCTTGCCGGGCCGCAGCCCGAGTTCGGCGAGCTTGCGGCTGCGGCCGAGCAACCGGCCGTTCACCGAGCGGCTGAAGCGGTCATAGGCTTCCGCCGCGCCCTTGATGCCCTTGCCGACCGACGCGGCATGAGCGAGCGCGGTCGCCAGATTGTCGAGCAGCATTTCCGTCCCGCGCACGATCTCCTGCTGGTTCTCGATCTGGCGGATCAGGCTGATCTCGACCGAGGCGAAGCCGATGAAGCCGGCGAGCCCGGCCGGGCCGACGGGGATGATCTGATGCCTGGCCGCCTTGACGACGAATTCCGGATCGGCGAGATGCAGCCGCTCCAGCGTGCCCTCGTTCGGCAGGTACATGACGCTGAGGATGCGGGTGATCTCGTCGCCGCGGCCGGCCTCGCGGAACGAGGCGGCGACGGCGCTGCGATAGTCCTTCTCGGCCAGCGCCTTCAAGTGCTGGTTCATCGTCCGGGCGAGGTTCTGCCGCGCCGCGGCTTCCGCCTCCGCGTCGACCGCCTGGGCGATCTCGACGAGGAATTTCGACGCCTTGCAGTCGATCACCATGACGCTGTCGCCGGGCAGGAAGACGACCGCGTCGGGGCGCAGCCGGCGGCCGGTCGCCGCGTCCTCGGTGGTGTGCTGGAGCAGGTAGTCGCGGCCCTCGACCAGGCCGAAGGATTTCAGCGTGTTGGCGAGGCCGATCTCGGCGAAGTAGCCGCTGCCGCCCGGGCTGGTCAGCGCGCGCCACAGCGTATCGAGCTGCTGGCCGCTGACGCCGACCTCGCCCTTCAGTTGCGCCACCGCATGGGTGACGTGCTCGAAGCGTTGAAAGAGCTGCTCGGTGGTCTGGCGAACCAGCTCCTCGCCCGCCTTCTTCGCCTCCTCGTTCTCGCGCTTGTGATCGGCGAGAAGCTTCGAGGAGAGCGCCTGCGCCGTCTCGAGCACCGCGGCCTGAGCGGATTTGAGGCTTTCCTCCTTGAGACGTTCGAAATCGCCGAGCCGCTGGCGCATGACGGCGAGCTCGCGCAGCGCCGTGGCCTCGGCGGCGAGCGCCGCATCGCGGGCGCCGGCGGCGGCCTCGCGCTCCGCCGTCAGAACCGCCGTCTGGCGCTGCAGCTCCGCCAAGCGGGCCTCGGCGCCGATCTTGTCGCCGAGCCGCTGGGTCGCCTCGCTGCGCGCCGTCTCGCCGCGCGCCCGCTCCTCGCCGATCTCGCGCGCCTGGGCCGCCAGAAGCTCGCGCTTGCCGCGATTTCTCGTGGCGACGACCGCCAGCGCGACGACGGCGACCGCCAGCAGCGCCGCCAGGACCGCAAGGTCAACATTCATGGCCGATCCCTCTTTCGCCGAATCATTGGTATTCTAGCACCATGACGCGGCAATACATTGTGGATACCGTAGCGCCGGCCTCCGACCGGCGGCCGACCGACGAGGTGAGAATCCGCTCGCGCGGGCGCCTGCCCCATTGGGAGCGCGATGAGGCGACCTATTTCGTCACGTTCCGGCTGTTCGACTCGCTGCCGGTCACCGTCCTCCTGCGACTCAAGGAAGCGGGGCGTCTGGATGTCCAAATCAGCGCCGATTACGCCGATAGGCTCGACGCATATCTCGACCGAGGTTCCGGTGACTCGTTCCTCAAGGACCCGCGGGTCGCAATGCTTGTCGTCGACGCGTTGCGGCACTTCAATGATCTGCGGTATCGACTCCATGCATGGTGCGTCATGCCAAACCACGTCCATGTGGTCTTCTCTTCGATGCCGGCGAGGACGCCGGCGCTACGCTTGTCCAAGATCATCCAATCATGGAAAAGCTACACGGCAAAAGAGGCTACCCGTCTCCTCGCCCGCACCGGGCCGTTCTGGCAGCGCGAATACTATGACCACCTCGTCCGCGATGAGGCCGATTTCGTGCGTTGCATCGACTACACGATCAACAACCCGGTCAAGGCTGGGTTGTGCGAAAGATGGGAAGACTGGCCAGCGAGCGGGCTGCGCCTGATTGACACGACTAGCCCTCCGGCTTGACGAGGGATCGATGACCGCATACGTAACGGGCCGTAGCTGCAGAGATTAAGACGATTCCAGAATGGCGCTCCTTTCCGTCCTCATCGCCCCCGACCCTCGCCTCAAGCTCAAGGCCAAGCCGGTCGACCGGGTCGATTCGGCGGTCCGCCGGCTGATGGACGACATGCTGGAGACCATGTATCTGGCGCCCGGCATCGGCCTGGCGGCGCCGCAGGTCGGGCACGCGCTGCGCGTCATCGTCCTCGACATCGCCCGCGACGAGGAGGAGAAGCAGCCCCTGCGCATGGCCAATCCCGAGATTTTGTGGCGCTCGGAGGAGCTGGCGACCTACAACGAGGGATGCCTGTCGCTGCCCGAGCACTACGCCGACGTGACCCGTCCCGCCGAGATCCGCGTGCGCTACCTCGATCACGAGAACGAAATCCGCGAGATGACGGCCGAGGGGTTGCTGGCCACCGTCATCCAGCACGAGATGGATCACCTCCAGGGCGTGCTCTTCGTCGACCATATCTCGCCGCTGAAGCGCAATATCATCCTGCGCAAGCTCGCCAAGACCAAGCGCCTCGCCGTCGCCGAACCGGCCTGACGCGGCGCGGCGGATGGCGGGCGTCGCGATGAGCCTCCGCCTCGCCTTCATGGGCACGCCGGATTTCGCCGTCCCCAGCCTCGCGGCGCTGCTCGAAGCCGGACACGAGGTCGCCGCCGTCTACTGCCAACCGCCGCGGCCGAGCGGGCGCGGCCACCGCACGCAGCCCTCGCCGGTCCAGGAATTCGCCGTTTCGCGCGGGCTTGCGGTGCGCCATCCCGTCAGCCTGCGCACGCCGGAGGCGGAAGCCGAGTTCGCGGCCCTCGCCCTCGACGCGGCGGTCGTCGCCGCTTACGGCCTCCTCCTGCCCAAGGCGATCCTCGCCGCGCCGCGCCTCGGCTGCATCAACATCCACGCCTCGCTGCTGCCGCGCTGGCGCGGCGCGGCGCCGATCCAGCGCGCCATCCTGGCCGGCGACGAGGTCGGCGGCGTCACCATCATGCAGATGGACGAAGGGCTCGACACCGGCGGCATCGTGCTCGCCGAGAGCGTGCCGATCGGGCCGGCGACGACGGCCGGCGAATTGCACGACGAACTCGCGGCGCGCGGCGCCCGGCTCGCTGTAGCGGCGCTCGCCGGCATCGCCGACGGCACGCTGCGCGCGCGACCCCAGCCCGCAGAGGGCGTCGTCTATGCCGCCAAGCTGCGCCGCGACGAGGGTCGCCTCGACTGGCGCCTTCCGGCGGTCGCGCTGGAGCGCGCGGTGCGGGCGCTCAACCCGTGGCCCGGCACTTGGCTCGAGGCCACCGGCGAGCGCATCAAGGTGCTGGCGGCCGAAATCGCGCCGGCGACGCCCTCCGCCGCGCCCGGCACGGTGCTCGACGCGCGTCTCGGCATCGCCTGCGGCAACGGCATTTTCCGCCCGACGAGGTTGCAGCGCCCCGGACGGGCAGCGGCGGACACGGCATCGGTCCTGCGCGGCTTTCCGATCGAACCCGGCCGGATCCTGCCATGCCCCGCTACAAGCTGACCGTCGAATACGACGGGACGGGCCTCGTCGGCTGGCAGCGCCAGAAGAACGGCCTGTCGGTGCAGGAGATCCTCGAAACGGCGGTCATGCGCTTCTGCGGTGAGAGCCGCGTCGTGCACGGCGCCGGCCGCACCGATGCCGGCGTCCACGCCGTCGCGCAGGTCGCCCATCTCGATCTGCCGCGCGACTATGCGCCGCTCGAGATCCTCGGCGCGCTCAATCATCACGTGAAGCCGGCAGCGGTCGCCGTGCTCGCCGTCGAGCGCGCCGCCGAGAGCTTCGACGCCCGCCGCTCGGCGCGCGGCCGCAGCTATCTCTACCGCATCGTCAACCGGCGGGCGCCGCTCGCCATCGAGCGCGGGCGCGCCTGGCATGTCGGTCTCGACCTCGACGCATCGTCCATGCACGAGGCGGCGCAGCTTCTGCTCGGCCGCCACGACTTCACCAGCTTCCGCGACTCGCTGTGCCAGGCGAAATCGCCGGTGAAGACGCTCGACCGGCTCGACGTGACCCGCGAAGGGGCCGAGATCCGCATCGCCGCCGAGGCGCGCTCGTTCCTTCATCATCAGGTGCGCAACATGGTGGGGACGCTGAAGCTGGTCGGCGCCGGCAAGTGGCGGGCGGGCGACGTCGCCGCGGCGCTGGCGGCGCGCGACCGCAGGGCGGGCGGTCCGACGGCGCCGGCCGAGGGGCTTTACCTGGTGCGCGTCGTCTATCAAGCCGATTGAGGCAGGAGGCCGATCATGTTTCGCAGTGTGAGCCAGCTTCAGAGTCGGGCGATCCTGGGCGGCATGCTCGCGGTGGCGGCGGCGCGCGGCGAGGCAAGCGTCAGCGAGGCCGACCGCGCCAGCGTCGCCGCCGCCTATCGCTATCTCCTGCGCGGCGCGGGCGCGCTCGACTTCGCCAGCCTGGCGCGACCGCGCCCCGCCGATCTCGCCGCGCTCCTGCCCGACCGCGCGCTCGCCGCCGAAGCGCTGCACCTCATGACTGTGATGGCCTTCGTCGATGGCAGCCTCGACGGCGACAAGATCGCAATCGTGCTCGCCTATGCTGTCGCGCTCGATATTCACGAGCAGTACCTCGCCGAGATCGCCGAGGCGGCGCGAGGCCGCGTGCACGAGGCGCTGCTCGACATGAGCCGGCGCAACCTGCAGAGCATCACCGGCAAGCCCGCCCTGAGCGGCGACGCCATGGCGTGGTTCCTGCCCTATCGCGGGGCCGGCGCCGATCCGGCTTTGACGGCGCGCTACGACGCGCTGCAACGGCTGCCGAAGGGCAGCTTCGGCCGCGCCTACTGGGAGCATTACCGGGCCAACGGCTATGCCCTGCCGGGCGAGGAGACCGCGCTCAACGAGGGCTTCGCGACGCCACATGATTCGGCGCATGTGATCAGCGGCTACGACACCTCCGCGCGGGGCGAGATACT
>Ga0070680_100004186_pt1 | contig 10814 bp, 7 predicted proteins | sample KBSC73BmetaG_FD_64672 | JGI IMG/M metagenome (GOLD analysis project Ga0070680, IMG submission 64672) | Corn rhizosphere microbial communities from Kellogg Biological Station, Michigan, USA - KBS C7-3B metaG | ecosystem: Host-associated > Plants > Roots > Rhizosphere | place: USA: Michigan... | reverse complement strand
ATCCGATCGACGGCGTGCTCACGCCGAACTGGCGCGAGCAGCTTCGCTGTCCGAACTGCGGGCTCTATAACCGAATGCGGGCGGTGGTCCACTTTCTACAGAGCCACGTTTTGCGCTCCGCCTCACAATCGATTTACGCCGCCGAGCAAAATACCCCGCTCTTTCAATACCTCGGCGCGCAATATCCGAATCTCGTTGGGAGCGAATACCTCGGCGAGACTGTACAATTCGGAGAAACGAATTCCAGCGGCTTCCGCAATGAGTCATTGACGAAGCTGACGTTTCCGGACGATACGTTCGATTGTGTGATCACGCAGGACGTCCTCGAGCACATTCCGCGATACGACCGTGCGCTCGTCGAGATTATGCGTGTACTGCGTCCCGGCGGCGCGTTTCTGTTTACGGTGCCGTTTCGTCCGAATCATGAAGAAACCCTCGTGCGGGCCGTCGTCGAGGAATCGGGCGAGATTCGCCACCTGCTGCCTCCTGAATATCATGGCGATCCGATGCAGACGGCCGGCTGTCTGTCGTATTACCAGTTCGGATGGGAGCTCCTCGACCAGTTGCGCGGGGTCGGCTTCGCGGAAGCCTGTGCCTACCCGGTCTGGTCGCTCGAGCTCGGATACCTCGGTGATTATCACTATCTTTTTCTCGCAAGGAAGGCCGCGTAGCAAATGTCCCTGCCGTACACAGGCGAACGATTCATTCCCGGGCATGGCGGCGTAGCCATCCATCTCGAGCATCTCCACCGCTATTACATGGCCGCACGGATGGTACACGGCGCCGTGCTCGACGTTGGCTCCGGCGCGGGATACGGTTCGAGCGTGCTCGCGCGCAACGCGGAGCGGGTCGTCGGGGTCGACATTGCTCCCGACTCGGCACTGTTTGCCGCGACGACCTATCCGAAACCGAACCTTCGCCATACAGCAGGCGACGTGCGCGCCATGCCGTTCTGCACCTCCACGTTCGACTGGGCGGTCTGCTTCGAATTGATCGAGCATCTGCAGGAAGGGGAGGCGGTGCTCGCCGAGATCGCGCGCGTCCTCAAGCCCGGCGGACAGTTGATCCTGTCGACGCCCAACCGGCCCGTTTACACCGAGGCGAGCGGCATTACGAATCCGTTTCACGTCCGGGAGTTCGACGCGGCCGAATTACGCGAATTGCTGGCGCCGTATTTCGAGGAAGTCGTCTTATTCGGCCAGCGTCTCATTGCAGGCTCGCTGGCCTGGGTGCTCGATGACGGCAAACCCGGCGCCCTGCTCGATCCATACAAGCTGCCGGCCGAATTGGGCGCCGGACTCGCCTATGACGAAGAGCCGACGTACATGCTCGCCCTCTGCGCGCGGCGGAAAGGAACGCTGCAGGCGGATGCGATCCGCGATTCGCTGACAGCGGGGCGGCTGGAAACGTTTTTCGAAGAAGATGCGGCTCGCGCAAAAGAAGCGGAAATGGGTCTGCGCGCCGATTACGAAGCGGTGGTGATGGAGGTCTGCGGTCAGGTGCAGGCGGCGGACCGGCAAATCCGCGAGCTCGGCGCGAAACTGGAGGAGCGTGCAAAACAGGCGGACACGCTCCAAACGGAGCTGAACGCCATTCACAATTCGAAGATGTGGCGGACCTGGCTGAAGTATCACGCCTTGCGCGACGCCATCCGCCATCCCATCCAATTTCTTCGCCGGCGGCGGATACGGGCCGTACGGCCGAAACGAACGGAATCCACGGCGGCCGGACGAGCCATTGCAACGATTCCACGCGCGCCGGTCCATTTGTACCTGATGCTGTGGACCGCCTCGGCATTCGCGCGCGCACGGCTGCGCCGTCCAGGCCGGTTTTCCGCGCCGGCTTCGCGTCTGCCCGGCAGGCGCCCGCGGATTCTCCTGGTCGCGCCTTACGCGGTTTATCCGCCGGATCATGGCGGCGGCGTGCGGCTCTATAACCTGATCCGCGCGTTATCGCGGCATTGTGATCTTCATCTGCTGATCTTCCAGCGTTCCGAGGAGGAAGAGAAACAGCAGCGCGTCGCGCTGGAGCCGTATCTCCGGAGCATCCATTTTCACCACTGGCAGCCGCAACCGCGCCGCAGCGGCTGGACGCTGCAGCCGAGCTTCGCAATGATGTTCCAAACGGAGGAGGTCCAGTCGCTCATTCACCGGATCCTCGCCGAGGAAACCATCGACGTGCTGCAGCTCGAATATACCGAGCTCGGTCAGTATGGGATGGCACGATATGATGGCGTGAAGACCGTGTTGACCCTGTACGACGTCAGTTTTCGTTCCTATGCGCGCCGGCGGCGGGCCGGCATGCTGCGCCGCTACGGCCTGAACAAAGGCTCGGGTCTCTGGCTGACGGATTGGATGCGGCTGCTTCGTTATGAGCTGCGGGTCGCGCGGCGCGCGGATCAGGTACATGTCATGTCCGCCGCGGACGGCGGCTATCTCTCGCGTTTCCTTCCCTCGGGTGCGAAAACCATCCGAGTCATTCCCAATGCGGTCGACCTCGATCATTACACCGCGCCTCCGCCGGACAGCCGGCCGGCGCGCAGAGTCCTTTTCGTCGGTAATTTCGAGCACATGCCGAATCTCGATGCCCTCGATTATCTGATGCAGGGGATCTGGCCGCGTGTCCGTAAGACAGTGCCGGACGCGGAATTGGTGATCGTCGGCGCGAAGGCCGGACCTTCCGTGTATCAATACGACGGCCGCGACGGCGTGATGGTCATCGGGCCTGTAGAGGAGACGGCTCCTCATTATCAGAATTGCACGATGCTGGTGGCGCCGATTCGCGCTGCTTCCGGGACGCGGCTGAAGATTCTGGAGGCGTTCGCCTGTGAGACGCCGGTCGTGACGACCACGATCGGTGCCGAGGGAATCGAAGGGAAGGCCGGCGAGCATTTCCTGATTGCGGATGATGCGGCGGCATTCGCCGATGCCGTCTGCGAGCTGTTGCAAAATCCCGCATTACGCGTTCGTCTCGGCAGGAACGGCAGGGAACTGGCGGAACGTTCTTATAGTTGGGACGCCAGCGCGGCGGCCGCGCTCACCGCATACGCGGAGCTGACCGATTGAGCTTCCTGCGACGGCTGATCGAGCAGCGGCGGAAGATTCCGCGGTATGTGCTGGAAGTGGCGCTGCAATTCGTGACGCGGCCACTGGGGTGGATTTATCTTGTCTTTTGGAGCGCGAAGGCGTGGCTTCGGCGTCGTCGACAGTCGCCGCTGCCACAGCGGCAACCGGCGTTGCCGCACTCCGGAAGGCGTCCGCGGATTCTGTGGGTGTGTCCGTATCCGATTTATCCGCCGAATCATGGAGGCGGGGTCCGTATCTACAATCTCATCAAGCGGCTGTCGCGGCGCTGCGACATTTATCTGCTGATTTTCATTCGCGAGGCGGATGATCCCGAGCAGCGCCGCGCGCTCGAGCCGTTCGTGCGGAAGCTCTATTTCCATCATTGGTTCCCGCGCGGATACCACGACCGCTGGGGCCTCGAGCCGAAAGGCGCGCAGTTGTTCGACGTGCCCGGCGCCTACGCGATGATCAATGAGATTCTGTCGCGCGAACGCATCGACATCCTGCAATTGGAGTACACCGAGCTGGGTCAATTCGGACGGCCCGAGTATGCGCGCGTGAAGGTCGTCCTGTCGGAGATCGACATCACGTTTCGTTCCCGCGCGCGCAGGCGCAAGGCCGGGCTCAACCGGCGATACGCGGTCAATCGGAATTTCGGCCATTCCTGGACCGACCTGCTGCGCGCGTTTCGTTTCGAGCTGGAAGTCGCGGCGCGCGCCGATCAGATTCATGTGATGTCCGAGGCGGATGGGAGCTATCTGGCGCGCTTCCTTCCGGGCGGAGGGCGCAACATTCACGTCGTTCCGAATGCCGTCGACGTCGATGAATTCACGCCGCCGGCCGCGCCGCGCTCCGCCACGGAGCTGCTGTTCATCGGAAACTTCGATCACCTGCCGAATCAGGATGCGCTCGATTACCTGATGACCGATATCTGGCCCCTCGTCCGCCGGCGCGTTCCCGATGCCGCGCTGAAGATCGTCGGTGCGCGGGCGGGGGAGCTCGTCCGGCGCTATGACGGCCGCGATGGCGTGTCCGTGATCGGCGAAGTGGCGGACACCATCCCGTATTACCAGCAGTGCGCGGCCATGATCGCTCCCATCCGCGCCGGCTCGGGCACGCGGCTCAAGATCCTGGAGGCGCTCGCCTGCGGCGCTCCGGTCGTGACGACGACGATCGGTGCCGAAGGCATTGAAGGCGTGCCCGGCGAACATTTCATGATCCGCGATACGACCGCGGAATTCGCGGACGCTGTCTGCGCCGTACTGGAAGATGCCGCCCTCCGCTCACGTCTGGGCGAAGCCGGACGCCGTCTCGTCGAGCGGCGTTACTCGTGGGAGCACAGCGCCGATGCGGCGTTCGCCGGTTATACGGAACTACTGGACAGCCAGCCCGTGGAGAGCGAGTCGTTGATCCCTGCCGGTGAACGTGAAGTCGACGTCTCGATCGTGATTCCCACGTTGAACGGCGGCGCCGGACTGGAAGAGGCGCTCGCCGCGATCCGGAAACAGCGCACGCGGCGATCGTACGAGATCCTCTGCGTCGACTCGGGATCCGCCCCCTCGGATCTCGCGGCGATGGAACGCCATGGCGCCAAAGTGATCGGCATCCGCAAATCCGAGTTCAATCACGGCCTCACGCGGGACCTCGGCGCCTCGCACGCCCGCGGACGCGTGGTCGTCTTCATCAACCAGGACGCCGTTCCGGCCACGGAAGACTGGCTCGAGAACATCACCGCGCCGCTCTTCGAGACGCCCGGCTGCGCGGCGGTGCAGGGCGCCATCTCCGAGGTTCCGGAGCGGGAGAAACGTTTCTACTGGGACTCCTGCGGCCATCGTTTCTACTTCACCCGCGAATCGAAGCGCTGGATCGAACGCTATTTCGGAATCGGATTCTCCACCGTCAACGCCGCGATCCGGCGGGACGTCTGGGAACGCCACCCGTTCGGCTATGCTCCGATCATGGAGGATAAGAAGTGGCAGCGCGAGGTGGTGGCCGCCGGCTACGGAATCACCATCGCCCTGAACGCGGTCGTCTACCACACGCACAATTACGGGATGAAAAGCCTGTTGCGGCGCTGTGAAAGCGAAGGATTCGGCTGGCGGACGGTGGGCGAGACGTACTCGCTGCGCGACATGCTGCTGGATCTGGCGCAGCCGCGCGTCTACGCGGACCTGCTGCGCGGACTCGTGCGCGGCGAGATTCGCTCCAAAGCCGAATTCTTCTTTCCCTGGCTGCGGCCGCTCATCGTGTTTCGCGGGAATCGCTGGAGCCGAGGAGTGAAACTGTAGCGATGGTTCCCTTTCTCGCGAGACTGCTCGGACGGCCGCGTTGGGGAATCTACGTGCTCGCCAACGACGCGGTCATGGAGTGGGTCCTGGCCCTGTTCGAGAGCCTTCGGATTTACGGGCCGGAGCTGCCGCTGCTGGTCATCCCGTACGACGACCGTCAGAACGTTTTGCGGGAACGGCTTTCGCGCGCGGGCTACGGCTATCTGGAGCATCCGGAGATCGAGCGCTATCACCAGATCGGGAGCCGCCTTTACCCGAACGAGGAATTCTGCGCCCGCGGCTTTCGCAAGCTGGCGTCGTTCTCGGGTCCGTTCCAGCGGTTCTTCTTCATCGACTCGGATGTGGTTGCGCTCGCGCCGTTGGCGGAGATGTGCGCGGCCCTGAACCGCAGCAAGGACGACATCGTCTATTTCGACATCCACCCGACGCACTATCAGCCGGGATCGGCGTTCAGCTCCTACGCGATCGGACGCAAGGAGTTCAACGGAGGATTGTGGGTCGGCCGGCGCGGCGCGCTCGATTCGAAACGGTTCGAAGCATCGGTGGCCAAGCTGGGGGAGAACTGGCGCGAGCATCTGGCGCCGATCGCGGAGCAGCCGTTCCTCAATTTCGTCGCCGCCGATCTCGATCTGAAGACAGCCGGGGCGGCGGATTACGTCGCGGACGCCTGCAGCACGGTCTGGCCTGCCGTCGGACGCATCGTGAACGAAGGCTCCGCCTGGCGCCTCCACGATTCGACGCATCCGCACGTCGGCCGCCGGTTTCTCTTCGCGCACTGGGCGGGCTTTCAGCTGACCCCGGACATGCCGAATCGCGATGTGTGGGAGAATTTCCGCACACGCGCCGGCGTCTAAGACGGAACCCCAATGTTCTCCGCCCTTCGTACACCGTTCGAATCGGTCCGCAACGTCGTCCGCCGTCTGCGGGGCGACGTCGAGCCTCCGCGCGTCGTGGTGGAGGAGGCGCCCGTGGTGGCGGCCCCCGTGGTGGTGGAGGAGGAGTTCGACCCCGCGCGTGTCCCGCCCACCGTGCTCTTCCTGACGACGAGCATGGGCAATCTGTGCAACTTCCGTTGCAAGCACTGCCACATCTGGATGAATGAAGACTCGCGCAACGAGCTGACGACCGAGAAGCGCGTGGACGTCATCGAGCAATTCGCGACCGCGATCCGGGGACGCGGTACGGTCATTCTCGCGGGCGGCGAAGTCACGATGGACCTCGACGAATTGTTCGCGATCGCGGGTGCCTGCCGCGACCATGCCCTGCAGTGCTACATGACCACGAACGGCTCGGCCGTGACTCCGGAAGTCGCCGATCAGATCGTCGCCTCCGGCATTACGTGGGTCACGGTTTCCCTCGACAGCCACCGTCCCGAAATTCACGAGTACACGCGCGGCATGCGAGGCTGTTTCGAGCAGACGGTCAACGCGATCCGGCTGCTGGTCGACGCGCGCACGCGCGCGGGTGTCTCCATGACCGTCGCCGCGTCGTGCGTCGTTTTCGATCAGAATGTCGACGAGTTGGAAGACTACGTCGAATACTGCCGCGCTCTCGGCGTCGATGCCGTCGATCTGCAGCTGCTGTCCCGCACGTTCTCGAACCAGAACCCGAAGGGCGATACGTTTTTCGAGAATCACTTCTGGTGGACGGCGGATGCGAAAGAGAACGCGAAGAAGAAGGTCGAGAGCGTCGTCAACCGTTATGCGGACGATCCCCTGGTCCTGAAGAATCCGGACGATCTGCCGTGGATGCTCAGCTACATCGACGATCCCGATTTTCGGACGTCCGCCGCCGTCTGCGCATCACACGAGAGAAACCTCGTGGTCGATACGACCGGCGCGGTCTCGCTATGCTTCTCGGCGGAGATGATTTTCGACGAGCCGGCCATCGGGAACGTCCGCGATTCGACGCTGGCGGAGCTCTGGGTCGGCGCGCGCGCGCAGTCGTATCGCGCGGTCATGAACGAATGCCGCCTCAATTGCGGCGCTCTGAATTGTCACCGGCGAACGAATATCTGGTCTGCTGTTTCGACGAATTGAGGTGTGATGGCTTTTTCGTTTCGTGAACCGCTCGCTTCGATCCGCAGGATCATTCGCCGGCCGCCGGTCGAAGAAGTCGTGCTGCCCGCGCCGCCGCCGGTACCCGAGCCGGTTGTGCCGAGGGCGTTCGATCCGGTCCTGGATCATCCGCTGGTGCTCTTTCTCTCGATGAGCACCAGCAACATCTGTAACTTCCGCTGCAAGTTCTGCCACATCTGGATGAACGAGAATCCGTCGAACGAGCTGACGACGGCGCAACGAATCGACGTCATCGATCAGTTCGCCCGTCTGTCGGGGCCCGGCGGCTGCGTCTTTCCGGCCGGCGGAGAAGTCACCATGGATCTCGACGAGATCTTCGCGCTCGCCGGCGCCTGCCGCGACCGCGGCCTGCAGTGCCGGATCGCGACGAACGGATCGGCGCTCGTTTCCCCGGAGATCGCGGATCGATTCGTCCTTTCCGGTCTCTCCTCCGTCACGATCTCGCTCGACAGTCATCACCGGGAGCTGCACGACTACACGCGCGGCCTGAAGTGCTTCGATGAAACCGTCAACGCGATCCGTCTCCTCGTCGAGGCGCGGAACCGTCATGCCGCGCCGATGCTGGTCGGGGCCGCGGCGGTGATCTTCGACCGCAATCTGGATGATCTCGAGGACTACATCGATTATTGCCGCGCATTGAACGTCGATTTCGCCGATTTTTCCCTGCTGGGGCGCACGTTCGCGAATCACGCCAAGCACGGCGATCCGTTCTTCGAGAAGCACTTCTGGTGGACTCCGGAAGCCAAGCAGCATGCGAAGGAAACCGTGGAGCGCGTGATCCGGCACCGGGCGGCAACGCCCGGCGTCATCGGACGCTCGCTGGATGACATTCCCTGGATGCACGGGTACATCGACGATCCTGATTTCGTTCTCTCCGACGCCGTGTGCGGTTCGCACGAGCGAAATCTCGTCGTCGACACGACGGGCCAGGTCTCGCTTTGCTTCAATGCGTCGATGATCTTCGAGGAGCCGCACATCGGCAACGTGAAGGAATCGACTCTGTTCGAGCTCTGGACCGGAACGAAAACCGAGGAGTACCGGTCCGTGATGGACGAATGCCGCCTCAATTGCGGCGCGCTGGGATGCCACCGGAAGATGGATGCGAAGGAGTGGGCGCCTGCGGCCGGTATCGTGGCACATTCGCCATCGCCGGACGGATCTGCCGCAGGTAGCCACGGATTGCCAGCCGCCGGCAGCGTGTGAGAATCGCCGCGGCTTCTTTGACTTCCGCGATCGTGAGCTCCCCGTGGTATTTCGCCACCACCGTCCAATGGACGGCAGCGTAGTTGCCCAGGTGAAGCCGCAATCCTGAAAGCACCCCGCGCAATCCTCCATGAATCCATTGGACGATCGCCTCGGAACGCCCCTGTGCATCGAAACGGCGCGTAATCCAATCCACGGTGAGCCGCTCTGCCTCGACACAATGGCGAACGAGGCTGTGCGGTGCATAAACGATCCGCTCGCCGGCGCGTTCGATCCGCAGGCACATCTCCGTCTCGTCGCAATACAACGGGCGCCCTTCCTTCAATCCGAGGTTTGTGTTGAAGAGGCCGAATCGCTCGAATACCTCGCGGCGAAACGCCAGGTTCACGCCGCGCGGATATTCATTGTAGTGAAGCTCGGTCGTGCCTCTGGGCGGCTCCCAGATCGCGAGATAGGGGACGAAATCCGGGAGAAACCATTTCGGCGGTTCGCCTGTGATGACCGGAACGACCGGGCCTCCCGCGGCCAATGCGTTGCCGTCCGTCAGGGACGCGACGAGCGTGCGCAGCCACGCGGGATCCGGCAACGCGTCGTCGTCGGTGAATGCAATGATCGGCGCCGTCGTGGCGCGGATCCCGGCATTGCGCGCCGCACAATGGCCGATCTCCGGCTCGCGAACGGCGCGGACGCGTCCTTCGTATCGCCGTTCGAGCTCCTGGGCCACCGCGAATGTGTCGTCCGTGGACGCATTGTCCACAATGACGAGGCGCCACAGTGCGGCCGGATAGTCCTGCTGCAGAATGGCCTCGCAGGCACCCGCCAGTAATCGCGCGCGGTTGCGCGTGCAGACCACGACCTCGGCGACGGGGGACTCAGACATCGCGCGGTGCGTAGACGCCCCAGATCTCGAGCGGCGGGAGGATTCCGCGCTTCACGGCGCTCCGGTCGGCGTCGATCAGGAAGTCGAGCCACTGCTTCTCGCGCGGAACCTCGGGATTCAGTAGGCCCACCGGCGTCGCGTGGCAGGCGAATCTCATGAACGCGCCGTGCCGCACTTCGAAAATCGTCTGAAAGGATTGTTCGATGAGCGGCAGCAGCCGCTCCTGGCGGATGCCCTCCATGCCGCCCTCGGCGCCAATATCCATTTTCGCGTCTTTGGCAAGATCGCGCGGCAGGAGCCGGAGAAGCGTGTTCGCGAAATTTTGCGCGTACTTGGAGATGAGCACGCGATTTTCACCGCCGACCTCGACGAAATGACAGACGCCGCCCGGCTTCAGCGTCTGCACGATCTGATCGAAGAGGCGCTCGATGTTGATGACGTGATGCAGGATCGCATGCGCGAACACGAGATGGTAGGAATCGGGCGGCAGAGTGATGAAATTGAGATCGCCCTGTTCGAACCGGACCTGGAGATTCTCGCGCTCCGCGCATTCGCGGGCGCCGGCGAACAGCTTCGGATTGATGTCGACGCAGGTGATCTCATAAGGAACGTGAAAGGCGCGGGCAAGATCGAGATCGGGTCCGCAGAACCCGCTGCCGAGACTGAGCACCTTGATCGGGCCGTCGAACTGCCTCTCTTCTTCGAGGAAATTCGCGATGCTCGCATGCCGCCATCCGGCAAATTCCTCCATGCCGAGGCGCTTCCAGTAGTAATGCCAGGCCGAGGTGTCGTGAACGCCGCCGAGCTTGAAATCGGCGGTCATCGGGTGATTGTCGAATTCCGCGACCTCCTCGGCGATGAGACGGTCGTAGTCGAGGCCGTGCGTGTAGTCCGAGCCCTGGCTTTCCGTCGCGGGTTCCGGGCTGCGGCGAAACAATTTATTGAGGATCGTCATTTGAGATATCCAAGAGCGCGGAGCTGGCGCTTCGTTTCTTCGTCGATCGGCATCGCCACGGCGGTGCGCACCCTGGTTCCCGCCTGTTCCCGGTCCAGAATCGTGCGCAACGCTGCCACGAGCTCGGGCCGCTGCGCGGCGGCGTTTCTGTGCTCCTTCGGGTCGTCGCGCAGATCGAACAGAAATTGTACTCCGTCGCTTCTCGCGATGAGCTTGCGCTGATTGAACAGGACGGCGCGGCTGTCGGGGCCGTAAGCCGGCGACTCCGCGATGACCGTGGTCGCGTTGCAGGGTGGCGATTCAGCCGAGCCGAGGGATGGCTGGAGGCTGGTTCCCCGCATTGTC
>Ga0070680_100004184_pt1 | contig 10816 bp, 12 predicted proteins | sample KBSC73BmetaG_FD_64672 | JGI IMG/M metagenome (GOLD analysis project Ga0070680, IMG submission 64672) | Corn rhizosphere microbial communities from Kellogg Biological Station, Michigan, USA - KBS C7-3B metaG | ecosystem: Host-associated > Plants > Roots > Rhizosphere | place: USA: Michigan... | reverse complement strand
ACTCTTTGTCGAGATTGGGAGTCAGCAATGGGTGTGTAGCGTAGCGTAACCGGAGATGTGTATGTCGAACGTACCAGCGAAATTCGCGTCAGCCCTTTTCGTCGGTGTCGTTGTGGGTGCGGCGTGGACTGCCCTGCCCCCGCATGCTGCGCAAGCGGCCGACTGCCTCACCGAACCGAAGAACGAGACGCCGCAAGGCCAGCACTGGTACTTCCGCATCGAACGCGGCACCGGCCGCCACTGCTGGTATCTGCGCGGCGAGGATGAGAAGTCCGCGCGTGTGGAGACGCCCGATCCCGCGCCGGTCGAAAAGCCCGCGCCGAAGCGGACCGAAGCCGCACCCTCGCGTTCGATCGCGGACGCCCACGCCGAGATCGGTCCCCGCACCCGCGTCCCGGGTGGCGCCGCCGCTGCCGCCGCACCCTCCGTCTGGCCCAATTCTGCACCGATAGCTGCTGCTCCGAATGCGCCCGCCCCGAATGTAGCGCCGCCACCCCTCACCTCCCGCTGGCCCCAGGCGTCAGGCGCCGCCACACCTGCGGGCCAGCCTTTGGCAAACCAACCGCAGGCAAATCAGCCGCCACCGGCAAGCCAGCCCGAGGCGTCATTGATGGTGGCCGATGCCGATGCCCAGGCGACCGACCCAAATGCAAATGCGGCCACCGACGCCGCTTCCCAAACACCGCCCCCGCCGATGCTGGCGGCCGCACCCGTGGAGCGCAACACCGGCTCGATCCAGAAACTCCTTCTCGTCGCGGTCGGCGCGCTGGCGCTGGCCGGGCTGACTGGCAGCGCCGTCTACCGGCTGGGCCGCCGCCGGCGGCGAAATCACTGGCTGAAGGAAAGGACGGAGTGGAATTCCGCGCAGAATCCGAACAGCCCGCCCTGGATCGACCCGCAGCTCGGACATGCCGAAACGCTCCCGGATCTCGATGAAGTGAGAGCCGCGGAATCCGATTTCTCGCTCGCGATGGCCGAAGGCGACCAGAACGACAACCGCGTCGAGAAGATCGAAGACTATCTGGCGCGGCTGACGAAGCAATTGCAGGCCGAGATTGAAGGCTCCAGGCCCAACCGCGCCGAGCGCGACATCCGCGCCGCGTCGTAACGGTTGCTCCTCATGGCGAGAAGGCGTCATATAATGTGCATGACTCAGCCATTCGTCCGTTTCGATTTTATTTTCTAATTGTTATGCGACGCGCGATTCTGCGAGCCGAGTCGGTAAGCCGAGCATCTCGCGCGCTTCCCGAGGGTTCATGATTTGAGCGCCGAGATCCTGGACAATACTCCGCGCCTTGTCGACCATGGCCGCATTGGACGGCGCCAACGTACCACGCGACAGATAGACAGCATCCTCAAGTCCAACGCGGACATGCCCGCCAGCAAGATACGATTGCGCAACCGCTGTAAATGCGGATTTACCAATGCCGATAGCCGTGAATTCGGCATCTATGGGCAGCATATTCCGAGCGTAAATCACAGTCTCCGGACTCGGCTGAAAACCATAGCGCACCCCCATGACGAGCGAACACAAGACAGGCCCTACCAACGACCCGTCCGCCAGCATATCATGCATCAACGCAATATTGCCGGAATCAAATAGCTCGACTTCCGATTTGACGCCTGCCTCCCGCATGACCTTGGCCATGCGCCGGGCATTTGCAGGCGTATTGATGACAACCTCCCCGCCGGAATTCATGGTGTTGAGGTCGATCGTGCAAATCTCCGGCCGTAGAATTGCGATATGCTCCACACGCTTTTCCGGCACCATTAATGTCGTCCCGGGTGCTGGCATGCGTGGCTCGTCGGGTGATGGCACGAAACGTCCGCCTGGCCCGGTCGTGATGTTCAGGATCAACTGCGTATTCCTGGCGCGGATGCGCTCGACAACGTCGCGATAATAGGCAAGCTCCATGGACGGCTTGCCGGTGGCCGGGTCCCGCACGTGAATGTGCACAATCGCGGCTCCGGCTTCCGCCGCCCCCAGACACGCATCTGCAATCTCCTCCGGCGTGATGGGCAGATGCGGCGTCTGCTCCGGCGTTGTCAGGTTGCCTGTTACCGCGCAGGTGATGAAGATCTTGTCGCGGGGGTTACGCATGTCGCGGGTCCTTTTCTAGAGAGCTCTGCCGCCATCGACGACAATATTTGTTCCAGTCGAGAATCCGAGATGCGTCGCACAGGCAAGGATCGCTTGCGCGATATCATCGGGCGTCGCGACACGCTTGAGCGGCGTCGTCGCGCTCGTCTTAGCGTTGAAGTCCGAGCCACGCCCCGGAACGAAGCCGGTATCCACCACACCGGGAGAGACACCCAGAACCCTGATCTCCGGAGCAAGCACTCGCGCCAGCGATTTCGTCATCGCATCGACGCCGGCTTTGGCCGCGCAATAAGCGATGGAGGATCCCACCCCCGTCGATCCCGCGATGGATGACACGGAAACGACCAAACCATCACCAGAGGCCTTCAGCATCGGAACAAAGGTACGGATGGCAGCGAACTGCCCCCGCCAATTCACAGCAAACATCCGGTCGATCAGGTCATCATCCAGTGCATCGAGGTCGGCATGCGGGACAGGCTTTGTAAATCCCGCGCTGTTGACAAGTATATCGAGCCGCCCGTATTGCGCGCTGAGCGCTTCCCTTAAAGCAATCAGAGACTCCGTATTTGCGACATCCGCAGCAACCGCCGCATGTCGCTCGCCCTCGAAGGTGGACAGCAGATCATGTGCCCGTCGAGCCTTGTCGCTTCCCTCACGATGCGTAATGAGAACATACGCTCCGCCTTTGGCAAAGCAGCGCGCCGTTGCCGCGCCTATGCCGCCGCTTCCTCCGATAACCAACGCAACCTTGCCTGCAAGGGATATAGGGTAGGACATCTTCTTTTACTCGCTGGGCTCGAACAATGAGAAAAGCGCGGACGCGATGTGCGTTACGATACAAATTGTTAAGCGCCTACGCGCTTCAAGAAATCGACGACGACAGGGGCAAGGCGATCATTCGGCACCCACTCGTCCATCGGGATCAGATCGTCATCGAGTTGGTCCTTGCGAAGCTCATGCAGTTCTGCGTTGGGGATGAGCGAGTGCACATGAAGGCCAACGGAGATCGAATGCGTCTTGTCGTTGCCGGGGATAACGCAGACCGGGAAGTCGATATTGCCCAGAGCTTGCTCGCTTGCGCCGAGCATCGGATCGTCAACGCCCGCCTCGAGGTTCTTTCGCCATCGGCTCATGACGTCGACGAAATATTGTGGATCCCACGTCATGATGTCCTGGCGCCGCGGGAGATACTGGGCAATCAAATCCTTGAAATGCCCGGTTCGGCAAACTTCTTCCATGCCGCCACGCTCTGCTGCCTCGATGTATTGCGTATAATAGACGTGACAGAGCCTCTTCACGGCGAAGGCGCCTCCCGTCACGCGCATCATCAGCAACGCGCGAGTGATATCGCGATGACGGAGTGCCATGACCGTGGCAACCCGGCAGCCAGACGACGACCCGCCAACGATCAACCGTGATAAGCCAAGATGCTTCGCCAATGCACGAAGGTCATCCGCCCAGATTTCAAATTCCGAACCTTCTCCGTCCAGGGACAGACTCGATTCGCCCGTGTTGCGCCGATCGTGCAACAGAACCTGAAAACCGGCCGCAGCAATAAGTGTCGCAAGCCCCCTCACTTCGTCCATATTGCGGCGCGCACCGGAGACCAGGGCAACCCACGGTCCTTTGTCTCCGAGCACCTGATAATACAGGCGAACCGAATTGATATTGGCAAATGGCATGACCGATTCCTTCTTACCGACCCGTGAACCGCGGTTTACGGCCTTCGCGGGCGGCCGCAATTCCTTCATCGACATCGCTTGTCCATTCCAGGGCCTCGCGAAGTTCATCGGACAGGCGGCGTGCAGCCGCAAAGCCCGAATTCTCGCGCTCGCGCGCAATTCGCTTCGCTCCCTTGGTGGCCAAGGGTCCGTTGTCGGCAATAGTCCGCGCCATATTCGCGAGACTGTCGTGGACAGCCTCTCGTCCGACCACAATATCGACGAGGCCGATTCGCTCCATTTCCTTTGCCTCAACTTCCCGTCCCGTGCAGAGAAGATCGAGCGCGCGTCCCATTCCCACGATCCGGGGCAGCCTGATCGGTGCGCCGACGCCGGGAAACCCGCCCCACTTCGCTTCGGGGGCTGACCAGGTGACATGATCCCCCGCAATCCTGATGTCGCAGGCGAGGGCGAGTTCTCCGGCCCCTGCCCTCACCATACCGTTCAGGCCCACTATGACGATCTGCGGCAATGCCTCGATTGCATCGAAAGCTTCGTTGGCAAGTCTGACCAGTTTCAGCACCTCCGGCTTACTCAGGCTCCCGCGCAATTCCGGCGTCAGGATGCCGGTCGAAAAGCAGGATGCTCCAGTAGACGTGATGGTCAGCACATCGACATCGGCATTGCTCGCCAACTCCGCTGCGATCTCCCGCAGCCGATGGAGAATGCCTTCCGTCAGTAGATTGAGCGTCTCAGGGCGCGTCAGCGTCACGGAAGCGACGCGCTGCTTCACAACATATTGCAGGTTCGCGGCGATCATGACTTGCCCACTCAACCAAGCGATCGCACAAACCGGCGTGCGGCTGCTTTCAAGGCTCGAACGGCGCGGCCAGAGGCGGATATGTCAAACTGGCCGCTCGATCCCACGGCAGCAAGGCACGCCACCAGTTCCTGACGATGGTTGAGGACAGGAACGGCGACTGCGTCCAGGCCGTTGATCAGATCTCCCTGCACCGCACTGAAGCCGTTCTGCCGAATACGTTCGACCAGCGTCGCCCGTTTCGACTTGGTGAGCTTGCGTGAACGCAACACTGGCTGCGGCGCCTCCGCTTCGAGCGCTCGCTCGATGATGTCGGGTGGCATATAGGCTGCGCAAATTAAACCGAGCGCGGATGTGTGCAGGGGCAAAATCGAACCCGGCCGGAGAATGACCGAAACTGGCCGAACGATATCGAACCACACAATCACCATCGGACCCCGGGGAGTCCATACTCCCATGAATACTGTCTCCTGTAGATCGTCTCTCAGCTGGCTGAGTAGCGGCGTCCCAATACGCACGATATCGAGGCGATTTTCCGCAGCCCGGCCGATGAGGCGAGCCGCGCCGCCGAAGTCATAGCGGCCATCGGAGGCGCTTTGTTCAACGAAGCCCTCGCGGATCAGGCTGACCAGATAGCGGTGAACCTTTGCAGACGACAGTTTTGCAGCCGCAGAGAGGGCTGATAACGTCTGCGGACCGTCGAACGACGCCAGAGCCTTCAGAATGCGACCGGCGATCTCGACGGATTGCACGCCAATCTGCTCGCCGCGCGGGGCAACAATTCCTTCGCGGTCATTGTCCCACGCAGATCCTGTTTTTGAGGTATCGCGCGAAGTCATACTTGAATGTCCCTTGGCGGCCATCGTCGTAGAATAACCGCTTGAACAATCGAGAATACCGTATTGATCAGAAAGCCAAACAAGCCGACCAGCACGAGCAAGCCATAAACCTGCCCAGATTGAAAATTTCGCTGCGCGGCGATCATGAGCGCTCCGATACCCTCGATTGACGTAAGCATTTCAACCAACAGCGTGAGAACGATGCATAAAGGCAATGCGATTCGGATTCCGAGAAGGATCGACGGCATAACAGACGGGATCACAATTAATCTGATCCGCTCAGACAATGACAAATGAAATGCAGTCGCCACATCCAACAAAATTGGATGGATACGCTCTACGGCCGACGCGGTGTTGAGCAAGATCGGCCACATGGCGGATACCGCGACAATCGTCAACTTCATTCGCTCGTCGTATCCCAAGAACAAAATCGCGAGCGGCACGATGGCAGGCGGCGGCATGGCGCGGAAGAATTCGAGCAGAGGCCCCACCGCCCTTGCGGCACGCGGCGATATTCCAATAAGGATACCCACGACCGCGCCAGCTCCAATGGCCAGCAGCAAGCCCACGACGATCGTCTGGAGGGACGCAGTACAGGCGGGCAGCAACTTTCCGGCCGTAGCACTTTGAACAACTCCGGCCCACCACGTTGACGGTGGCGGAAAGTAAGGAGAGTTTCCCGTCTGAAGCATTTGCCATCCAACCAGAATGACGATTAACGGCAACAGACCGAGCGGCGACGGTAACTGCGACAGCGATTGCGCCAGGAAAGAAAATTTCGAAAATCGCCTGCTCATGCGGCCACCCTCGAACTGGCCGGCCAGAGCGCCGTCGTCAACGCGAGAACGCCCGCATTGAGAATAATGCCAAGGACGCCCACCACCGCGATATAGGCAAACATCAAATCGGGATTCATGGCCTGCTGTTCGCGCACGATGCCGTAGCCCAATCCTGCCGGGTTGCCGACGATCTCTGCCACAATGGCCATCACAAGAGCCAAGCCGAGACTGATCCGCGCACCGACTACAATCGACGGCAGCGCAGCGGGTAAAAGTAAATGACGAACAATCTCCGTGGGGCTTAGCCGCAGCGTACGCCCCACATCCGTCAACCGCGGATGAACGTTAGCGATGCCGCCCATCGTATTGATCATCACCGGCCAGATCGCCGGCAAGACCGTGACGACAAGTTCTGTCTGAAGCGAAAAGCCAAAGAGCAATAGCCCGAGCGGCGCGAAGGCAATTCCCGGCATCGGCCGCAGAACTTCGACGCTCGCGAGCCCGAATTTCCGTGCGACGGGCGAGAAACCCAGCAGCAACCCGATGGAAACCCCTATCACCATCGCGATGGTCCAGCCCATGGCGATGGATAGCAAGGTATGGGATAGGTCCTCGAGAAGAATTCCCTCCCGCGCCAGTCGTACGGCGCCCGACAAAATTGACGAAGGGGCCGGGAAAAACTCGAACGCAATAAATTTCAGTCGGACCGAGGCCTCCCAAACGAGCAACATCAGCGCGCAGACCGAAAGTCCTGCCCAGTTGATGCGAGAGGACCAGGCCTGGCTAGCCATGGCCAATTGCCTTATGCAGACCGTATCGATAAGCGAGAAACTCAGGCATTTGGCGAGTGGAAATCTGATCGCGCGGCGAAGGAAGTTCGACCCTGACGATCTCATCGATCCGGCCCGGACTTCCCTTAAGTACGGCGACGCGATCGCCGAGGTAGACCGCCTCTTCAATGTCGTGCGTGATGAACACGAAGCTTGTCTGTGTTTGATCTCGCAACCTGAGTAACTCGTCTTGAAGGCCGGCCTTTGTCATGGCATCCAGCGCAGCGAATGGTTCATCCATCAGCATCACGGCAGGCCGTAACGCCAGCGCGCGCGCAATCTGGACGCGCTGCTGCATGCCGCCTGACAACTGCCAGGGATAATCATCCGCGCGTTTAGACAACCCGACAAGATCAAGGGCCGCGCTAACGCGGGCAGCGCATTCCTTGCTAGACAGTTTTCGCTCGATACCAAAGGCGACGTTGGCCGCAACCGTACGCCACTGCAGAAGCGCATTGGCATAATCCTGAAATACAATGACGACGCCTTCCGGTGGGCCGTTGAGGATTTCGCCCTTCACCCGCACTTCGCCGGCAGTTGGGCGCAACAGACCACCCAACATCCGCACCAGCGTCGTCTTGCCCGTCCCGGAGGGCCCGACAATCGACAAAAACTCTGCTTCACGAACATCCAGATTGATATCGGAGATAATCGGTCGAGCGCCACCGTTTAAAGGCAGGGTGACGCTCGCCGACCGACACTCGAAGACGAAATCCGGCTCTGCAAGAACCTTCATTGCACCACAAGCTTTTGCGGATCGACGGTAGCAGCGAATTGGCCGACGTCACGCATAACATTTGCCCACAGTTCGATATCCTTGGCGGTAATCGCCGTGCGATACGTCGGAAATGGCGTCGCCTTCACCACTGCTTCGGGAAGCTTGGTGTACTGAGCCATAATACTGCGAGCTTCGTCTGGATTCTGCTTGATAAATGCGATCGCATCGTCAAGCGACTCCTTCCAGGCTTTGATTGTACCCTTATTTGCGCGAGCCCACTCTCCAGACGATATCCAGAATGGAAAGATAACATCCTTGCCCGCGCTCAACAGCGGTGCAGTCAACGAAACATTGCCGGCAGCTTTCAACGCCCCGACGAAAGGCTCAAGCGCCTCTACGGCGTCGACACGCTTGGCCTTGAGCTGGTCCGCCATGTTCGGGAACGGGACCTCAACCGCGCGAACGCTCGCCGGATCAACGCCGTTCTTCTTCAGCCAATAGAGCGTCGCCACATGAATCACGCCGCCAATCGTCGGCGTTGCGATCAGCTTTCCTGACAGATCCTTCGCAGATGTGATCCCGGAATCTTTCGCGACCATCAGATGCGTCGACGCGTTGTCTTCGGTCTCGAAGACTTCGCCCGACACCGCGACGACATCGAGGCCACTCGCAACAGCCTTCAGAAGATCAGGCGCGGTGCTCGGGACGAACTCGAACTGCCGTCCCACCGTGCCTGGCAACAAAGACAGATTCTGCGCCACCGTCAGGGTGACGTCGAGGCCATGCTTGGCAAATAAGCCCTTTTCCTTCGCCACCCACGCAGGAAGCCATGTGACTACGGGAATGTAAGCCGCGCGAACCGCAATTGACTTGGGCGCCTGCGCCTGAACCGGAGCGACAACCGTCGCCAGCATTATCCCGAGACCGACGGCAACGGACTTCAAAGATCGAAGTTTCATGGCTTCCTCTGCTTTCATAATTGATTTTACTATGCATAATAGTGCAGAAAGGGACCGAAGGCAAGTTGCCCCCTTGAACTCGTGACCAACGGACTCGAGCATGAAAATCGACCTTCTCATTCCTGGATTGCCGGCAAAGGCTGATCACTTTCTCTTCGGGATTTGCTCGCTGCTGCTCATCCGAACAGCCGGAAGAACGATTCTGTTCGATACCGGCCCCTTCCGCATTCGTCAGACCCTAATCAGGGCGTTAAAGGAATTGGGGCTCGCGCCGGCGGGCGTGGATACTATCTTCCTCACACATCTGCACTGGGATCATGTCGAGAACCTCGATCTTTTCCCGCACGCGGAAGTTCTCACGCCCCGTACCGAATTCGAGTACGCGGCAGCACCTCGGCCAAACGACTGGGGTACACCTCCTTACGTGCGCGAGATTTTGCGCGACATGCACGTCACATTGTTGCCGGACCAAGAGCAGGAGATCTTCCCGGGCGTGAAAACCCTCCTCCTGCCCGGCCACTCGGTTGGCCTGCAGGGATTGGTCATCGACACGGGTGACGCGTGCGCGGTGCTCGCGAGCGACGCACTCTGGTCGGCACGAGATGCGACCAGAGGCGTTCCCGATGTTGCATTCTTTGACCCGGCAAAGGCTCAGAGCAGTCTCGACAAAGCCCTAGCAGCGGGCGACCTCTTTTATCCGGGCCACGACCGCCCATTCCGCCTGAAGAATGGCGTGGTGCAATATCTCACGCAATACCGCTACGAGCTGAGCTTTCCGTTCCAGCCGCTTGGACAAAGCTTTGGCCTTGGCATTTCGACGGAGCGAAACATGAGTGTCGAGAACCTGTGATGAACACGACTTCATCCCCTATCACCGTCCTGTTCGCTGGTCTTCCCGTCTCCTCAGACAATTTCCTTCCAGGCATTTCAACTGTCGCGCTTGTGCAAACCAACGCCCGGTTGATGATCTTCGATACCGGTCCATATGCATATCGCCCTATCCTCCAGGGACGTCTTCGGAAACTGGGGATTGATCCTGGCAAAGTAGACACCGTAATTCTGTCTCACGTCCACTGGGATACCGCAGCGAACGCTGACCTGTTTCCGAACGCCACCGTCGTGCTGCATGAGAAAGAACTTGCGTATGCGGACGCGTCGGACAGCCACGATGACGAAACGCCCGCTTATGTTGGACGCGCCTTGCGGCGGCTGAAGCTGAAGCCGCTCAGCGGAGAGCCAGAACTATGCTCCGGCGTTCGGGTCATCGAACTTCCCGGTCACACGCCGGGCTCTATCGGCCTTATGGTTGGCAACGAGCTTCTTGCTGGTGACGCCTTAAGTTGCGCCATGAACGCGGCTGCGGGAGAAGTCCGGTATCTGCCTTCAAAGAATTCCAGCGCCTGCGGCAGCCTTCAAAAGGCGCTTGCATCGGCATCGGTTATCTATCCGGGACATGATCGGCCATTTCGCGTTGGCCCTCCGATCACGTACCTCGAAGACTACGCTATCCGCATTCGGTTCTTTACTGATCCAACAGGGCCAGACGAGGAAATCCGTGTTGGATCATTTGCAGCGAAATCCTTTGCGAGCTGGCCAACCGATTGAAAAAGACAGGCGGCGTTCTCAGCAGCATCGTCCCTCCAAGTCGCCTTATCGAAATCCACGGCAAGAAACCAGCAGGTGAGGCAGGCCATTGACGTCGTGGCGGCGATACCCCGCACGATGTAGACCTGCGGATGGTCTCAAAGTTGATCGATCGGCGGATGTAGCGATGTCTGCCTATCGGAGCATCTCGGACTTTCGCCGCCGATCGCGCGAAGTCTGAAAACCTGCACAGGAACTGACATGATGCGCCCCCGCGATGTTCGACGGATTTCGCTGGACACCGGCGCGCTAACGTCCGGCCGGGCCCCCGAGGAAGGGACGCCCGGCCGGATTGCTGTGGCATCAGTTGTTCGCGCCGGCGCGCGCGTGCCGAATGATCTGATGCTCGTCGCTGGTGAGCCGCACCGGCCCGACCTTGACGGTGAGCTTGTCAATCTTGCCGCTGAAGCGGAAGGGCACCTGATAGTCCTTGTCGTCAACGGGGGTACGGGTATCGACACCCAC
>Ga0070680_100004183_pt1 | contig 10821 bp, 6 predicted proteins | sample KBSC73BmetaG_FD_64672 | JGI IMG/M metagenome (GOLD analysis project Ga0070680, IMG submission 64672) | Corn rhizosphere microbial communities from Kellogg Biological Station, Michigan, USA - KBS C7-3B metaG | ecosystem: Host-associated > Plants > Roots > Rhizosphere | place: USA: Michigan... | reverse complement strand
TGCTGAACTATCCGCAAATAGAGCTCAAGTACTTCGACGTGCGCGGGCGCGCGCAATTCCTGCGCGACTTCCTGCTCTGCCGGGAGATTCCTTTTGAGGACGACCGCGTGTCGCTGGCTGCGGGCTTCGAGGCCTGGCAGGCGCTTCGCCCGGATCGCACCATCACCGGGCCGTTCCAGAAGCTGCCCGTCCTGCGCTGGGGCGACCGCTTGATCGCGGAGACGACTGTAATCGCGTCCTTTCTGCATCACTCCTCAGGTGATGCCGGCCGACTCTCCGAGAGCGAGAACCTGCGCCACGAGATGTTGATTTCCAGCGTTCATGTCGATCTCATGATGGCGATCGCGCTTCTTCTCTGGTCCGACCTCGCGTATCCCGGTGCGGATCTCGGGACGAGCTCGAAACGAGTTCTCGAGCGGATACACACCCATCTCGCGGTGCTCGACCGCACTCTGATCGAGTGGCAATGGCTCGAGAGCGCGGCGGCGCGGCCCGTCATGATTGCGGACTGCATTCTCTGGGACCAGATCAATTGCGCCCAGCATGTTTTTGGCAGCAAACTCAGCCTCGATGCGACGCCGACGCTTGCGCGCTTCTATCAAGAGTGCCCCGGACGTGAAACGTTCGAGCGGCTGCTCGACGCGAAACCCTGTCAGGTGACGGGACGGCCCGGCGAAGCGGACTGCGTCGCACGGATTCGGGAGCTCGTCGCCTCCGGCTAGCGCGTTACTCGGCGCCCCCGCCGGGCGTCAAAGAAACGCGAGGACCGCATCGAACAACAACGGCGCAGAATACTCGAAGCAGGCGAAGTGCGTTCCCGAAGGGATCGTAATCGACCGCTTATCACGGCTCTCGAGGCACTCCAACAGTCTCAGCGCGTCGGCTGCGGTCGATGTTGTATCCGAGTCGCCCCGAACGAGCAGCGTAGGAATCTCGATCTTTCCGGCATCGAACGCGGCGTCCCCGGAGAAGGCCCGGAAAAGGTCAACACCGCATCCGGTTGGCGAACGGAAGGCTGGCGGCGCACGCGTGAGCGCGAGCGGATCGCTCTCCAGCGCGGACCGGAGAACCGCATTCAACACCTCGTTTGCGCGCCACGACGACTTTTTCTCGACTGGAATCTCTGAGTCCCAACGTGCCTGCAATTCGCCCGCGGTGGTCCAGCGGTACCCGCCGAGTCCAAAACCAGAATGGACCGGTTCCTCCGCTGCGCCGAGCTGGCCCAGCCAGCGCGTGTTAGGAGTTCCGTAGATCGGGGCGAAGAGAATCATCCTGCTCACCGCGCGGGGATATGCGGTGACGAATCGGCCCGCCAGGATCGTGCCCCACGAGTAGCCCACCAGAACCACTTCGGTATGTCGACGATCGTGACGCAAAAATCGCACGGCGTCCGCAACGTCTGCAACACAGTCCACCGCAGTGCTGAAAGGGCGATCCACCGGAAATCCCGGATCACCGGGAGCCGGTCGGCTCGATCGCCCGTAGCCGCGTACATCCAACGCGTAGCTCGCCCAGCCTGCGGTCGCGAGCCGTTCTTGCAGGGAATACCCTGGGGCCGGCAGATCGAACACGTAGCTCGCCAACGTCGCGCCGTGCAGCAGAAGGACGGCGCGCGAGGACCGCTCGCTTGGAATCACTGCGTGCAGGTGAAGCGAGAGCCAGCGCGCGTTGCTGCTTTCAATCCGGAAGCCTTGTCGATGGAACGCCGTCGCGGTGTTGCGCAAACCAGCGACGGGCTCCATCAGAGTCTCTCGGCCGGCTCACCGCCGGTGTTGTTGAAAGATGGAAAGGTCGATCGAATCGGCCATGGTCTTATAACCGAGGTCATTGGGATGCAGGTGATCGCCGCTGTCGAATTGTGGCGCGAGGCGTGTCGGATGGGTCGGGTCGCGCGTGACTCGATCGAAGTCTATGACGGCATCGAACTCACCGCTGCTACGGATGAAATGATTGGCTGCCTGCCGCTTGGCCTCGCCTTCCGCCGTTGCATAGCCCGCCCCCTCGAACGGCGTGAGCGTCGCCCCGATGATCTTGATGCCCTTCGCGTGTGCCCGCGTAATCAGTTGACGGTACGCCTGAATCATCTGGTCCGCTGTAACGGCCTGGTTGCCGAACGGCGGCGGCGAGTTCGGCACCGAAATCGCCGAGAATCCAACGTCGTTGATACCCAGGAGCACGGTCACGAATTCGACGTGGGGCTGGCTGATCACATCGCGATCGAAGCGTGACAACGCGTCCGGCCCGATCACGTTGTGGAGCAAGCGATTGCCACTGATTCCCTCATTGACCACTGTTCGGTTTTGCGGATGTCTGCGCTCGAGCAGCCGCTCAGCCAGCCGGTCCGGCCAGCGCCGGTTGGCATCGACGGTCGAGTTGAAACCGTCTGTGATCGAATCGCCGAACGTGACCACCGCCCCGACTTCATCGTCCGCCAGAACATCGATTCCCGCGAGAAAATACCGTATCAGGGTTGTCGTCGGCGTGGGCACCGCCACCGCTCCCGTTTGATCGCCGGAACCGGCCGCCGCCACGTAGGTTGTCTGCACACCTAGCGTGTGGCCGCTGAGGCCGGCCGTAGGTTGCGGCAAGTAGATACTGACGGCCAGTTCCGCAAGGTTCGGAATGTCGAAGTCGACCGGGTCGCTGACGATCGGCGCTCCGGGTGGGATCGTAACGGTCGCATTACCGCCGAATGTGAGCTGGTGATCAGACCCCGGCACAATGCCGGCGCCGGAGGCATGCACAGCCACATGCGCCGCGCCGATTACAACCGAGTCGGCGCCGAAGGAGTTGTCCAGTCGCACCCGGATCCGGTCGCCGCCCTTGCTGATGCGGGCGATCATACGGATCGTCTGGTTATTGAACTGCACCGGTGTCGGCGGGGGTCCGAAAACCGGCTCGACTTCCGACTGAGGACTAGCTCCCCAGGTGGCCACCCAGTCGCCACCGTGCTCATCGAAGGCGTAGGCGGCAGATGCGGCGAACAATATCCACCCGAGCGCCAGGGACGCTACCCAACGCGTGCAAGCTGTCAACGGGAGGCGCTTCTGTGGGAATGCTGATTTGCTCATCATCGACTCCATGTCAATTGATCGACGCAAATAATCAGGAAGGGGCGTTGATCGAACCCGGCAACGGTATGATCTTCGACCAACCGGCTTTCCTGGAGCGGCCGCGGATACGTTCTTCACCGCCCGCCGAGGAGCTCCATGGGGCAGCTTGGTTCAATATGGAACCACTTGTCAACACTTGGCCGGCCTGTGGACTTTCCCGTAGCAATAAAGGAGATGACATGCCATCCGCACACCAGGCGAAAAGAAAGCCAAGCCAGAGCCCCGCGCAACGGGCCGCCGACCGCCGTGGGAACGCCGCTGACTTTCGGACCGGGATGTTGGAGAGCAACGCGGTCACTTTCGCCTGGCGCCTGAACTACATCGCAAGCTTCTACGCGGTGCCGTTCTATCTCGCCCTGGAGCAGCGCATCGGCGTCTCACGTCCTGAATACGTGATTCTGTTCTGTGTGATACATCGCCCCGGAGTCACTGCCGCGGAGATCGTGGCTGCCACGGGCCGACCGAAGAACAGCATCAGTTTTGCCGTCACGAGACTCGAGAAGAAAGGATTGATCGCCCGGCACCCCAATCACGCTGACTCACGGCGCATGGAGCTCCGAGCGACCGGCCCGGGCCGCGCCATCTATCGCCGGGTATTGCCATTCCTTCAGGAACGGGAGCGGCGCTTGCTCGCTCCCCTTTCGGCGCAGGAGCGCGAGAGCCTGGGCTCCCTGTTGATCAAGATCGCACTCAACGTTCCGGAGTGGGAAGAGCCGGAGCTGTCCGCCCTGACCCGGGAGCCTGTCAGTTCCCGCTGAGAGACTCGTCCGCTCAGCGGACTCAGTCCCATCCGAGCTGGAGCGGGGTGCTGCGCAGGTTGCGGTCGCTTTGGCCTTGAATGACTCGCTGCGCTCCCACAGGCGCTTCCATACTGACACTGGAGTAATCTCAATGACACCCGGCGCGGGCCGCCCGGCAGCGGGCTTCACCGGCAGGGTGTCGTCTCGATTGAAGTGTTTCAAATGGAGGGAAGGAACATGGCTAAGGGAATTGCGCGCACGGCTGCGATTGCGGCCGTGCTGATCATCTCAGGATTTTTGTCAGGTATGAGACCCGCGATGGCGGCCTCGCTCGTGGAAATCACCGGGTTCGGACCGAACCCGACCAACTTGCGCATGCACGTTTACGCGCCCGATGTGCTCGCGTCACCACCGCCGATTCTCGTGGCGCTTCACTTCTGCACGGGCTCGGGTCCTACGTTCTTCAACAACACGGAATTCCGGACCCTGGCGGATCGTTTTGGATTCATCGTCATCTATCCGTCCGCCACGCGCAGCGGCCAGTGCTTCGATGTGTCCTCACCGCAGGCTTTACGCCGCGACGGAGGCAGCGATCCGGTAGGCATCGTGTCGATGGTGACTCACGTCATTCAGAGCTTCGGCGCCGACGCCAATCGCGTGTATGTCACCGGCTCGTCCTCGGGAGCCATGATGACAAACGTCATGATCGGCGACTACCCCGATGTCTTCAAAGCCGGCGCGGCGTTCATGGGCGTGCCGCATTCGTGCTTCGCGACCACTGACGGCTCGATGTGGAACACCCAATGCGCGAACGGCCAGCGCATCATGACACCCCAGCAATGGGGCGATCTCGCACGCAATGCATTCCCGGGCTATAGCGGAGCGCGCCCGCGCATGCAGCTCTGGCACGGAACTGCCGATACGACTTTGCACTTCCCTAACCTCGGTGAAGAGATCAAGCAGTGGACCAACGTGCTGGGTCTTTCGCAAACGCCGTCGTTCACGGATACACCGCAGTCAGGTTGGACGCGGCAGCGGTTTGGCGGCACGGGTGTCGGCGCACCGGTCGAGGCCATAAGCATCAACGGCGTGGGCCACAGTCTGCCTCTTGCCGGACAGGCGTTGCTCGCCATCCAGTTCTTCGGCCTCGATAAGGCGGTCGGCGGTGGAGGAGGCGGCGGTGGCAGCACCGTATGGCTCGAGGCCGAGCGCGGCGTTGTAGGCGCGGACTGGAATGACAACGTACCGGACTCGACCGCTTCCTCCGGACAGTACGTCGTCTCACCATCGGTGCAGAGCCTGAACAGTGCGCCTGCGACCTCCGCGGACTGGGTGCAACTGGCGTTCAACGCACCGGCTGCCGGCACTTACAACGTCTGGTTCCGAAAAAAGACACCAACAGCGGACGACGATTCGTTCTGGATTCGCATGGACAACGGCGCCTGGACGCTGTGGAATAACATGGGCTCAACCTCATCGTGGGATTGGGTGAAGGCGCCCGTGACATACAGCGTGACCGCGGGCGGTCATACGTTCTTCGTCGGCCTGCGCGAGAATGGCGCGCAGCTCGACAAGATCTACCTGACCACTGGCAACGACACGCCCACCGGAACAGGCGGTACGCCGGCCAACTGAATCTCTCCGATCTCTCCCCTCGCGTGCGCGAGGGGAGAGATCCTCTCGCTATTCAAGTGACCCGTCTTGCTGGGCATTTTCGAGCCCAGCACAACCTCTCTGTCCGGTCGAGTTTCTTCAACGCAGCTTCCGCCTTGAGTGCCTCGGACTTGCTGGCGAAGGCCTGCGCGCCAAGCACGCGAACAGGAGGGTTGGAGCGCGTGAATTTCGCCCCTTTGCCGCTGCTGTGAACGGCGAAGCGGGCTGCGACGTCGGTTGCGATGCCGGCGTACGTCCGGCCGTCTCGGCACACGAGCAAATAGAGCCACCAGCACTGGGCCATGCGGACAGATTACCACTTTGGGAACACTGTTTCGCCCCTCCGTCTCCGAACTGCAACAACCCTGCGTCACGCTGGGTGAAACCCGCTGCCCAACTCCCCGTTGCAGGCCAACCACCGCAGGAAGGAGCTCCATGAAGAAGATCGTTTCGTTCGTGTTCGCCGCCGCCATCTCGGGCTATTCAGGGAACCCGGCGCAAGCGCAACCAGCGCCCCCCGAAGCCGCCGCAACCGCGCTTCACACGCGAACTCCGATCAAACACCTGATTGTCGTCGTCGGCGAGAATGTCACTTTCGACACGCTCTTCGGCACATACACGCCCAGGCGCCCCCGTGAGTCGGTATCGAATCTCCTCTCGAAGCACATCGTAAACGCCGACGGCACTCCGGGTCCGCGCTACTTCGAAGCCATTCAGTTTCAGGAGACCAATCTTCACGGGCGCTACACTGTGGACCCGATTCCTCTGAGGCCGTATGAGCAGCTACCCCAGCCGACGCTCATCGGAGTGTTCAACCCCGCGACTCTTCAGCCTTTTGGGGCGATTCCAGATTCCCGCTTCGCGTCGCTGGACGTCCGGGGACCCTTCCAGATCACTCACTTCATGAAGTATGCGGATCCCTCTGCAGTCGCCACAGGTGACCCTGTGCATCGTTTCTTTCAGATGTGGCAACAGACCGGCGGCACCAATCGCCGGCTGCACTCTTTTGCCTGGGTCGCGATCACGACCGGGCAGGGCGGCGACACCACTGACGTCACGCCCGCCAATCCCGGACAGGGCGCGGAGTTGATGGGTTTCTTCAACATGGCCGCCGGTGATGCCCCGTATTTCAACTCTCTCGCCCAGACCTATGCCCTGAGTGATAACTATCACCAGGCGATGATGGGTGGCACCGGCGCCAACTTCTTCATGCTGGCTACCGGAGATGCGGCGGTCTATGACACAGATGGCCAACTGAGTGTGCCTCCGGCCAACCAGATCGAGAACCCGGATCCAGCCCCGGGGACCGCCAACTTCTACGTCCATGACGGCTATTCGGGCGGCTCCTATGTCAATTGCTCGGACGCTACGCAGCCTGCCGTGGATGCAATTCTGGACAAGGTTCGGGCCCTGGGCCGCCACGCGAACTGTCAGCCTGGAGCCTACTACCTCGTCAACAACTATGAGCCGCCGTACACCCTCGACGGAAAGCTGAAGACACTCGGACCCCAGGTGTTCGCGTACCCGCCTCAGAGCGTGCCGACCATTGGCGAGGCGCTGTCGGCAAAGGGCGTGAGTTGGAAGTGGTACACGGGTGGGCGGGATCATGACGACGTGACGGCAGATGCGCTTTATCCCGTCATTCGCTCGTTGGTTCAGGCGCAGGTCCCGCCGGGCACTCCGGCCTCTGTCATCGACGCCGTCGCGTTCCAGCAGACGCAGCCGCTGCTTTATAACAGCATTGGCGACCCGCACAACGGTTCGGCCGCGGTCGTAAACGGTCCGCTCAAGAGCAATCTGCAGGGACTGACATCGTTCTATGAGGACGTGGCGGGCGGCACTCTGCCAGCTGTCTCTTACGTGGTGCCCAAGAACCTCGACAGCGGCCATCCGGGATACTCGGCTCCGCCCCGTTACGAGTTGTTCATCAAAGACCTGGTCGCCCGCGTCCAATCCAACCCTGAGTTGTGGCGGTCGACCGCCATCCTGGTCACGACGGACGAGGGCGGCGGCTACTTCGATACAGGGAGGATCCAGAATCTCGACTTCTTCGGTGACGGACCGCGGATTCCGTTGATCGCCATTTCGCCATTCGCGCGGGCAGGGCATGTCGACCACGTCTACAACGATCACGTCTCCATTCTGAAGTTCATCGAGCGAAACTGGAGCCTGCCGCCTCTATCCCGGCGTAGCCGCGATCGGCTTCCGGATCCGGTCACCTATGATCGCGATGACTATCTGCCGGTGAACGCGCCGGCGATCGGCGATCTGATGAGCCTCTTCGATTTTCCCCGCGCGCCGGGGAAAACCGAAGACAGATGACATCGGCCGGTGAGCTCAGTAGTTCACATGGACCGACACCAGGAAAGTCCGAGGCGCCCCCACCGCATATAGCGGTGCGGCGCCATAAGGCTTGGTCGTGTCGGCGGAGAATCTCGACGTGGCAATGCTTCCGAGGTACTGGCGATCGAAGAGGTTCGTGACGTTCACCTGCACGTAGGACTCCGTCAGCTTCCAGACCGCGAACGTGTAGCGGGCATCGAGATCGGCCACTGTGTACGCCGGCGCGAACTCATCGTTCAGGTCGGTGGAGTAGCGCTTGCTGACGTACTTGGCTTGAAGTCCCACCGTCACCGGCCCCTGGGAATATTGAGCACGCGAGGCGAACGTCCACGTCGGGGTCTCGACGAGCTGCTTACCGGCAGTTGGTACTGCCACAGTGGCGCTGAACGGGATGTTTCCTTCAACGCGGCTATGGTCATACGACGCCGACGCGTAGAACGATAGGGCTCGAGTAGCCTTGAAGCCCAGCTCGGAATCGACACCCCACAGGTTCACCGTGCCGACGTTCCGGTCGACGCTGATCCCTTGATCCGGATCGAACGACGTCACGATGCGGTTGTTGTAATGGGTCTGCCACAGAGCCGTGGAGGCGGTGACGCGGTTTCCCTGGAACCGATAACCGACCTCAGAGGACTTGGTCGTCTCCGGCAGCACATCCAGGATCTGCACGCTATAGAGATTGTCGGTGCGCGGGGCTGAGAGGCCTTCGGCGTAGTCGGCGTAGAACTGGTTCGCGTCTCCCCAGGGAGTCAGGGTAATCCCCGCGTACGGCAGCACCTTGTTGTAGTCCTTGGTGCCATTGAAGGGTCTCAGGTAGTTTCCCGTGACGCCGGGGAAGGTGACCACCGTCGTCGATCCGCCGACGGCGACCGGGGGTTCACTCGTGCAAAAGGCCGCGCCGCTGTTGGTAGCGGTATAGCAGTACTGATTCAGGTCGCGATGAAAGAATGGAGCGCGTACGCCCACATTCACTGCGATGCGCCGATCGAGGAAGCGTCCGAGATAGCTGAGCGAGCCCTGGTCGAGCTTCGCGATCGAAAACCGGTCGCGTCCGCGCAGGTCAAACCCGTCGGCGGACTTGATCGGTGTGCCGTCGCGACCACCGAAAACGTTGGTCGGATTGCCGAATGCATCCAGAAGCGCCCATTGCCCCGTCTGCCGATGACGCGCATAGTCGCGTGTATAGCTCAGGCGCAACAGGTTGTGCTCGTTGATGGTCCAGATCAACGAACTGTCGATGCTGTACCGGTTAGTGTTGGTGTTGTTCGGTGAGTAGACTGCCACGCGATCCCTGGTATCGCCATCGCCGTTGAGGTCCACGCCGGGAGCCGTCGAGGCGCCGATCAGGCGCCGATCGTTCTCCGGAACGATGCTGATGCCCCCGCCGTTGGCCTGTACGTATTGGTATGAAGGGTCGACTGTCAGGCGCAGCGAATCCGTCAGCCCGAAGCTGGATTGCATGCGAACGTTGCCGGTATCCGAAGGGTTGTCGCGCACGGCGAAATAATTCGTGCAGATGGCGGTTGTGCCGGTTGCCGTCGTGGCCTCGTTCTGAACCGTACCGGCGCCCGGAGTTGGCCGCGGGCAAGTCGGGTCGTAATCGAATCCATAACCGTTCTTCGCGATGTCTCCCAGCGTGAGGTTGCGGTAGAAGGCGTTGCGGTTACGGTTGTAATGGACCGCGAGGCTGATGAAGTTGTCGTTGCCGAAGTCCTGGTAGAGCTTGCCGTTGACCTGCACCTTGCGCAGCTCTCCCGGGCCCTTGAACTTGTTGTAACTCTGATCCGAGACAGTGAGGAAAGCGGTCGTGTCAAAGGGACCGAACTTGCCCGAGTCGAAGCGCAGAAAACCGCGGCGGAACTGATCGCTGCCGCCCGCCAGGGTCGTCTGCACGCTGAACGAGTCCTTGGGCCGCTGGGTGACGATGTTGATCGTACCGCCGGTTGCCGAAGCGGTCGGGCTGTCGGCATCGGTCGTGCCGAGGTTCACGCTCACCCGATCGACGATCTCGGAATCGACTTGCTGGTTCGTGAAGATGGCATAGTTGCCGCTGTCATTGAGCTGCACGCCATCGAGCATCAGCGACACGCGTGGTCCATCGAAGCTGCGCAGCCGGAGGTCGCCGCCGCTCGAGCCGAACGGGTCGTTGTTGGTGAAATTCACTCCGGGCAGGAGGTTGATCGACTGGATGACCGACTGGCCGGGGGACTGGGTCGCGATGTAGTCGGAAGTGATGCTCGAACGGGACTTTGCCGCCTGCTCGGGCTGAATGAGACCCTCGATGCTCTGGATCTTGCTGCTCGTCACGACGACTTCCTGGAGCTCCTTCTCCTCGAGCTGACTGCCCGTTGACTGGGCGAAGCTCTGAGTGGCTGCCATGGCAAGACAGCTTCCAACAGCGAGCTCGACGAGATTGCAAGTCCCTTTGCTCCGCGACATTCCAGTGCGCTCCTTATGATTACCCCGGTGATCGAGACCGGATTGTTTGGGCGCGCAATTGACGCATTACCATATTACGTTTGGATGGCAATATTTTGAAGCTCATGTTGCGGTTTCGAAGTTCCCGATAGCGGCAGCACCTCCAGTGCTGGGCGTCGGCTCGCCGCACAGGAAAAGGGCGGGATTTCGCACGAAACGCTCCAGAATAGGGCTGGATCGCGATCTCCCAGGACACCAACCCTGTTTCATGATCGCCGTCGGGGCAGCCCGTCGGGTGGAGCGGGCGCGCCGCAGCTCGCGAGGTTAGAACGACAGCACGATCCCCGCGATCGCGGCGCTCAACAAGTTGGACAATGAGCCGGCGGCCACTGCACGTAAACCATACCGGGCGATCTCATTGGCCCGCTCCGGAACGAGCACGCCCAGGCTGCCCAGCACGATCGCGATGGAAGAAAAATTAGCGAAGCCGCACAGCGCGAACGTCACGATTGCCGCGGATTTCGCCGACAGAGGCGTTGCCAGCCGCACCATGT
>Ga0070680_100004176_pt1 | contig 10827 bp, 13 predicted proteins | sample KBSC73BmetaG_FD_64672 | JGI IMG/M metagenome (GOLD analysis project Ga0070680, IMG submission 64672) | Corn rhizosphere microbial communities from Kellogg Biological Station, Michigan, USA - KBS C7-3B metaG | ecosystem: Host-associated > Plants > Roots > Rhizosphere | place: USA: Michigan... | reverse complement strand
GCGACATTTCACACTCGTCGGTGGAACGGATGATCGGGCCCGACGCCACGGTAACTCTCGACTTTGCGCTGGGGCGTTTGGCCGGCCTCATCGAGAAACTCGTGGTCTATCCCGGCAACATGCAGAAGAATCTCGACCGGCTGGGCGGTCTCGTCCATTCGCAACGGGTTCTCATCGCGCTCACCAAGGCCGGCGTTTCGCGCGAAGATGCGTACAAGCTGGTGCAAAAGCACGCGATGCAGGTCTGGCAAGGCAAGGGCGATTTCCTCACCCTCCTCAAGGGCGACCCTCAAGTCCGGGCGGCACTCAAGCCGGCTGCAATCGAGGCGAATTTCGACCTCGGCCATCACTTCAAACACGTCGACACGATCTTCAAGCGCGTGTTCGGCAAGGCGTGATCGCCAAAGGCGGTCAAACCATTCCGCAGGCGATCGTTGGGTGGGCGTGGTCAAAAAAAAGCGGCTGCCGAAGCAGCCGCTTATTCGTTTCAAGCGCTGACGTCGCGCTTCAGTCGACCGTGACGCCGCTCGCCTTGATCGGCTTGGCCCATTTCTCGGTCTCGTCCTTGACGAGTTTGCCAAGATATTCAGGCGTTGCGTGATCGTCCGAGGCCACCTCCGCACCGAGCGCCGACAGGCGGTCACGCACTGTCGAGGAATGGATCGCCTCAAGCATCGCGCTGTTGAGTTTCTTGACGACAGGCGCCGGCGCGCCCTTCGGCAGGAACAACGCGTTCCAGGTGTAAGCCACCAAGTCCTTGGTGCCCTGCTCTTCCGCCGTCGGGATGTTCGGCAGCGCCTTCGAGCGCTTGGTGTCGAACATCGCAAGACCTTTGACCGTGCCGCCGTCGACCTGTGGCTTGGCGGTGGTGATGATCTCGCAGAGATAGTCGATGCGGCCCGCCGCGAGATCCTGCATCGCGGGTCCGGTGCCGCGATAAGGAACGTGGGTGATGTTGACGCCGATGAGGTAATTCATCAGCACACAACCCAGATGGGTGGCCGATCCGGCGCCGGCCGAACCGAACTGCATCTTGGATTGATTGGCCTTCGCGTAGGCGACGAACTCCTTGAGATCCTTCACCGGCAAATCCTTGCGGGTGATGAGCATGATCGGGACCTGGGCGATGAGCCCGACCGGCGTGAAATCAGTGGAGGCGTTGTAGAGCGGCTTTTTGTAAAGCGTCTGGCTCTGAGCGTGGGTGCCAACGGTGCCGACGACGAAATTGTAGCCATCCGGCGCAGCATCGGCGACACGTTTGGAGCCCGTCGTTCCGCCTGCCCCGGTGACGTTTTCGACCACCACCTGCTGGCCTAGGGCATCACCCATTTTCGCGGCCACCACCCGGCCGAGAACATCCGTGGGGCCACCGGCCGCAAACGGAATGACCATCGTCACCGGACGATTGGGATAGTTCTGGGCAGTTGCTTGTCCGGTCAATCCGAACAGTACAAGCAAAGCGCCGCCAATAGCTGTTCTGTGCATTGAACCCCTCCTGTTTCTTCCTGGACAGATGCGATAGAAGCAGCCCACGGTCAATTTTCCCACCGGAACATCATTGTCGCACTGTCCGACGCTCGCATAAGGTAAACTCATGAAATCTACACGTATAGCTATAGCCGGCCTGGGCGCCATTGGCCGTGCTGTCGCACGGCGGCTGACCGACGGCATTCCCGGCCTGAGCCTCGCCTGCATCGCGACCGGCGACACCGCCAAGGCGCAGGCATGGCTGAAGGAACAGGCGATCGACTGCCCCGTGGTGGAGCTCGAAGAATTTCCAAAATACGCCGATATCGCCATCGAGTGCGCACCCGCCTCGCTGCTGGAGCGCATCTGCCGTCCGATGCTGGAAGCCGGCAAGCAGGTCATGGTGTTGTCCTGCGGCGCACTTTTGCCGCGGCCCGACCTGATCGAACTGGCCAAGGCGCACGGCGGTCGCATTCTCGTGCCGACCGGTGCGTTGCTCGGTCTCGATGCGGTGGCGGCTGCCGCCGAAGGCACCATCCATTCGGTGCAGATGATCACACGCAAGCATCCCAGGGGGCTGACCGGCGCGCCACACCTGGTCAAGAACAACATCTCGGTCGAAGGGCTGAACGCCCCCAAGCTGGTGTTCCGCGGAACCGCTCGCGAGGCGGCGGCGGGCTTCCCCGCCAACGTCAACGTCGCGGCCGCTCTTTCGCTGGCCGGCATCGGGCCCGACCGGACGATGATCGACATCTGGGCGGATCCCGCGATGACGCGAAACTGCCATACCATCGAGGTCGATTCCGACAGCGCCCGCTTCACGCTCTCAATCGAAAACATTCCGTCCGAGAATCCGAAGACAGGAAAGAACGTGGCGCTGTCGGTGATCGCAGCGTTGCGCAAAATGCATTCGCCGCTCGCAGTCGGGACTTGATGTTCCGACAACCTCTCACCCCGTCCCAACAGCTTCCACGACAACACCAGGGCAACCGATGCCGAAGAAGCGCGCAAGCCGACGTCCCGCTTATCGCCTGAGGGATATTTCCGACGAACAGATGACGGCACTGCAGCGTGCGCTGCGCGACGCCATTTATTCCGGACCGCGCGGCCTGCGGAAGAAGCTCACCGGCCCGTTCCAGATCTGGCTGAATGCACCTGAACTGGGGCACCTCGCGCAAGCTCTCGGCGCGCATGTCCGCTACAAAACATCGCTCTCGCCGCGGTTATCGGAAACAGCCATCCTCGCCACCGCCTATTGGTGGAAGGCTCAATACGAGTGGTACGCGCACGCGCCGATGGCGGAGAAGGCTGGCGTCAAACCGCAGACCATCAAAGAAATTCGTGCGGGGCGCGAGCCCAAATCGGGCGCGAAAGACGAGCGCGCGATCTGCGCGTTCGTCAAAGAATTGTACAAAACGCGCAGAGTGAGCGACCGCACCTACAAGCGCACGCACGCCTTCCTTGGCGACTCCGGAATGGTCGAGCTTGCGGGAATCTGCGGCTACTATTCCCTGATCTCGATGACCCTGAACGTGTTCCGCGCGGCGATACCCGAAGATGCACCGATGCCGTTTGCAGAGCCGGCGTAGTCCGCGGCGTCCGTTTCAAGCCAGCACGCTGGCTTCACTGCGGACCGCCGCGGCTCAGCCGGCCTATCAATGGTCCTTGTGCGCGTCGTGGTTCATGTCTCCGCTCATGGCGGGCGTCGCGCCGATGCCCGTCACCGCGTATTCGACATCGACCTTTCCAGCTTTCTCGAACTGAAGCGTGCCTTTGACGCGCGTGCCCTTCTCGAACGGCTGCTTCAAGCCGACAAACATCAGATGATAGGCGCCCGGCGTAAGCTCGGCCGTTTCGCCGGGCTTGATTTCCAATCCCTTGGCGAGAGGCCGCATCTTCATCACGCCGTCGGTCATCGTCATTTCGTGGATCTCGAATTTCTCCGCACCGGCCGTCGAGCCTCCGATCAAGCGATCCGGCGTGGTCCCGTGATTGATGATCTTCATGTAACCGCCGGCGACAGCGGCACCCTTGGGCGTGGCTCGTGTCCAGGGATGGACGATCTCGAGAGAACCGACCTTGTATTCGTGGGCTGGCGCGGCGCTCACGGTGAATGCCAATGCGGTGGCGGCGAGTAGAATGGTCTTCATAGCAATGCTCCGTTTGGACGCGTCTGTGCGCGTGCTGCGCGCCTTTGGCGCGCGTTGAATGGCTGAAACCCTGTGTCGTTCAGGCGCTCGGCGGGCCGCGCGGGGCTTGCGGACCTCGAAGCGCGACGGCCGGCGCGACCCAATCGCCAATCGGCGCCAACGCTTCAACGGCAACCGGCATGGCAACAGCGACGACAGCAAGCGGCGGAACCGGCCCGGCAACGCCATAGCCCAATGCAGCGCAGATCGCAGCGCACGGAAGATCGTGGTGGGATTGATGGCCGTTCCCATCCGGACCGCCTTGGGAACACAGCATCGACGCGAAGGGGGTCGCCGGCCTCGTCGGTGCGATCGGGGCAAGCGCCAGCAGGATCGCGTGGATCGCCACCGCATAGGCGGCCACCAGCGCGACCGTTTGGCGACGGATACGACGGCCCAGCTTCATGGGTTTTCTATAGACTCCCGTTACCGGCCGGTCCACGGCAGCGTGGATGCATGGCTGGGCCACGGGTTCGATAGGGCTCGGACCGCTGTTCCACCGTTGGTAACGCGCTATTTCGAGACAATTGCGCGCGGTTTTAGACAGCGATGAGAATCCCCTCGTAGGGAATCCTATGGTAAAGTCATAGCGTCCGTGAATGGATGATACCGTGAACCATTCGTCCAGCAAGCCCGAGGGCCGAATCCTGCCGTTTCGTTCGCGCAGCAGGTCGCTGCTGGCGGCACGCAATGCCCCCAATACTCCGTCCATACCGGATCTCGAACGGTTCGAGCACGTCGCCGACGAACCCGATGACTACCGGCACCGCATGATTATGAACGGCCTTGGCCTGGTGGTGACGGTGGTCCTCATCGTCGGCGGTCTATGGATCGCCGAGGTGATGGCCCAGATGCGGAAAAACCAGGATTGCGTGCTGAGCGGGCGCCCCGGCTGCACGCCGGTTAACGCCCCGCTTCAGTCCCGGTAAACGGCCTAATTCACCAAGCCGCGCTGAGGGTGACCTTGGTCAGTCCGGAAAATCCGAGCTGCCGGGCGGCAGCAGGCGTCAGGTCGATAACCCGCCCTCGGATGAAGGGACCGCGATCATTGATGCGGACCATAACGGTGCGGCCATTTTTCCGATTGGTGACCCTCACCTTGGTTCCGAACGGAAGAGAACGATGGGCCGCCGTCAATGCGACAGGGCTGACCCGCTCCCCGCTCGCCGTTTTGCCGCCGCGATAGCCGTACACCGAGGCTATGCCGGATTCCGCGTGGGCAGCTCCGGCGCTCCAACAACACAGAAAAATAGCAGCGACAAACGATCTTGCGATCATCCGCAATCTCCAGCGTAATGATAGGGAAGCGGCGCACTCACACTGGCAGCGTGGCATCGACATGGCCGGAAAATGGCCTCTCGATGGCTATCGTCGTGGGGACAGAACGCCGAAGAAGGCGTCCGGTTTCACCGGGCCGACCCCCGCCGTGCAACTGGCCGTCAATCCGGGATTGTTCAGGGCTTGTTCCGGTCTTGTCCAAACCAGGGCGACCGCGCGAGCCCGCCCCTAAATCTTGCGGGCCGGGCAAACTCCCGCCACCATTGAACTGCACGGCCCTCTTCGCTATACGGGCACTCGGCTCATCCAAGGGGGATTCCGGGGGCGGAACCAACATCGGCCCCGGCGTCGCGCCGCCTTCGGCGCGGCGATAAAATCGTTGTCATTCAAGGACCTGCCTATGCCTTCGACGTTCGAGACCGTGGCCAATATCATTGCTGAGACGTGCGACATTCCGCGCGACACGATCAAGCCCGAGAGCCATGCCATCGACGATCTCGGCATCGACAGCCTCGACTTTCTGGATATCGCCTTCGCCATCGACAAGGCATTCGGGATCAAGTTGCCGCTTGAGCAATGGACCCAGGAGGTCAACGACGGCAAAGCCACGACCGAGCAATACTTCGTCCTGCAAAACCTCTGCGCCCGCATCGACGACCTGGTCGCCGCCAAGGGCAAGTAATGTCAGGGGACAAATGCGGATCGAGTATTTTCAGCTCATCGACCGGATCACCGACCTCAATCTCCATGACCTGACGATCCGCGCGGAAGCCAACGTTCCTGCCACCAGCACGATTTTCGAGGGGCATTTTCCAGGCCGCCCCCTGATGCCTGGCGTGCTGCTGATCGAAACGATGGCGCAAGCCTCGGGCTGGCTGCTGATTGCGCGGATGCGTTTTGCGAAGATGCCGTTTCTCGCCGCCGTGAAGGAGGCCAAGCTTCGCACCTTCGTGACGCCGGGCCAGGCTCTCACGGTCACGGCTAAGATCACCCATGAGGGCTCCGGCTTTGCGCTGACGGAGGCCAAGATCGAGGCCGATGGCAAAGCCGTGTGTGACGCCGATATTACATTCCGCGTCGTCGATTTCCCGCAAGGCGACTTCCTTGCCAGCATGCGAGACGTAGCGACCCGCATTGCGCTGCCGATGGAGGCCCCGTCTCATGGCTGAAGCCCCCCACGAGGCCTGGATCACCGGCATCGGTATCGTCTCATGCCTCGGCGAAGGCCCCGACGCGCATTGGGAGGCGCTCGGCTCAGGCGAATTCAAAGCCGATGCCACGGCCTATCCGCCCTACTTCATCCATCGGATCGCGCCGCTCGATTTCGACAAGCAGATTCCAAAAAAAGGCGACCAGCGGCAGATGGAGCCCTGGCAGCGCATCGGCACCTATGCCGCGGGCCTGGCCCTCGATGCCGCGGGCATCAAGGGCAACAAGGAGGTGCTGTCGCACACCGATATGATCGTTGCCGCCGGCGGCGGCGAACGCGACATCGCGGCCGATACCGCGATCCTGGCGGGCCTTCCCGCTGCAAGCCAGCCGGACGCCTTCCTCAACGAGCGGCTGATGGGCGATCTGCGCCCCACGCTGTTCCTGGCACAATTGTCCAATTTGCTCGCCGGCAACATTTCGATTGTGCACGGTGTCACCGGCTCGTCGCGGACCTTCATGGGCGAAGAATCGGCGGGCATCGACGCCGTCCGTATTGCGCTCTCGCGGATCAACGCGGGGCAAAGCGAGATTGCGCTGGTCGGCGGCAGCTACAATTCCGATCGGCCCGACCTCGTGATGCTCTACCAGTTCGGCGGCTTCAACCTTCAGGACCACTTCGCCCCGATCTGGCAGCGCGGCGCCAACCCAGGATTCGCCCTCGCCTCGTTGGGAGCGTTTCTGGTCATCGAATCGCGGAGCCATGCCGAGGCGCGCGGGGCAAAACCAATAGCCCGGCTGAGTGCCGTCGTGGCGGGCCGCAGCGCGCGCAAGCCGGGCGATGTGACATCGAGCCTGGCTAGCCTCTGGGGAAAACTCTCCAGCAAGCTTCGGCCGGGCACAGCCGTCATATCCGGCGCGTCCGGGGCAGCGCCGGCAACCGCCGAGGAGCGCACCTTCCTCGAACAGCAAAAGGATATTGCCGTTCGCGCCACCGGCACCTACCTCGGTCATGGATTTGAACCGCAGTTTCCGATGAATGTGGCGCTCGCCGCCATCGCCGTCAGCCGTGGTACCCTGTTTCCACCAACCGACGACTCGGGACTTGAGCGGACAAGCGACCGGCCGACAACCCAGGTTGTCGTCACCGGTGTCGGGCATTGGCGCGGAGAAGGCATGGCGCTGATCGAAGCCCTGCCCTGAAGGAGAAGACCATGTCGTCATCCCAAGGAGGCGCTCGTGACAGCGCTGGCCGGCCTGTCATCGTCGTCACAGGCATGGGCGTGGTTACGTCGCTTGGGGCCGGCAAGGCCGACAATTGGGCCAAGCTCACCAGCGGGCAATCGGGCATCAAGTCGATTACGCGGTTCCCGACCGACGGGCTCAAGACCCGCTTCGCCGGCACCGTCGATTTCGTTCCGGTGGACCCGGTGTCCACGCCAGAACTGTCCGAACGGGTTGCCGAAATGGCGGCGGAAGAAGCCATCAGCGAAGCCGGCATCGGCACGCGCGGCGATTTCCCGGGACCGCTTTTCCTCGCCGTTCCTCCGGTTGAAATCGAATGGACGCAGCGCCGAGAACTCGCGACGGCCTCCGGCACCAATTCCGACCTCAGCTATAACGATCTGATCCGCACCGCCGCGAGCGGCAAATTCACCTCGCTCCACAAGCGTTTCATGTTTGGCTCGGTCGCGGAACATCTGGCCGACAAATTCGGCACCAAGGGCTCGCCCATCTCGCTGTCAACGGCGTGCGCCTCCGGCGCGACCGCGATCCAGCTCGGCATCGAGGCGATCCGGCGCGGCGAAACGGATGCGGCGCTCTGCATCGGCGCGGACGGCTCGGTGAACCCCGAGTCCCTGATCCGCTTCTCTCTGCTTTCGGCGCTTTCAACCTCAATCGATCCGCCCGAACAGGCTGCCAAGCCGTTCTCCAAGAACCGCGACGGATTCGTCATGGCCGAAGGCGCCGGAGCGCTGGTGCTCGAAAGCTACGAATCTGCCAAGGCGCGTGGCGCGAAAATCCTCGGGATCGTCAACGGCGCCGGCGAAATGACCGATGCCTTCCATCGCACCCGTTCCAGCCCCGACGGCAAGCCCATCATCGGCTGCATCCGCAACGCCCTCGCCGACGCCGGCCTCAGCCACGAGGACATCGACTACATCAACTCGCATGGCACCGGCACGCCCGAGAACGACAAGATGGAAGCGCTCGGCGTGATGGCCGTGTTCGGCGAACGGGCAAAGACGATCCCGATGTCGTCCAACAAGTCGATGATCGGCCATACGCTGTCGGCCGCGGGCGCGATCGAAGCGGTGTTCTCGCTGCTGACGCTCGTGCACCAGCGCATTCCGCCAACCATCAATTATCACATGCCGGATCCTGCGATCCCGCTCGACGTGGTGCCGAACACCGCGCGCGATGCCAGGGTGCGACACATCATTTCGAACTCGTTTGGGTTCGGCGGTCAAAATGTTTCGCTGGTGATGGGGCACGAACCGGCGTGACCGCCACCATCCGTGCCCTCACGCTGCTTGCCGACCGCAAGCTCGAGCTCGTCGATGTCCCTGCGCCTCCGCCGCCCGGGCCGGGCGAAGTACAGATCGCGGTCAAGGCGATTGCGCTGAACCACATCGATGTGTGGGGTTTTCGCGGCATGGCGTTTGCCAAACGCAAGATGCCGTTGGTGGTAGGAGCCGAGGCGGCAGGCGAAATCGCAGCGGTCGGTGAAGGTATTACAACCTTCAAACCCGGCGATGCGGTGGTGATGTACGGTGCGCTGACCTGCGGCACCTGCAAAGCCTGCCGAGAGGGCCGCGACAATCTGTGCGAAAACGTCGCCGGCATCATGGGCTTCCATGTGGACGGTTTCGCCCGCGACCGGCTCAACATGCCGGCGCGGCTCGTCATTCCCGTGCCCAAGGGCGTCGCGCTCCGCGATGCCGCCTGCGCGCCGATTGCGTTCTCGACCGTCGAGCACATGCTGTTCGATAACGCCAAGCTGCAACCGGGCGAGACCATCCTGGTGCAGGCCGGCGGCTCCGGCATCGGCACCGTCGCGATCAAGATGGCCAAGGCGATCGGCTGTACGGTCATCACCACCGTCGGCAGCGATGAGAAGGTGGCAAAAGCCAAGGCGTTGGGCGCCGACCACGTGATCAATTACCGGACCGAGCGGTTCGAAACGATCACGCGCAAGCTCACCAACAAGAAGGGTGTCGACGTGGTGTTCGAGCACGTCGGCGGGGAAGGCTTCAACGGCTCCCTGCTCGTCCTCAAGCGGGGCGGCCGCCTCGTCACCTGCGGTTCGACCGCGGGGCCCACCGTGACCTTCAACCTGATGCAACTGTTCCAGCAGCAGTACAAGATCTTCGGCTCCTTCGGAGCCTCGATGCGCAACATCCGCGATAGCCTGACGAAAATGGCAGGCGGCCTCCTCCCCGTGATCGATACCGAGATCGGACTCGCCGAGCTGGAGCGCGGCATCACTCGGCTCGAAAGCCGTCAGGTGTTCGGCAAGATCGTCGTTCGGTTTTAGACGTCAAGGAACGCACGGCAATGGCGGGCGGCGGGACACGGCTGGTATTGCGCCTCCGGCGATATTTGCGGCGGTTCGGCGATGCGGCCTTCGGGTTCCTCGCTGTGCATTCGCTCCGTGCCATCCGGATGTTCCCGCCCGACGCCATGTCCCGCGTGGCCGGCGCCGTCATGCGCACGATGGGCCCGTGGCTGCCGGAACACCGGGTCGGACGCGCTAACCTCGCCGCCGCGTTTCCCGAAAAGTCGCCGGCCGAGATCGAAGCGATCCTGCGCGGCGCCTGGGACAACCTTGGCCGCGTCGCCGCCGAGTTCGCCCATATCGACCGCCTCTGGGACTACGATCCCGCACGTCCTGGCCACGGCCGGATCATGGCGTCCGACGAGAGTGAGCAGATCGTGCTGCGGCTTCGCGATGACGGCAAGCCGGCACTGATCTTTGCCGCGCATCTCGCGAATTGGGAGCTGGCCGCGGTCGGTGCGACCGGCTACGGGCTCGGCACGACCGTGCTCTACCGGCGCCCCAACCTGAAAGCCGTATCGGACGAGATCATCGGGCTGCGTTCCGGCTGCATGGGGACGCTGGTCGCAACAAGCATGGACGCTCCCATCAAGCTTGCGGAAGCGCTGCAGCGCGGTTCGCATATCGCCATGCTGGTCGATCAATATTACGGGCGCGGCGTGCCGGTGACCTTTTTCGGTCAGCGGACACGCGCCAATCCGTTGATCGCGCGCCTGGCCCGCAACATCGATTGTCCGATCCACGGCATCCGTGTCGTCCGTTTTCCCGACAACCGGTTTCAATTGAAAATGACAGAAGCCATCGCAGCTCCGCGCGATGCCGACGGCAAGATCGACGTCGAGCGCACCATGCAGGTTATCACCGACGTGGTGGAGGGCTGGGTGCGCGAGCATCCCGAGCAATGGCTGTGGCTGCATCGCCGCTGGCGGGACGAGTAGCGCTCTCCGCGTTCGCATCCGGCGATTAGCGGCCGGTCTTGACCTTGGTCCACAGCCGGTTCAACAGCCGTTGCGTTTTCTGGTCATGCGCCATGACGAGGTAGAGGCTCTTCATGGTCTCGGCGTCCGGATAGACGGTGCGGTCGCCCAGCACCGCCTTGTCGAGCAGCGGCTGGCTGGCGAGATTGCCGTTGGCATAGCCCAAGAAATTCGAGTTCTTCGCCGCGACCTCGGGCCGGAGCATGTA
>Ga0070680_100004173_pt1 | contig 10829 bp, 9 predicted proteins | sample KBSC73BmetaG_FD_64672 | JGI IMG/M metagenome (GOLD analysis project Ga0070680, IMG submission 64672) | Corn rhizosphere microbial communities from Kellogg Biological Station, Michigan, USA - KBS C7-3B metaG | ecosystem: Host-associated > Plants > Roots > Rhizosphere | place: USA: Michigan... | reverse complement strand
GCCTCATGGATGCGCGGGTCAAGCCCGCGCATGACCACGCCTTTAATGTCCATGGCAGCCTTCCCATTGTCGGCGTCTGGGCAGGTCCTCTCCGTCGTCATTGCCGGGCATAGTCGTCCGGAGGACGGCGTCGCTTCGCTCGCCTATGCCCCGGCAATCCATGATGAAGGGCATCCCTGGAAACCGTAACGGTTTGCCCGCTGCGTTGCCTCATGGATGCGCGGATCAAGCCCGCGCATGACGAGTCATCATTTGTCGATGGATTTCGGATCGCCGCTTGGCATCAGCGGCGCGTGAACGCGCTTTTGCGCGCGCAGCCTAGCCGCCGCCGAAGTTCATGTCCTGACGACGTGTCGCCCAGCCCGTCAGACGGCGCTCCAGCAGAGCGAAGATGACATAGGTGGCGATGCCCATCGACGCGATCACAAAGACGCCGGCAAACATCAGCGGAACGCGGAACTGCGACGCCGCTTGCAGCATCAGGTAACCGATGCCGTCGTTCGAGGCGATGGTCTCGGAAATCACGGAGCCGACGAAGGCCAGCGTGATCGAAACCTTCAGCGATGCGAAGAAATAAGGCATCGTCCGCGGCAACCCGACCTTGCGCAGGATGTCGAGCCGCGACGCGCCAAGCGAGCGCAGCACATCCTCAAGCTCGGGCTCGACGGTGGCGAGGCCGGTGGCGACGTTCACCGCAATCGGGAAGAACGACAGCATGAAGGCGGTGGTGATCGCCGGCGGTTGCCCGATCCCCATCCAGAGCACCAGGATCGGCACGACCGCGGCTTTGGGCACGGAGTTGATGCCGATCAGAAGCGGATAAAGGCCGACATACGCCAGACGTGACGATCCGATCACGGCGCCGAGCAGCACACCCACGACAATTCCGATGCCGAACCCGATCAGCGTGCTGACCAGGGTGAACATCGCATTGCTCATGATCGGCTCGCGATACTGCAGGAACGCCTCATAAATCGCGACCGGCGAGGGCAGGATGAACTGCCGGATCTGGAAGATGTCGACCACGAGTTGCCAAACGATCAGAAGCCCGACGATGACGATCCAGGGCATGGCCAGTTCAAGGCGGCGGCGATTGAGTGTCATGGATTGCCCGCCTCGGCGGCTGCAGACTCGCTCACGCGTCCATCGCTTCGGGCTTGCGCGATCTGGCCGCGAATGGTGTGCAGGATTTCAATGAATTTCGGTTCGTACGTCATTTCGATCGTTCGCGGCCTCGGAAGATCGACCCGGTGTGTGGCAACGATTTTTCCGGGCCGGGCGCTCATGACGAAAATAACGTCGGCCAGGTAGGCCGCCTCGCGCAGATCGTGAGTTACCAGCGTGCAGGTAAATTTGCGCTCCAGCCAGAGGTCTTGCAGCACCGACCACAATTCCTCGCGCGTGAAGGCGTCGAGCGCCGCAAACGGCTCGTCCAGCATCAGCAATGCGGGGTTATGAATAAGCGAGCGGCAGAGACTGGCCCGCTGCTGCATCCCGCCCGAAAGCATCCAGGGCTGCTTCTCTTCGAAGCCGTTGAGACCGACCGCGGCCAGCAGCTTCTTCGCCAGCGTGACGTATTCTTCCCGATGCTGGCGAAGGCGGCTGCGATGCGGCTGGACGATTTCGAGCGGCAGCATCGTGTTCGACAGCGTGTTGCGCCACGGCAGCAGCGTCGGATTCTGAAATGCCATGCCGACGATCTTCAGCGGCCCGTTCACCGGCTTGCCCGCCACGCGCACGGCGCCGGAGGTGGGCGGCAACAGGCCCGTCACCAGCTTCATCAGCGATGACTTGCCGCAGCCGGATGGCCCCACCACGGCGGCGAACTGCCCGGCCTCGATGCCGAGGTCGACATGTTCGATCGCAAGGGTGCCTTGCTGTTCGCCGTAGCGAAGCGACACCTTATCCAGTTCAACAAAGGCGTTCACGTGAGCCTCGATCTTGTCCCGATATCGATATGCGTCAATCGAAGTCGGGTCACGCGAACTTCCGATCGGCCACAGGCGGCAGGAAGCTGCCGTTGTAGATGTCCTTGACCGCGAGCGGCTTCGGCATCTTGAATCCTTCGGCCAGCACCTTCAGGCCCTGGGTCAGCCGCGCTTCTTCGATGTAGCCGATGCCGTTTTTCTTCACCTCGTCCGTCTTGATCAGGCGGTCTAGCACCCAGCTCATGCGCTGCAGCTCGATGTCGGCGCGCAGCAACCGCTCGCGCTTGGTGACCGAGGCGATGGCGGCTTTCCGGTCGCGATCCGCGGCGACCCAGGAGCGGGCGACGCCGAGCGCAACCCGGCGAACCAGATCCGGATTCTTTGCGATCATCTCCGGGCTGGTGATCAGGGCATTGCCGGGGAAGTTGAAGCCGAACTCCCTGAAGTAGAGGAGGTTGATGTCCTCCATCTTCATGCCGTTGTCGAGCAGGTTGAAGATCGCGGTGTAATCGAACGCGATGACGGCGTCGACGTCGCCCTTCATCAGCATGGTGTCGCGCAGCTTCACGTCCACCGTGATGCGGTTGAACGACGCCGGGTCGATTTTGTTGAGCGCCAGCAGCGCCGGCATGATCTTCGAGCCGGCGTCGGCGGTCCCGGTGCCGAGCTTGATGCCGGCGAGGTCTTTCAGCGATTTCACCGGCTTGCGCTTGAGGCTCATGATGACGGCGGGAAACACGTCGAACACCGTCATGATGATCTTCGGCGCGGCGTCCGGGTGGCGGGCGGCGAACTCGACCAGGGTGCTGGCGTCGGCGAGGCCGAACTGGTGGGTGCCGGTGGCGACGCGGGTGACCGATTCACCGGACCCCGACGAGCCGTCGGAGCTCACGTCGAGCCCGAGATTCTTGAAGATGCCGTTCTCGGCGGCAAAGAACATCGGCGCGTTGCCGCCGTAGATGCGAAACTCGAGACTCATCTTGATGGCGTCGACGTTCTGCGCGCGAACGAGGCCGGGCATGGCGATCAGGCCGGCAGCTCCTGCACCGGATTTGAGCAGGCCGCGGCGCGTCAGATGAAACGTTGTTCCGGTCATAGTCCGTCCTCCGGTGAATACAAATTCGTGTCGTCCGCACTATGCGGTGGATCTCGTGCGTGTCACATCCCTTCGGAATCGAAGGCTGCCGCGTCCGCCGGGTCGGCAGGTGCGCGGTCGACAAGATTCCGGCCGCCGAGCTCCTGGCCCGCGGCGACGATCGCTTTGACGATATTGGCGTATCCGGTGCAGCGGCAGATCTGTCCGCTCAATTCATGACGGACGGTCATGTCTTCGGGGCAGGGCAGGCGCTGCAATATGTCGCGCGCCATCATCAACATGCCGGGTGTGCAGAACCCACATTGCAAGGCGTGACTCTCGTGGAAGTGGCGGCGTAACACGTCCATCACGGGATCCGTGCGCAAGCCTTCGAGGGTGAGAACGCTGCGGCCGTCGCACATGACGGCGAGCGACAAGCACGAACGCGTGGCTTCGCCATCCAGAACCACCGTGCAAGCGCCGCATGCACCATGTTCGCAGCCCAGATGCGTCGCAGTGAGCCCACAACGGTCACGCACGAAATCGGCAAGCGTCTGGCGCGGCTCGACGTCGTCGCTGATTTTGACGCCGTTCAGTTCGATGGTGACGGCGGTCATTGTGTTCGCATCTCCCGCACGGCGCGCAGGATGGTCGCCGTATGCATCCTCTTCTGATAGGCATCCTGATCGGCGAAATGGCTTTCGAGGTCGGCGGCGATAGCGGGCCGAAGCTGCTCTTCCGAGGACTCTCCCAAACCAAGCATGCCGGTTGTGGCTTCGAGCCGGCGGGGGTGAGGGCCGGCGGCGCCGAGCACAACGGCGGCAGGACCGTCCTTGCCCCGCATCGTGGCGATGGCCATGGAGTGCGCGAACGCGCCGCTCTTGCGTGTCACCTTGGCAAAACCCCAACGAAGCCGGCCCGCTGGCGCTGGAATGTCAAAACCCATGATGATGTCGCCGGTCGCCAATGTGGTCTCGTATTGCCCCTGGATGAAGTCGGCGACGCGCTCCACGCGCACCCCGTTGCGCCCAACGATCCGAACGCTGGCGTCGAGAGCGATCAGGCAGCACGGCCAGTCCGCCGCGGGATCGGCCAGCGCTACGCTGCCGCCAATGGTGCCACGGTTCCGAACGGCACGATAGGAGATTTGGCTGGCGATCCGTCGCATCAGACCGCCGAACGCGTCCGGGGTGAGGCCATCCTCAATAGCGGCATGTGTCGTCAGGGCGCCAAGCCACACGCTATCCGGAGTTCGCGTCACGACTTTCAGATCTTCGAGCCGGCTGATATCGACGAGCAGATCAATCAGCGCGACACGCAGCCCAAGCATGGGTACCAGAGATTGTCCGCCCGCGATGGCCGCCGTGGTGACGCCCTTGCGGCCGAGCAGCACGCTCGCTTCCGCAACGGTCTTCGCACGCACATATTCGAATGGCGCCGCTTTCATGCCACGGCCCTCTTGGCGCGGCGCGCGCGATCGATGGCCTCGGACACCCGACGCGGAGTCAGCGGCGTTTCATTGAAACTGGCGCCGATGTGGCGGAACGCGTCGGCGACAGCGTTGGCGATAGCCGCAGGCGGAGCGATGGCGCCGCCTTCGCCCAATCCCTTGACGCCGTATTCGGTGGCGAGTGCCGGCGTCACCAGATGTCCCATGCGCACCGTGGGAATTTCCGGCGCACAGGGCACCATATAATCGCCGAACGTGGTGGCGAGTGGTTGTCCCATTTCGTCGTAGGGGATTTCTTCGTACAGCGCGGTACCGATGCCCTGCGCAATGCCGCCCTGAACCTGGCCGTCGACAATCATCGGATTGATCATCGTTCCACAGTCTTCCGACACGGCGTAATCGAGGATTTCGACCGAACCGGTGTCGGGCTCAACAGCAACGACCACGGCGTGAGTGCCATAGGAGAACACGCCGCCGGTTTCCTTTGGTTCATAGGTGGCGGTCACGTCGAGCAGTGGGTCCAATCCAGTCGGAAGGTGTTCCTGCCGAATGTTGGCCGCCTGGGCGATCTCGGCAAAACTGACACTGCCGGAAGGCCCGTGGACTGCGCCGGCTTCGAGCCGCGTGTTGGCAACGTCGGCTTGCAGCAGATGTGCGCCGATGCGTTGGATTTTCTCGCCCAGCGTTCGGCTGGCGCGGGCCACGGCTCCGCCCGCAAACACGATCGTGCGCGATGCAAACGTGCCAAAGCCGAATGGCGTTGTTGCGGTGTCGCCGTAGCGCACCGAAATTCGCGACGGGTCGATCGTCAATTCGTGTGCCGCAATCTGCGAAAGCGTGGTTTCGTGCCCCTGGCCGTGATTCTGCGTGCCCACGTGGATAATCACTGTGCCGTCCGGCAGCATCCGCGCGTTGGCGGATTCATACCCCGGCACGACGCGTGATTTGCGTTTCACCCATTCCACCTGACCGTGACCGCTTTGTTCGGTATAGAAAGCAAAACCCAGGCCAATTGCCCGGCCATCGGACTCGCCGCGAAGTTGCCGTTCACGGATTGCCGGGAGGTTGATCATGTCGCGCGCCAGATCGAGAGCGGCGATGTAGTCGCCGGTGTCGAGGCGCATGCCGGCCGCAGTCTGGTAAGGCATCTCTGCTGCGGTGACGATGTTTTGCCGCCGCAAGTCGAACGGTTCACGACCCAACTCACGCGCCACCTCGTCCACCAGACGTTCGATGGCAAAGCACGCCCCCGGTCGCGCCACGCCGCGATAGGGGCCCATCGGCGCTTTGTTCGTGGCAACAGTAAAGGTCTTCAGGTTGAGATGCCGGATGCGGTAGGGACCGGTCAGGTTCCGTGAGGCCATGCTGGCCTCCATGAACGATCCGGTCGGCCACAACGAATAGGCGCCTGCGTCGATGTAGACCTCGCCTTCAACGCCAAGCAGCGTGCCGTCCGCCTCGGCGGAGATGGTGAGATCGTAGAAATGATCGCGTGCGTGCACCGACGCCATCAGGTGTTCGCGGCGATCCTCGATCCAGCGCACCGGGTGCCCGACCTTCATCGCGATGGCTGCGACCGCGATGTCCTCCGGCATCATGCGGTTCTTGCCGCCGAACCCGCCGCCGACGTCGGGCGCGATGACGCGAAGCTTGTGCTCGGGCAATCCCAGCGCCTGCGCAAGTCCGCGCCGCGCCACATGTCCGCCTTGCGTGGAGAGGTACACCACCAGTTCGTCGTTGCGGTAATCCCAATAGGCCAGCGAACCGCGGCATTCGAGGGAAACGGTGGCTTGCCGGTTCATGCGGAGCTGGCGGCGCAAGCGGATCGGGGCGGCGGCAAGCGTGTCCGGCTCGCCCTCCTTGACCGTGCTGCTGATGAACGCGTTGTCCGGCCATTGATCGAATACGCGGGGGCTGCCCGGATTCATGGCTTTGACGCAGTCGACGATCGCCGGCAGCTCTTCAAGTTCAAGACCAACCTGGTCGGCCAAGTCTTCGGCCTCCGCGCGGGTTGGCTTCAAACAGGCGGCGATCGGTTGCCCGACATAGCGCACGCGCTCGTCGGCCAGCGCCGGGTATGGACTGTGGCGATGCGCGGCCAGTTCCGGTCCGGCCTCAAGGATGTTGAGCGGACCGAGGTCGGCCAGCGTGAAAACACCGCCGGCCGCATCCGCCGGTACGGTGATCTGCCGCACCCGCGCGTGAGCCATCTGGCTGCGCACGAAGGCGATCTCCTGGAGGCCCGGAACCCGGATATCGGCGATGAACATGCCGTGGCCAAGAAGATGCCGGGCATCCTCCTTACGCAGCAGACTCGTGCCAATCCAGCCGTCGGATGGCGAGTGAACGGCCATTCTCTCAACTCTTCCCTGGTGAAACACGCCCGCGTCCAATTTGCACGGGTGAGCGCGAGGGTACAAGCGCTTGACGCATTTGGCAGCAGAAGCGGCAAGATCGGCCGCTCGGCCGCCATTGAAACGCCGGCATTGGTTCGGCCTTAAGGTTGTTGCCAAATCGATGTCGCCGGGAGCCGTCGAGGCGGGTTTTATGTTACAGGGCGCGTCAGGATCCTTGCGGCAGAAACCAACATGCCAAAACCAATGTGCCTCAATCGACATGCTTTATGACGTGGTTGCAGCGCTGGCCCTGGCCATCTGGATTTATCTGTTGAGCGGCCGCGGGGGCTTCTGGCTTTGCCGCGAGCGCGACAGCGACGCGCCGGTTCCGCCGCCGCGATGGCCGCGAGTCGCGGCCGTGGTTCCCGCGCGCAATGAGGTTGACTGCATCGCCGACAGCATCGGGTCGCTGGCGCACCAGGATTATCCCGGTTCGTTCTCCATTATTCTGGTCGATGACGATAGCGACGACGGTACGGCGGCGGCAGCGGGTCGCGCCGTGGCCGGTCTCGGAGCCGATCGCGCGTTCCGATTGGTCGAGAGCCGGGGTGTGGCGTCGGGCTGGACCGGAAAGTTGTGGGCGGTGCATCAGGGTGTCGAGGCCGCGTGCGCGGCGCCCGAGCCGCCCGATTACTTGCTGCTGACCGACGCCGATATCGTCCACGAGCCGGATTCGGTTCGCGCGCTGGTGGCGCGTGCTGAGGGCGGCGGCTATGTCCTCACCTCGCTGATGGCGAAGTTGCGCTGTGAAAGTCTTCCCGAACGCAGCCATGTTCCGGCCTTCGTGTATTTCTTCGACATGCTGTTCCCGTTCGCATGGGTCAATGATCCGCGGCGGGCTATGGCCGCAGCCGCTGGCGGCTGCATGCTGGTGCGGACGGACGCGTTGCGTCAGGTCGGAGGCGTGGCGAGCATTCGCGGTGCGCTGATCGACGATTGCTCGCTCGGACAAAAACTAAAGCAGGCCGGTCCAATCTGGTTGGGCCTGACCGACCGCGTCCGCAGCATCCGTCGCTACGAGGGCTGGGACGATGTTCGTGCGATGGTCTCGCGGTCAGCCTATGCCCAGTTGAACTATTCGCCCTTGCTCTTGGCCGGCACAATCCTGGGGCTGGCGCTGACGTTTCTTGCGGCTCCCTATTTGGCGTTGTTCGGCGATGGATTGGCCCGCTTGGCGGGTGTGTTGACCTGGGGACTGATGGCGGTCTCGTTCCAGCCGATGCTGCGATTCTACCGGCTGTCGCCCTGGTGGGGGCTGGCGCTCCCTGCGGTTGCGTTCGCCTACATGCTATATACTTTGGATTCCGCTTACCGTTATGCGCGAGGGCAGGGCGGTCGCTGGAAGGGACGCATTCAGGCTAACGCATCGGAATCATGACAGTCGACGCCGCACAACTGCGATCCGGCAAAGGCTCGGGGGACGAGAACTTCCCCGTGGCCTCTTGGCTTGTGGCCCCGCCGCATCGCCGTCCCATTATGGCGTTCTACGAATTTGTCCGCATCGCCGACGATATCGCCGACCACCCGACGCTGCCGGCGGCCGAGAAGCTGGCGCATCTCGACAGTCTTGAAGCAAGCCTCCTCGGCCACGACAGCCACAACGCGGCAGGCGTCACGTTGCGCTCCGCGTTGGCGGAACGGAACCTCTCGCCGCAGCACGCGCAGGATCTGCTCAAGGCGTTCCGTCAGGACGTCACCAAGTCTCGCTACGCCGATTGGGAAGACCTGATCGATTATTGCCGGTATTCGGCCATGCCGGTCGGCCGGTTTGTGCTCGATGTGCACGGCGAAAGTCACGCGACCTGGCCGGCATCCGACAAGGTCTGCGCGGTGCTGCAGATCATCAATCATCTCCAGGACTGCGTTCAGGACTACCGCAAGCTTGGTCGGGTCTATATCCCGCTCGATGCGCTTGCCGCTGTGGGCTCCGGCGTTGAGGCGCTCGATGCGCCGCGTTCGACGCCGGCCCTGCTCGCGTGCTTGCATGGCCTTGCCGGCCGCACCAGCGACATGCTGGAAGAGGGCCGCATGTTGCCGGCGCAGATCGGGGATCGGCGGCTCTCTCTGGAGATCGCCGCGATCGTGACCTTGGCGCGGCGCTTCGTGCGGTTGTTGCGGGAGCGGGACCCTCTCTGCGACAACGTCCGCCTTGGCAAATTCGGGGTTGCAGCCGTGGGAGCATTGGGCGCTGCGAAGGGGTTGTTTGGGTTGTTTTCTCGCGCGCCAGTCGCCACCAACAGATCGCCGGCCGATGAACGACGCAGCCCCCATTAACCCCCCGGATTCCGGCGCGCCCAGCCGCGCTTCGGGCAGTTCGTTTTACACGGCCATGCGGATTCTGCCGCGTGCGCAGCGCGATGCGATGTTTGAAATCTATTCGTTCTGCCGGCTTGTCGACGACATTGCCGATTCGAGTGCGCCGCATGCCGAGCGCCGGCGTGATCTCGCGCAATGGCGTTCGCATATCGACGCGATCTACGAGGGGCGGCCGCCCGTCGAATTGTCTGCATTGGCCGGGGCGGTGCGTGATTTTTCTCTGCTTAAGGAGGACTTCCTGGCGGTGATCGACGGCATGGAGATGGATGCGGCGGAGGATATTCGCGCGCCGGACTGGGCAACCCTCGACCTCTATTGCGACCGCGTTGCGAGCGCCGTAGGACGACTTTCGGTGCGTATTTTCGGCATGAACGAACTGGAGGGCATCGCGCTTGCGCACCATCTGGGCCGGGCGCTGCAACTGACCAACATTCTGCGCGATATCGATGAAGATGCGGAGATCGGCCGACTCTATTTGCCGCGCGAGGAACTGATCAAAGCCGGCATCGAAAGCACCGATCCGCAAACGGTCATCGCCAGCCGCAAGCTGACACCGGTTTGCGAGGCGGTGGCGGCGCGCGCGGACCAGCATTTCCGCGAAGCCGACGCGATCCTGGCCCGCAGCCCGCGTCGCGTGGTCAAGGCCCCACGGATCATGGAGGAGGTCTATCGCGTCATCCTGCAAGGGATGACCGCGCGGGGTTGGGCACCGCCTCGCACCCGGGTCCATGTGAGTGGCCTGCGGTTGTCCTGGATTGCCGTACAGTACGCGATCATCTGATGAAACGATCCGTCCACATTGTTGGCGCAGGTCTTGCGGGACTTGCCGCAGCGGTCCGGCTGGCGCGGTCGGGCGCAATCGTCGTGCTGCATGAAGCGACGGCGCATCCCGGCGGGCGATGTCGTTCGTATTTTGACCGCGCGATCGGGATGACGATCGACAACGGCAACCATTTGGTTTTGTCGGGCAACCATGCGGTCCGCGATTTCGCCGAAGCGATCGGCAGTGCGTCGGCGCTGATCGGTCCGGAGAAAGCCGACTTTCCTTTCGTCGACATGGCATCCGGCGAGCGGTGGACGCTTCGCATCAACGACGGGTTGCCGTGGTGGATCTTCGATAAGAGACGCCGCGTGCCGGGCACCCGCGTGAGCGAATATCTGCGGGCCTGGCGGTTGTTGCGGGCCCCCGAAGGCGCTGCGGTGGGCGATGTTCTGGATTGCTCGGGGCCGCTGTACGACCGCCTTCTCCGGCCGTTGCTGGTTGCGGCCCTCAACGTCGAACCGCCCGAAGGGGCGGCGGCTTTGGCCGCTGCCATCGTGCGCGAGACCTTGATGCAAGGCGGGACGGCTTGCCGTCCGCTGGTTGCCCGCGATGGCCTGAGCCACGCCTTCATCGATCCGGCGATCAAGCATCTGCGCGACGCTGGCGTCGATGTCCGACTCGAACACGAACTGCACACAATCGGATTTGAGGGCGACCGTGCCGTGCGGCTCGATTTCGGCTCCGATGCCGTGGATCTTGCCGCAGGCGACGCCGTGATTCTCGCCGTGCCGACCCACGCCGCGTCGGCCCTTCTGCCCGGCCTATCGACGCCGCAGGGTTATCGCGCCATTGCCAACGCGCATTTTCGTATCGCGCCGCCGCCCGGCGTGCCGCCGATTCA
>Ga0070680_100004169_pt1 | contig 10836 bp, 12 predicted proteins | sample KBSC73BmetaG_FD_64672 | JGI IMG/M metagenome (GOLD analysis project Ga0070680, IMG submission 64672) | Corn rhizosphere microbial communities from Kellogg Biological Station, Michigan, USA - KBS C7-3B metaG | ecosystem: Host-associated > Plants > Roots > Rhizosphere | place: USA: Michigan... | reverse complement strand
TGGAATACCATCGAGAACGCGCACGATCCGCTGCTCGATACCGCGCCCCTGCCCATCGCCTACTATGCGAACAGCTACGTTTGCCACCCGGACGATTTCGCCAGCGTGCGCGCCTGGAGCACTCACGGGAGCACGACGTTTCCGGCGTTCGTGCGTGCTGGAAGTACGGTCGGAGTGCAATTTCATCCGGAGAAGAGCTCGCGCGCGGGCGTGGAGCTAATTCGAGCCTTTCTGCGCGAGGTGCGTTCGTGATCGCCATTCCCGCGGTTGACCTGCGCGATGGAGCATGCGTGCAGCTGGTGGGCGGATCGTACGCGCGTGAGCAGGTGCGCCTCGACAACCCGCTCGAGGTCGCGCGCGGCTGGGCACGGGCCGGATTCCAGCGCCTGCACGTGGTCGACCTCGACGCCGCCACCGGTCGCGGCGACAACGCCGGCATCATTCGCGAGATACTTGCCGAAGTGCCCGCGCACGTGCAGGCCGGCGGCGGCGTTCGCAGCGGCGACACCATCGAGCGTCTCCTCGGTGAGGGCGCGCAGTGGGTGGTGCTCGGCACGCGCGCGCTCGAGGAGCCCGAATGGCTCGCCGGCACCGCATCCTCGTTTCCCGGCCAGCTGATCGTCGCCGCGGACGTGCGCGAGCGGCACGTCGTCACGCGCGGATGGACGCGCACTCTCAATCGCACGGTGCTCGACGTCGTCGAGCGACTCAACGACATTCCCCTCGCCGGAGTGCTCGTCACCGCCGTGCACCGCGAGGGCCAGCTCGCCGGTACCGATCTCTTTCTCATGGAAGACGTCGCCGAGCTCTCGGTCCATCCGATAATCGCGTCGGGCGGCATCGCGAGCGTCGGCGACCTGCGCGAGCTCGCCGAGCGTGGCATCGCGGCCGCGGTGATCGGGATGGCGCTCTACACCGGAGCTCTCGACGCGCGCGCGGTGGCGGAGGAGTTCGCATCATGAAACGGGAGCACGCACAATGACCAAGGTCCAACGCAACACTCGCGAGACACAGATCCGGATCGAGCTCGAGCCGGGAAATGGCGTGTCGGTCATCGACACTACGATTCCATTTCTCGATCACATGCTCGTGACGCTGGCACGCTACGCGTCGCTCGATCTCACGCTCACCGCGCGCGGCGATCTCCGTCACCATCTCATCGAGGATGTCGCGATCGCGCTCGGCGCCGCCGTCGCCGCCATCGTCCCCCCGCGCGCCGCGCGCTACGGCGATCGCGTCATCCCCATGGACGATGCGCTCGTGCATGTCTCGCTCGACCTCGGAGGCCGGCCGTACTATTGTGGCCCGCTGCCCAGCGATCTGTACGAGCACTGGTTCCGCTCGTTCAGCGACAACGCTCGCGCAACGATCCACGTGCGGGTGCTGCGTGGGCGCGACCGGCATCACATCGTCGAAGCGGCATTCAAGGCACTCGGCGCCGCGCTGCGCGAGGCGCTTCTCCAGGACGGCGTTGCGGGTGTGTTCAGCACCAAGGGCGCGGTCGGCCTCGAGGTCACGTGATGCTCGCCCGGCGAGTAGTGGTATGTCTGGATGTGCAGGGTGGGCGCGTCGTGAAAGGCGAGCGCTTTCTTCGCCTGCGCGAAGTCGGCGATCCGGTGGAGCTCGCAGCGCGCTACGAGACCGAGGGCGCCGACGAGATCGTGTTCCTCGACATCTCGGCCACCGCAGACGAGCGCGCGACGCTGCTCGACGTCGCGCGTCGTACCGCCGCGCGCCTGTTCATTCCGCTCACGCTGGGCGGGGGCGTCAGGACCGCGGACGATGTGTCGCTCGCGCTTCGCGCCGGCGCGGACAAGGTGAGCATCAACAGCGCGGCCGTCGCGCGCCCGGAGGTGCTCACGGAGTCCGCGGAGCGATTCGGCGCGCAGTGCGTTGTCGCGAGCATCGACGCCAAGCGCGAAGGAAACGGCTGGACGGTGTTTACGCGCGGCGGCCGTGCGCGCACGGAGCTCGATGCGGTGGCGTGGGCGCGCACGTGCGTCGCGCACGGCGCGGGCGAGATTCTGCTGACGAGCATCGATCGCGATGGCACGCGCTCGGGCTACGATCTCGAGCTCACGCGCGCGGTCGCCGCGGCGGTCGACGTGCCCGTCGTCGCTTCGGGTGGCGCCGGGTCCGCGAGCGATGTGCGCGAGGTGCTCGAGTCGGGAAACGCGGACGCCGCACTCGTCGCGGGAATTCTGCACGATGGGTCGACGACCGTTGGCGAGATCAAGCGGCTGCTTTCGGCCGCGGGCATTCCGGTACGGATGGTCGCATGAGTGACGCTCCGAATACGCTAGCCGAAGCGGTGGAAGAGGTGGCGCGCCTCTCGGGAGATGTCGCGCTAGCGCACTTTCGCTCGTCGCTCGCGGTCGAGACAAAGGCCGACGGCTCTCCGGTGACCATTGCCGATCGCCAGGCGGAGCAGGCCGCGCGGAACTGGATCGAGCAGCACTTCCCGGCCGATGGCATTTTGGGAGAGGAGCTCGGCATCACGCGACCAACTGCCGCGCGACGCTGGATTTTGGATCCCATCGACGGCACGAAGACCTTCATCCGCGGCGTGCCGCTGTGGGGAACTCTTGTTGCGCTGTGCGAGGCGGAGCGGGTGCTGGCCGGAGCGGCTTACTTTCCAGCGGTCGGCGAAATGCTCGCGGCAGCTGCAGGCGCAGGCTGCTGGTGGAACGGTTCGCGATGCCACGTCTCCTCCCGTGCAACTTTGAGCGAAGCTACCGTTTTGACCACCGACGAGCGATTTCCGCGTGACCCCGCCCAGCGCGCGGGGTGGGTCGCGCTCGCGAGTCGCGCCGGCGTGAGTCGGAGCTGGGGTGACTGCTACGGCTATCTGCTAGTCTCGACAGGGAGGGCAGAGGTCATGGTCGACGGCATCATGTCGCCGTGGGACGCAGCGGCGCTCATGCCCATAGTCGAGGAAGCGGGTGGCGTGTTCACGGATTGGACCGGAGCGCGCACGGCATTTGGAGGAAGCGCAGTGGCGACCAACCAGGGCGTCGCCGCCGAGTCACGGTCGCTGCTCGAGACCGGCATCGTAAGGGGTTCGCATGCTTGATCTATCGGGTTTGGATTACGACAAGAACGGCGGTCTGGTCACCGTAGTGACGCAGGATGCGGCCAGCGGAATGGTGCTAATGGTCGCACACGCGGATCGCGCGGCCGTGGAGCGCACGCTGGCCTCAGGTGAGATGCACTATTTCTCGCGCACGCGTGGACCATGGCACAAGGGCGCGACGAGCGGCAATACGCAGCGCGTCGTGTCGCTCGCGTGCGACTGCGACGGCGACGTGCTGCTGGCGCGCGTAGTGCCCAACGGCCCTGCGTGCCACACCGGATCGATTTCGTGCTTCGTCGGCCCCGAATCGATGGGCGACGCGCTGTCCGCGCTCGACGCTACGATCGCCGGTCGCGCGGCAGCCGCCGCGGTGGACAACGATCACGCGCCGCATCTGCCCAAGGCGAAGGATGCGCGGGCCGCGCAGAGCTACACCGTGCAGCTGCTCGAGGATCGCAACCTGCGACTCAAGAAACTCGGCGAAGAAGCCGCGGAGCTCATCGCCGCGTGCGCGGATGGTGACTTGCCGCGGGCCACCGAGGAGGTGGCGGACCTGCTGTACCATGCTCTCGTCGCGCTGCGTGCGGCGGGCGGCTCGCTCTCCGATGTGCAGCGCGTGCTCGCGAAGCGCGCGACGCCGGCGATGCCGCCGCGATCCGAGGCACGAAGGGACGACGCGAAGTCGAAAAAGAAGCATTAACCGGTGGCGACGGTGCAGGGGATCCCCTTTCTTTCCCGTCAATGACTACTCGCACTCCCTCAGCGCTCACCGCACTCGCGGGGCAGCTGCAGGCGCAGCACCCGCGGCGCGACGTGATGCTCGCGCCATACACGACGTTCCGCATCGGCGGCCCGGCGGATCTGTTCTGCGAGCCGTCATCGGGTAGCGAGCTCGCGGCCGCGGTGCTTGCCGCGCGCGAGCTCGAGGTCCCGTACTTCGTGCTCGGACTCGGCGCGAACATCCTCATCGGCGATCGCGGCTTTCGCGGCCTCGTGATTCGCAACGTGGCAAGCCACGAGCGCTGGAGCGACGATGGAAAGCTCTGGGTGGAGAGCGGCGCGGTGATGCGCGATCTCATCGCGGAATCGGTACGGCGTGGATGGTCGGGGCTCGAGCACTTCGTCGGAATTCCGAGCACGGTTGGCGGCGCGATCTGGCAGAACCTGCACTTTCTCTCGCCGGCACCGGAACGCGAGCGTACCGTGTTCATCGCGGAGGTGTTCGATTCCTGCGATATCCTCAGTGCCAAGGGAAATCGCGAAAGCGTCGGCGCCGACTACGTGCAGTTCGGCTACGACGACACGATTTTTCATCACCGCGCGGACATCGTACTGGCGGTCACCTTCGCACTGACGCGGGAAGACCCGAACGTCATGTACCGCGTGATGCAGGAAAATCTCAGCTGGCGCGGCGCCCGTCATCCGTGGCTCGAGATCAATCCGAGCGCGGGCTCGATCTTCAAGAAAATAGAAGGCGTTGGCGCCGGCCGGTTGATCGATCAGTGCGGGATGAAGGGCTTTCGCGTGGGCGATGCGCAGATCTCGCACATCCACGCGAACATCGTCATCAACCTCGGCAACGCGACCGCACGCGATGTGCGCGAGCTTATCGCGACGGCGCAGCGGCGCGTCGAGGAGAAATTCGGCCACAGGCTGGAGCCCGAGATCAGCTTCATTGGCGAGTTTTAAAGCCCCTACTCGCTCGTTATCGCCTGCTCCCAGGCCGCGAACGCCCGCTCGAGTCTTTTCTTCTCGCGCTCCAGCTCCGCGCCAAGCGACGCCGCCCGCTTCCCGCCATTTCCCGAATTGTACAGCTCCGGATCCGCGAGCATTGTCGTGAGCTCTGCCACGCGCGCCTCGCGCCGCGCCACCTCGCCCTCCGCCTCCGCGATCTCGTCGCGCGACCGCCGGCGCGGCGCGGTCTCCTTCTTCGCCTGCTTGGCGCCCGATTGCGTCTTCTGACGCTCGCGTATCCGTCGCGACTCCTGCTCCTCCGACGCCGCCACACTCGCCGCGTGCTCACGCTCCGCGCTCGCCGTCTCCCACTCCGCGAAACTGCCGTCAAAATCGGTGATGTGGCTGTCGTGCAGAATCCACACGCGATTCGCCAGCGCTCGCAGCAGCGCCCGATCGTGGCTCACCAGAAATACCGTTCCGTCGTAGCGCTCCACCGCATCTTCCAGCGCCTCGATCGACTCGACATCGAGATGGTTCGTCGGCTCGTCGAGCAGCAGCAGGTTGGCGCGCGAGAGCATGATCATCGCGAGCGCGACCCGCGCGCGCTCGCCTCCGGACAGCGTCGCCGCCGACCGCTGCACCGAGTCACCACTGAACCCGAACCGGCCCAGGTGCCCCTGGATCGCGCCTCGCCCCCACATTGGACGCAGGTCGTTTATCACGTCGTACAACGACTGTTCCGCCGGCACCTGTGTCAGATCCTGACGATAGTACGCCGGCGTGATCGACCCCCCGAGTCGGATCTCACCGCCATCGGCCGCGCGCTCTCCCACGAGCGCGCGAAGCAACGTCGATTTTCCAGCGCCGTTCGGACCGATGAATCCAATTACATCCCCGCGTTGCACCGTCGCCGAGAAATTGTCGATCAGCACGCGGTCGCGCAGCGCCAGCCGGAGCTTGTCGGCGACCGCTACCTGATCGCCCCCGCGCTCGCCGACGTCGAGCCGCAGCGCCATCGAGTCTTCCTCGCCCGGCGGCGGCGTCAGTCGCGGCAGTCGCGCGAGGATCTTGCGGCGCCCCTTCGCCTGACGGCTGTTCTGCCCGGCCAGATGCCGACGGATGTAGTCCTCTTGCTTGTCGATCGTTTTCCTCTGCTGCACGAACGCCCGCTGCTGCTCGAGCTGCCGGTGCGCGCGCTGCTCGATGAAGGCACTATATCCGCCAACGTATGCCGTTGCGCTGTGCGCCTCCACGTGCAAAATGTGATCGCACACGCCTTCGAGAAACGCACGATCGTGGCTGATGAGCACAACCGTCTCGTCCGTGGCCCGCAGATATTCTTCCAGCCACCGTGTCGTCTCGAGATCCAGATGGTTCGTCGGCTCGTCGAGAAGCAGCACGTCCGCCGGCGCCACGAGCTGGCGCGCGAGCCCCACGCGTCCGCGTTCGCCGCCGCTCAGCCGCTCGAGCGGCCGCGTGCGCGCATCCACGGGATCGAATCCGAGACCGTGCAGCACCGCGTCCACACGCGGCGCGATCGTGTATCCTCCCTCGCGTTCGAAACGCTCGAGATCGTGCGAGTAGCGCGCGAGCACTTCCTCGCTCACCGCCTCGCCCAACTCGCCCATCCGCGTCGCCTGGTCCGCGAGCGACTGTTCGAGTTCCAGCAGCTCGGCGAACTGCCCCGCCGCGGCCTCCCACACCGTTTTTGCTTCACCGAAATCTCGATGTTGCTCGAGCAGATTCACCCTCAGCGCCGGCTGCCGCGCGATCACACCGCGCGTCGGCTGCATGTCGCCGGTGATCAGTCGAAAGAGCGTCGTCTTCCCCGTCCCATTCCGCCCGATTATCCCCCAGCGCTCGCGCGCGGCGATCGTGAACGTGATGTCGGAGAAAAGCTTCGTCGCGCCGAACTCCACGGCGACGTTGGACAGCGAAAGTTGCGTCACGTCGTGCTCACCCAGCTCGCCCACTCCGTTTCCGAGAGCCCGACGCTCAATCGATTTTGCTGGCGCACGAGCGGCATTTTCAGAATGAGCGGCTCATCAGCGAGCAGCTCGAGCCACCGGTCGTCCGACATGCGCGCGTTGCGCAGTCCGCGGTCCTCAAAGGCTTTCGATCTCTCGTCGATCAACGCAGCCACGCCAAACTTCTGCGCGAATCGTCGCAGCTCGCCGAGCGATGCCGCACGCTCCGCGAGGTCGACGAAGTGCGTCTTCACGCGCCGCTCTGCGAAAAAGCGCAGCGCTTTTCGCGTGTCCGCGCTCTTCTTCACCCCGAATATCTGAACGTCCATGCCGAAATAAACGCCGACGGCGCGTCATTCCCAAGCGCTGCGCCGCATCGATCCGTAACTTTCAGGATGATCGTTCGCGCCTATCGGCCGGCCTGGTGGATTCCGGGAGCGCATCTTCGCACGCTGTGGGGAAAATTCATGCGCCCCCGCTCGCGCATCCCCACGCGCGCGGTACGATGGGACACTGCGGACGATGATTTCCTCGATTTGCATCGCCTCGATGCGCCGGCCGGCGCGCCACGCCTGCTCATCCTGCACGGCCTCGAAGGCACGATTCGCTCGCACTATGTGGGCGGATTGATGCGCGAAGCGCAGCGGCGCGGCTGGGCCGCCGATCTCCTGATCTTCCGATCCTGTGGTGACGAGCCGAATCGCGCGCTCCGATTCTACCACTCCGGCGAGACGAGCGATGTCGACTCCGTCGTCCGCCGCCTCGTTTCCGAAGACCCGGAACGGCCGCTCCTCATCGTCGGCGTGTCACTCGGCGGCAACGTGCTTCTCAAGTGGCTCGGCGAGCTCGGCGAGCGCGTTCCCGATCAGGTGAAGGGCGCGGCGGCGATCTCGGTGCCTTTCGATCTCGCACGCGGCTCGCGATATCTCGATCGGGGTTTCTCCCGATTCTATCAAGCGCACTTTCTTCGCTCGCTGCGCCGTAAAGCGCTCGGCAAGAGCATGCGTTATCCGCAATCGATTCGCGCCGATGTCGTTCGGCGCGCGCGCACGCTCTACGAGTTCGACGATCTCGTCACGGCACCGGTACACGGCTTTCGCGATGCGGACGACTACTACTCGCGGTCGAGCTCTCTCGGCTGGCTTGCGCGCGTACGCAGGCCCACGCTCCTGCTCAGCGCGCGCGACGATCCATTCCTGCCTGCCGCGGTGCTGGACGAGGTGCGCATCATTGCGCTCGGCAACTCATCGCTCCGCGTCGAATTCGTCGATCGTGGCGGCCACGTCGGCTTCATCTCGGGGCGCGTGCCGTGGCGGCCTGTCTACTATTCCGAGCGGCGCGTAGGGGAATTCCTCGCGAGTACGATCGATATCGTTGATGAGCCAGCGGCTGGGTCATAATTTCCGTCGGATGACCGTTGCGTGAGGGAGACCTCTTCCCACACCTTGTCCGGCTCAGCGCCCCGATCGCCCACTTTCAGCATCGCGCCAACACGATGACCCTGTTTTTCACGCTCGTTCTTCTCGTCGGACTCGCCGTCGGCGTGACCGCCATGATCGGGGGGATCGACCGCAAGCAGCGTCATGGTGCCTGGGTGAAGTATCTGAATCTTCCCACGGCTGGGGCCGCCGCGGCTCTATTCGGCATAGTGGGTTATCCGCTGGCGAAGTACTCCTCGCTGAGCACCGCCGCGATGCTCGCGATCGCCGGCGGCGCCGCGGCGGCCGCGGCGGTGGGAATGGTCGCTCTCATTGCGGGATGGGCAGTTCCAAGCGCCGCCCTGCACGTGGAGGATCCGCGATATACCCTGCAGGGACATCCGGCGCGAGTTTCGCAGTCAATTTCAGCGGATCATTCGGGACAGATCGCGTACGAGCACGACGGGGTTCGCCACACGGTGCCCGCGCGCGGCCTCGAGGGAGTGGCGATCGGCGCCGGGGCCGAGGTAGTGATCGAACGAATCGAAGATGGTATTGCTTACGTAGAGCTATGGAGCAATATCCAGAAGCAGTTGGAGATCCCCGGCTAAGCCTCGTCGCCGCTGGCGCGCGGCCGACGAGAATGCGTTACGCGCCGTAGCTCGTGGTGAGGTGCAGTATGTCCGACGGCTGGATGTTCCTGATCATCTTCACGGTGATCTTCGTCGCGCGAATCATTTTCGCCACGATGTTCTTCCACGCGGTGCTCCCCAACAGCGACCGCTGCCCGGAGTGCGACACGCCTACGCTGCGCGTGCGCTCACGCGGCTGGAATCTGCTCATGCCGTGGTTCCGCACGAGCTGGTGCTACGCATGTGGATGGCGCGGGCTTCTTCGACACGGTCATCTCACCCAGGCTCCGACGGTACTTCCGAGCAAGGTGCGAAGCCACCGGCGGTAGCTCGGCGTCAGCGCGCGCGCGCGAACATCGAAAGCCACTGCGGCCAGTTGCCGCTCATCTCGACGAAGTCCTCGAAGTACACGAGTCCGAGCAATTCGAGCTCGCCCGTGAGCGCGCCCAGCGCCTCCTCATCGTACAGCGGCCCGATGGCGATCAACTCACCCTCGACGCGAAATTCATCCGGCGTGAGATTGTATCGCGCGTCGAAGTGCGCGCGTGCGAGCCCCAACTGCTCGAAGGCAGTCTTTCGGACGAGCATCGTCGGCGCATCTGGATGAATTTCGAGTGGCATGCCCCAAGTCTGCGCACGGGTTCGCGTCTTGTCCAATCCTCGTATCTTTGAGCGATGACTACGCCGCCGTTCGAGCTCGAGCTCGACGTCATCGTCGTGGGCGCCGGCCATGCCGGCACCGAAGCTGCCGTCGCGGCGGCCCGCCTGGGGGCGCGCGTTGGCCTGATCACGAGCGCGCTCGAGACGATCGGCCAAATGTCGTGCAATCCCGCCATCGGCGGCGTCGCCAAAGGCACCGTCGCGCGCGAAGTCGATGCGTTGGGCGGCATCATGGCGCGCGCGACCGATCTCGCAACGCTGCAATTCCGCATGCTCAATCGCGGCAAGGGGCCCGCCGTGTGGGCGCCGCGCGCGCAGTGCGACCGCGGACTCTATCGCCGTGCCGTCCGCTCGCTCATCGAAGAGCATTCCTCGCTGCACACGATTCAGGGCACCGTGGCACGCCTGCTTCTCGATCGTGACGCGGGCCGCGTCACTGGAATCGAGACGCTCGAGGGTCGTCGCTTCGGCGCGCGAGCTGTTGTCATCACGACAGGAACCTTCCTTCGCGGCCGGCTGCACATCGGCACCGAGACGAAAATCGCCGGCGGGCGTGCTGGCGATGCGCCCGCGATTCATCTCGCCGAGCAGCTCGACGCGCTGGGACTCGAGTCGGCACGTTTCAAGACTGGTACGCCGCCGCGCATCGACGGACGCTCCGTCGACTACTCGCGGCTCGACCGCCAGGAGAGCGAGATCGAACAGTTCGACTACTCGTGGTCACACTTCTGGGAGACGCCGCGCGTACGCGACGGCACTTCGCGTCACCCGGCGCAGCTGCCGTGCTGGATTACCTTCGTCGGCGAGGAATCGAAGCGGATCATCGCCAAGAACATTGCGCGATCGGCGATGTACGGTGGGGCGATTGCGTCGCGTGGTCCACGCTACTGTCCGAGCGTCGAAGACAAGATCGTGCGCTTTCCCGACGTAAAGCGGCACCAGCTCTTTCTCGAACCGGAGGGCCACGACACGCACGAGCTCTATGTGAACGGACTGTCGACGTCGTTGCCGGTGGATGTGCAGCTCGATCTGTTGCATTCGATTCCAGGACTCGAGCAGGCACGCATGACACGCGCGGGCTACGCGATCGAGTACGACTACTTTCCGCCCACCCAGCTTGACGCGTCGCTCCAGGTGAAGGCGCTGGGCGGTTTGTATTTCGCGGGTCAGATCAACGGGACGACTGGCTACGAGGAGGCGGCGGGCCAGGGCGTGGTCGCGGGAATGAATGCCGCGCTCGCGGTGCGTGGAGACGAGCCTGAGATTTTCGGCCGGGAGCGATCGTACATTGGAGTTCTCGTCGACGATCTCGTGACCCGCGGGGTGGACGAGCCCTATCGGCTGTTCACCTCGCGCTCGGAGTTTCGCCTGACGGTTCGGCAGGACAACGCGCTGCGCCGGCTTGCGCC
>Ga0070680_100004165_pt1 | contig 10839 bp, 16 predicted proteins | sample KBSC73BmetaG_FD_64672 | JGI IMG/M metagenome (GOLD analysis project Ga0070680, IMG submission 64672) | Corn rhizosphere microbial communities from Kellogg Biological Station, Michigan, USA - KBS C7-3B metaG | ecosystem: Host-associated > Plants > Roots > Rhizosphere | place: USA: Michigan... | reverse complement strand
CGTCGCGACGACGACTAAGACCAATCGCGCTAGCTTAGCTAGTGGCGCGTGCCGCTGTCCGCCATGAGCTCCTCGCGCAGCAGTTGTTCCACGAACCTGTGAAGCTCTTGCTCCTTCAGGCCTCTGACATCGAACCATCTGGAGCCAAGCGAAATGACGACAATGCTCGATTGCGACGCGCTCGACGAGGTCCGTCGGATGTGCTGCGCCTCAGGGCGCGTGATCTTGCGGGCGTTGAAATAGCGCATCCTTGATTCATACCACGTTGCCCCGGTCCGTTCTGTGCCGTTTGTCTCGAAGGCAATGTAAGCCGTCCTTACTTCCGTATTTGATGCTGTGGACGGCTCCTCCACCGGCACGTGAGTGCCCAGGATGTGGTTGCTGTTGATGTGGCCACGATTCGGAGGAGCCAAAAGTGGTGACGACGATCGGTCTCGACATCGCCAAGTCGGTTTTCCAGGTTCATGGAGTGGATGCGCAGGGCAGGGTGGTCGTGCGTCGGCAGCTGAAGCGTCGGTACGTGCTGCCTTTCTTCAAGAAGCTCTCGCCCTGCCTGGTGGGCATCGAGGCCTGCGCCACATCGCACCATTGGTCACGGGAGTTGCAGGCGCTCCGCCACACCGTTCGGCTGATGCCGCCGGCCTACGTGAAGTCCTACCTGAAGCGCCAGAAGAACGATGCCGCCGATGCCGAGGCGATCTGCGAGGCCGTTGCTCGGCCAAACATGCGGTTCGTCGAAACCAAGACGGCAGAACAGCAAAGCTGCCTGATGCTTCATCGCACGCGCCATCTATTTGTGCGCCAGCAGAATGCCGTCATCAATTCCATCCGGGCGCATCTTGCCGAGCTTGGCATCGTGGCGCCGGTCGGGCGCAACGGCGTTGAGGAGCTGCTCGATGTTGTGGCTGATCCTGAGGATGATCGCGTGCCGGAGGTCGCGCGCGAGTGTCTGGCCGCTCTCGGTGCACAGCTGCGGATGCTGAAGGCGCAAATCCTCGAATTCGACCAGCGCATCGTGGCTTGGCATCGCTCCAATGAGACAAGCAAACGGCTGGATGAGATACCTGGCGTCGGGCCGGCACTTGCCACCGTACTCGTGGCCAGCGTTGCCGATCCAAGGGCTTTCCGATCGGGACGGGACTTTTCGGCCTGGATCGGGCTGGTTCCCAAGCAGAACTCGAGCGGTGGCAAGGAGAAGCTCGGCAACATTACCAAGCGAGGCGATCGATATCTGCGCAGCCTGTTTACAGCAGGCGCTGGCGGTGATCCGCTATGCGAAGCTCCATGGCACCAAGCACCGGCCATGGCTCACCGCACCGTTGGCGCGGCGGCCAACCAAGGTGGCGGCCATTGCGCTCGCCAACAAGATCGCCCGCATGGCATGGGCCATGATGGCCAAAGGCGAGCGCCAAAAGGAACCTGCCGCCCTGGCGGCATGAGCGAGATCGCGCCGGTCAGCTTGCGTGATGCGGAGGTTGGAAGGACGAACAGCACGTAATGCAGATCCGGTCGATCCGGAGATCGGGACAACCCACTAGTGCCACAGCACTGTCGAGTGCGGGCTTTTGACCGGGACCCGATCCGCGGAGGGCATTATGGCCAGCGGTCATGCGAGCCGCATCAATAGGCCGAACACATGGCTGTTCCGACCAGAACTGCGACGTGAAGAAAGTCCTTGCCAACACGGAGCCGTCCACACATGGCACTACCCTGCCATAGCCCATTGATCTTGCGGCAGGTTCGCTCTGAAACCTACCGTACAGGCGACGGAAAATCTGCCAAGAGCCTGGATACGCTGACAGTGCCGGGCACGGTGCCATCGCGCCAAGCTGCGAATTGGGGGAGGGAGTTCGCTAACACGGTTTATGGCAAGGGCTCGATCCCATGTCGGTGGGGACGTTCATCGACCGCGTAACACTTCGCGAGCGCGGCCTTGGCCGCGACGTTGGCGTCCGGCAGCTTCGCTCGGTCGATATTGAGGTTCGCAGGCAAACCAGCGGATTCGGTCGCCTTGATCTGGACGACGTTGCTCATGGCCTGCACTTGCTCCAGTTCGTCTCCTGCCTCACCCTGCGCCGTGGATCGCGCGCCCTCGCCAGGGACTCCTCGAAGGTGCGGGCGCTGCCCCGGTCGAGGTATCCCAGGCCCCTTTCGGGATCGGCAGCGATGGGCTTGCGCTCCCGTTGCGCCCAGACCTCGGTCATGAAGCGGCTGTAGGCGCGCCGCCTGTCGGGGGACCAGGACCACCGCTGGGGCCGTTCGGCCAGGGTTGCGGTCATGCTGCCTCTCCGAATTTCGTGACCTCGTTGCCCCAACTCGCGCGCCGACGCCGGTTCGGTGCGTGGCGTGATGAAAGAGTGGCGCTGGCCGGGCCCGGTCGAGCTCGATCTCATTCGATCTGCTGGCCGTCCTTGAGGTCGGCGAGTACGCCTACGTCAGCCTCCGCGGGCTTGGCCAGCGGGTCAGCCAGGTCGGCGATCCGGCGAAGCGCCTGTGCAAGCCGGCGGCGGAGCGCAGACGGCATGGCCTGGATATCGGCTTTCGTGATGCCGGCGAGCAGCGCATCTATCCGGTCGATCGCGGTCACCATAACGTAACTCCCATACGCTCTCGTCTACGCGCTTGCCTTCACGAGCACGGACATCTCGCCCTTGAGGTTGCCAAGGTCGGCAGACCGAAAATCGTTCCAAGGTGGCAACGACTTTCCCGGGTTGGCCCGAGTGCGCGGGGTGACGGGAGAGCCAATGATCCGGTTAGCGGGGTTTGCTCACGCCGGACCATTGGCGGAGGTTCCGCGGAGAGAGGCCACTCAACGCGTTCCCCCTAGCCCGCACAAGCGCACGCCGCTGCATGACCGGCGAGACTCGGAAAATGCCTACAGAAGGGTCGCGCCACGCGCGGGGCGACCCGATCTTCGTTAGTGGTGGCTCTCGGCCGACAGGACCAAGACGTCCTCCAGCACCGCACCGGCGCTATCAACGGCGAAGACGCTGACGGGGAAAGCGGTCGGCTTCATTCCTGGGATCACGCTCGGCGCCCGGCGCGGCGGTGCAGCGGCAGCCGGCACCGGGCCATCGGCCGATGTGGCGATAGTAGCAGCTAGCACAGCCAGCGGCGCCGGCGAGACATCGATGACGACAGGCCGCCGCGCCCGGCCGTGCGCGGCGAAGGCCATCAGAAAGCCGGCGAGGCCGTCGCGGCCAAGCTGGCAAGCCACGCCTGGGACAGCTCGAGCGTCCAGCCCGTGATGCCGAGCCTATCGGCCAGCGGCGTTGCGCTCGGCGGCAACGGCAGCATCGCGAGAGCTGCCTGGGCCTGCTTGAGCTTGTCCTCAGGGACGGCTCGCTTGGCCTCGATCTCGGCACGCGCGGCGGCAACCTCGGCCGCGGCGGTATTGACCTGGGCCTGCAGGAGCTGGCGGCAGATCGCGAAGCAGCCCTTGTCGGCCGCCTTCGCGACGAGGCGCATCGGCGGCGGTCTTGGCTGCCTCCGCCTTCTTGAGCCGCGGCGTCGACCTCTGCCGGCACTGGGCCGAGCGCGCCGGCTTCCCGGCCTGCGGCCCAACGGCCTGCCCAACGCCGGGGTGGTGGCCCTCCCGAACCGCGGCGACCGCGCTCACTGATCTCTCGAAGCTCCGAGCCGGACGCGCGCGATAATCCCAAGCGCGCTCGGGCGAGCCGAGGCGTTCGAGCCGAGGACGATCCGGCAGCAGATATAAGGCCTGTCGATTCAAGGAACATGGGTTGAGACAAAGCGACCCCCTAGATCATTGGTTACGCATTGGGCCCGAGCTCAGGCGGCTCAGGCGCTGAGAGGCAGCTTCTGTGCAAGCTCGGAGGACGCCGTTGCGTTGGCGCGTGCGAACTGGCGCATCTCGACCAGACCCAGAAGGTAGGACACCGCCGACTCCGCGCCTCTGTTCTCATTGGGACGATCTGGATGCAGCCCGTCCAGGCAACCTCCGCTGCTCGGGTCGACAAGAGATGTCTGAAGGTCGTTGCCGCCCAGAAACCAGTCGAAGGCGCGCATCGCTCCCGCCGTCCATTCGGCCTTGCCGTTCACGCGCCATGCCGCAAGGCAGGCCGAGATCGCTGCGGCCGCCTCGACGGGCTGCTGATCGAATGGCTGTGGGGGCGTTTGCCTGACGCCGAAGCTCTCCGTGCCGACGGGCCTGAAACAGCCTTCCGGCGTGGTCTGCAGCGTCATGAGCCAGCGCAGGGATGCCAGGCCGATCTTGACCATCAGCGGCTTATCGAGCGCTACGCCTGTGACAAGCAGCGCCTGCGAAAGGCGTGCATTGTCGTAGGCGAGTAGATCCTCAAACCAGCACCAGTCTTGTGTTTCGCTCGTCTGGAACGCGTCCACCAGTCTCTGGGCCAGGAATTCACGCATGCGGCCGGCGGTCAGATCTCCCACCACCAACGCGCAATACGCGTCCAGCCCGAGCAGTGTGAACGCCCAAGCGCGGGGAGATTGAAAGGGCTCGACGGCGGGCAGGGCCGTCTTGAACAGGGCCGCTGCCCACCTGCGTCGCGACGGATCGGTATCGCTGCGGGCGCATTCGCCCAACGCCCATAGCGTCCGCCCGTGACTGTCCTCCGAGCCCTGTGGCTCGAGCCATTGCCGATCATAGCTCATGAAGTTGCGGAACCGGCGCGTGTCTGCGTTCCATGCGTGCTGAACGAAGGCCGCGAAGCGCGCAGTCAGCGGCTCCGGCAGTCGGGCCTCGCCAAAGCTCGCGAGGGTGCTCGACAACAACAGGGCCCGCGCATTGTCGTCGACACAGTAGCCGTGGGCGCGATCGGGCACGGAGTAAACGGCGTGCTGAAGCAATCCCGTGCTGTCGCACATCGACAGGAAATGTCCGGTCTGCACGTGCGGCAGCGCATTGCCGTTGCCCCAAACCTCGCCGAGCCCGGCGCGAGTCCGCTTGCTGATCCGGCTCGTCTCGCGCGCCAAATCGAACGCCGCCAGGTAGCGCTTGGCCGCTTGCGCCCACGTCATGGATCGGCTGGCCGCGTACGCGCGTTTGCGCATCGCGTGCCGGCGCACATCGTTGGTCAGCAGCGCAGCGATCTCGACGCCAATTGCTTTCGAATCGCCAAAAGGAACCAGAATGCCTCGCCCGTCGTCCAGCTGCTCCCTGGCGTGCCAGTACGGCGTCGAGACGACGGCCTTTCCCAGGCCAAAGCTGTAGGCCAGCGTGCCTGAGGTCATCTGGGCCTCGTTGAGATAGGGCGTCGCGTAGACGTCGCACATCGAGATGAAGGATAGCAGCGTGGCTTGATCCACGAACTGGTTGAAGAAGACGACATGGTCCTCGATGCCGAGCTCCCGCGCCCGTACCGTCAAGCTGTCCCTGTAGGCCTCGCCTTGCGTACGAACCAAGTTTGGATGGGTCGCGCCGAGAATGACATAGACGGCGTTCGGGCAGGACCTGATGATTGCCGGCATGGCATCGATCACCGTCTCGATGCCTTTGCTGGGCGACAATAGGCCGAACGTGAGAATGACGGTCCTGCCACTGAACCCGAACTTGGTCTTGGCGTGATGGGCCTCGAGAAATGGGAAATCGGGGATGCCGTGCGGGATCACCTCGATTTTCTGCGGCGACACATCGTGCACGGACCGAAGAAGCTCGCGGCCCTTTTCTGCCATGACCACGAGCTTGGTCGACCTGGCACCGATCCTTCCCATGACGTCGCGCTGTGCCGGCGTTGGTGCTGGGAGCACCGTATGCAGGGTCGTGACGACCGGCATGGTGAGCCGCTGCAGGAGCTCGATGATGTGTCCACCTGCCTCGCCGCCAAAAATTCCATACTCATGCTGAAGGCTGACAACGTCGAACGGCGCTGCGTTCAGGAATGCGGCAGCCTGCGCATAGCCGTCGATTGACTCGTCCTGGATCTGGAACCGCACGGCCGCCGGATAGTCATAGGTGCCGCCGGGATCGTTCATGGCAACGACGCAGGTCTCCAGGTCCGGCCGGGATGTCGAAATCGCCCGATGCAGGTCGTGGGTGAAGGTGGCGATACCGCAGCGGCGGGGAAGATGATTGCCGATGAGCGCAACGCGCTGAAGTGGCTTCATGGCGTTGCTCCCGCCGGCCCATGCTCTGGGTCCGCTTTTGTGTGAAGGTGGAACGTTGCGCGCTTGCCTGCCCTCCGGCGGTGCCGCATCTGCGACGCTCGGCTGTGCAGGGCCCTGCAGTAGACGTGGAACCGAACCGCCGACACCCGTGCACGCCACGAGGCTCGCCGAGCCCTGGGGCCCAGCGTGTATTGTCGACGCTGTCCGGACAAGGCTTGCATTCTCAACCTGTTCAAATGCTTCAGGCCGCAGCGGCACTTGCGCCGACCAAGTATCCCTCAGTCACCTCGCTCTTGTGTGCGGCAAACGCAGCCAGAACCTCGTCCTTTTCCCGGTCAGGCACCTTGAAGAAGCCAAGTGTTCGCCCAAGCTCAGCCGCGACTCTATCGAACTGGGCGGGAGATACCTTCAGTTCGCGATGGGCCAATTCCAAGGCAACGGGAGTGCTGCCTGGTTTCGTGGCTGCATACCGGAAAGGTCCGCCAGCAACGTTGCAGACCCACAGCGTGCGCATAAATTTCAGGCCCGGAAGTCTGGCCAGATTCTTAGTATGCCATTCGTGGAGGGCAGGGTTCTCTGATCCCTGGCCAACGATGGGGTTTTGCACGACCGCATCGCTGAAGTGGGCGACCACCGCCGCGATGGCAAATGCGCCACCGAGCCGTTCGTACAGACTTGTTTCCGTCATTGTCGAGCCACCTCGTCTTGTGGTTTCTTCGTGGCTAAGCTGGCCGATGCTAGTGCCTGACATTCACGTGACACACTGATCCAAGTGGCGCCTGCGCCGATGTTCCTCAATCCCTTACACAAGGTCGCTGTGCGCCATAGGTTCAGAAAATACCTATGCCATGTACGCGCAGCGGGACGGGGCGGCGCCAGCTCTCGATGACGATCTGGCTGACGCGCGCCGCACAGGCGCGACGCTCGGAAACGAGGGGCTCGCGTCGGACCTGCGCAATGTCCGGGGACGGCTCGTTGCACGCATAACCATACGTGGAAGAGAACGGTGCACCAACCTGCGTGAGTGCGATTCTGGCGACGATTGCTCGTTGCGACCACTCCGTATACCGCCGCACCGGCATAGGCACTTTCCGAGTCTCGGCAGCGACTGCCCCTCGTGCTCCCGTGCCAACGGGCACAGCGCGAGGTCTGTTCAGCGTACTCGCAGCTGGCCTGAGATGCGGGTTCAGTTGACGCGCTCCGGCGCGCAGAAGCCAAGGGGTGTCATGCCAAAGCTCCCGCTGCAATCAATCGCGCTTGCCTTCGCGCTTGCCGGAAGCCTCGGTTTCGGTTTGGCCCAGGACAAGGTTGATCCCAGCAAGGTGGACGCACTGCAGAAACAGGATACCGTGCCTCCGGCGGTGGGAAAAAACCTCCCTGAGCAAGCAGACACAACGAAACCAAGCTCTAAGATGAAGGGCACCAGTGCGAGCGCAGACGTGTTCGTCAACGGTGTGCTGGCGGTGCCCAGTGCGCCGACTGAGGTGCACACCACCCCGGCGAAGTTCTCGGCTCGAACGGCGGCGGACGATCAGCTCCCGATCGCCGCTTACAGGCTTCGGCACCTCACCGTGAACTGTCCCGGATTCCTCGGAGGCTGGTTGGTTTGAGTCAGGCGGCAAGCGCTGCAGGTTCCTCCAGGGCTGCGTAGTAGGCGGCTTCGGCTTCAGCCGGCGGCACGTGGCCGATCGGCTCCAGAAGCCTGCGGTTGTTGAACCAGTCGACCCATTCGAGCGTGGCGTACTCGACGGCCTCCAGCGATCGCCACGGCCCGCGGCGATGGATCACCTCGGCCTTGTAGAGCCCGTTGATGGTCTCGGCGAGCGCGTTGTCGTAGCTGTCACCGACGCTGCCCACGGACGGCACAAGGCCGGCCTCGACCAATCGCTCCGTGTACTTGATCGAGACGTACTGAACGCCGCGGTCGGAGTGATGGACGAGGGCGCCGGAAACGGGCTTGCGGTCGTGCAGGGCCTGCTCCAGCGCGTCGAGCACGAAGCCGGCGTGCGCCGACCGTGACACGCGCCAGCCGACGATGCGCCGCGCGTAGGCGTCGATCACGAACGCGACGTAGACGAAGCCGGTCCACGTCGCCACGTAGGTGAAGTCCGAGACCCACAGCATGTTCGGCCGCGGTGCCCGGAACCGGCGGTTGACGCGATCGAGCGGGCAGGGCGCGGCCTTGTCGCTCACCGTGGTGCGCACCCGCCTGCCGCGGATCACCCCTTGCAGAGCCATCTTCCTCATCAGGCGCGCCACCGTGCAGCGGGCCACGTCGTAGCCTTCCCGCTTGAGCTGCCGCCAGACCTTGCGCACGCCGTAGACCTGGAAGTTCTCATTGAAAACCCTTTTGATCTCGACGCTGAGCGTGGTGTCGCGCTTGACCCGCGCCGGTGCCGTCTCCGGCTTGGCGCGGCGGGCGGCGTGGGCGTGGTATGTCGACGGGGCGATCGCAATGACTCTGCAGATCGGCTCGACCCCATAATCGTCGCGGTACGCATCGACGAAGCCGATCATGGCTTCCATCGGCGGTCGAGCTCCGCCTGGGCAAAATACGCGCTGGCCTTGCGCAGGATCTCGTTGGCCTGGCGAAGCTCGCGGTTCTCCCGCTCCAGAGCCTTGATCCGCTCGCGCTCATCGGTGCTCGCGCCGGGCCGCTTGCCCTGGTCGCGCTCGGCCTGCCGGACCCAGTTCGACAGGGTCTGCGCTGTGCAGCCGATCTTGGCCGCGATCGAGGCGATCGCCGCCCATTGCGATGTGTGCTCCGTGCGGTGCTCGAACACCATCCGCACCGCGCGCTCACGCACCTCGGACGAGAACCGAGAGGATGTCTTGTGATTCGCCATAGCTCCAATCTCTCAAGATCTGGAGCCTCCGACAAACCCGGGGCGGTTCACCGACGATCAGAGGCGCGAGATTTATCAACAGTTGATCCGCCGGCGCGGTGAAGCGTTCAGACCTGCAGCGGCAAATGCTGATGATCAGCACGCCGTTGTCGGTGCGCTGGTGCCGGCCGATATCGCACTGAACGGTCTGTCGCCAATCCCGGTAGCTGTGGTGGCAATATTCTCGGAATTACGAAATGCGGCGTTCACAAGATCGGCAGGGAAGTTGCTGCTCATCGAGCCCACCAACCGCCTGGTGATTGGCGTTCTATCCGCTCAATAGGGTCGAGCCTGGTTGCGATCACGGATGGACGGCAAGAGCCGGAGCGGACCGCCAAGGTGACCCCGCCAGATCGGGGCGCGTCTCCTGTTGCTGCGCTCGGTCATGTGACTGTGAAATCGGCCGCCGCTGGTGCCATCCAAGGATTGGTGGGAATTCGGAGGTGGCGTTATCTCCGGCTTGACCTGAGAGCCAAAACGGCGGTTCGCAGCTGCCGACGGAAACAACGCAATGACGAGAGGATGCACCAGCAAGCGCAAAAGAGATGATCGCGACGGAAACATTAGGCGCGTTGCCGCCGACGATGACCGCAGCGATAGGGCAACGGCGAGCGCGAAAGCGCACGTGCGAGCAACCGCAATCGTCGCGCCATAGTATAACCGGATGATGATGGTCACGACGGCCCTCCTGAGTTCACGTGCCGTACGTGCGACGAGCTGCAATACGGCTCTTGACACCCAGCGAGAAGCGTTGGGAACCCTTTTCTCAAAGGGCTAGCGCAGAGCATGGTATCTGTACATGGGGATGACCGAGGGCGATTATCACCCCGACTCGACGGCGCGCTCTCGCAAACGCTTCGTCGAAAACGTCAGTCATCCACAATTTCTCGCCCAGAACTCGTGACATCCCGTTCGAAACTTTGAACAGGCTAGCGCCGCACACCGTGTGGGCCAATATTGGACCCGGAGGCAAATCGAACGTCAGAGGCGGCTCAGCTCTTGAACAAAATGCGAACTCGCCCCATATAATTAATTACCGCAGGCCTATCTGGGCTGCGCGAAATTAAATCGCCTGGCCGTAAATAGGCAGGCCCACTCACATCGCTTCCAGGAGGATGCTATGAGATTTGATCTCTCCCCGCTCTATCGCTCGACCGTCGGCTTCGACAGCCTCGCATCGATGCTTGACCAAGTAGCCGATCTCGACAATGAAGCCGCCACTTATCCACCCTACAACATCGAGCGTCTCACCGAGAACGAGTACCGCATCACCATGGCGGTCGCCGGGTTCGGTAAGGAAGACGTCCAGATCGAGGTAAGGGAGAACACACTCTCGATCCGAGGTGAGAAGAAGGAAGCGGATACTGATCGCACATTTCTACACCGCGGCATCGCATCCCGCGCCTTCGCGCGCCGCTTCCAACTCGCCGATCATGTGGAGGTCAGAGGCGCTGACGTGATGGAGGGGCTGTTGTCTGTCGACCTCGAGCGCGAGGTGCCTGAGCGGTTGAAGCCCCGCATCATTCAGATCGGCGCAACGGTCGCCAAAACCAACAAGGCAATCGGTGCGTCGGTAACGGGTTAAGTTTTGAGATGGTGGCAGACGCGCTACAAGGCGCGCCTGTCCGTTTTCGTGCCTCCCAGTCGACGAGACGCCGCTAATCGCGCCACACGGATCATGAAGTCGGCGTAGGCAATAACGCTCGTCCGATCGTGACCCGGTTAGATGGAGTGTCTTGTGAAGAGGCCCGTCATAGCAACCGTCGTCGTCTTGGGAAAGGAATTGGACTAGGAATCTGCCCATCCCGGCGGATGATGCAACTGAGATGGACTGCAGTGGGACAAAGCCGGCGTCAACACGAAT
>Ga0070680_100004164_pt1 | contig 10840 bp, 8 predicted proteins | sample KBSC73BmetaG_FD_64672 | JGI IMG/M metagenome (GOLD analysis project Ga0070680, IMG submission 64672) | Corn rhizosphere microbial communities from Kellogg Biological Station, Michigan, USA - KBS C7-3B metaG | ecosystem: Host-associated > Plants > Roots > Rhizosphere | place: USA: Michigan... | reverse complement strand
GGGTGTGCCCTCCACCCGGCCGTGCTCGTCCACCGGGATGAACCCGCCCTCGACGTGGGGCAGGCCGTCGAGCGGCTCGGCCTCGAGCGCGGGCAGGGCAACGGCGGCGTCGGCGGGCACAGAGTCGCCGCGGGACAAGGCGAGGGCGCCGCCGGCGAAGCTCAGCGCCTCGGCTCCGCAGCGAAGCTCGACACCCGCACGCTCAAGCCGCTGCTCAATCGCCTCGCCGACCGCGCGGCCGAACAGGTCGAGCGGCATCTGCTCGGCGGTCACGATGATCACCCGTGCGCCCGGAGCGCGGACGGCCGTCATCAGGGCAAGCTCGTATAGCGGCAGCGGCCACGACAGCGCCGGCCGCGGCAGCGCGAAGGCGATCGTCGTGATCTCGCCGGCGGCGGCGCGCTCCACCAGCTCGCGCATCGGAGCGACCGCATCCGCTCCGGCGAAGGTGAGTGCGCCGGGCACGGCCTCGAACGGCCGGGCGCCGGTCGCGACAGCCAGCGCGTCGTAGCTCAGGCGCGCTCCGGAGGCGGTGAGCGCGGTATGGCCGGCGGCGTCCACGCCGGCGAGCCTGTCGGCCACGCGGGTGGCGCCCTGGTCGGCCAGGATCTCCGCGATCGGAAAGCGGTGCACGGCGCCCATTCCGAATGGCTCGGCCACGAGCAGAGGCCGGTAGGTCAGGTGCTCGCCGGCGCTCAGCAGCTCGATCTCCACGCGCGCGCCCGCCAGGCGCCGCAGCGCGATCACGAGCTCGGCAGCGGCGATGCCTCCGCCCGCGATCAGGACGCGCGCAGGTTGCGAGCGGAACGGATCCTCGCTCGGCATGCCCCTAGCGTAATGCCGCCGGCGGATCGCGGTGATTGCCAGCGAGCTTCACGGGTAGTTGCAGGACATGGATCAAAGACAGCTAGGAAATCAGGGACTCACCGTGTCCGAGCTCGGGCTCGGCTGCATGGGCATGTCCGAGTTCTACGGCGAGGGCGACGACTCCGAGTCGATCCGCGTGATCCAGCGCGCGCTCGAGCTGGGCGTGACGTTCCTCGACACGGCGGACATGTACGGCCCGTTCACGAACGAGAAGCTGGTTGGCCGCGCGATCGAGGGCCGGCGCGACGAGGTCGTGCTCGCCACCAAGTTCGGAAACGTGCGCGGCCCGAACGGCGAGCGCCTCGGCGTGCGCGGCGATCCGGACTACGTCCGCGAGGCCTGCGACGCGTCGCTCGAGCGGCTCGGCGTCGACCACATCGACCTCTACTACCAGCACCGCGTGGACCCGAACACGCCGATCGAGGAGACCGTGGGCGCGATGAAGGAGCTCGTGGAGGCCGGCAAGGTCCGCTACCTCGGGCTGTCCGAAGCCGCCCCGGCGACGATCCGGCGAGCGCACGAGGTGCACCCGATCAGCGCGCTTCAGACCGAATACTCGCTCTGGTCGCGCGACCCCGAGGACGAGATCCTGCCCTGCGTGCGCGAGCTGGGCATCGGCTTCGTGGCCTACAGCCCGCTCGGCCGCGGCTTCCTGTCGGGCGAGATCAAGTCGATCGAGGACCTCGAGGAGAACGACTTCCGCCGCTCGAACCCGCGCTTCCAGGGCGACAACTTCCAGCGCAACCTCGACCTGGTGGATCGCGTCAAGGAGATTGCCGCCGAGAAGGACGTGACGCCCTCGCAGCTCGCGCTCGCGTGGCTCCTGCACCGCGGCGAGGACATCGTGCCGATCCCGGGCACCAAGCGCATCAAGTACCTCGAGCAGAACGCGGCCGCCGCCGACATCGAGCTGACGGCCGACGACCTCGCCCGGATCGACGAGGCGGCCCCCGCCGGCGCCGCGTCCGGCGATCGCTATCCAGACATGTCCCCGGTGAACCTCTAGGGAGGCGCCTTACCAATGGAGAACCAGCCAGAGAGGATCCCCGCCGACGAGCAGCGCGTGCGGGCAGAGGAGAACGCAGCGGCCGCTGAGGCGGGCGACATCGGCGGCGAGGGCTCCGACGAGGAGTTCCCGCCTGAGGAGCGCCCCGTCCGCGAGGCCGGTGGCGGCGAGCAGGAGGGGTTCGAGGACGCCGAGCGGGAGCTGATCAACAACGCCGGCCACGGCGAGGGCAACCCGCTGCCCGATGAGTTCGAGGGCGAGCTGGAATCCGACCGCTCCGGCGCCGAGTACGCCGAGGCGGACACGGAACAGAAGCCGGATCAGTAGCGCCTCCCTAACGTAGGAAGGCGTTGCGACTGGTCACGGCCACAGCGCTCGTCAAGTCCTACGGCTCCGGTCGCGCCGCGCGGCGTGTGCTGGACGGCGCCGACATCCACATAGACGCCGGCGAGCTGGTCGCGCTGGTCGGCCCGTCGGGCTCCGGCAAGTCCACCCTGCTGCATCTGCTCGGCGGGCTGGACCGCCCCGACGAGGGTTCGATCGAGCTGGCGGGCCGGCGGCTCGAGCGCGAGAGCGAGCGCGGGTTGACCGAGCTGCGGCGCTCGCAGATCGGCTTCGTGTTCCAGTTCTTCCACCTGATCCCGGAGCTGACCGGAGAGGAGAACGTGCTGCTGCCGGCGCGGCTGCGCACCAACGGCGGGCGCGCGCCGGAACGGGCTCGCCGCCTGATCGCAGACCTGGGCCTCGGTGACGCCGCCCCGCGGCGGCCGGCGCAGCTCTCGGGCGGCGAGCAGCAGCGGCTCTCGATCGCGCGCGCTCTGGTGAACGACCCGCGGCTGCTGCTGGCCGACGAGCCCACGGGCAACCTCGACCAGGACTCGGGGCACCACGTGCTCGAGCTGCTTCGCTTCGTGGCCTCGGACGAGCGCGGCGTGCTGCTCGTGACCCACGACGCCGAGGCCGCGCAGATCGCCGACCGCGTGCTGCGGCTCGAGCAGGGGCGGCTGGTGGAGTGAGGCTGCCGGGCGGACCGCTCGCGTCGCTGCGGCGCCTGCGCGCCCGCCCGGGCAGGAGCCTGGTGGCCGCCCTGGGGGTTGCGGCCGCTGCGGCGATGCTGGGTACCGCGGTGACGGTGGGTTACGGCCTTCACACCGGTTTCGACCGCGCCGCGGATCGCGCCGACCTCCCCGATGTGATCGCGCGCTTCGACGATCAGCCGGTGGCGCATGTGGATGCGCGACTGCGGGCGCTTCCCAATCTGCGCGCGCGGGCCTACCGGCGCGAGTTCACGGGCGTGGTCCTGCAGTCGGGCCCGGACGTGACGGGCGACGGCATCGTGCAGGCGGTCGGCCCGGGCAGGCGCGGCTACGCGATCGCGCGTGGCACCGATGTGCGCGGCGGTGACGAGGTCGTGGTCGAACGCGGTCTCGCGCGCGAGTGGGGCGTGCGGGTGGGCCAGCGGCTCGACGTGGGTCAGGGCAGCCTGCGGGTGGTGGGCGTGGCGGTGTCGCCGGACAACGTGGCGTTCCCGCTGGCAAAGGGCCCGCGCGTGTACGTGGCGTGGGGCGCGCTCGGGCAGCGGTTCGCCAGCCGCCCGGACACCAACCTCGCGCTGATCTGGCTGAACGACCCGTCCCAGCTGGACGCCACGTTGACGCAGGCGCGGGCCGCGAGCTTCGGCCTGGGCGGACTGCGCTTCCTCACCCGCTCCGGTGTTCGCACCACCATCGACCAGGCCGCCGGCATCGTGGTCGCGCTGCTCGTGGCGTTCTCGGTGATCGCGCTCGCGTCAGCCGGGGTGATGCTGGCGGCCTCGGCCGCGGCGGACGTACAGCGACGTCTTCAGGGGATCGGCGTGGCGCGAGCGCTCGGGTTCACGCCGCGCTCGGTGGCGGCGCAGTACGCGCTCGACTCCGCTGTGATCGCGCTGCCCGCCGGCGCCGTGGGGCTCGCGATCGGCGCGCTCGTGTCGTATGGGCCCTCGGCGCGACTGCTCGAGTCGCTGAACGAGCTGTCCCCCGGGGCCGTCCTGCTCGGACCGCTTGCGCTCGCGCTCCTGGGGGTGGTGGCGCTCGTCGCCGCGGCCGCGGCGTGGCCCGCCTGGCGCGCGGCCAGGCGGCCGGTGGTGTCTGTGCTGCGCGGCGGCGACGTTCCCGTGGCCCGCGGCACGCCGCGCCTGCCGTCCGGCTTCGTGGGACTCGGCATGCGCCTGGCGGCCACACGGCGCCGGCGAATGCTTGCCACGGTGGCGGTGCTGGGCGTGTCGGGCGGGGTGGTGCTGACCATGCTCGGCATGGCGCGGCTGCTCGACCGGCTCCAGCACGACCCGGGCCTGGTGGGCAAGCGCTACCAGCTGACGGTCGACGCGCCGGCGTCGCGCGCGCGGGAGATCGCCCGGCTGCCGGGCGTGGCCGCCGCGGCGCCGCGCTACGTGGTCTTCGCCGCGGACTCGTTCGAGCTTGGAGAGAGCCTCAAGGTGGTGGCGTATCCGGGCGACCACACGCCGTTCGAGTCGCCGCCGCTTGCGGCGGGCCGGCGCGTGCGCTCCGCGGGGGAGGCCGAGGTGGGCACCGGGATCGCCGACGCGCTGGGCGTGCGGCCGGGCGCCGAGCTGGCGCTCGAGCTGCCGACGGGGCGCGAGGTGCGCTTTCGCGTGGTGGGACTCGTGCGCGCCTTCGACAACGACGGCCGGGTGGTCTACACGCGGCCGCGGCGGCTGCTCGCCGCCGACCCGGGGCTGAGCGGTCCGATCGCGATCAAGCTGGCCAACGGGGCGTCACGAGACGACGTGGTCCGCAGGCTGGGCCGCCTGGGGCTCGAGCCGCAGCCGGTCACCGCCGCCACCACGCGCAACGCCGGCTTCCTCGGCGTGCTGGCGGCGTTGCTGCGGGCGGTCGCGCTCGTGAACGGGATCGTGTGCCTCTACATCCTCGTGCAGGCGCTGGCTCTGACAGCGCGCGAGCGGCGCTCCACGATCGCGGTGCTGCGCGCGGCCGGCGCCGGGCAGCGGGAGGTGCGCCGCGTGCTGTTCGGCGCGGCGCTGGTGGTGGTGCTCGGAGCGGCGCCCCTGGCGGTGGCGCTCGAGCTCCTGGTGCTCGCGCCGGCGGTGAGCAACCTCGCCGCGAGCTACGTGTCGCTGCCGCTTGCCGTGGGGATCGGGCAAATCGCGATCGTGATCGCCGGCCTGGTCGTTCTCGCCGCCGCGGCATCGGCGCTCGCGGCACGCCAGCTCGGCCGCGAGCGGGTGGTCACCGGATTGAGGAGCGACTGACAGGTGCGCCGCCTTGTGCTGCTGTTGGCGGTCATCGTGCTCATCGCCGGCTGCGGCTCCTCCGGCAACGGCGGCAGCGGCGACACGCTGCACGGCACGTGGGTCGACCCGCACCACACCGGGCAGCTCACGCGCGGGCCCGGCGAGTCGCTCGTGGATCGCACCGAGTTGGCAGCTCGCTCGAAGCCGGTCAAGCAGCTCGCTTTGTTCGCCCAGTTCACTGACGCGCACGTGCGCGACGAGGAGTCGCCGGCGCGCGTGCCGTTCCTCGACCGCTACGGCGGCGCGTTCAGCTCGACGTTCCGGCCCCAGGAGGCGCTGTCGCCGCAGGTGCTGGCCGAGACGGTGCGCTCGATCGACGCGCTGCATCCGCAGGCGGTCGTGGAGAGCGGCGACCTGATCGACAACGACCAGCAGAACGAGCTCGACCAGGCGCTCGCGATCCTGCACGGCGGCGTGGTCGATCCGAACAGCGGCGCGCCCGGCTACAGCGGCGTGCAGAGCGCCTCCGACCCCGACCCGCTCTTCTACCGCCCGGGCGTGGACGCGCCTCGCCACCCCGGCCTGCTCGCGGCGGCCGAGCGGCGCTTCCGCTCGCCGGGACTGAGCGCCCGCTGGTACCCGGTGGTCGGCAACCACGACGTGCTCGTGCAGGGCGAGCTCGCCCCCACTCCCGCACTGAACGCGGTGGCCACCGGTTCGCGCCGGCTCGTGGCGCTCGACCCGTCGATCCGTCCTTCGAGCGCGGACGAGCGGTTCGCGGGCCGGGAGGTGGACGCGCTCCTGGCAAGCGGCGGGCTGCCCGGCCACAGTGTGCACACCGCGCCCGATCCGGGTCGCCGGTTGCTCTCGGCCGGCGAGCTCGTGCGGAGGCTCCGCGCCGCGTCGCACGTGGGAGGCGCGGGCTCGACCCTCGACTACAGCTTCGACATCGGGCGCAGCGTGCGCGGCGTCGTGCTCGACACGGTGCGGCGCGACCAGGGCTCGGGCGGGACGCTCACGACCGCGCAGGTGCAATGGCTGCGGGGGCAGCTCGCGGCGGCCGGCTCACGCTACGTGGTCGTCTTCACCCACCAGGCGCTCGACACGTTCCCCGCGGCCGCTCCGGCGCTCGCCCTGCTGGACCACGACCCGCACGTGATCGCCGCCGTGGCGGGCAACAGCCACAAGAACCGGATCGAGCCGCGCCGCTCCGCAGCGGGCGGCTACTGGCAGATCACCACGTCGTCGCTCGCCGACTACCCGCAGCAGGCCCGGGCGTTCCGACTGATGAGGACGGCCGACGGTCGAGTCGCGCTCGAGACGTGGATGATCGACCACGGGGACGGACATATGGCGGGGATCTCCCGCGAGCTCGCATATCTGGACGTGCAGGGCGGCAGGCCCAACCGCTTCCTGGGCGGGCCCGACGACCGCAACGCGCGCCTCTACCGCTGATCCGGTAGCCCAGGGGGCGAATAGTTAGACGCGCGTTTCTTACCCCCGTGTGGGGGGTAGCGGTAGTTGCGTGATCAAGCATTTGCTACCATGCTTGAGCAGTCAACTTTCTCGCGCAAAGAGGAGGCGTTATGAGTCTGGGACTACTCGTCCTCAGGGTGGTGGTCGGCCTGTTGTTCGTCGGCCACGGAACACAGAAGCTGTTCGGCTGGTACGGGGGCCACGGCCTGTCCGGCACCGGCTCGTTCTTCGAGTCCATGGGGTTCCCACAAGGCAAGCGCCAGGCGTTCATGGCCGGCCTGTTCGAGGCGGGTGGCGGCCTGCTGCTCGCGCTCGGTCTGTTCACGCCATTCGCGGCGGCCGCGCTGATCGCGGTCATGACCGTGGCCGTGATCAAGGTGCACTTCGCCAAGGGCGTGTGGGCGTCGAATGGCGGCTATGAGTACAACGTCGTGCTCGTGGCGGTCGTGTTCGCGCTGGCGGCCGTCGGCGCGGGCGACTGGTCGCTCGACAACGCGCTCAACCTTGGCCTGCATGGGGCAGGCTGGGCAGTTGGGGCACTCGTGGTCGGCATCCTGGGTGGCCTGCTGCCGCTGATCGAGGCACGCATCGCCGCGTCTCGCCGCAACCACGCCCACCCGACCACCGCCTAACCACCGGAAGACGCGCGCTCGAGGGGCGCGGCGCACCACGCGCCGCGCCCCGAACACGCGTCCAGGCCCTATCAAGACGCCCGCCTGAACTGTCGATCTTCGGCGGGTATGAATGTGGTGATCGATTACCTGCTTCGCTGGTTCGAGACGGTGTCCGCGGAGATGCGCGCGAGCCTCGAGCCCGTGCGCGACTGACCCCGCGCCCGACGTCCCGACCCAGCCCCGGGGCCTGATGCGAGGATTGCGGTGTGGCCGGCCCCGCCGACAACTCGCATCCGCCTGACGTCGCCGAGCTGCTCGAGCAGCGCTCCGCCGACGCGATGGCGCTCAACCAGCGCCACCTCAACCCGCAGCTCGGCCGCATCCTGCGGACGCTCGGGTTCGACCGCGAGTGGGCGGAGGGCCGCGGCCCGTACCTGATCGATCGCGAGGGGAACGAGTACCTCGATCTGCTCTCCGGCTACGGCGTGTTCTCGCTCGGCCGCAGCCACCCGTATGTGAAGGAGCAGCTCGCGCAAGTGCTCGCCGCGGACACCGCCAACCTCCCCCAGCTCGGCGTCTCGACGCTGCCGGGCGTGCTGGCGGAGGCGCTGATCGCCCGCGCGCCCAGGTCGCTCGACGGCGTGGTGCTCACGAGCTCCGGCACCGAGGCGGTGGAGACCGCGATCAAGCTCGCCCGCGCCGCCACCGGCAGGCCGCGCATCATCTACTGCGACCACGGCTTCCACGGGCTCACGCTCGGCTCGCTGTCGGTGAACGGCAATGAGGAGTTCCGCGAGCGCTTCGAGCCGCTGCTCCCGGGCTGCGACCCCGTGCCGTTCGGTGAGCTCGGCGCTCTGCGCGCCGAGCTCGAGAAGGGCGAGGTGGCCGGCTTCCTCGTCGAGCCCGTGCAGGGCAAGGGCGTGAACCTGCCGCCCGACGGCTACCTCGAGCAGGCCCAGCAGCTCTGCCGCGACGCCGGCTCGCTGTTCATGCTCGACGACGTTCAGGTGGGGCTCGGCCGCACCGGCCGCCTGTTCACCTCCGAGCACTGGCGGCTCGAGCCCGACCTCGTGACCGTCGCGAAGGCGCTCTCCGGCGGCTACGTGCCGATCGGAGCGGTGCTCGCCAGCCGCGCGGTGCTGGACGCGGTGTTCGACTCGATGGAGCGCGGCGTGGTGATCGGCTCGACGTTCGGCGGCAACGACCTGGCAGCGGCGGCCGGCATCGCCACGATCCAGACGCTCGAGCGAGAGAACCTGGTGGACCGCGCCGCGCAGCTTGGCGATCTGCTGCTCGATCTCACGCGCCCGCTCACCAGCCGCTTCGAGATCGTGCGCGAGGTGCGCGGGCTCGGCCTGATCTGGGCGATCGAACTGGGTCCGCCCGCCGGCCGCGCGTCGCGCCGGCTGTGGGATGCGATCGAGCGCCGCCAGCCGGGCCTGTTCGCGCAGCTCGTGACGGTGCCGCTGTTCCGCGACCACCGCATCCTCACCCAGGTGGCCGGCCACCACATGAACGTGATCAAGGCGCTGCCGCCGTTCGTCACGCCGGAGGAGGACATCCGTCGCTTCGCGAGCGCGCTCGAACAGGTGCTCGAGGCCGCCGAGGAGCACCTGTTCCGCAGCTACGCGAGCCTGGGCTTCGAGCTCGGGCGCCGCAGCCTGTCCGCGCGCCGGGCGTGAAGGCGCTCGTGACCGGCGCGTCGGGGTTCATCGGCGCACACGTGGCGGCCGCGCTCACCGAAGGCGGCGCGGGCGTGCGCGCCTTCGACAGCGAGGAGCCTCCGCCCCACGCGCGCGTGGATGACTGGGCAAAGGGCGACATACTGGACCCGGACGCGCTGCGCCGAGCGATCGACGGCTGCGACACGGTCTTCCACCTGGCCGCGGTCTACAGCTACTACCGCCGCGACACCGAGCGCATGCTGCACGTGAACGTCCAGGGCACACGCAACGTGCTGGCCGCCGCGGGGGCGCGCCGCGTGGTGCACACCTCGAGCGCGGCCACCTGCGGCCCGGCGCCCGGCCGCCCGGCCACCGAAGCGGACTCGCCGCCGCAGTGGGAGCTGAAGGTGGCCTACAAGCGCAGCAAGATCGAGTCCGAGAAGCTGGCGCTCGCCGCCGGTGCCGTGGTGGTGAACCCCACCACGCCCGTCGGCCCAGGCGATCTCCGCCCCACCCCCACCGGCAAGATGATCCGCGACGTCGCCTCGGGCAGGGCGCGGGCCTATGTCAAGAGCACCGGGCTGAACATCGTGGCCGTGGAGGACCTGGCTCGCGGCCACCTGCTCGCCCACGAGCACGGCCGGACCGGCGAGCGCTACCTCCTGGGCGGCGAGAACCTGTCGCTTCAGCAGGTGTTCGCGATCGTGGCTGAAGCCGCCGGGCGCACGCCGCCGCGCGTGGCGATCGCGTTCCCGCTCGTGCTCGGAGCCGCCTGGGCCGCGGATCGCACCCTTGCGCTATTTGGCCGCGAACCCGAGCTGCTCGTGCTTGACTCTGTGCGGCTGGCCCGCGTGCCGGCGCTGTTCAGCTGCGACAAGGCGAAGACGGAACTCGGCTACTCGTGGCGCCCCGCCCGGCAAGCACTCGAAGAAGCGGTGACAGGCCGCATCGAGCAGACCACACAGGTGTCTTAAGAAACATGGACCGCTCTCTGACCCGTAGGAAGTTCCTCGGCGCCGGCGCAGCCGCCGGTGCCGCGCTCGCACTGCCCGGCGCCAGCGCCGCGGCCAAGCGCCACGCGCCGCGCAAGAAGCGCCGCGTGGAGGTGGCCATCGTCGGCGCCGGACTGGCCGGACTGACCGCCGCGCGCGAGCTCGCGAAGGCGGGCCACGAGGTGTGCGTGCTCGAGGCGCGCGACCGCGTGGGCGGCCGCACGCTCAACCACCACGTGTCCAAGCACGTGATCGCCGAGGCGGGCGGCGAGTACATCGGCCCGACTCAGAACCACATCGCGGCGCTCGCGAAGCAGCTCAACGTCAGGACCTTCAAGACCTACAACACAGGCGACAACGTGCAGTACCTCCGCGGCCAGCTTTCGCGCTACCCGGCGTCGGGCCTGCCCACCGACCCGGACGTGCAGCAGGGCATCGTCGCCGCGGTATCCCAGCTCGACCCGATGGCGGCGCAGGTGCCCGTCGGGGAGCCGTGGAAGGCGAAGCGCGCGGCCGAGTGGGACGCGATGACCTTCCAGGACTGGATCAACGCGAACGTCACGACCTCGGTCGGCCGCCAGGTGCTGCTGAGCGCGGCCGACGCGATCTGGGGAGCGGACCCAGCGCAGATGTCGCTGCTCTACGTGCTTGGCTACATCGCCACCTCGGGCGACGAGAAGACGCCGGGCAGCATCGTCCCGCTCGTCACGACCACCGGTGGCGCGCAGGACAGCCGCTTCGTGGGCGGCTCGCAGCTCGTGTCCCAGCGGCTCGCGGCTAAGCTCGGCTCGCGCGTGGTCCTGCACTCGCCGGTGCGGAGCGTGGAGCAGCACGCTGGCGGCGTGACCGTCACGAGCGACCGCGTGGAGGTCCACGCCAAGCAGGTGATCATCGCCATCCCGCCGGTGCTGCTGAAGCACATCCACTTCGCGCCCGACGTGCCGCGCATGCGCCGCAACCTCGCCAGG
>Ga0070680_100004159_pt1 | contig 10844 bp, 10 predicted proteins | sample KBSC73BmetaG_FD_64672 | JGI IMG/M metagenome (GOLD analysis project Ga0070680, IMG submission 64672) | Corn rhizosphere microbial communities from Kellogg Biological Station, Michigan, USA - KBS C7-3B metaG | ecosystem: Host-associated > Plants > Roots > Rhizosphere | place: USA: Michigan... | reverse complement strand
AAGGGTTCTGGAATAGCTGTTTTTACGCTATAGTTAAGCACAAGGGTTAACATAAGCTACCAGGGTGGGAATGTTCACAAAGCAAACCATTAGAGATATCGATGTCCATGGCAAAGTGGTATTACTGCGCGCTGACTACAACGTCCCAATCGAAAAGGGCAAAATCACCGACGACTACCGCATAAAGCAGTCTCTGCCTACTATTGAGTACCTACTGGGTAGGGGCGCTAAGCTTATTATATGCTCGCACCTCGGGCGTCCAACAGGACCAAATGACACTGCTAATAGCTTGTTTCCGGTGGCAAAACGGCTCAAAGAGCTTTTAAAGCGTGATGTTGAGTTTGTGCCAGACTGCGTTGGTGACCGCGCTGAAAAGGCAGCTGCCAAACTGCAGAATGGCGAGGTGCTACTGCTTGAAAACTTGCGTTTTCATGCGGAAGAGGAAAAGAACGACGAAGCTTTTGCCAAACAGCTCGCCAGCCTCGCCGATGTATTTGTGCAAGATGGTTTTGGGGTCGTGCACAGGGCACATGCGAGCACCGAAGGAGTTACGCACTTTTTACCAAGTGTAGCTGGGCTGTTGCTAGAAAAAGAAGTCGACACCATAACCAATGTCATGCACAAGCCCGATCGGCCACTAGCCGCTATAATTGGTGGTGCGAAGATAGCTGACAAAATAGACATACTACACCGCTTTATAGAACTAGCCGATTTTGTAGCTATAGGCGGCGCCATGGCTAACACCTTTCTAGTGGCCGAAGGCATAGATGTTGCGCAGAGCCTGTACGATAAAGCTGATTTGCCGGTGGCCAAAGACATACTGCGTAAAGCTCGTGCTGAAGCCAAAAAACGCCGCTTCATTTTTGCTATACCACGAGACGGGGTTGTGGCCCACAAAGTAGATAAGTCTGTACCAACTCGGATAGTTGACTGGAGTGCGCACGTTATCGCGGACATCGAAAATTACCCACATCGTCCACCGACGCGAGCAAGCCATATATTATGGCAAGAGATGATCCTCGACATCGGACCCTTTAGCGGTTCATTCATAGCTGGTGGCGTGCAGCTGGCTAACACGGTCGTGTGGAATGGAACCATGGGCGTAACCGAAACAGATGGACTGCAAGGGCCGGTAGGACCGTATGCGCACGGTACGGAACTAGTCATAGAAGCGCTACTAGGGCAGTTCGGCCACAAACCTTTCACGGTAGTAGGAGGCGGCGATACAGTCGGCTACATAGAGAACCGCGGATTAGTGCCGTACTTTGGTCATGTTTCGACTGGCGGTGGTGCAAGCTTGGAGCTCATGGCGGGCCGAAAGTTACCAGGAGTAGAGGCATTACAGGATAAGAAGTGATACAATAAGCCATAAGCGTTATGAACATGAAGACAATGGTGGTGGGCAACTGGAAGATGCACTTGAACGTGCATGAGGCCAGCTTGCTTGCGCACCGTTTGCATCAGCACATTGCCGTACACCGAGAGGTAGAAGTAGTGTTAGCCCCGAGCATGCTGACGTTGCAGCCTCTTAGTTTGGAAATTGATAGGCGCAAGTTCAAGCTAGCCGCACAGAATGCGTACTTCAAAGACGAAGGTGCCTTTACCGGTGAAGTTAGCTTTACTATGCTGCAAGACCTGGTGCATTACGTTATTATTGGTCATTCGGAACGACGCATTTACTTTAGCGAAGACCTAGATACTATCCGTAATAAAGTTGCTGCTGCTGTGCGCAATGGCATTACGCCTATTCTTTGTATTGGTGAGACCAAACAAGAGCATGCAGAGGGCGAAGGTAAGCAGGTCATACATGACCAGCTAACAACTGCACTTGCAGACCTTACCTCGGAAGACATGGACAAAATAGTGCTGGTATACGAGCCGCAATGGACCATAACAAGCTTTGGTGGTACGCCAGCTAAGCCCGATGAAGTCGAAAAAGCCATAGCCTACATGCGACGCCAAGTGAGTGAGCTGTATGGCAATGCTACTGCCGAGGAAGTACGTGTACTATACGGCGGCAGTGTTGATGAGCACGATGTACGGGCTTACCTGGAAGTGCCTGGCTGTAATGGTGTTTTAGTAGGTAGCGCAAGCCTTAACTATCGTAAGTTCGCTGCCATTATTGATGCGGCTTACCATGTGAGGCAGGAACAAAAGGATTAGCTATGCCGCGCAAGAAGAAAGAAGATGACGTAAAGCTGTTTGATGTAGCAAAGCCTGGTAAAAGTGCACCGTCGGCTTCAAGCAAGCCCATAATTATTACTAATCGCCCACTCCTGCAAGACCCTATGGTTGTTGGTGACGGCACAGCTGCAGAAGCGCCCAGCGGCACGGCTGCCAAACCCAGCGAGCCTAAGGTAACTATCAAGCCGCTTAGTATAAATGTTACAGATGGAACGGAACCCAAGGCCGGCGCTACGAAAGAAGTGACAAGCGAACCGGCAGAGACTGAAGAAGCCGAAGTAAAGCCTGTGGCTGAAAAGATAATTCAGCCGCCTGCTGAAATTACCGCTGAATCGGAAACTGAAAAACCGGTTGAAGCCAAGGAAGAGACACCTGCAGAGCCCCAAACTGACCAAGAAGCTTCTACAGAAGAAACTCCTGCCGAGGCTCCTGAGGCAGAAGAAAAAGCTGAACCTGCAAAAGATGTCCCCAAAGAGGAAACTGCTGAAGCAGAGTCGGCTGACACTGAAGAATCCGGGGAGGCTCAGAAAGAGGGCGACGAAGACGTACCGGAACAAGCCAAAGTAGACCCTGATGCCGCCGCCAAAGAAGCGGAGCGCATAGCAGCTGAGCATGCTGCTGAAATACAAAAGCTAGCCGATAGCCACGAATACTACCTACCTATTGAGACTACCGAAAGTAAGAAAACCAAGCGGTTTGTAGCACTTGGTGTGGTGCTCATACTACTGCTCGGAGCTGCGTGGACAGACGTCGCTCTCGATGCTGGGCTTGTGCAGCTCGGTAGCATAAAACCAGTTACCCATTTCTTTAAGCAACCGGTAGCGAGTACTCCCGCGGCTAGCACGCCGCGTGTAGTTAGTAAAACCTTTACGACACCTGCTTCTGGCCTAAGTTTTCGCTACCCTGGCGATTGGCAGCTTAACAGCACTGGTACTGCTGACCGCGACACTATTACCCTTACTCCTGGTACGCCAAGTACCTCACCACAGGGCGATGTAAGCGTTATGTTTCTAAGCTTGCCCGTTACCAGCCCGCCTAGCTCACTTGCCGTTAACAAAGTGTACTACCAGAAGCTAGCGCACAAAATTCATGGTGATGTCTACCTGCGTGACCTTGTTTACACTGACGGCACAGGTAAAGTTAACCTGACATCTTCTTTGGGTGACGATAATAAAGTTAAAGCTGGTCAGACCTTACAGACTGACTCGCAGAGCTTTACTGGCGCCGACGGCAAATCGCAAAACTTCTTTGGCATAACCGTTGTGCGTGTTGCTAGCGGTACGGCAAACTTCAAAAATGTAGCCGAAGCCCAAGCTTACCTGCATTCCTCTCAGTACCAGCAAGCTCGCACTATCTTACTCTCTACGGCTTCTCAGAAGTAACTCTTTTGTTTTGCTAGAATATATAAGTGTTAGAAGACTTATTGCTAGGGTTAAATCCGGAACAGCGGAGGGCGGTTGAAACGACCGAAGGGCCGTTACTTATACAGGCCGGTGCTGGCAGTGGCAAAACAAAAACGTTAACGCATCGCATTGCATACCTCATAGCATCGCATCGAGCTACACCATACAACATTTTGGCGGTTACATTTACCAATAAAGCAGCCAAGGAAATGCGTGAACGAGTGGCGCAGCTGCTTGGACAAAATGCCGAAAACCGTAGTTTTATGCCTTACATGGGTACATTCCACGGCATATGCGTGCGCTTGCTGCGGCAGGACGGTGAGCACATAGGCATACCACGCTCATTTGTAATCTTCGACGAATCAGACCGGCTAGCAGCCGTGAAACAGGCCACGAAGCAACTTATGATAGACGAAAAGGCTTTTCCGCCGCGCACCATAGCCGGGCTTATAAGCAGTGCTAAAAACGAAATGGTTAGCCCTGCAGAATATAGTGGCAATGCGGCCAGTCCAGCCCAAAAAGCAACTGCCCAAGTCTATCCGCTCTACGAACGGGCCCTCAAAGATGCATCTGCTCTGGATTTCGACGACCTTATAAACCGCACAGTAGGCATGCTGCAGAATAACCAGGCTATCCGTGAAAAATGGCAGAAGCAGTTTAAGTACATCATGATAGATGAGTATCAGGACACCAACACGGCGCAGTACAAGCTTGTTCGTTTGCTTACTAACCCAGATCGCAACATCGCCGTAGTTGGTGATGACTGGCAGTCCATTTACTCTTGGCGAGGGGCGGACTTCCGAAACATCCTTAATTTTGAACATGACTACAAAGATTGCACTATCATTAAGCTAGAGCAAAACTACCGCAGTACTAAGCACATATTGGACGCGGCGCATGCCATTATTACTAAGAACATGCAGCGCAGCGACAAACGTCTGTGGACAGATGCTGGACACGGTTTGCCAGTACAGATGTTGCAGGTCGGCAATGAACGAGCTGAAGCCGAGGCCATAATTCGCAGGGTTCGTAACGGTGTGGATAGTGGGCATCGTCGTTACCGCGACTACGCAGTGCTGTATCGTACAAATGCCCAAAGTCGGAGCGTCGAAGAGACTTTTGTGCACTATGGCATACCCTACCGCATAGTTGGCGGCCAGCGCTTTTATGACCGCAAAGAAATCAAAGATGTCGTAGCTTACTTACGCGTTATATTCCAGCCAGAGGATAGAGTCAGCTTTGAGCGTATCGTAAATGTGCCGACCCGTGGTATAGGTGCAAAGAGCTTACAGAATTTCTTCGGCTGGAAACAACTTGAGGATTTAACTATGCTGCAAGCACTAGAACAGATAAATGACTGTACTGACATTACGCCAAAGGCCCGGAAAAGCTTTGGTGAACTGGGTGATACGCTGGCAAGTGTACGTCGTTTAATTGATGAAACACCGGTCGCAAGCCTTATAGATTCACTGCTGCGACGAATAGATTACTTACGCTATTTGGATGACGGTACACCGCAGGGAGAAGCGAGGCAGGAAAACGTAAAAGAACTTTTGAGTGTAGCCCAAGAATACCAAGATGTAGGCTTAGAAGGCTTTCTAGAAGAAGTAAGCCTGGTGAGCGACCTAGACAGCGCTGACTTTGGTAACGATGCTGTTACACTTATGACCTTGCATGCTGCCAAGGGCCTAGAGTTTCCGGTAGTCTTCATGACTGGCATGGAAGAAACTATCTTTCCGCACTCTAGGGCATTGTATGACCAAAGTGAAATGGAGGAAGAGCGTCGCCTGTGCTATGTGGGCATGACACGGGCAAAAGAAGAGCTATATATGGCGTATGCTACTAGCCGATTGTTGTATGGAGGGGTGCAGCACAACCCGCCCAGCCGGTTCTTGAGCGAAATAGATGCGGAGTTCCAGGCGGTGGCAGGCGCGGCTTCCTATGGAAGCGGCTACGACACGCAGCCATCATTTGAAAATGTAAATGACTTCGTAGCCAAGTCCAGCGATAACGAGCTACGTTATGTGCCCGAACTAAATGAAGGTGACGGAGTGCGCCATAAGCTTTTTGGCATGGGCACAGTGCTAGAAATAGAAGGCGACACAGCCACCATTTACTTCAAAGGAAAAGGTACCCGAAAACTGAATATAAGTTTTGCGCCCCTAGAAAAACTGTAAGGAGCTTGCTTACGCTTGGAGCAGGTGGCCGCTGTTGTTAGAATAGTTGTAAGGCCTGGAGGGAACGGGGGTACATAGCACCGATCTTTCGGCCATTTTGTATGCAACGCAAATTCAAGCGATACAAGCTAAGTTATGCCCGCGCCCAGCGCCGGCATATCCGTAATTTTCGAGTATTCAGCCGCCATCCTTTTGCGGTACCTTTTTTCGTGTTCTTTGCACTTCTAGTTGTAAGCGTATCTGCGTATTTCTTGCTGGTGCGCCCTAATCCTCCCAGATACGATGCTCGAGTGGTCATAATATCGCACGATCATGTGCAGCAAACAGTCCCGAGCATAGAACCAACAGTCGGTGCTTTGCTCAAGAAGCTCCATATACCTATCAACCAAGGAGATGTAGTCGAGCCAGCGCTTGCCACTCCAATTAAGCAGGACGACTTCCGCATAAACATTTACCGAGCTGTACCCGTAGAAATAGTTGATGGTGGTCAGACTAACTACACCTTTAGCGCCGCTACCACGCCGCGTAGCATTGCCTCGCAAAACGGTGTTAATGTGTACCCGGAAGATACGGTTACAACCGACCCAGTGCAGAACTTCGTAGAATCAGGCGCCATTGGACAACAACTGCATATTGACCGAGCAACACCGATAAACGTGAACTTATACGGTTCGCCGCTCACCATTCGCACCCACGCCCAAACGGTAGGAGCGCTTATAAAAGAGAAGGGTATACATTTGGCAAAGGATGACCAAGTTACACCGGCGGTGACGACGCCCATAAGTGCTGGACAGCAAATCTTCATTACTCGTAATGGCGTGAAAATAGAGTCCGTGACTGAGCAAATACCTATGCCCGAACAGGTCGTTCAAGACAATTCCCTCGCCTATGGAACGAGTGCTGTTCGCCAGCAGGGTTCCCCCGGCCAACAGGTTATAACCTATCAAATAAACTTGCAAAACGGTAAGGAAGTGAGCCGCACGCCAATCCAGACGGTAGTGACAGTCCAGCCAGTAACGCAGATAGTTGCCAGAGGTGTTAACTTAGGCGGTATAAAGGGTGACATGGCGCTCGCTGGTATAAGCCCAGATGACTACAATTATGTTGACTACATTGTTAGCCATGAATCTGGCTGGAACCCACAGGCCCAAAATGCCTCGGGAGCGTATGGTCTATGTCAGGCATTGCCAGGCAGTAAGATGGCGAGCGCTGGCAGCGACTGGCAAACAAACCCGGTTACACAGCTTAGGTGGTGTAATAGCTATGCGGTGAGCAAGTACGGCAGCTGGGCAAATGCTTACTATTACTGGGTCAGTCACCGATATTGGTAACGGCTTCGCCTAATAAGGGAACCCACGGTTCCCTCATCGGAGCTTTCGGAATAAATCCGAATTCGCTGAAGCGAACCGCTCCTGCTCCCTCCTGAAACATTGTTACAATGATGGGATGGATTTGCCGTTTGCCAAGAAGAGCTTGGGCCAGCACTGGCTAACTGACCATGCCAGCCTGCAAGCAATGTGTGATGCTGCTAATGTCACTAATGAAGATACGGTGCTAGAGATTGGCCCCGGACTAGGTACCCTTACTGAGCTATTAGTGTACGAAGCTAAAGAAGTAATTGCCGTGGAGTTCGATACAAAATTGGCAGAAGAACTTCCGAGCAGGGTGGCTGAAGACAACCTGCAGGTAATTCAGCAAGACATACTTAGTTTTGACTTTACCCAGCTGCCTGCTGGCTACAAAGTAGTTGCTAACATACCGTACTACCTAACGAGTAACCTTGTACGAGTACTGTCAGAATCAGCAAACTCGCCATCCGTAGCGGCACTGCTTGTCCAAAAGGAAGTTGCAGAGCGGATAGCGGCTAAAGCCGGCAGCATGTCAATTTTAAGCGTTACTGCACAGTACTATTGGGAAGTGGAGATTGGAAGGGAAGTGCCAGCTAATCTGTTCACGCCGCCACCTAAAATAGATTCGCAGATACTTATACTTAAACGTCGTAATACATTGCTATTTCCAGGTGTCGACACAGATATATTTTTCCGATTAGTAAAAGCTGGGTTTTCGCAAAAACGCAAAACGCTGCAGAATTCACTCAGCGGAGGACTGCACACGAGCAGGGAAGAGGCGGCTGCACTGCTACAAGCAGCAGGCTTGAAGGTAGATGCTCGTGCCCAAACGCTCTCATTAGAAGACTGGCATGCCCTTTACCAGGAATACATAAAAACTTGATTTGTTAAGTATGTAGCGCTACGCTTGTTTTATGGACCACTCACAAAGCCTCGCGCAAAAAATACATAACTTATCGGCGCAGCTTTCCCGCGAATCCGACCAGATTTTACAAGAGCGCCTTGGCATCGGTCTCAGCCAATACAAAATACTGGCATCGGTATCGAGTAACCCGCGTTTGCAGCAACGTGCTATAGCCGTGGAATTGGGTCAGACCGAAGCGAGCGTGAGTCGTCAGGTAAAACTACTGCTTGCAAAAGGTATGATAACAAGCCGCAAGAACCCGGCTAACCGTCGAGAACACCTTACAGAGCTGACCATAAAGGGTGAGCGCGTTTGCGAAGCCGCTGCTCAATCACTTGCCAATTACCATCGAGCTTTCACAGGGCATCTCAGCCCGCGCCAGCAAGAAGTGTTAATAGGATTATTGCAAGATTTAAACCCATAGCGTAAGTTTGGCTGTATGCCGGAAAGACTATTGGTTAAAAAAGCTGTAGCATCAGTGCTCTTCTTGGAACTGGCTGCCACCGCTTGTGGTCATCATAAACACCGCTCACTTCCTTCGGAAAACGCTAGCTTTGCTCCGCGTGCTAAAACCGCTAATTGCCACATCGAAAATAAGTTAGCCGATCGCCTGTGCACCCCGGGTGCAGTTTTTGCAGGCATAACTGTGGCCAAACTATGCGTGAAGGGCTATGCAAGTTCTGTGCGTGACGTGCCCGAATTCGAAAAGAAAGCCGTGTACAAAGAGTACGGTATTACGACGCACCGTCCCTACCAATACGAAGTTGACCATCTTGTGAGCTTAGAACTCGGTGGTTCAAATAGCATCGCTAACTTATGGCCGGAAGCAGCCAGTCCTACTCCTGGCTATCACCAAAAAGACAAGGTGGAAAACTACTTGCATCAACAAGTTTGTGCCGGCAAAATCGCCCTAGCGAAAGCACAGCAAGAAGAAGTTACAAACTGGCTTGCTATATACCAGCAAATAAAGAATAACTAACATCAGTTGCCATTACCTCATAGCGGGTTATAACAGTAAGCGTATAATTGTAGGTACAACCAAAGGAGGGTCTATGCGAAAGGGAAATATCTGGGGCACGGTGGGGGTTATTGTAGTGGTAGTGTTGCTGGCACTGGGGGCATATGCCATTTTCCATAAGTCGTCATCAACGTCATATTCTAATGGCTCATCCACGAGTACGAGCAATAGTCAAACGTCACAGCCTAAGACATCAACTTCAGCAAATGTCATTCAAACCAAGTCGGCCTCTGGTATCGGTGATTACCTGGCAGATGCTAATGGCAATGCACTGTATACCTACGGTGCAGACAAGCAAGGAGTGAGCAACTGTACTGGCTCGTGCCTATACAATTGGCCAATTTACGATGCCAGCAATGCTCCTACGACATTACCAGCAAATGTCACGGTTATAACTCGCTCAGATGGTGGTAAGCAGTATGCCTATAAGGGGATGCCGCTTTATACCTTCACGAGTGATGGCAATGGCCAAGTTACTGGCGATGGCGTAGAAAACTTCCACATCGCAAAGCCGTAGCTACTGACTACTTAAGTGCCACAAGTCGCAGTGCCGGCAAAAGTATGGGCGCACCTTCACGCCGCGCTGAAAAGCGGCTACATTGGCTGCAGCCTGAGCTTGCTTGAGCGTATCAAAAGCCAGTTTGTCTGTGCATGGCAGTTCCGCTTCCTTTTGCGTATCCATTAGCCAATAGTAGCAAAATATTTTTATGCTTGCAGTTTAGGCGAGTAGCCGTACAATTTATCGATATGGCAGAAAAACCTAGGGTGGCAATTCTAGCTTCTGGAAGTGGCAGTACGGCTGAGGCATTCATCGAAGCTGCTGTGGAAGGAATCGTAGAGGCGGATATTGCTGTTGTAGTGTGTAATAATCCACCTGAAAAAGCGGGAGTCTATGAACGTATTAAGCGGTTGAATGTGTTACATAGGCTTGATATTGAGGTTCAGCATATTAGTGGCAGGACGCATCCGCAGTATCCTGGCGGTCCCGGTGAACAAACCATACAAGAGGCTAATGCCATTTCCACCTTACTTGGTTCGCGAGACGTAAAGCTCGGCTTACTAATGGGCTACATGAAACGGGTTAGGGGTTCTTTGCTTTCCTGGCCACTTTTGAATACCCATCCTGGTATATTGCCACAGACGCAAGGCCTATACGGTATCCATGTACAAGAGCATGTATTGCATCTAGGTATGCGTGAGACTGCTCATACGGTACATGAAGTTATTGCTGACTATGACAAGGGCACTATTGTAGCTGAACACCGTCTGCCAGTACTACGGGGCGATACTCCGCAAAGGCTGTTTGAACGAGTGCAGCGCGTTGAAAAGGCAATGTTTCCAATAGATGTTGATGCCTACCTCAAAAGTCATTAGCGGATTGATTTTTGGGCGGTTTTTCGGTATAATAACAGATACGGGGCTGAATTTAAGCTCGACGTTGGACTTTATCGGTTAGGTTGGCAGGTCGCTTGTCAGCGTTATAGGCAAAACTCAGTAATTGCAAAATTCACTGATCGCCTTGCTACAGCATTGAATAGCGTTAAGCTAGCCTTTGCTGTCAAGGCACCAGCTTTCGCTTAAATATCGAGAGCAACGCCTAGCGTGACTTCAGATAGCGCAAACGCGTTTTATATTTTCTGGATGCATAAACACTCTTGTCCATAGTGTTTGTTAAGACTTTGGACTGCTGCAGTTAGCTTTTCGTCCGTTTATCGGCTAGCTGCCTAAGACATTCAAGCGGACTAAACCTGTAGACGCCTTACCAAGATAAACCGACGGACGTGGGGGCAGTACCCACCAGCTCCACCA
>Ga0070680_100004158_pt1 | contig 10844 bp, 12 predicted proteins | sample KBSC73BmetaG_FD_64672 | JGI IMG/M metagenome (GOLD analysis project Ga0070680, IMG submission 64672) | Corn rhizosphere microbial communities from Kellogg Biological Station, Michigan, USA - KBS C7-3B metaG | ecosystem: Host-associated > Plants > Roots > Rhizosphere | place: USA: Michigan... | reverse complement strand
TCGACGACGCTCGGAATTCCCCCTGACTTCGTGAGCATCCTGATGGAGAGCATCGGGCTCGCCGCGCGGGAACCCGGATTAAATGCCATGATTATGAGGCTCAAGCGCTACGCGCGCGAAGCAGAGGCACAAACAACGAAAGCGTCCTGACGTCTTCCATCCGAGGAGCAGCAATGGCCGAACCGATTCAGAGCTACAAGAGTCACGCACGGTGGGTTCCCGCATTCCACTTTTTCGTTTTGCCGGTCCTTCTGATCAACGCCATTGTTTCTGCCGGCCGACTCATACGCAATCCGAGCGGAATGACCGCCTGGGGATTTGTCGTGACCGTAGCGCTGTTCCTCGGCATGTTTCTGCTGCGCGGCATGCCCCTGCGCGCGCAGGACCGCATCATCCGGCTCGAGGAGCGCGCACGTTTCGAGCGACTGCTGCCGGGTGATCTGCGGGGCCGCGTCGGCGAATTGAGTACCGCCCAGTTCATCGCGTTGCGCTTCGCACCCGACGACGAAGTGCCCGATCTCACCCGGCGCGCGCTGGACGGCGAGCTGAAGACCCAAGCAGACATCAAGCGCGCGATAAAAAACTGGCGCCCGGACACGCTGCGCGTGTGAGCGCCGCCGATCGCTGCGCGCTCCGATACGAAACGCTTCTCGAGCTGACGTCGACGGAGCACCACCTCTGGTACCAGTGGTTCCTCGAGCACCCCGCCGCGTGGAGCGTGCCGTTCGCGACTGGACGGATGGCGAGCATCGGGCAGCTGGTACTGCACATCTTCGCCGTCGAGCTACGCTACACGCAAAGACTCTTCGATCAGGAAGTCACGCCCTGGGAGGAATTTTCCCAGACATCCATCGAAGATGTCTTTGAGCTCGGCGATAACGCCCGCGCGCAGCTCGTCCAGTTCCTGACGACCGCGCCCGAAGCCGAGCTCGATCGGGTTCTGACATTTCAGACCCTTACCGCGGGAACCGTTACATCGAGCAAGCACAAGATCGCGTCGAATATCTTTCTGCACGACATCCGGCATTGGGGACAGATCGCGACGGTTCTTCGTCAACACGGGTACACTGATCAGTGGCCCCACGATCTGTTGCTCAGTCCTATCGAGCTGTGAAGAAATTCCGGCGACGTTCAGCTGCGATTGCGGATTGAGGACTTTGCGGTCTCAGGACTAACTACCATCGAGGATCGGCGATTAAGTGAGGATCGAGGAAGTGCGCGAACGCCCCTCTCCGCAGTCCTCAATTAATCGCCGATCCGTAATCGCCGTTAGTCCTGAGGCCGCAAAATCCTGAATCCGAAGTCCTCCATAGAGTAGCTAACCAATGTGAATCCGCTAACCTTCATCACGCGGAATGAGTGCTTACTAACAGGAATGGATAAATGCCAGACGTGACGATCGAGATTCGGAATAACGGCCCATACCGGGTGTACGGCGACGTGACTCTCGTGGATCACGAGGGCAAGCCCGTTCCCATTCCCGACAACCGGCGGAAGGTTTCGCCGGAAGGCAAAACCTGGATCTCGCTGTGCCGGTGTGGTGGCTCCGTGGTAAAGCCCTTCTGCGACGGCACTCACAGCAAGATCGGATTCATCGGCGCCGAGCAGGCGGTCGAGAAAGTCGAGGCTACTCCCCCATCGCCTTGAGCAGGACCCGCTTGGGACGCTGACCGTCCCACTCGCCGTAAAACACCCGCTGCCACGGCCCAAAATCGAGTTTCCCCTTCGTGACCGGCACGATCACTTCGTGCCCGACCGTGAGTGAGCGCAGGTGCGCGGCGGCGTTGTCCTCTCCGGTTCCGGTGTTGTGGCGGTATTCATCCGGCGACCAGGGCGCGATCCGGTTGTCGAGCCAATCCAGGATGTCCTTCCACAATCCGGGCTCGTGATCGTTCACGAAAACTGACGCCGAGATGTGCATCGCGGACACGAGCACCATCCCTTCCTCGATTCCAGCGGCAGCGCGGCATTTCTCGACCTCTTCGGTGATGTCGATGATCTCCTGCCGCTTCTTCGTATTGAACGTGAGGTACGAGGTGTGGGTCTTCACGCCGGTTGTTTGGCGGGAAGCAGTCCCGCGTGCCATGACTTTTCCGCATCCAGCTCGAACCGCGCGCGCCACTCGCCAAGCGTAGTGACGGTGGGATCGAAGACGGGGGTGTTGGGTTTGATCTTGCCCTCGACGCCCAATTGGGTGAATTGCTCGCGATCGACCGCCTGTATCTGACCCTTCGCGTCGCGGAAGAAAACGAGACCACTGGTGACGAGACTCGCGCCCAATCGCGGTTCGAGGGATTTGAGCGCGCGAAAGAGTCCATCGATCGAGCAGCCCGACGCGCCTGCGGTCGATTGGTCGACGGCGACGGTGAGAAATCTCCCGTACTTCCAGTCGCGGCCAACAGTCAGCGGCGCCCCGTGCGCGTGCCACTGTGAGAGGAATCGATCGACTTCGCGCAGCAGTAAATCTTCGGCTGAAGGATCCAGACCGTGGTCGCTGCCGAAAACCCAGGCGCGCGACGAGTCTGGCAGATCTTCGATTCGTACTAACGGCATATCGGTTATCTCGTCTTCGAACGGGTGTAATTTCTTGTCTTGCCTGGTGAACAAAACGTCTGCCGTCATTGCAAGCAGCTCGAAGAGTTCACCGATCCCACTCACAGACAGTACTGATTCGCGGCGAACCAGCACTTGCTGTACGGCGAGTTCTTGAAGAAATCCAGCAACATCGCGGCCACCTTCGATTCACCCATCTGCGACGGGTGCGTGCCGTCTTCCTCGAAGTCCACGCGATTCCACAATACTCCATCGGAGCGCGGCGTCGTTCCGTTCGCCCACAGGTATGGGCCCCACACGATTATCGGCGCCGCTTTCTTCACGTAGTCCAGAGTGCCAACGCGCGGATTCGCCGGCTTCCCGCGCATCTCATCGATCTGCGACTCGATCAGCCATTTGACCGAGAAACCGCTCTCGTAGGCAAACGGCTCCGGGTTGAGATCGGTCGTCCCGTATCCGCCATAGCTGCGACTCGAGATGAAGATGATCCTCAGGTATGGATATCTGGCGCGCAGCGAGCGCATCACCTGGCCGAGGTTGGTGAGAAGGAGGTAGGCGTCCGCGCTGTCGTCGGGCAGCGATAGTGCCGGCTTCTGATCTTCGAGCTTCACCCACACGGCCTGCACCTGGTTCTCGCTCAATCCCAGCGGCGCGAGCCGCCCTACTTTTATCCGCTCATAGGCGGGCGAGGTCGCTGAAGTCCATGCCGGCGCGTCCTGACCTTCCGCCGCGCCATTCACGATCACCAGCGTGCTGTGGTTGACGCCTGGATCGACGGCCGCTTTCCCCATGAAGCTCCACGCCGTGCACGGTGGACCCGAGTTCTGCGAGCACCATTCCTGGGTCGTATTCGCCATCCCGATCGACAGCAGCACGTATTTCCCGAACGGGCTCTCGTCGCCGTTCACGTCGAGCGGCTGAACCACTTTTCGTCGCGCGCGTGCCGCGGAATCGTGATCCGCTGGCGGCTGGTTGATTCCGCCGGGATAAAGACCACCCGCATGACCGTAGTAGGTCTTCGTCAGCAGATCCGTCAGCGGAACGCGTACGGTATCCGTTGGAGGTCCAGCGACGGGCTTCGGAGGTGGTGGCGGCGGTGGAGAGGCGCACCCGATAAGCGCGCCGACAAAGCTCAGTCCAACCAGAGCGTGGTGTCTGGCCCGCATTCCTAGAGTATTTCTGTCGCCTTTTTCTTCCGTTCGAGCGAAGCCATGATCTTTGCTTCCCTCGCGGTCTCCGCGCTCGAGTCCTCGGCTTCCATGTGCGCCTCGAGAGACTTCCACGTCGTCTCGGTCGGCTCCTGATACGCCACCAGGACTGTCGACAGCTCGTCGTTCCGGGACACGATCAACGCCTTGTCGAGCTTGATCACTTCGTGCGACCGGTCATCGGCAAGGATCATCGTGCGACGCGTCTGGTGCAGCACCGCTGGATAGTCTGGCGTCGAGGCGCTGATGCTCAGGTTCTCGATCGGACGGAAAACGCCTTCGCGATCCTGGTAATACCTGCGGTCCTGCTTGGTGGCGATTTTTACAGCCATGCTGCTCTCCGAAACTGATTGCGATGCTTTCAATCTACCACAACGCAGCTTTCGGTGACTCAGCGGGCAGCGTAAAGATCGTCGCGCGTGAGCGGGATGTTCGACTTTCCGCGCGCGTCGGGCTTGGCGAGCACGGTCTGGACGATGTTGATCGCAGCCGTCGCAAATGCGTTGGCCGATGCCGCCATGTAGAGGCGCCACACCCGGAATGTGTGGTCGCCAACCAGCGATGTCGCCTCTTCGGTTTTTTCCTCGAGCGAGCGGACCCAGTGGCGCAGCGTCATCGCGTAGTGCTCGCGCAGGCTCTCCATGTCCCGCACCTCGAACCCCGCGCCTTCCGCGGCTGATATCACGCTGTGGGTGGCGGTCAGCTTTCCATCCGGAAAGACGTACTTGTCGATGAATGCGTCGGCGCGCCAGAACTTTCTGAAGATCCGCTCGCCAATCGATCTCGGACGCGCTTCGCCGAGACTGACGATGCCGTGATTCATGAACAGGCCGCCGGGCTTGAGCGCGCGGAAAGCCGAAGCGAAATACACAGGAAGGTGAGTTAGTCCGACGTGCTCCACCATCCCGACGCTGGAGATCTTGTCGTATCCATCGCTCTCCGCCAGCGTCCGATAGTCGCGAATCTCGACGCGGCAGCGAGCCGAGAGCCCGGCTTTTTCTATTCGCTCGCGCGCAAATGCCGCCTGGTTTTCGCTCAGTGTTATTCCGGTCGCGTCGACTCCGTAATGCTCGGCCGCGTGCATTATGAGACCGCCCCACCCGCAGCCGATATCGAGCAGACGCTCGCCGGGCTTCAGTCGAAGCTTTCGGCAGATCAGATCGAGCTTTGCCACCTGCGCGTTTTCGAGCGTCTCGTCCTGAGTCTTGAAGTACGCGCACGAATACACCATCCGTCGGTCGAGCCAGAGCTTGTAGAAATCGTTGCCGACGTCGTAGTGGAACTGAATTGCCGCCGCATCCCGCACCGGTGTGTGGCGCGGACCCAGCTTGCGTGCGTGCTCGGGAAATCGCGTGTCGGCGAGATCGTCGTCCGCCTGACCAGGAAGGCCGAGCACCATCTGAACGAGCCGGGCAATCGCCAGTGGCGAGCGGAGTCGTCCGCCGATCTGCTCGCCGAGCTGAGATGCGGCCTCCATGCTCCCGTCGATGTCGACGTCGCCGGCGATGAACGACTCGACGATCGACAGCTCGGTCGGCGGCAGCAGCATCCGTCGCAGCGCGGCTGGCCTGTTCAGCACCAGTGTATATGGTGGATTCGGATTCGCGCCCCGGTCCACGGTGCCGTCCCAGAACCGGACGTCGAACGTGCGTTGGTCCGGCTCACCGAATAGTGCGGTCAGCACGTCCCGACAACGGGAAGCTGCCCTGTCGTCGTAGAGGGCGGCCGAAGATGTGAGCTCTGCTTGCGCGGTGGACATTCAGCGATCGTTGCGGTAAAAAACTTTATGCAGACTTCGTGCGACTGAGCGCGTGGAGTGCCGAACAAGACTTCAGTCTCATCCCGATGAGCGCGGCACTTTCACCGGTGTATCGACATACCTCCACAGGTACCACGATGCAACTGTACGGTATGGTGCCCATTTCGCGCCAATCTTCTTCACACGGTCCGGAGAGGGAAGCTTTCGCAAATGATACGCCCGCTGAATTCCCTTCTGAATTCCGAGGTCGAGATCGGGCAGAACATCGGGTCGCCCGAGACGGAACATCATGAACATCTGCGCCGTCCACCGCCCAATGCCCTTTACCTGCGTCAGCGCGGCAACAATCTGGTCGTCGGTCAGCTCGTGCAGCGTCTCGATGGGTACCTCACCCGAGGCGACGCGCGCGCCAAGGTCCTTGAGGTATGCGGATTTTTGCCGCGACAAACCGACCGAGCGGAGCTTCTCGTCAGAAGTCTCGGCGAGCTCGGCGGGCAGTGGTGGTCTGCCACCGTACAATCCGTGGAAGCGCCCGTGAATCGTTCCGGCCGCTTTTCCCGAGAGCTGCTGAAAGACGATCGACCTCGCGACCGCATCGAAATGCGTTCCCGCGGAGGCGGGCCATCCCTTGAAGGGCCCCATTTTCTTGATCACCTCCGCCATCACCGGATCAATTTTTTTCAGGTGGCGAACGGCGGCGGATTTGTTCAGCGTTTCAGAACCAGCAGACTTCATTCTTGCCCGTCAGTGGAAGTGGCTCGCGATTCAGCTTGATCTCGATGAGCGTGGTCGTGAAAGGATAGAAGAATTTTATTCCCTTGTCGTCGACTAGCGAAGAGATGTCGAGTGCCGCATCCCATTTTCCGTCGTCGGGATTGGGCGCGCCTGGCGATTTCTCGCTGCCGAAGCCCTGATAGCCAACGAGCTGCGACCCGGACGACGCCATCACTCGCACCCAGAGATTGGGAAGCTTTCGGTAATTCAGGTCCTCGAGCCGAACGTGGAAAGCGCGCAGGCTCGCATCTCCCTTGTACGTGTGCACGTCGACGTCGAATTCGTGGATACCGTTGTCCGACCCGCTTGAGTCGCCGCGCCGAAAAAGCTGGATGTTGTAATCCGGCACCGGGTCGCTGCGCTCGTCGACCACCCGCACGACGAACTGCTGCCATTCGTCCATCTTGCCGAGCGCGGGCTGCGTCTCCCTGGTCGCGTCGTCGATCCACTTGGTAAAAGCCGCGGCGCTCGAAACGCTCAGCGCGCTGTCGACCAGATCGGCGAGCGCGGTCCCGGGATCCGACAGAATCGTCCCGTGATTCTTGCCCTCGATTGGAATCAGCGGGATATCGGTGTTCTTCCAATCCGCGACCTCTATCCGCTTTTCCGATCCCGCGCGCGCCGGATCGCGAGTGAGGTCGAGCGTGATCTTCCTTGTATTGAGTGGACACGCGGCCCACCTGACCGTGCCATCGCTGCCCGGCTCGCTCACCAGCTGTCGCAATCCGCCGTAGCTGGCATTGCCACAGAAGATGAACACGTAAGGAGTTCGCCGCGTCGGTCCGTAGAAAGTCTCATCGCCGAGCAGGTCGAGGTGGGCGAGATCCCAGGTGAAGCGGCTCGCGAGCTCGAGCCCGTCGAGAACCTTGTCCCCCGCTTCGAGGAAATCGGGACCGAGATGTCGGTTCCCCTTGAACACGGCGCCGAGCCAGCTGCGTCCCTTGTGCGCGAGCGGCGAGCCAAAAGTGGCGGGCGCGAGACCGATGAGATGCTTGAGACGCTCACGTCTTCCATCGTAAGCCGTGAGCCAGGCGCGGATCACCAGCATGCCCGTGGAATGCACGATCGCATCGAAGGGCTCGTCCTCGCTCAGCCCAGCCTGGAGCCTGAGTGCGCGGTCGAATCCTTCGGCGATATCCTTGATCGTGACTTCGTTGGTGAGCGACCGGTACGTGCAGGCGTGAACCATCGCGACGTCGTAGCCGCGCTGCTCGAGGATCTGTTGCCACGTCTTGAACGACGCGCCCTCGTCGGAATATCCATGGATCAAAACGATTGGATTCCGCTGCATCGGCGAAAATATACGACCGCAAAGGAGCGGAAACTCTATATTTTCGGCGATGCAGCCGAGTGAATTCCGGAAGCACGGACACGCCGTGATAGACTGGATCGCGGACTATCTGGAGAATCCGGAGCAGTGGCCCGTCCTGCCCGACGTTCGACCCGGCGACGTTCGTAATTCACTTCCGCAGTCTCCGCCCGAGCACGGCGAATCGATTGACGCGGTTCTCGACGACTTCCGGAAGCTGATCGTGCCGGGTATTACGCATTGGAATCACCCGGCCTTCATGGCTTACTTCGCCAACTCCTCCACCGGCGCGGGGGTGCTCGGCGAAACACTGACAGCAGCGCTCAACGTCAACGCGATGCTGTGGCGGACGAGCCCCGCCGCCACCGAGCTCGAGCTCCTCACTCTCGACTGGCTTCGCCAGATGCTCGGTCTCCCCGACAAATTCCTCGGCATCATCGGCGACACGGCGTCGTCCAACACTCTCTATGCGCTGGCGGCCGCGCGTGAGCTGCACCCCGAGCTCAGAATGAGAGAAGACGGGATGTCCGGGCGGCAGGAGATGCCGAGGGTGGTGGTCTATTGCTCGGAGGAAGCGCACTCGAGTGTCGACAAGGCGGCGATGACGCTCGGCTTCGGCCTCAGCGGACTGAGAAAGATTCCGACCGACGGGCGGATGCGCATGGACGCGCAAGCGCTCGTGACAGCAGTCGAAGCCGATCGACGCGCGGGCGCGATTCCACTGGCGGTGGTGGCGACCGTCGGGACGACATCGACGACGGCAATCGACCCCGTGCCCGCAATTGCCGACGTATGTCAGCGCGAGAGGATGTGGCTACACGTCGATGCATCATATGGAGGAGTCGCCGCCATCCTACCCGAGATGCGACAAGTGCTCGAGGGCTGTGATCGCGCCGATTCGCTGGTGGTTAATCCTCACAAGTGGCTGTTCACGCCGATGGACTGTTCGGTTCTGTACGCTTCTCGGCCCGATTTGCTCAAGCGGGCTTTCCAACACGTGGCCGACTATCTGGTTGTGAGCGAGGGCGACGGGGTGGTGAACCTGATGGACTACGGGATTTCCCTGGGGCGCCGCTTTCGCGCCCTCAAGCTGTGGTTCGTGATCCGGGATCTTGGGGTCGAGGGGCTTAGATCGCTGGTGCGTGAGCACATCCGCATCGCCCGGAGCCTGGCGCATTGGATCGACGAGGACTCCACCCTCGAGCTTTTGGCTGAGGTCACCTTCTCGACCGTCATTTTCCGCCACCGTCCGGCCGGATTGAGCGCCGAGGAGCTCAATCAGCACAACGTCAGGATTCTCGAGAAGGTGAACTCGACCCGGGAGGTTTACCTGTCGCACACCCGGGTGCGCGGGAAGTACGCTCTGCGAATCGCAATCGGCAACATTCACACGACGGAAGCCCACGTCCGGCGGGCATTTGAGCTGGTTAAGGAAGCCGGAACGCGAAAATAGAAGCATTTTCTGGCTATGGCGGGAACGAAGAGTTTTGGGCGGTATATTATCGGACTCCCAACCCCGTCACCAACACAACTCAAGGAGATCCTTGATGAAAGCTTTCGTTAACAGGATCGCTGTCGCTGCGTCGCTCGGCCTTTTTGCCGCGACGCCGCTGCTGGCGCAGAACGCGGCTGCGAGCTGCGATCCTACAGCCAACACGAGGGGAGACATCGCCAAGGCTCAGTTCTCGATGGCGCGTGCCGCCTCTGCCGCCGACAAGGGAAATCCGACAAAGGATCTGCAGGACGTGCTGCGGATCGTCGAGAATGGCAACGACAACCCCACCGCGCGCAACTTCCTGCGCGGCGAAGCATTGATCATGTACATGATGCAGCCAAACACGCAATCGGTCGTTCCGCGAAGCGCGCTTGGTCTTACGACGAACCCGACGGCCACGATCGACCTGTTCGCCGCGGCGGATTCGTCCTTCTCCATCGTGGAGAAGGCTTCACCCGAATGCGCGGCGACGATCCAGCAGTGGCGTCAGCAGAAGCCGTGGCTCAATACGCTCAACGCGGCGATCAACGCGCTCAACGCGAATCAGCTCGATTCCGCCGAGGCGCTCGCAAAGCGGTCGCTCATTCTGGACCGGCGCGCGCCCTATGCGTACTCGGTACTGGGCTCGGTCGCGCAGAGCAGGAAGGACTGGAACGCGGCCACCGAATACTGGAAGCAGACGCTCACCGCCGCTGGAACCGATACGAGCTATAACGACGTGCGCGTGAAGACGATGTACGAAATCGCGAACGCCGCTTCGGACAAGGCGGACGCGGCAACCGGCGCCGCCAAGCGCGCCGCGGCGAAGGAAGCGATCAAGCCGTGGCAGGACTACATCGCGGTGGCGAACAATGACCTCCTCCTCGCCGATGCCCTCGATAACGCCGGACGCATGTACATGGATGCAGGCGACAGCGTCTCGGCTCCGACCCTCTATGCTCCAATGCTCGCCACTCCTTCGAAATTCGGTGAGCTGGCGCTGGTGCACGCCGGAGTGGTGGCAACTCGCGCCGGACGTCAGGACGACGCCACGAAACTGTTCGATGCGGCGCTCGCCCAGAACCCGTATTCGCGCGACGCGATCAACGATCTCGCCGCCACCTACATCCAGAACAAGGATTTTCCGAAGGCGTTCCCGCTGATCGACAAGCTCGTTGCGATGGATCCGAGCAATCCCGACAATCCACTGCTCTACGCGTTTGCTTACCAGGGCATGTACAAGGGAACCAAGGACAAGAAGCTCCAGAAGATCTACACGGATTCACTCGTCTACTGGAACAACAAATCCGAGAACATGCCGGTGAAGCTGTCGGTGACTGAGTTCACGCGCCGTCCAACAGAAACGATGATCGGCGGCACGATCGAGAATCGTGGGACGACAGCAAAGACCTACACCGTGAACATCGATATCCTCGACAAGACCGGTAACGTCATCGATACCCAGACGGCGTCGGTCGGACCTGTTGCGCCGAAGGCGACGCAGAAGTTCCGGATCACTTCCACGAAGGGCGGGGCTTACGGGTACAGGTACAAGGCCCTGACCTAGGGGAAGCAGCTGAATACGTAAGTGGAGAGTGGGATCCAGGTAATCGGATCCCGCTCTTCGTTTCCCGCCTTCCCGCCTTCCCGCCTTCCCGCCTCCCGCCTCTAGGAGCTTCTCGGCAGCATGATAGCATCGGTCTCGACCAATGCGCCGAGTATCCAGAACCGCTCGCCGTCGAACCAGAAGATCGCCACCTGCTCCAG
>Ga0070680_100004154_pt1 | contig 10845 bp, 8 predicted proteins | sample KBSC73BmetaG_FD_64672 | JGI IMG/M metagenome (GOLD analysis project Ga0070680, IMG submission 64672) | Corn rhizosphere microbial communities from Kellogg Biological Station, Michigan, USA - KBS C7-3B metaG | ecosystem: Host-associated > Plants > Roots > Rhizosphere | place: USA: Michigan... | reverse complement strand
TCGTTTGGAAGATATAGTTTATGAATCGCAACCTGGGTATTATGTAACGGCAGCCATGTTAATTCCTAATCAGTTAAAGAAAGGGGAAAAAGCACCTGTGGTTATTTATTGTAGCGGCCATTCTGATAATGGCTATCGATCAAAAATTTATCAGCAAACATTCTTAAACCTGGTAAAAAAAGGGTTCATCGTTTTTGCATTTGACCCCATGGGTCAGGGAGAAAGATTGCAATATTTGAATACTCAAACAGGAAAATCAATGTTTCAATGGCCCTCCTATGAGCATTCCTATCCGGCCGCCCAGCTTTTTTTGACTGGAAATACGCTGGCTAATTATTTTATTTGGGATGGCATTCGTGCGGTGGATTATGTAATCAGCAGAAAAGAAGTGGATCCCAACAGAATTGGAATAACCGGGCGTTCTGGTGGTGGCACTCAAAGTGCTTTCATTGCAGCCTTCGACAATAGGATTAAAGCAGTAGGTGCGGGGAACTATTATACCAATATGACCCGTTTGTTTGAAGCAATGGGACCTCAGGATGGAGAACAAAATTTCTTTTATGGGATTGCACGGGGACTTGATATGGGAGATTTATTAACGGTACGTGCGCCGAAGCCTGCGTTGATGATCACCACTTCCCGTGATATGTTTCCTATCCAGGGAGCAATAGAAACACGAAAGGAAGTCATGCCCATTTACGAGGCGTATGGGAAGCCAGGGAATCTTCAAATGGTGATGGATGATGCACCCCATGCTTCTACAAAGAAAAACAGGGAATCTATGTACGCCTTTTTTCAAAAAACATTGGATAACCGCGGTGATTCTTCTGATGAAGAAATGAAAATGATTCCTGATGAACATTTACAAGTAACAAAAACCGGCCAGGTGGCAACTTCACTCGATGGCGAATCTGTATTTAGCCTGAATAAAAAAGATGCAGAAAAGAAAATGCTGGCTTTAGCAAAAAAGAGAAAAAATCTCCCTGGTTATTTCACTGAAATTATTTCTTCTGCAAAAAAACTTTCCGGTTACAAAGCACCACAAGAAATTGAAGAACCACTCTTTGCAGGAAGGATTCAACGTGAGGGCTATGTAATAGAAAAGTATTTGGTGAAAGGAGAGGGGAAATATATAATTCCTTTTTTACTTTTCAAACCGGATGCTCCTAACGGTAAAGCGGTGATTTATTTGAATCCTAAGGGAAAAGTAATTGATTCCAATCCGGCAGGCCAGATAGAATGGTTTGTAAAAAATGGACTGACTGTTTTAGCCCCTGATATTGTCGGAACAGGAGAATTAGGGCCGGGCTCATTTCAGGGAGATTCTTATATTGACAGCGTTTCCTATAATCTTTGGTTTGCTTCGATGCTCATTGGAAGAAGTATTGTTGGTATTCAAACTTCTGATGTGGTAAGGCTTTCTAATCTTTTGAAAAATGAATATCGTCAGAAAGAAATTTATGGTTTTGCTAAAAAACAAATGGCACCAGTTTTATTGCACGCCGCTGCAATTGATAAAGACATCAGCAAAGTCGCTCTCATTGAGCCATACAACTCTTATCGTTCCATTGTAATGAACCGCCTTTATAATCCGCATTTTATTCAAAGTACTGTTCCTGCTTCTATTGGTGTTTACGATTTACCGGACCTGGCAGGAAGCCTTGCACCGAACAAACTGCTAATGGTTGACATAACTGATGGAACTGGAAATGACAAGAACACAAACGATATAAACCAAGATTTGTCTGTCATTAAAGGTGCCTATCATTTTAAAAATGCAGAGAGCAAATTGCAAATTACTCCGGCACTTTCATCCGAGAATTTGTACAGTATTTTAAAAACATGGTTGGAAAAGTAAAACAAAAAAGAGTCTTTATCAATGAATATTTCGAAGATTAAGGTGTATAAAATTATAACAGATGGCTAAAACAACTATAAAAATTATTTGGTGTTTCATCATTCTTTTGAGTGCTAAAACAAGTTTCGCAACAGATTTTTTGATAACAGATTTTGGGGCGAAACCTGGGAAATCTGAATTAAACACCATTCCCATCAACAAGGCTGTAGAAGCTTGTTATAAAAATGGTGGAGGAAGGGTAGTGGTGCCAGCCGGGATCTTCAGAACAGGAACGATCGTTCTGAGAGACAATGTGGAATTATATCTTGAACCAGGTTCAACATTAAGTGCCAGCATTGATAGAAATGATTTTCCATTGCAACCACAACCTTCTTTTCATTCTTTGAAAGATCCCGGCGGATGGCGTGCATTAATTTATGCTATGAATGCAAACCACATAGCTGTAAGAGGTTTGGGTACAATCGATGGGAATGGCGCATTGCAGCTGCCGGGGCCAGAAGCTAAAACAGGCGATATGGATGGAAGACCAAGAAATATTCTTTTTATTTCGTGCAAAAACATTCATGTAGAAGGGATATCGATGATCAATTCAGGAATATGGAATCAGCATTATCTGAATTGTGAAGATGTAGTCGTTGACAAAATAAATGTGTATAATCATGCAAACAGAAACAACGATGGGATAGACATTGACGGATGTAGAAGGTTCATCCTTTCCAATTCTGTTTTTGATACCGATGATGATGCGGTGTGTTTGAAAAGCACCGGCCTTGCGCCTTGTGAAGATGTTGTGGTCACTAATTGTGTGGTATCCAGTTTTTGTAATGCAATAAAAACAGGAACAGAATCTACTGGTGGCTTCAAAAACATTGCGATCTCCAATTGTGTAATAAAACCGAGCAGATCTGATCACCGGATTTCTGGTGATTCTATTGGTATTGCCGGATTATCTCTTGAAATTGTTGATGGAGGAATTATGGATGGAGTAAGTATTAGTAATATCACAATTCAGGGAACTGAATGCCCATTATTTGTAAGACTCGGAAATCGTGGAAGAAAACACACCAAAGACGCACCGGAGCCGCCTGTTGGGATCATGCGTAATATCGTAATCAATAATGTGGTTGCATATAATACCGGTAACTATTCTTCTTCCATCACCGGAATCCCAGGTCATTACGTAGAAAATTTATCTCTTTCTAACGTGCAGTTTTTCAACAAAGGCGGGGTAAAAAACGGGACCTTTATTGAAGATGCCGGAAAAATAAAAGAAGACATAAAAGGATATCCTCAGCCAACGACTTGGAAAGAACTTCCTTCTTCGGGATTGTTTATTCGGCATGTTAAAAATATTCAAATCACGGGCTTGATGTTGAATTCAGAACAAACAGATATCCGGACCCCGGTGATTGCAGTTGATGTAGATGGTTTGCAGATTCAATCAATTGGCAAAGTAAATAACTCCGGCGCTGACTTTTTCTTTAAAGGATGGGATGTGAAGGATTTCGACGTTCATACGCCTTTGGAATGGAAAAAACAAGCAGTTCAGTTAGATAAATAGGAATTTAAAGTAAACAAATAGACGTAATATGTAACTGATCAGCAGACCCCTTTTAAAATTTAATTCCTCTTCACAATCCTTCCTTCTAACTCCGGATCTTCCATAAGCCGGCACATTTCTGCCTCCACCAAATCTTCCACATCCTGCTTTATACTCAAATAATTTTTCTGAATCATTCCCTTATCAACCTTTCGAATAACAGGAATTGGTTTGTAATTCTGCTGTTCTTTTTTCAGGGCTGCGTGATCATTTAAAATCTGGCAATGAAAAGATTTTAAATCTATTTTGCAATCCGGATTATCTGCGACCATTCCTACAAATTCGCCGGAAGAAAGAGTAGCAATTGTAGAAGGAGGAATTGCTGATTCCAATTGTTTTGAGCGACTGATTGAAGTATCTGTTCTGTTAATCGAAACACTTGATCTATCCTGCATAATTTTGCCAAATCTTTCAGATAATTGTTTTGCTGTTTCTCCTGTCACCTGGCCACTTATGATATTTCCTGTTATATTCATGATGACATCTGCCATGTCTTTTCCATAATCTTTTTTTAACTGACTAAAATCCTGAACTCCCAAAGTCGTGGCGACTTTATTACTTCTTGCAGTTGCAATGAGGCTATCAATGTTGTTTAAATAAATCGTTGGAAATTCATCAAAAATCAAACTGCTTTTTTGATTTCCTTTTTGATTTACCAGTTTAATGAGACGATTAATGTATAGTGAAACTACTGCTCCATAAGTTTGAATTTTTTGAGGATTGTTGCCAATGCAAATAATTTTTGGCTCTTTAGAATTATTGATATCAAGAGTAAAATCATTGCCGGATAAAACATAATAAATCTGTGGCGAAGAAAGTCTTGCCATCGCTATTTTTGCAGATGCAATTTGACCTTCTAATTGCTCCATTGCATCGTGCAGGTATGCATTAACGAAGGGGTTTATCAATACTTCAATTTCTTTTTCCATTCTTAAAATAGAAAACAATTTATCATATTCTACCTGCATTAATTCTATTACATGGGGCAGAGTACAAAATTCTCCGTCTTGGTATTTGCGAAGAAACCATATGACAGCAGTTAAAAAATTGATAGGGGATTCAACAAAAAAATCTCCCTGCCTTTTTATCCATTCACGATTTAATCCCATTAAAATGGTACGAGCTGATTCTGCTGCATCAGTAATATCTTTCATGGAAGTTTTATCCAAGGGATTGCAGCGATGACTTCGGTTTAAATCATCAAAATTAATCGTGAAAAATTGAGGAACAATTTTATAAGAAGATTTGTGTTTCAAGAAATGATTGTAAGCGATTATGGATAAATCATCAAACTTGAAATCATAAATAAACATCGTGAATCCTTTGCGAATGTGCTGTGTTATTACATGCCTGATTATAAAATAAGACTTGCCTGAACCCGGTGAACCCATTACAAGTAACGCTCGAAAAGGATTGATAATATTAATCCAACTGTTGTGTATCTTCCCTTTCAGATTATATCTTCCTGGTAAATTAATAGAATATTGATTTTGTAAAAGCCGTTCTTCCTGTGGAAAAGTTTCATTCTCCTTATTGAAAATATCGTTGTTACTGAACTTCTTTTTTATAACGCGAGACAATAAATTTCCTCCGCTTAGAATCATTAAATATCCAGCTGCGCTTATTCCGATATAAGTAACTGTTTTGATTGTAATAAATAATTCTGAAAGCAAAATGTAATAGCTGAAAAAGTAAATAGCTAAGCCTGCTGACATGTAGATGATTCCGGAGTTAAATGAAAGCTTTTCTTCTTTCTTTCCTGTTGCTCCAATTAGTGAAATAATCAAAAATCCCAAAGCAATTAATTTCGAGTTATTGAAGCTGCGGAACAAACCAGTATGTGCAATATTTTTCAAAAGTCTGTCGCTAATTATTGAAGTCAATTGCCAGTAATCAAATGCTCTGTAACAATAATAATAACAATGGATAACCAAAATTGAAAGGCTGATCAGTCTTGTCAAATCAATAATTTTTCGCAGTCCCTGCTCGTTCTCCCCGGTATTCATAAAATGATTTTTAAATTAAATTGATAAACGTTTTCTCTTTTTCTTTTTTCTGCTTTTCTTAAGTTGATAAGGAATGTAGTAGTTTGATGAAATTGGTTCTGATAAATTTTCGAGGGCATTGCTTAATCCATTTTTTATAAAAGAAGAAATAAAAATTTCTTTTTGCTCCGATTGAATCACTTTTTTTTCAGACTGAATGGCTACTGCTTCTTGGGGTTTCATTTCAGATTTACATCTTTCCATAATCGCCTTAGCAGTATATTGTTTGCCTAAATCGCTTCCATTAAAAACACACTTTGTTTTATGGTCTATAAAAGTGAATCCATAAATGATATTTTCTTTGTTCTTCCAAATCACCATGCTGATGTTTGCTTTCTCAAGCTGGTTCTTTAATTTATCTATGCTGAATGATTTTTTGTTTATCGCCCAATCAATATTTGTTTGAATTCTTTTCACGTAAGGTTTACGAAGATTTTCATTTTCAATAAATTTCCTTTCTAAAAAAGCCAATGTTGGCTTCAAATAAATTGAACTTGCTTTTATTGGAACTCCAACTTTATTGCCCTGTTCATCAAGTATCCGATAAATTAATCCCTTATTTCTATAAACTTTCGAATCTTTCTCACCTCTATCTGCGGTAACATTGTATAGTTTCAAAACAGCGTTCAGCGCAGGCAGAGAAGTGAATTTGTATTCTGAAATTACTCTCATTAATACATTTGCGATGGCGCGTTTTGTTTCAGATTTACCATAAATAATTCTTTGTGGATTTACAGGAACAATATTCAACGAATTTGTTTGTTTACTGCTTTCAGCTTTTGTCAAACCATATTCAACTTCAATTTCCTTTCTTGCCTTTTCTGATTGATTTTTTCCGATATTATGCAAAGAGATTGTGCTTCCGTCTTTTTGAATGTTTGTACTCACAATGTGGATATGTGGGTGGCCAGCATCATTATGTTTATAAACCAGATATGGTTGATTGACGAAGCCAAGTCCTTCCATATATTTGTTTGCAATTGCTTGTAATTTTTCGCTATCTATTTTTTCTGATGAATCGAAATTTAAAGAAACGTGGATTGCGTTAGAAGATGTTCTGTCATTTAATGAAATCAGCCTTTCAAAATGATGCAGTTTATCATAAAAATTTAGTTCATTATTGTCCTTTATAAAACCAGATGCATGAATACATTCAGCTTTTCCATTAGCAACTTTTTGTTCATTATAATTCAGTGCTTTTGATATGCTTTTACTGATATTTATTCTTGCAACCATTTATCAGAAATTTGATTAATTTTTCCTTTGATTTCGTCAACCTTTTTAATAAAAATTTCTTTGTTTTTTTCATTCAAAATTGCCCATGCTTTTATCTCTGAAATTTCATCTAAAGTGTGAAGTCTTTTTACCGATTGGTTGAAATTATTTCCGATAAAATTTAATTCACTTCTGAGCAAAATCATTTCTGAAATAAAGTCATCAAGTGATTTGCTTCGGGTATAAACTGTGATAGGTTTATTGAGAAGAATGCTTCTTACGTAATCACTTATTTTTCTCTTCGTGGATTTTGAAAAACCATTTTGAATTTTTTTATACTCTGCTTCTGACAGTCTCAAATGGAGCCATTTATTTCGGATATTTTTCTGTTCACTCATCACGATTTCATTTAATCATTCTTTGAAAATTGTTAGATACCCAATCCCCGCGACTCCGGAGCAAAGGGGATAAAATTTCCGGTTGTGATACAACCGTACATCTTGCCGGGTGCGATTATAGGCACCCTAAGTTGGCCTCCTTAAATCAACAAACTTATTATATTCATAATCTAGAAAATGTTTATTGTTTTGCTTAAACTTCTCTTTCCGATGTTCATCACCCAATCATTTAAATCTTTGTAATTTTTATAAAGCGTACTTTCATCATGATATTTTTCATTTAAACTTTTAGCATAAGAAGCGGTATTAATTCCTGCTTTGTCATTGTCCAGGTACAAATGAATTGAATTATGTTGCTCTAAAAACGGTCTTGATTTTTCAAAAAAAGAAAGTGAATTAAGAATACAAAAACTAACAGGTTTTAATTCTTTATTTGAAAGCAAACTGATGAAGGAAAGGAAATCAAAGAAGCCTTCGAAAACGGCTACCTTTTTACCTTTGTTTTTCAATCTGGTAATATCCTTTGGGCTGTTACTTCCCTTAAAAAATTCATTACGCAATTCATAACCTCCGGAATCATTTTTAAACCCTAATGCCGCATAAGTTTTATTGTTCAGCCGGTAGATTATTTCACTGCAATATTTCTCTGCTACTGATAAAGGAATATTTCTTTTATGCAGATACCGAATTAAAACCAAGGAGCTTATAGTTTTATCATACAATATTTTTATTAGGCTTTCTTGTTCCTTTTCTTTTATTGGCTCTAAAACCGGTTGCCGATGAAAATAAAAATCGTTTTGAATCATTTTTAAAAACTCGCCCACTGTGCAATTATGGTATAAAATAGCAAAGTCAATTATGTTTCCTCCTTTTCCAATTCCGAAATCAAACCAGCAATTTTTTTTGGTATTAATTTTAAAGGATGGAGTTTTTTCATCTCTTAAGGGAGAGAGATACCAATAATCTCCATGGCTAATTTTTTTGGGTTCAAAACCAAGTATAGACAGGTATTTAACCATGTCTGTTTTTCTTATTTCCTCACAGGAAATATTTTGCTTTCTGACATTCATACTACACAGTTTTCAATTCACGAATCAGTTTAACAATGTGAAATTAAATTGAATCGATGTAGTAGCATTCATCCTCTTCAGATTCTGAAGGGGATAAAATGGGTTTTATTTAAAACCATAAAATAGTTTTGTGAACTGAAAATGATTTGTAAATTCTAAAACTATTTTTTATGCCTTCAAAAACAGAAATCGCCAAAATTTATGAAACCCTTTTAAGCATTCCAGGAATGAATGAGAAAATAAAAATTGATTTACGCATTCCCAGAAAAAACGTTTTATTTCTAAGTAAAATAATTGAGCGTGGCCTTTCAACAAGTGATATGAACGATAAAAGCTTGGGTGTATTGGAAACCGTTTCATCAGAAACTTTGCAGGAATTGGTTTTAATATCCGGAGAAATCTTAGAAAAAGCCGGATTAACTGAAATGAATGAAAAGCTGAAAACATTCTAAAAAACTTCTCTTTGAAAAAAGGGCTTTACAGCAGCCCTTCATCAGCAAAGGAAAGATATCCTTCACTTGTAATAATAAGATGATCAAGTAATTTAATATCCAGAAGTTTAGCTCCGTTATTCAGTTTTATTGTTAACTGTTCATCCTGGGGACTGGGTTTCAAATTACCGGAAGGATGGTTGTGGCTGATAATAATTCCGCAAGCATTGGCTTTTAAGGCTGAAACAAAAACCAATTTAGCATCAAATAATGTTCCGGTAACTCCTCCGGAAGAAGCTTGTAATATTCCTAAAACTTTATTGGCTCTATTCAAAAGAATTACTTTGAATTGTTCAATAAAATCAATTTTATTATCATCCCAATTCTTTTGTAATAAAGTCGCAGCATCTTTCGATGATTTGATGCTTGGCCTTTCAGATGCTTTTACTTTGGGTTTGTAAATCAGTTCGACTTCTGCAATCTGATATTCAGTTTGATTCAATAAGTTTTCCATAATCTTTCATTTAAAAGTTTAAAAATTAATTATGGAACTCTCTCACGCTTGGACCGAATTTGCCGCCAGGAGGAACGGAATAAATGAGGGGTATTTGTGTGCATGACATTTGTGTTTATGCCGGAAATTCCTTAGCGCATATTGTAGGTCAAGGCTAACTTTGTGCAGGAATTAATGCAATCACTTTTATAGGTTCTTGACCTGGTTTTTGCGTCTACTAAAAGATAAAAAAAAACATTTTCTTCCATGCAATCACTTCCCCATAAACCAGAAGCTGCCGCTCCCTTAAGGGCGGCAGCTTGACCGCCTTTAACAAAATAAAAAGGCACGCCTAAAAAAAGAGTGCCTTTTTAAAAAAATCAATTCAATCGAAATGCATTGTCACCGTTTCTCGAAAATTGCTCACAAAGTTTAAATGCTTGTTGGGTATGAATTTGAGCATTGCCATTAAATAATAATGATTTTAATTTAACTTCTTCATCTTTATAACTTCTTACATTTTGAAAATATCCGGTAATGGCATTGTATGCGCCAAATAAAGTCCCTTTAGTAGTTTCAGTTAATTGGGAAGGTGATGAAATTCCGTATTCATAAACTTTATCACAGATATTTACAAAACAAGTCGACAGTTCATTTTCATTTCCTGATTCAACATTTTTCAAGACTTCTTTATTTGGAGCCATAGCCATCTGGATCAGGCGTTTTACTTTCGCATCAGTGATTTTAATTTTAGCCCATTTGTTGAAGATTGTTCCAAGATGTTCGGAAAGTTGATTAGAAATACCCATTACTTTATGCGCCTGTTCCAATCGTTCTTTTACATTTTGAGTATGCCTTATTTTAATACTGTTCTTACAATTGCTTAAGGCCGCTGTTAAAGTATTATTACAAACTATCCTTATCGGTGTAAAGGCGGCGCTGATGCTCCCATAGCCATCATGAGAGGTGGTAAGAAAAATATATTTTTCTATTAAATCATTGTTGCCAACTTTTATATAATCCGGTAATTTAGCTGTAATAAAAATTCGTTCTCCATTTCCTAAAGCTCCTGCAGTCTCATATAAGATTCCATCACCTCCTATAATAGAATCAAAGAAAGAAAATGCATCTTCGTTCTGAACCAACACATAATCCTTTCCAACTACTCCTAAAACCTGTTCTGTATCAGTTCTTATGGTTGCATAAAAATCAGGAATTTTAATTCGCGAAACCATTTCATTTTCATTATTGTTGAAATTTTCATTTCGTTTATGGATGGTGAATACTTTTCTTTTTTCGACTGTATAATTAAGTCCGGCAAATTGAAAGGCTTCCTTGCTTGTAGGGTAGCCCTGTATTATTTTTCCTAAACCGTGCCACGGTTTTTCTTTTACAGAAAAGAAACTATAGATTCCTGTCTGTTCATTAAAATTGAGATTGTGTGCCATAATATTAATTTTTAAAAATGATTGATAATAGTTTTATTGCGCCGAAAAAAAACAAAAAAGTGTCTTACTTTCCATTTCCTTTTCGGCGCTAATTTTTTAAAACGGTAAATCTTCTTTAATTTCTTCTTTCTGCATATTGATAACTTTTGCGAGATTTTTATTCAGATTAACGTTGTCCTTTTTTCCAAAAGAATGAATTTTAATAGAATTTACATGGCAGTTCAAAGTGGCTTTTGCATTGCCTTCTGAATCAATATAAGCACTTGCATAAATACGCCCGCTTATTT
>Ga0070680_100004153_pt1 | contig 10847 bp, 12 predicted proteins | sample KBSC73BmetaG_FD_64672 | JGI IMG/M metagenome (GOLD analysis project Ga0070680, IMG submission 64672) | Corn rhizosphere microbial communities from Kellogg Biological Station, Michigan, USA - KBS C7-3B metaG | ecosystem: Host-associated > Plants > Roots > Rhizosphere | place: USA: Michigan... | reverse complement strand
GCCGGCACCGCGACGTTCATGATCCTCGGCGAGATCTGCACCAGGCGCTGTACGTTCTGCGCGGTCGGACGCGGCACTCCCCTGCTCGCCGATGACGACGAGCCGCGACGCGTTGCGGAAGCGGTCGAGCGCATGAACGTGCGTCACGCGGTCATCACGATGGTGAATCGCGACGACATGGCGGACGGCGGTGCGCGGCATGTCGCGGAAACGGTCTACGCGGTGCGTGAGCGCACGGGCGCGGCCGTCGAAGTGCTGATCTCCGATCTCGAAGGGAATCGCGATGCGCTGCGCGTCGTGCTCGCGTCGGAGCCGGAAGTGCTCGCGCACAACATCGAGACCGTGCCGCGGCTCTACTCCGCGGTGCGGCCCGTCGCGACGTATTCACGCTCGATCGATGTGCTCCGCTGGGCGCACGAGGAGCGCAACGAAGGGATGCTCACGAAGTCGAGCCTGATGCTCGGGCTCGGCGAGACGGAAGACGAGATCCTCGACGTCGCGCGCGACCTGCGCGAGGCCGGCGTCGACATCTTCACGATGGGACAGTATCTCGCGCCGACGGAACGGCATCATCCGGTGCGGCGCTATTACACGCCCGAGGAGTTCACGGAGTTGGGACGCGCGGCCAAAGAGCTCGGATTCCATCACGTCGAGAGCGCGCCGCTGGTGCGAAGCTCGTACATGGCGCACCGCGCGGTCGCGCGAAACCGATAGAATCGCCCAGTGCCCCGCGTGACGTTCGAGGACCAGAAGAAAACGGGCGAATTTCCCGCGGGCAAAACGCTGTTGTCGGCCGCAATCGAGATGGGCGTGGTCATCAGCCACGTCTGCGGCGGCGACGGTGCGTGCGGAACTTGCAGAGTCGAAGTCGTGCAGGGCGCGGAGCATCTCACCCCGCCTACGCCCGACGAGACGTACAAAGAGATCGAACCGCCTCACCGGCTGAGCTGTCAGTCGAAGCTCATCGGGGATGTCGTTGTGAAGGTAGCGAAGATTGAATGAGGTTGAAATGACCGCCGTCGAATCCACACAAACCGCGTTAACGGACCAACAGCTCGCCCTGCTCTTCCAATACACCGTCGAGGCCTACAAGACGTTCGAGAAGCTCGCGGAGAGTCTGCCCAATCCGATGACGGCCCACGTTTTCAAGCAGTTCGCCGTCGACGAGCGCGAGAATCGCGATCTGATCGAGTTGAAGATCGCCGCCGTCGGTCACGGAAGCGTTCGCGTCACCCTCGGCTCGGACATGATCTTCAGCGACATCCTCGAAGGCGAGCTGTCGCATCGCGAGGCGTCGGAGTTTCTGATCGCGCGCGAGCGGACGTTCCAGAAGGAACTGCGCAAGCTGATCGCCGCGGCGAGCTCCGCGGACCGCTATCTGCTCCTCTATCTCGAGACCATCAAACGCGCGCACATCGTCGAGCTCGAGCGCGAGCTGGAACTGATCAAGCTCGACGCCGACTGGTGGAAGCGCGAAGACGCCGAATGGCGCATCGTCCACGGCACTTCCTCCACATGAACATCTCGCTCACTCCGCAGGCCGCCGCGCACCTCGAAGCAGGACGCATGCTGCGCATCGCCTTCACGACCGGCTGCGGCGGCTCGGGCTATCGTCTGAGCTACTCCGACCCGATGGACGGCGACGAGGTCATGAACGTCGACGGCGTGCAGGTGGCGCTCGACACGATGGCCGCCTCGCGCCTCGACGGCGCGGTCATCGCGTATGACGAGGAGGAAGACGGCTTCCTCCTCGATCATCCCGACGCGGTGACCGCCGTCTGGTGCGGCTGATTCCTACTGGTGCTCGGCCGGCTCGTAGCCGAGCTCTTTCTCGTTCTTGAGCGGGCCGACGCCCTCACGTCCCGGGTGCGCCGGGATGTTGATGACCGCGGTGCCGACGTTGTTCGTATAGTCGGACTCCGGGAAGTTGTGGCAGAGACCCGTGGCTGGATCCTTCGCCCGCGGGCAGTTGCCCTTCTTGTCCGGTGAAAACGGCGGGTTCGCGGTGATGCGGATGATGTAATCGCCCGGAGGAACCGGAGCCTGGCCGTCGCCGCCATCGAGGACGAAGTACTGTCCGCCGAGGAAGAAGCGGTAGGTGTCGGCCCATCCGTGGCTGATGCCCTGGTAACCCGGGATGCCGATCCCGCCGCAGCTCAGGAACTGCTTCGCGCGCGGCGGCTCGTTGCCGTCGGCGCTCGGAACCGGATCGGTGTCGAGCATGCAGAAGCCGCGCTTCGCCGCGCGCCACACGTATCCGGTGCGCGGGTCGACGAGCTCGTATTTCGCGTAGTTCTTGAAGTGATAGTGGTTGTGGCAGGACGCGAACTCGAACAGGTTGTTCAGCTTCGGGTCGTTCGGATCGCCGATGAACACGTCGGCGTCACCGACGTTGTTGATCGTGACCGTGAAGCGGACCAGGCGGCGAAGGCCCGGCTCGACTTCGCCCTCGATCACGGAGCAGGCGGTCGGCGAAAGGTTTTCGTCGCGGACGACCCACTGCTGGCCGAGGTTGTCGCTCAGGACGAGGTCCGGAAGCCCGTCGAGATCGAGCTGCCCGTTCGGGCTGTTGGTGTGCTGCGCAAACGCGGTCATCGAGAACAGGACACACAAAAAGAGAAGAGAGAGGCGCTTCATTGATTTCTCCTTCGAAAGGTAGGATCGATTTGGGTTGGCGCAGTCTGCCGGAGAGCAGGAAGGACGTCAAGCTTTATTTATCGGTCAGGCGCGATCGCTCTCCGCGAACTCGAGCGCGTGATAGGTGATGATCAAATCCGCCCCCGCGCGCTTGATCGACGTCAGGATCTCATTGGTCACGCGCGGGCCGTCGATCCAGCCGCGCTCCGCGGCCGCTTTCACCATCGAGTACTCGCCGCTGACGTTGTACGCCGCGATGGGCAGCGGGAATTGATCGCGCGCCTGGCGGATCACGTCGAGGTACGACAGCGCGGGCTTGACCATCACGATGTCCGCGCCTTCCTCGACGTCCAGCTCGATCTCGCGCAGCGCCTCCCGCGCGTTCGCGGGATCCATCTGGTACGTGCGGCGGTCGCCGAACTGCGGTGCGGACTCCGCGGCTTCGCGGAACGGTCCGTAGAACCCCGACGCGAATTTCGCCGAGTACGCCATGATGCCGACCTCGGACATCCCGCGTTCGTCGAGCGCGCGCCGGATCGCGCCGACGCGGCCGTCCATCATGTCCGAGGGGGCGACGAAGTCGGCGCCGGCGGCAGCGAACGAGACGGCCTGCTTCATGAGCAGCGGCAGCGTCTGATCGTTGTCGACGTCCTTCACGCCGTTGTGATCGACGATGATCCCGCAGTGCCCGTGATCGGTGTACTCGCACATGCAGACGTCGGCCATGACCGTCATCGCCGGCACGTGGCGCTTGATCGCTTCGACCGCCGACTGCACGGGACCGGTCGGATCCCACGACGAGGAGCCGATGGTGTCTTTCGTTTCGGGAAGTCCGAACAGCAGCACCGCGCGGATGCCTGCGTCGAACGCGCGCTGCGCGAGGTCGACCGCTTCGCGCACGCGCAGCTGAAACACGCCGGGCATCGAGCCGATCTCGGTGCGCTCGCGCGACGGCGGCACGATGAACAGCGGGTAGATCAGGTCCTCGGGACGAACGACCGTTTCGCGCACGAGCGCGCGAATGCCTTCGCTGCGGCGCAGCCGTCGCGGCCTGCGCGTCAGCGCGGTGCGTGTGGCCGTGGTGGTGTCAGTCATCGTCCCCGATAGCGTCTTCGTCGTCATCCGTTTCTCCGGTGAAATAGTACGCGCGACTGCATTCCGGTGAACAGAACTTGCGCCCGAATCCCGCGCGCGTCGCGCAGTCGGCGCAGAACGAGCGCCCGCAGATCGAACACGGCTCGAGCCTCACCTGTTCTTCCGACTGCCCGCAGCCGACGCAAACCCTGTCGTACGCTTCCGCCATCCGAAATATCCTGCCCGACGGGCTGTTTAAGTGTAGTCCTGTCGTACAATCCCGTCCCACCCTGGCGGTGTAGCTCAGATGGTTAGAGCGGGCGTCTCATAAGCGCTAGGTCACTGGTTCGACTCCAGTCACCGCCACCATACCCCACCCGCCCGGCCCGGTTCCCCGGTTTCAACCCTCACCGCCCTACCGGTTTTCCACCCAGCCCACACCCGTTACGCCACGCACGCCTTCGGCGTGCTGCTTTCGCGATGAACAGCCGCGCACGCGCGACGTGCAGGAACGGGGTAGAGAGAGTGAAAACGTCCTCATGAGTCCCTCTAATAGTTAAAGCCTTGACTGCAGAGGCATGGAGGAACGAATGGCAACGCTAAAAAGCAAGAAGAAGCCTTCGAAAAAATCGGTGAAGAAGGCGCCGTCCAAAAAAGCTGCCGCCGCTGCAGCAGCGGCCAATGCGATTCTTGCGTGGGAGGATGATCCGGTATCGGTACCGAACCCCACTCCGATTCAGCGCCCCGTTCCGAATCTCAACAATCCGCGCCTTCCCATCCGGATCGTCGGAACGCCGCCGTCGCCGCGGATCTATCAGCGTGGCACTCGCGAATTCCGCTTCTGGGCGGCTGCAGAGAGCCTGCGCCGCGGTGCCGATTTCTGGGCGGGTGTGGTACCGGCGAACTTTGGATGGCAGGTAGGTGCCCGCCTTCCCGTGCGGCTCGACGACGGTGTGGATCTCAACGCACGATACAGCCGAGGAGGAGGCGGATTTCAACCCGGACTCACGTTCTATCACGACACGGCAAACGGTGTAACGTGCTTCTCGGCTGAGAGTCCGGAAGTCGCATGCCATGAGCTCGGCCACGCAGTCTTGGATGCACTCCGGCCCGAGCTGTGGGATGTCGCCTTTGTCGAAGCGGCGGCATTTCACGAGTCGTTCGGCGATATGAGTGCGATCTTCTCCGCGCTGCAACTCCCCTCGCTGCGTCTCGACATCCTCGCGGCAACTGGTGGCAGGATCGGGCGGAATTCACGGATCTCGCGCGTCGCGGAACAGCTCGGCCTCGCCATCCGCCAGCTGCGTCCTGACGCTGTCGACCGTGACTCCCTGCGCAACGCTGCGAACAGTTTTTTCTATCGCGATCCACAGCAGTTGCCGCCACGCGCGCCCGCGAGCGTGCTCTCTTCCGAACCGCATTCGTTCTCGAGAGTGTTCACCGGTGCGTTTCTCGAAATTCTCGCCGGCGTCTTCCTCGCTCAGGGAGCTCCGGGAAATGAGCAACAACTCTCCGATGCGGCGACCACCACGGCGGAATTGCTGATCGGTGCGGTTCAACGTGCGCCGATCGTTCCCTCCTATTACGCACAGGTTGCCGCGCACTTCCTCAGGGTGGATGCGGACCGTTTCGGGAACCGATTTCGGGACATCATCAAGAGCGCATTCGTGAGACGCGGCATTCTTTCACTCGATGCTGCGGCCTCGGGCATCTCGGAAGCATCGGTCCCGGCCGCTCATGCGACGACCGCGTTCGGCATTGCGGCGGATTCCGGCGAACCCAGAATGCAGGCCATGGCCATTCCCGGCCGGCGTTTCGGCATCACGCAATCGCTCCTCGTGGTAGCGCCGGCGAATGCTCCGCAGTTCTCCGTGGCTTCCGCTGCCCCAAGCATCGGAGAAATCGATCCGCCCGGCCGGGAATTTGCAGCAAACTCGTTCGTCGAAGATCTTTTCCGCGTCGGACGTGTCGAGATGAGCAATGAAGGCGACCCGACGACTCGCGTGTCACATCCGCATGTGCGCAAGACGCACGAACTGGTGAAATACGACGGAGCACTGACCTTGGAGCGACGCACCTTCGAGTGCGGGTTTGACTCCTACTATTGAGGAGACTAGATTCAACCACGTGACCACGAAACGCAAACACCGCCCGAAACGACAACCAACAAACGCGAAGAAAACGCCTGCGGCGGCGGCCGAAGAAAAATTCGTGCGTGATTTGTTGATTCGCGGCGAAGCAGCTCGTCCTGACAGCGAAGGCAACCTCCCGACGAACACGACACATGAAATCGTGGAGGAGAAAGAGGGCGAGCTGCCGACGGTCGAGCGACACTCGTTCAAAATTTACTGACTTGCCCGGCCGGTTCCGTGGTTTCAACCCTCACCGCCCGACCGGTTTTCCACCCAGCCAACCCCGCCCGGTCCACCACATGGTGCCCGCATCGCGTTTGATTCTGCTGTCATCGCCACTCCATAATGGCAATGGAAAATGGTAAAACGAGTTACCATCGATCATGCTGGACACATCGTCATTCCAAAGGCGATCCGCGACCGCTATGGACTCTATTCAGGCAGCAATCTGGAGATCGCGGAGGATGGCGATCGAATCTCGCTTGAGCCCTCCGCCGAGGAGGCTGTCCTCAGTAAGCGCGGCAAAATCCTGATCATCGCCAGCGAATTTGCCGGCGAACCGGGGGACGCGTGTTCCATGCGCGACGAGAGAATCGACCGGCTTGCCGCATCCTGATTGTCCCCGCATCGTTGCGCCGCCCGATCCACCGGCAGTGCGCGTCCCATAGCGTTCATCGCGTGCTACCGTACGAGCATGCTCCGCACGATTGCGGTTGCGGCGATGCTTCTGTTTCCGCAAAGCATCTTTGCCGAGGATCTGGCCTGGGAAAAGGACTGGAAAGAGGCCTTTCGGATCGCCCGGACGCAGCACAAACTGGTGTTTGTCGACTTCTACGCCGACTGGTGCGGGCCGTGCCGGATGATGGAGTCGAGCGTGTTTCCGGCGCCGCAGGTGCAGGAACGGCTGCGCGAGTATGTTCTTCTCCGGATCGACGTCGAGCGCAGGCTTCCGCCGGGCCTGAGAGTGAATGTGCGTGGCCTGCCGACGTACCAGATCTATGACTTCGCCGAGCGGGAGCGCTTCACGTTCCTCGGCGCAATGAAGGCGGAGAGTTTCGTCCAGATCCTCGATCTCGCGCGGGAGGCGACGCCGTTCATCCTCCGTGCGGCGGAGCTGTTCCAGGACAAGAACGAACTGCAGGCATGGACGGAGCTGGCGAAGGGATACAGCAGGGCCAGACTGTCCGAGAGGTCGCGCGATGCGTGGGCGAAGAGCCGGCGCGTCGCGGAGTCGCAGGGGGACGCGGAGACCGCCCAGATCGCAGCGATCAACGGCGCGTTCACGTGGGTTATCGACGGCCAGGCCGCTCAGACGGTGAAGATCCTGAAGAACATCGCAACGACGCCCGTGAACAAAGACACCGAGGCACTCTGCTGGTTCACGATGGGCCAGGCGCACGTGCTTGCCGGGAACACGGCCGAGGCACGCGCGGCGTTCGAGAAAACGAGAACGCTGGTCGCGGAAGATCACGCTCTGGCGAAGCAGGCGGCAGCGGCGTTGGGAGAGCTGGCTCGGTAATCCCGGTTTCCTAGTTGCCCGGTGATCTGCTGCGCGGAACGTCGGCACGAGTGCTACTCTCCTTGCATCGTGTCACGCAAAAGCAAGCTTCCAGCGACGAAAGCGATTCGCGAGCGGCGCCGCACGGTCCAATCCGGCGATATCAGAGACCTTCGCGGATTGCTCAAAAGCTCTCGCAAACGCTCCGTCAGCATGGAGGCTATGCACGAGGCCGTTCTTCGCGAACATTCGCGGAAGCGCTGATCGCGACGAACCTCACTCGCCGCAAAGCGCCTGCAGCTTCGCCGGGTCGCTGCGCAACACGTCTACGTAGTACCCCATCAGCGAGCGCGTGAACTTCTCGTCGTCGGTCGTGAGGGGCGCGATCGCGGTGATCCAGGCGTTGATGCAGGGCTCCTTTTCGCCGGTGCAGTCGAGGAGCGAGGCGAAGGCGGAGCGATAGACGTCGAACTGTTTCTTCGTCAGCGCGGCGCCGTGGCCGGGGATGAGCAGGCTGAAGTCGAGCGCGGCGAGACGGTCGAGGGAGGACTTCCATCGCAGTGGACAGGCGGTGTCGAGGAACGGCGCGGGAAGGGTGACGAGGTCGCCGGCGATCAGGATGCCGCGTCCCGGGTCGAAGAGCCAGACGTCGCCGGCGGTGACGGAGTGCGTTTCGAGTCCGACCGTGAACGTCCGGCCGGCGATCGAGCGTGGGCCGGAGCTCGTGATCACGACGTCGGGCGCGAGCTTCGCGCCCTGATCGATCAGGCGGACTTCGGTCTCGAAGACGTTCTTCTGCTCCTCGCTCTTCGCCGACTGGATCAGCTCCTGAAGTTGCGAACGATAGCGCGCAAGGAAGCCGGTCAGCGCGTCCTGCAACGCGCCGCTCGCGTACACGCGCACGGCGGGATACGCGGCGCGGATCGCGGCGTTTCCGCCGATGTGGTCGAGGTGCCAGTGCGTGTTCACGACGGCCGCAATCGGGCGGCCGGCCGATTTCGCGTAGTCGAGAATCGCCTGCGTATGCGCGGCGTGACGGCCGGTATCGACGACCACGAGACCGTCGGGAGCGTCGAGGATGATCGTGTTGCCGTCGGGCTGGGTGCCGGGCGTGAACGTGCCGCGGAGCAGATGCACACCGGGCACGAGCTCGATTTGCGCCTGCGCGGCGAGCGCGAAGAGGAGCAGCAGCGCCAGCAAAAGGATCCGGATCGTCATGAAGTACCCGAAGTCAGGCCATTATCGAAGGGAATCGGGCGATCCTCTGTGGCGAAATGAGCAATATCGCCAGTCGAGTGTCGGATCGATCTGATCGGATTCATCCGATGATTCATAGGATGGATCTGATGATCCATCGGATTGATCCGATCGTTCGCGGGATTAATCCGTTGTCCAGTCGGATCAATCCGATCAATGGACGGATTCATCCCATCGATGATCGGATTAATCCGATCAAAGTGCACATCGACGCGATGGATGATCGGATCAATCCGATCGTTCATCGGATTGATCCTATGGGAGGCAGGGCTTCCGGTCCGGCCGCCTACTTCTTCTTGAGAGCCGCGCGCCGCTTCGCGAGCTTCTCGAGCTCTGCCTTCAATTGCTTCTCCCGCGCATCGATCTCTTCGGCAGTCTGCGGACCGATGGCTTTTTCCAGCTCGTCGAGCTGCTGGAGTTGATCGTGAAGTTGTTGTTTGAGCTGTGCGATCGCTTCGGCGGTGAGGCCGCTGCGCGAAGGCGGGCCGGTGGACGGCGTGCAGTTGCCCCACGTCGGTATGCACTGACCGGTCGACGGCGTGCAGTTGCCCCACGTCGGTATGCACGGGCCGGTCGACGGCGTACAGCCGCCCCACGTCGGTACGCACTGACCGGTCGACGGCGTGCAAGCCGCGCCGCCGCCGATCTCCAGCGGTCGCGCGGTTTCGGGAATCTTATTGATTCCCAGATCTCTGATCTTCGGCATCACTCCTCCTCTCTCTGCTGCGGATGAACCGGAAGCCCCCCTTAAAGGTGTGTCGCGGGAAGCCGAAAGTCTACTGTCGCTTCTTTTGGAAGTGCACCAGCCAGAGATCGCCTTGCTCGATCGTCTGGCGCACGTAGAGCGTCGAGCCGTCGGCCGACAGCCGCGGAAAGATTCCAAGGCTGTCCAGCTCCACACCCGGAACCGGCGTGAACGGAGTCATCGTCACGCCACGGCGCTCGAGATCGAGCATTCCGATTCGATCGCGCTCGAAGAACACGACGTGCTTCCCGTCGGGAAGCCACTGGGGCGAAACACCGTAGTCCGTGATCGTTTCGCCGCGGCGCGCGGAAAAGGAATAGACGGCGATGCCGCGGCGCGACGCGGCCGTGGGACTCAGGAGGGATCCGACCAGTTGCTTCCCGTCCGGCGACCATCGGGGCGACTCCAGCGGCACTGTGGTCACGATGGGCTCGAGCCGTTGTCCGAAGGGACGATCGAGATGCACCAGTGCATCCATGGTGTCGCTTTCCACCACGAGCGTTCGTCCATCCGGCGACGCCCTCGGCAGATAGAGATTCGCCGCGCCGATTCGCTCGAGGTCGGCGCGGGCGGTCACGCGTGCGAGGCTGCCGCCATCGGCACGAATGCTCCAGATGTGATTGGACTCTTCGCGGTCCGAATACATGTAGAGCGTCTTCGAATCGGGCGACCAGGCCGGACAGCGATCCTTCGCGGCATCATTCGTCAACTGCCGCAGGTGAGTGCCGTCGGCATTCACGAGGAACAGATCTTCCTGGGCGCCCGTGGTCGTGAACGCGATCGACTGGCCGTCCGGCGAAGGCTCGAAGCAGAGAATCTCCTGCGATCCTTCCAGCAGCGGCCGCGGCGCGCCGGTCCGGCCGTTCTCGAACGGAAATGCGAGCAGCCGGTACGCACGCGCGAGGCTGACGTATGCCAGATCGCCCTGCTGCGAAAACGCGAAGTTGCCGCTGATGGCCGCGGGCAGCGACAGCGGTTCCGGCGGTCCCGTCGCCTTCCCGTTGGCTTCGTCCATGGGAACCCGCCAGAGGTTCAACGTCCCGTCGCGGTTGCTGCCGAAGTAAAGATACTTGCCGTCGGGCGACCAGACCGGATTCCAGTCGAGCGCCGCGTCCGACGTCACGCTGACGACAGTCGATTTCGGTTGAGGAGCATCGGGGTCGACCGTCCAGAGGTCGCGACCGTAGGAAGCGGAAAGCCCCCAGAAGGCGATGCGCTTCCCGCTGGGCGACCAGCTCGGCTGCAGTGCGTCGCTGTCGCGGCCGAAATCGCGGCCGCCGACCCCTGCCTGAACGATCGCGCGGCTCTGCTCCGTACGCGTGTCGACGATCCACAGCGCGCCGGTTTCGGAGCGCACGTACGGTTGCAATCCGACGCGCCCGGTCGAGATCGCGATTCGCGTTCCATCCGGAGACCACGCCGGGTTGTACCCGAAATTCGTCAGACGGCGGACCGACTCCCCGGTCACGCCCATGATAAAAATGCCGCCTCCATCCCGTTCGGA
>Ga0070680_100004151_pt1 | contig 10850 bp, 10 predicted proteins | sample KBSC73BmetaG_FD_64672 | JGI IMG/M metagenome (GOLD analysis project Ga0070680, IMG submission 64672) | Corn rhizosphere microbial communities from Kellogg Biological Station, Michigan, USA - KBS C7-3B metaG | ecosystem: Host-associated > Plants > Roots > Rhizosphere | place: USA: Michigan... | reverse complement strand
CGGGCCGCAGCCGGCGACCTCGCCGATCACCTCGCTCATCCGCTTCGCGGTGCCGAGCTCGATCCCCTTCATCAGGCTGACCAGCGTCGCGTCCGGCTCGATCGCCGGGGCCCAGCGGGCAAGGTTCTCCCGCAGCCGCTGGGCCGGCACCGCCAGCACCACGATCTCGGCCTTGTCCAGCGCCTCGGCCGGCTCCGCGGTGGCCCGCAGCGCCGGCGGCAGCGCGACACCCGGCAGGTAGTCGGGGTTCTCGTGCCGCTCGGCCACCGCGGCGATCAGCTCGGGCCGCCGGCCGACCAGCGTCACGTCGCCGCCGGCATCGGCGAGCACCTTCGCGAACGTGGTCCCCCAGGAGCCGGCGCCGAGGACGGCTGTGCGCATCAGGACGCCTCGCGGGCCGGCGGCCGGCGGAAGAACTCCGGCGGCGGGCTCTCGCCGCGCACCTCGGCCAGCTGGTCGCGGACCGCCCCCATGATCACGTCGGTCACCTCGCGGAGCAGGTCCGCGGTCAGTGGCCGCCCCTTGTACGCGGACAGGTCGACCGGCGGCCCGGCCACGCACCAGATCTCGTGCCGCGGCAGCGGGCGGATCTTCTTGTGCTCGACGTCGACCGCGTGCTGCGGTCCCCAGTTGGCGACCGGGATGACCGGCGCGTCGGTCGCCAGCGCCAACCGGGCCACCCCGGTGCGCGCCTGCATCGGCCAGAAGCCGGGGTCACGGGTGACGGTGCCCTCCGGGTAGATGCAGACGGCCTCGCCCCGGGCGAGCGCCGCGTGCGCCTCCTCCAGCGAGTTGCGGGCGGCGGCGGTGCCCCGGCTGACCGGGATCTGGCTGGCTCCGCGCAGCAGGCTGCGCACCCCCCTGATGCGGAACAGGCTGTCCTTGATCAGGAACCGGGGGATCCGCCCGGAGTCCCAGACGAACTCGGCGAGCGTGCTCCAGTCGGCCTGCGAGACGTGGTTGGCGACCAGCACGACCCCACCGGTGGGCGGGACGTGCTCGCGGCCGCGCCAGTGCCGCTTGAAGAACACCGCGTTGAGCGGCTTCACCAGCACCACCGCGAGCCAGATCCAGCGCCCGGCATTCCTGTGCCCCGGCTTCACCCGGCCCACCTCCTCCGCACCACCCGCCGTCGTTGCAAGCGCAGTCTTCCGGCCGCCGGCACCGGTGTCCACGCGGCCCGCGGCACCGGGGCCGCGGCGGGTAGCGTGGAGCGCCGTGCGGTGGTCCGTGGTCGTCCCGGTCAAGCGGCTGCCGCTGGCCAAGTCCCGGCTGTACGCGGTGGGCCGGCCGCGGCCGGAGCACGAGCAGCTGGCGCTCTGCCTCGCGGTGGACACGGTGGCGGCGGCGCTGGCCGCGACCGCGGTGGCGCGGCTGTACGTGGTGACCGACGACCCGGCGGCGCGGGCGGCGACGGCGGCGACCGGCGCCCGGGTGCTGCCGGACGAGCCGGACGCCGGGCTCAACCCGGCGCTCGCGCACGGGGCCGCGGTCGCGAGGCGACGGTTCCCGCGCGACGGCGTCGCGCTGCTGTCGGCCGACCTGCCGGCGCTGCGGCCCGCGGAGCTGGACGCGGCGCTGGCGGCGGCGGCCGGCTACGGGGTGGCGTTCGTGGCCGATGCGAGCGGGACCGGCACCACGCTGCTGGCCACCGCGCCGGGCCGGCCGGTCGAGCCGCGCTACGGCCGGGCCTCGGCCGCGGCGCACCGCGCCGCGGGCGCGATCGAGCTGACCGGCGGCTGGCCGTCGCTGCGCACCGACGTCGACACCGCGGCCGACCTGCGTACCGCCGCCGAGCTCGGGCTCGGCCCGGCCACGTCCGGGTGGACCGCGCGCCACGCCGTCGCCTGAGGTGGCGGCGTGCAGGCGACGGTGGCGACCTTCGACCCGGACACCGGCAGCGGGACCGTGCTGACCGACGACGGCCGGCGGCTGCCGTTCGACCCGGCCGCCTTCGCCGCCGGCGGTCTGCGGCTGCTGCGGCCCGGCCAGCGGGTGAAAATGGAGGTCGCCGACGGCCGGATCGTCCGGGTCACGATCGTGACCCTCCCCTGACCACCTCCCGCCGACCTCGCGGCTGAGCAATCATGTCGGCATGACCGCCGACGACATCACCCGGGATCCGGAGCCGATGCGCAGGCTGACCGATCTCGAGCCGGACGACGCCGACGGCGCGCTGTCCGCCGACTTCGACGGCCACGACCGGCCGCCGGCGCCGGACCTGCCGGACGAGCGCTTCTCCAGCCGCGAGCTGTCCTGGCTGGAGTTCAACGCGCGCGTGCTCGCGCAGGCCGAGGACCGGCGACTGCCGCTGCTGGAGCGGATGAAGTTCCTCGCGATCTTCGCGAGCAACCTCGACGAGTTCTACATGGTCCGGGTCGCCGGCCTGAAGCGCCGGCTGGACATGGGTCTCGGGATCCGGTCCTCGGACGGGCGGACGGCGCGGGAGACGCTCACCCAGGTGTCGCTGCACACCCAGGAGCTCGTCGCCCGGCATTCGGCGCTCTGGCAGGACGACATCGAGCCCGCGCTGGCCGGCACCGGGATCCGGGTGCTGCACTGGGACGAGCTCGACGCCGCCGAGCGAACCCGGCTGGCCGAATACTTCCGGGCCCAGGTGTTCCCGGTCCTCACCCCGCTCGCCGTCGACCCGTCGCACCCGTTCCCGTACATCAGCGGGCTCTCGCTCAACCTGGCCGTGCTCGTCCGCGACCCGAGCGGTCCCGGCGGGGCGACCGAGCGGTTCGCCAGGGTCAAGGTGCCCAACAACGTCACCCGGTTCGTGGACGTGAAGGACCCGCGGGCGGCCTCGGCATACCTGCCGCTGGAGGACCTCATCGCGGCCCAGCTCGACATGCTCTTCCCCGGCCTGGAGATCGTCGAGCATCACCTGTTCCGGGTGACCCGCAACACCGACATCGAGGTCGAGGAGGACCGGGACGAGGACCTGCTGCAGGCGCTGGAGCGGACGCTGACCCGGCGCCGGTTCGGCCCGGCGGTGCGCCTCGAGGTGCAGGACACGATCACGCCCCGGGTGCTCGACCTGCTCACCGAGGAGATCGACGTACCCGAGGAGGACGTGTTCTACGTCCCCGGGCTGCTCGACCTCGCCTCGCTCTGGCAGCTCTACGACGTCGACCGGCCGGACCTGAAGGAGGCCCCGTTCGTGCCGGCGACGCCGCCGCGGTTCGCCGAGAACGAGACGGCCAAGAGCGTGTTCGCCACCCTGCGGGAGGGCGACGTGCTCGTGCACCACCCGTACGAGTCGTTCTCCACCAGCGTGCAGCGGTTCATCGAGCAGGCCGCGAACGACGCGAACGTGCTGGCGATCAAGCAGACCCTCTACCGCACCTCCGGTGACTCGCCGATCGTCGAGGCGCTCATCGACGCGGCCGAGGCCGGCAAGCAGGTCGTGGTGCTGGTCGAGATCAAGGCCCGGTTCGACGAGCAGGCGAACATCAAGTGGGCCAAGGCGCTGGAGCGGGCCGGCTGCCACGTCGTGTACGGGGTGGTTGGCCTCAAGACGCACTGCAAGACCGCGCTCGTGGTGCGCCAGGAGGGCGGCTCGATCCGGCGCTACTGCCACATCGGCACCGGCAACTACAACCCGAAGACCGCCCGCATGTACGAGGACCTCGGGCTGTTCACCGCCGATCCCGACATCGGCGCCGACCTCACCGACCTGTTCAACGTGCTGACCGGCTACTCGCGACAGACCAGCTACCGCTCGATCCTGGTGGCCCCGCACGGCATCCGCCGCGGCATCATCGAGCGGGTCGGCCGGGAGATCGAGCACGCCCGCGCCGGCCGGTACGCCCGGATCCAGATCAAGACCAACCACCTCGTCGACGAGGAGACCATCGACGCGCTCTACCGGGCGTCGAAGGCCGGCGTCGAGGTCGACCTGCTGGTGCGGACGTTCTGCACGATCCGCGCCGGCGTGCCGGGCCTGTCGGAGAACATCAGGGTCCGCTCGATCCTCGGCCGGTTCCTCGAGCACAGCCGGATCATCTACGTCGAGAACGACGGCGAGCCGGAATACCTGCTCGGCAGCGCCGACCTCATGCACCGCAACCTCGACCGGCGGGTCGAGGTCATGGTGCAGGTGACCGACCCGACCGCCCGGGAGCACCTGCGGGAGATCCTCGACCTCGCCTTCGCCGACGACGTCGCCGCCTGGCAGCTGCGGTCGGACGACGTGTGGACCCGCAACCCCGGACAGCCGGGCAAGCCGTTGCGGGACTACCAGGACGTCCTCATGCGCCGGCACGCCAGCCGCGCCCGGTGACCGGCGAGCGGATCCTCGCGGCCGGCGGGGTGCTCTGGCGGCCGGTCGCGACCGGGATCGAGGTGTGCCTCGTGCACCGGCCCCGGTACGACGACTGGTCGCTGCCGAAGGGCAAGCTGCACGACGGCGAGCTCCCGCTCGCCGCGGCCGTGCGCGAGGTCACCGAGGAGACCGGGGTGCGCCCGGTCGTGGGTCGGCGGCTGCCCACCCAGCGGTACGAGCTCGGCCCCGACCGCAAGTACGTCGACTACTGGGCGATGACGCCGGCGGACGGGACGTTCGTCGCCACCGACGAGGTGGACTCGCTGCGCTGGGTCACGCCGGCGGTCGCCGCGACGACGCTGACCTACGACCGGGACCGGCAGCTGGTCGCGAGCTTCGCGGCCATGCCGGTGCCGACCGCGATGGTGCTGCTGGTGCGGCACGCCAAGGCCGGCAGCCGGTCGCGGTGGAAGGGCGAGGACGCGCAGCGGCCGCTGGACGCCGGCGGCCGGACCCAGGCCGAAGGGCTGCGGCAGGCGCTGCGCTGGTTCGGCCCGACCGCGGTCCGCTCGGCCGACCTGCTTCGCTGCGAGCAGACCGTGGCCGGGCTGGCGGAGGACCTGGGGCTGCCGGTCGGCTCCGAGCCGGCGCTGACCGAGCAGGCCTACGGGAAGGAGCCGGCGGCCGCGCTCGACCGCGTGCAGGCCGCCGCCGCGGCCGGCGGGATCACCGTGCTGTGCAGCCAGGGCGGGGTGATCCCGGACCTGGTCGGCACGCTGGCCGCACGGGACGGGGTCGCGCTGGGGCGGCGGTCCGGCAGCAAGATCCCGGCCCGCAAGGCGAGCACCTGGGCACTGTCCTTCGTGGACACGCGGCTGGGGGCCGCCGACTACCACCCGGACCTCGCCCTGGCCGCGAAACTCACTCCATAGTGGACGCCGCCCGGTGGGCGGCGGACGCGAGCAAGGCGGCCACGGCCGGCGGGTCGTCGGTCATCGGGACGTGGCCGCAGCCGGGCAGGGCGACCACCGTGGCGCCGGCGGGCAGCTGCTCGACGTGCCGGGACGTGCGCGCCAGCAACAGCCGGTCCCGGCCGCCGAACGCGACCGTGACCGGCGCGCCGATCGGCGCCGCGGACCGGTAGTGCCGCTCGGCGGTCGCGCGCAGGGTGGGCAGGAAGCCGGGGCAGCGGCCGGCGGCCCTGATCGCCGCGCGGGCCTGCGCCGGGGTCAGCCGGCCGGGCCGGGCGTACACCTGCGCCAGTGCGGCCGTCCGGACCGGGCGGAACCGCATCAGCGCGGTCAGCGGCCGCTCCAGCCGGTGGGACAGCTCGCGGATCGCCCGCAGGCTCAGCCGGGCGTACCGGGGTGTGCTGCCGGGCCAGAGGCCGGCCGGGGACAGCAGCGTGACCGAGGCGAGCGGGCGCAGCGCGGCCAGCTCGAGCGCGACCCAGCCGCCGAGGGAGTTGCCGGCCACGTGCGGGCGGTCGATGCCGAGCTCGTCGAGCAGGCCGGCCACGGCGCCGGCCAGCGCGGCCGGCGTCGGCTCCTGCCCCGCCGGCAGCGGCGGCGACTCCCCGAACCCGGGCAGGTCGACGCTCAGCACGTCGAACTCCGCCGCCAGCGCCGGCACGACCGGCTCCCACGCTCCCCGGTAGGACCCGAGCCCGTGCAGGAGGACCAGCGTCTCCCCCGCACCCTGTCGCGAATACCTCAGCACGCTCACACTCCAAGGACGGCGAACCCCCCGTCCACTGTGACATCCCGGCCGCCCGGGTGTGCCGGCCCCGCCGCGCGAGGGCCCTCGGTTCGGACGCCGGGTGGGTGGGCTGGCCCGGCCGGGCTGTGGCGCCGACGTCCCGAGCAGCGGCCGGGATCCGGTGCGGGCCCGGGTGCTCGAGGCGGTCCGATCTGCTGCCCGCGGCGGGCCTGGGCTCGGCGCCGGGCACCAACCGCGGATGGTCCGGCGAACATGGGCGTCCCCGGGTCGGCGGGAGGCCGACCCGGGGACGCGAGTGGTGGTGCTGTCAGGCGGTGGTCTTCGCCGCGGTCCGCCGCGGCGCCGCCTTCGCCGTCGTCTTCCGCGCCGTCGTCGCCTTGGCGGTGGTCTTCTTCGCCGCGGTGGTCTTGGCGGCGGTCGTCTTCGCCGCGCCCCGCGTCGACTTCGTCGCCGTGGTCCGCTTGGCCGGCGCCGACCTGGCCGCGGTCTTCCGGGCCGGAGCCTTGGTCGCGCTCGCCTTGGCCGCGGTCGTCTTGGCCGCGGTCGCCCGCGCAGTCGACTTCGCCGGGGTCGCCTTCGCCGCGGCCTTGGCCGGGGCGACCTTCGGCAGCTTCTTCGACCCGTTGACGACGTTCTTGAACTCCTGGCCGGCCCGGAACGCCGGCACCGAGGTCTTCTTGACCCGCACCTTCTCACCGGTGGCGGGGTTGCGCGCGGTCCGCGCGGCGCGGTCGCGCTTCTCGAAGACGCCGAAGCCGGTCAGCGCGACCTTCTCGCCCTTCTGCACGGTGCGGTAGACCGTGTCGAGAAACGCGTCGACGGTCGTGGCGACGCGTTTCTTGTCTTCGCCGAGACGCGTGGAGAGCGCCTCGACAAGCTGTGCCTTGTTCACTGTTGGGTCCTCCCCGGGACAGTCTCGGCTTGTTTGCGCCGATGATGGGGCGAACGGTAAGCGCCGGCCCGGTGTAAAACAAACACCGGCGTGCTCGCAGATCGCCTGTGTCGCAAGCGGTTCCCGATTATGCCCTTCGGGAAACCATTACGGTACAGGCGATTTCGCCCTCAGGAGGGCCGTACCAGCAAGTCCAGCCGGATGAAGTCCAGATCGTACGAACCGTCGGCGCGTCGCAGCTCGGCGACCGCCCGCTCCCCCACCCGGCGGCGGAACTCCGGCGCGGTGGCCGCCGGAAGCTGCGGCTCGTACGCCGGAAAGGTCTGCGAGCGCAGCCAACCGAGCACCTGCCCGGCCGTCCCGAACCGCCGGACCTGTCGCAGCAGCCGCACCCAGCCGTCGGCCGGGACGGCGAACCCGGCCGCCGCCAGCAGCGCCCGGTAGTCCGCCGGCGCCGGGAAGAACCAGCCGGCCGGGCCGCCGCCGAGCCGGGCCGACTCCTCGTCCAGGATCGCCTTCACCGCCGCGATCTGGCCCTGCCCGCCGAACTGGGCCCGGAACAGGCCGCCGGCCCGCAGCACCCGGCGGATCTGCCCGAGCATCCCGGCATGGTCGGTCGCGGGCACCCAGTGCAGCGCGGCGACCGAGAACACCGCATCGATCGAGTCGGCCGGCACCACCCGGTCGAGCTCCTGTGCCCGGCACACCGCGAGCCGCACCGACGGCGTGGCCCGGCGGGTCGCCGCCGCGATCATCCCCGGGTCCGCGTCCACCCCGAGCACCTCGACACCGGGGCCGAGCGTCGCCAGCCGGGCGGTGAAATCGCCGACACCGCAGCCGACGTCGAGCACGCGCGCCCCGGCCGGCAGCGTCAGCCCGCCGAGGAAGTCGTCGTCGTGCCGGCGGTGGTGGGCGGTGTTGGCCGCGTACAGCGCGGCGTCCCAGGACGCGGTCACCGCTGTCAGCGGGCGGGCAGCGTGGTGGGCAGGAACGCCGGCCGGTGCGCCTCGTACGCGTCGATCTCGTCGGTGTGGGTGAGCGTCAGCCCGATGTCGTCGAGCCCGTTGAGCAGCCGCCAGCGGGTGAAGTCGTCGAGCTCGAAGCCCACCGTCGTCCCGCCGAAGCGCAGCTCCCGCGCCTCCAGGTCGACGGTCAGCTCGGCCGCCGGGTCCTGCTCCGAGCGCTCCCACAGGCTCTCGATCACGTCCTCGGGCACGACGACCGTGAGCAGCCCGGCCTTGAGCGAGTTGCCGCGGAAGATGTCGCCGAACCGGCTCGAGAGCACGACCCGGAAGCCGTGGTCCTGCAGCGCCCAGACGGCGTGCTCCCGGGACGAGCCGGTGCCGAAGTCGGGCCCGGCGACGAGGATCGAGGCGCCCTCGTACTCGGGGCGGTTGAGGACGAACGACGGGTCGTTCGCCCGCCAGGCCGCGAACAGGCCCTTGGCGAAGCCCGTCCGGCTGACCTGCTTGAGCCAGACGGCCGGGATGATCTGGTCGGTGTCCACGTCGCTGCGGCGCAGCGGGACCATGCGGCCGGTGTGGACGCTGAACTTCTCCACGGGATGTCCTTTCGGGCTCAGAGGTCGGCCGGCGCGGCCAGCCGGCCGGTGACGGCGGTCGCGGCGGCGACGGGCGGCGAGACGAGGTGGGTGCGGCCGCCCTTGCCCTGCCGCCCCTCGAAGTTGCGGTTGCTGGTGCTGGCCGAGCGCTCGCCGGGCGCGAGCTGGTCCGGGTTCATGCCCAGGCACATCGAGCAGCCGGCCGACCGCCACTCGGCGCCGGCGGCGAGGAACACCTCGTGCAGCCCCTCCAGCTCGGCCTGCTCCTTGACCCGCATCGAGCCCGGCACGACGAGCATCCGCACGCCGTCGGCGACCTTCCGGCCGGCCAGCACCTCGGCGGCGGCGCGCAGGTCCTCGATCCGACCGTTGGTGCAGGAGCCGAGGAACACCGTGTCCACCGCGATCTCCCGCATCGGCGTCCCGGCCCGCAGGTCCATGTACGCCAGCGCGGACTCGGCCGCCGAGCGCTGGTTGGGGTCGGCCATCGTGGCCGGGTCGGGCACCCGGCCGGACAGCGCGACCCCCTGGCCGGGGTTGGTGCCCCAGGTGACGAACGGCGTGAGCGTCGCCGCGTCCAGCACGACCTCGCGGTCGAACGTCGCGTCCGGCTCGGACCGCAGCGTCCGCCAGTGGGCCAGCGCCGCGTCCCAGTCGGCGTCCTGCGGCGCGTGCGGGCGGCCCTTGAGGTAGGCGAAGGTCGTCTCGTCCGGCGCGACCATGCCGGCCCTGGCGCCCGCCTCGATCGTCATGTTGCAGATCGTCATGCGGGCCTCCATCGACAGCGCCTCGATGGCCGACCCGCGGTATTCGACCATGTGGCCCTGGCCGCCGCCGGTGCCGATCTTCGCGATGAGCGCCAGGATCACGTCCTTGGCGGTCACGCCGGGCGGCAACTGGCCGTCCACGGTCACCGCCATCGTCCGAAGTGGACGCAGCGGGAGCGTCTGGGTGGCCAGCACGTGCTCGACCTCGCTGGTCCCGATGCCGAAGGCGAGTGCGCCGAACGCGCCGTGGGTGCTGGTGTGCGAGTCGCCGCAGACGATCGTCAGCCCGGGCTGGGTGAGGCCGAGCTGCGGACCGATGACGTGCACGATGCCCTGCTCGCGGTCGCCCATCGGGTGCAGCCGGACGCCGAACTCCGCGCAGTTGCGGCGCAGCGTCTCCACCTGGGTGGCCGACACCCGGTCGGCGATCGGCAGCTCGATGCCGACGGTCGGCACGTTGTGGTCCTCGGTGGCGATGGTGAGATCGGGCCGGCGTACCGACCGGCCGGCCATCCGCAGCCCGTCGAAGGCCTGCGGGCTGGTCACCTCGTGCACGAGGTGCAGGTCGATGTAGAGCAGGTCCGGCTCGTCCCCGGCCCGCCGCACCACGTGCGACTCCCACAGCTTCTCGGCCAGAGTGCCGGCCATGTCGCTCGCCTCATCTCACATCGTGGGACTAGCATCTTGTTTCATGGGACAGCTTAGCGGAGTCGGCGTGCTGGACAAGTCGGTCGCGGTGCTGGATGCCGCCGCGCACGCACCGGTCGGGCTCGGTGACCTGGTCGAGCTGACCGGGTTGCCGCGGGCGACCGCGCACCGGCTCGCGGTGGCGCTGGAGGCGCACCGGATGCTGGTGCGCGACCCGTCCGGGCGCTGGGTGCCCGGGCCGCGGCTGGCCGAGCTGGCCCGCAGCGCACCCGACCCGCTGCTGGCCGCGGCCGGCCCGGTGCTGGCCCGGCTGCGCGACCGCAGCGGCGAGAGCGCACAGCTCTACCGGCGCGACGGCGACGAGCGGGTGTGCGTGGCTGCGGCGGAGCGGACCACCGGGCTGCGGACGACGGTGGCCGTCGGCGCCCGGCTGACCATGACGGCCGGTTCGGCCGCGCAGGTGCTCGCCGCGTGGACCGAGGACGACCTGCCGCCGGGCGCCCGGTTCGGCCAGCGGGCGCTGGTCGAGGTGCGCCGCCGCGGCTGGGCCTACTCGGTGGCCCAGCGCGAGGCGGGCGTCGCGTCGGTCTCGGCCCCGGTCTTCGACCACGCCGGCGACCTCACCGCGGCGATCTCCGTCTCGGGTCCGGTGGAGCGGCTGACCCGCCGGCCCGGTCCCAGGTTTGCGCCGCTCGTCACCGCCGCGGCGACCGCGCTGAGCGCTCGCCTGTAACACTCCTCGGTCGAACGGTCATTACCACTACGTACCGCATGACCTGCACTGATGAACGTAGGGTAACCGGGGAGACGCATGGCGTCATTCACCCGTTCGGTAGCCCTGGTCGGCCGCCGGCAGCGCTTAGGGTTTCGAAGGTCCACGACAGCCCAACCGGTCCGCCCGGACCCGGCTGGGCCCGGGGCCGCAACGGCGCGGACCCGGGTCGTGGCGTCGCGCGGCCCCCGCGAGCGGGCCGCGCACCACAGCTGAGGGGA
>Ga0070680_100004150_pt1 | contig 10850 bp, 9 predicted proteins | sample KBSC73BmetaG_FD_64672 | JGI IMG/M metagenome (GOLD analysis project Ga0070680, IMG submission 64672) | Corn rhizosphere microbial communities from Kellogg Biological Station, Michigan, USA - KBS C7-3B metaG | ecosystem: Host-associated > Plants > Roots > Rhizosphere | place: USA: Michigan... | reverse complement strand
TTGTCCCGACCGTAAGCCAGTTGATGAAACACGGGTTTCGTGTAAGCCCAGAGCCACGCAATGGGCCAGAGCAGCCCGCCGAAAACGAGCGAGAGGAGACACAGAGTCTTGATGGCCTCTTTCTGCGGGTGCTGCCGCTTTTCCGCGACCTTCTCCGGCAGAACGTGCACCAGCCAGAACAACGCGATACCCCCGACAGGAACCAGGAACAGGATGAAGATGGCCAGCGCGGAGGCCAACTGGTCGACGAGCGGACTCGACTCGTGCCCCGTCACTGGGACGACCCCGGGGCGGGTTGCCCGGCTGCCGGTGCGGAGGGCTGGACCGGAAACCGTTCGAACACCTGCTTCACCACCGCATCGATTGTCGGCTGCAGGTTGTTTTGCGCGCGCTCCGAGATCCTGCCCACGGCGATACCCTCCCACAGCAGTTTGTGCTCCGCCGCCTCGACCACGTCGATATTCAAAGTCCCTTCGGTGTAACTGTCGACGTAGGTGCTGGTATTGATGCCCGCTCCCCAGCCGTAATAGCCGCCGCGATAGCCGTAATAGCCGCTATACCCGGTATCCGTCACCTGGACTTTATCCTGCTTCTGCACGTGGAAGTTGACCAACAGGTCGGGATTCTCATGCCGGTGAAACCCCCGAGCCTCCATTTCGCGCGTGATCGCGCTAACGAGATACTGCGCGCCGAATGATTGGTAGCCGGGCTTTCCGCTTTCCCTCTGCTCGAGAAAGTCGAAGGTTTTGTAGCGTGAGAACTGCGCGCCTGGATCGACGTTCGAGCGGATCGTCGGGCCTGTCTGGCATCCGGCGCCTACGCAGACCAAGGCTACCGCCAGTGCCAGATATCTCGCGGCCTTGCAGACTGACATTGACATGGTTGACCTCGTTACCCTCGCAGCACGACTAGAGCACGGCCGCGAGGCACAACAGAGCGAGCGCCCCAACTCCGATCCAGGGAACCGGACCCGCGGTGCTCGGCATCTTGGGCGCAGCCGGTGGTGGGACTTCCTCCAGGGGCTCCGGCTGCCACGCGTCCGTCTTCTCCGCAGGTGGAAATACGACCATGGGGGCACGCACTTCTATATAGACTGTCAGCTCCTGGCCGAGCGCCAGCTCATCGAAGCCGACCGGGCGACCATCCACGAGCACACGCCTCTGCGGGTTGACTTTCACCTGCCTGACCTCCGCATAGCTGCCATCCGGCAACTTCGGCTCTATATGCACGTTCGAGTGAGAGACGCGAACCAGTTTGGCCTTGAACACCGCGTAGTATTGTGAGTTCCGGTTGAGTACGTCGAGGCAGGCTTCACGCACCCGAGGGAAGCGCTCCGTGACTTCGGGACTGAATTTGGCGTTCTGGCAATTAACCGGCGGGCTCTGCGCCAACACGGCCTGAGTCAGGCAGGCGGCGGCGCAGAAGAAGATGCACATCGAGCTGGCGCGCATGATGTTATTCCTTTTTCAGGTAGCTGCCCCGCACGATGAATCTCTGCGGAGCACGTCCCAGGTAGTAAAAGGGGTAGCAGGTCACGAGAGTGACAGTCGGCTCACTCGTAGTGGCCAGTGGGGTGGTATCGGTGGCGGCAACGATCCGAGTCGCCACAACACGATATCGGTAGGTCCGCCGGTGCGTCTGAACTTCGATGAGATCGCCGTGCGCAATGTCTTTCAGAGCTCGGAAGAAGCCGTCCCTGTGACCGGCAATTCCGAGGTTGCCACCCTCTCCCGGCTGCGCCATGTGCTCTATCAATCCAACCCCTCGATTCAGATGCAACTCAGTCGCCGTCCCGTACAGCGGAACCGCGAGCTGTAGTGAAGGGATGCGTAACAACGCGATCGGGGGGCTGGTGACCGACTGCCGGGCCGCCGCAAATTCCCGGCTTCGCTCCTGCGACCAGGAAGATTGATCGGGCGAGCCGGTCTCCCGGGCGAAGGCGTTTATATCACTGCTCCGGCCCAGCCCGGCGTCGACAGCCGCCGCCACGTAGACTAGGCCCAACAGAAGTCCTCCGCACGCGAGTGACATCCGCAGCATGATTCTCACTCGTTGTCTGCGTGTCGGGAAGGGTTGTGCGGCACTCACCATGTTTGGAGTGTTGACGCTTGCGTCGAAGCTCGGTATCTCATTTTCGCACGATGGCCTTTTCCGGCGCACGCGTCACTGCGTGCGCAGCACCATCTTTTCAAACAATCTGCCCAGGTCTGCCTTCGCATCGTGAGCTGTCAGGTCGGCGAGCATCTGAATCAGTGGAGCGACCAACGCCGTCCAGCCCGTCTGGTGACTCGCACCGATGCCCATGCCGGTGTTACCGTGAAAACACTCGTAGAAGAGAATCAGATCGCGCCAGTGCGGATCGCTCTTGAAGCGCGGATCATTGCCGAACACGGGCCGCCCGCCGTCGGGCCCGTTGCGAAATACGCGGACCAGGCGTTGTCCGAGGAAGGTGCTCACTCCAAAGAGTGTCAGGAATTGCCCGGATCCCGTCGGACACTCGACCCGGAAATCGTCGCCGTAGTAGCTGTAGAGTTGTAGCAGGCCCCTGAGCAGCATGATGTTGATCGGAAACCAGATCGGTCCGCGCCAGTTGGAGTTGCCGCCGAACAGACCGGAGTCGGATTCCGCGGGGCGATAGGCAATCTGGTACTCATCGCTGCCGCTGCGGAACACATAGGGGTTGTCCTCGTGAGCCCGCGAGAGCGAGCGGATCCCGAAAGAGCTGAGAAACTCCCGCGAGTCGAGCACTCGTTGCAGCACTCGCCGCAGCCTTCCCTCATCGAGCGCGGACAGCAGCCGGCGCCCGTTCACGCCGGCCCGCTCCGGGTGATTGATCTTCGTCAGCAGATCGGCCCTGGCGCGATTGAAAGACCGAACACACTCCACGAAGCGCGGCAGCGCGTGCAGCACCTCGGCGGGATAGACCGTCGCAGCGCACAGCGGCACGAGCCCGATCATTGCACGCACCTTCAGCCGCATCGAGGTGCCGTTCGGGAAACAGACGACATCGTAGAAGAACCCGTCCTCTTCGTCCCACATGCCTCCCTCGTGGACTCCAACGCGATACAAGGCCGAGGCAATCCAGACGAAGTGCTCGTAGAACTTGATCGCGAGATCCTCGTAGACCGGATCGTGCAGCGCCAGCTCCAACGCCATTTCCAACATGCTCTGGGTGAAGAGGAGCATCCAGCCCGTACCGTCCGCCAGCTCCAGGTAGCCGCCGCCGGCCACACTCGCCCGCGGGTCGAGAACCCCGACATCATCCAGGCCCAGAAAGCCCCCTTCGAACACGTTGCGGCCGGCGTGGTCGCGACGGTTAACCCACCAGGTAAAATTCAACAGCAGGGCGTGAAAGGAGCGGCGCAGGCCGGCCAGCGCGGTCTGCTGTTGCCGCTTGCTCTGCAGCCTGTAGATGAACAGGGCCGCCCAGGCGTGCACAGGAGGGTTGACTGCGCCAAAATTCCACTCCGAGGCGGGGATCTGGCCACTGGGATGCGAATAACGCTCGCGCAACAGCAGGGCGAGCTGCTCGCCGGCAAAATCCGGATCCACAAACGCAAGCGCCAGCGTCTGAAATGCGAGGTCCCAGGAGGCGAACCAGGGATACTCCCACTTATCCGGCACGGCTATCACGTCCGAGGCCAACATGTGACACCAGTCCAGGTTGCGGGTGGGCAAATGCTTCCGCATCGAGGACGAATAGTCTCCGTGCCAGGTCCGAACGTCGTAGATGTAGGTCTGCTTGTTCCACAACAGACCTGCGAATGCCTGCCGCAGAATGAGTCTCGCCTCGTCATCCGCCGCCGGTGATACCAGGGCGGCGTAGAATCCGTCGGCTTCCTGGCGGCGCATGGCGACACACTCGTCGAAACGGCTGAACATGTCGGCGACTGCGGCTGGATCGTACTGTCCGGCTCCAACTCGCAAGCGTAGGCGCACAACGCTCGAACCGCGCGGTGGCACGGTAAGCACGTAAACGGCGGCGGCTTTCGTACCGCGCTTGTCGGGATCAACAGCGTCCATCTCACCATGAACGATGTACCTGTCGATGCCGTCCTTCATGAAGGGCTCGAGATTTGCACGACCCGCGACGCGCTCCTGGTTGGTCTCATTGTCTGTGAAAACCAACTCCATGGCGCCGGGGCAGTGCAGATAGCTGACGCCGATGTCGCGGTGGCGCGCCTGGATCGTAGCGCAACCTTCCATGTCCAGGGCCTTTAGCGCAGGGCGGGCAACGTGTGGCTCACGCCACCACGTATTCCGAAACCACAGGTGCGGCAGGACGTGAACCCTGGCCGCCTCCGATGCGCGGTTCTCGACCGTGATGCGAATCAGGATGTCATCAGGAGTTTCCTTGGCGTACTCGATGAATGCATCGAAGTACCGGTCGTCATCGAATACGCCGGTATCCAGAATCTCGTACTCGCGCTCGAGCCGGCTGCGCTCACGATTCGCGTGGACGAGTTGCTCGTAGGGAAACCTCTTCTGCGGATATTTGTAGAGATAGCGCATGTAGGAGTGCGTCGGAGTGTTGTCGAGATAGAAGTAACACTCCTTGACGTCTTCCCCGTGATTTCCTTCACCGTTGGCCAGGCCAAACAGGCGCTCTTTCAAAATGGGATCCTGCCCATTCCAGAACGCAACGGCAAAGCACAGTTGCATCTGCTCATCGCAGATTCCCGCGATGCCGTCTTCGCCCCAGTGGTAGGCGCGTGCACGCGCCTGATCGTGAGGGAATCCATACCAGACATCATCCCCGGAGGCCGCATCCTCACGCACGGTGCCCCATTGGCGCTCACTGAGATACGGTCCCCATTTGCGCCACGCAGCTTCCCCCGTACGGGCTTGCCGCAACCTCTCGTGCTCGGGTGTCACAGCAGCTCAGCTCAGAGAGCCAATGGGTCGATGCGCCCCAGGTAACAGGACGGTGAATTCACTGCCTCGCCCCGGACCTTCACTGCGCACAGAAAGGGTGCCCCCGTGCAACTCAACCATCTGCCGTGCCACCGCAAGCCCGACGCCGAGGCCGCACGCGCCGGCCGTTGGTCCGGAATGTGCCTGAACATACAGGTCGAAGATGTGCGGCAGCTTGTCGGCGGGGATCCCGACTCCGTTATCCCGCACGCGAATACTCACCACACCATCCTTCTCGCCCGAAAGAATCGAGATGTGGCCGCCGCGGTGGGTGAACTTCGCCGCGTTCATCAACAGGTTCGTGATCACCTGTGTCAGTCGCACGGGATCCGCGAAGAGATGCACGGACTGTTCCGCCTGCCCGATCGTCAGCTCCTGCTGACGGACGTCGATGAGTGGTTCGGCTGTTTCGACGGCAACCGCTACTATGTCTTTCAGCTCGACAATCCGGCGCTGCAGTCGAATGCCGCCATGGGAAATGCGGGAGACATCCAGCAGATCGTCCACGAGGCAACTGAGCTGCCGTAACTGCCTTTGTATGATCCCACGAGCCACTCCAACGCTCATGGCATCGTTAGGGCTGCGCCGCAGCCGCTCGAGAGCGCCCGCTATCGGAGTCAGCGGGTTACGCAACTCGTGCAATACGGTAGCCAGGAAATCGTCGCGCTGATTCAGTTGTAATCGCAGCGTCTCCTCGGTACGTTTGTAGCGGTCGATCGGTGTCCCTGTCATGATCCAGCGTTGCAACTCGCCCGTGGTGGCGTCGCGCACCGGCGTTCCGCGCTCCAACAGCCAGCGTCGCGAATCGTGCGTCAGGGTCTCGAGTCGGTACTCGAACTCATAGGACTCTCCGGTGCGTAGCGCAGCCAGCCATTGCTGGCGCCACGCTTCCTGGTCGGCAGCATGGAGCCGCGGTAGTAGCGCAGTTTCCAGGGCCATCCCACAGTCGGCGGTAACCGCTGACTTCCAGGCGGAATTCCCGTACTCCAACAGGCCATTCGGAGTGGTAGACCAGATGAGCTGCGGCACCGAGTCCATGATTCTCGCCAGAATTTCGGCATTGCCGCGGAACACGCGGTTAGCGGGTGGGATTTCCCAGTGCGCGACAATGCCATTGCCGGCGCGGTGGCTCTCGCCATTGCCGCCCCGGTGGCCCTCGCATGCGGTGACTGTCATATGGGACGCTCGGCGATTTTTCAGGACAGTGCGGGCTCGAGGCTCACGGCGACTGCTTCGGTGTAGGTAACTTCCACCGCGTCGCCCTTCTTGAGCTTGCGGATGAACTCCTGCCCCTTGGGACTATCGACAGACACGGTCCGCATCTTCCCGTCAGCGCGCTTGAAAGTGACGGTGTTGAACGAAGTGTCGACGGATTCGATGATGACGGTCGCGCTGATACTATGGTTGACCGATCCCCCCATTGTCGCCTTCTCGGCCGCGACTTGCTCCTGAACTGCCTTGGCGTTGGTGCCGCTCGGCTTGATTTCGGCCGCTACCCCCACGTGGTAGCGCAGCACGACGTTATCGCCCGCCTTCACCTTTTCGAAATTGCGCACCTGCGGAGCGACATAAAACTCCTCGCTCTCGCCGCTTGGCGTTTTGAGCACGACGGTGCGATTTTTTGTATCCACCGACTCGACCCGCGCTTTGAACTCCTGGACCTCGTCGTGAATGGCCGACTTGGACTCGGCCAGTGCCGCACTCACCCAAACCCCAAGAATAACGGACCAGAAAATACCCCGCCCCCACATCGAAAATGACTTCACGGTGGCCTCCAGATGTTTCGCCTTACCGGGTGCCGTCGCAGAATCGGGTGAAGACGTGGCAGCAGCCATTGGACGTAGGTCCACTCGTCATGACGGGTCATCCGGCGCGGCGGCATACAGCGGCAATCGGCGGGAAAAAGGCTGTTTCCGTGCATCAGAACATAACTCAACATGTTGGGAGCGCGATGGCGGCCGTGACTGCCATAGCTAGCGCGACCCGGTGGGCCATAGTGACTGCCACAGCGTGCGCGACTTGGTCGCCCCCCACCGACTGGCGCAGCGTGCACGGCTTGGTCGGCTACAGTGACTGCCGTAGCATGCGCGACCGCTCGGCCATAGCGACTGCCACAGCGTGCGCGACCTGGTCATCCGCGGCGACTGCCGCAGCATGTGCGACTTGGTCGGCCGCAGCGACTGCCACAGCATGCGCAACCGCTTGGCCAAACCGCCTGCCACGTGCGCGGCCCGCTCGGCCACCGCGATGGCCGCCTGCGAATGCCCTCCACTCCGCGAGACCCGCTGCGCGCCCCGACCTCGATTGACACCGGTTACCTAGTCGGCGATGCTGGCGCCCGGATCCCGCGGCGCCCCCGAGGATCGGCACCGACGGCGCTCGTGGGACGCCCACAGTTCCAGCCGGAGCCGCCGATGTATCGAAATACCGTTCAAGCCACCCACCCCACCATGATGCAGGGCGCCAGTGCGCAGGCACTGCGCGATCGGTACCTGCTCTCGGGTCTGTTTGTCCCCGGGACAATCACACTGGACTACCTCCATTACGAGCGCTTCGTGGTGGGCGGCGCGGCGCCGGCCGGTGCGCCGATCGATCTGCCGGTGCAGAGCGAGCCAACACCCGGGGTTCCGTTTCTGGCACGGCGCGAGTTGGGCATCGTGAATGTTGGTGGCCCGGGCCGGGTCACTGCTGACCGGTCGCAATTCGAGCTCGCGCCACGCGATGGGCTGTACGTGCCAATGGGCACGCAGACCGTCCGTTTCGAGAGCGGTGACCCCAAGCAACCAGCGCTGTTTTATCTCGTATCGACCCCTGCGCACGCCCGCTTCGAGCCGGTAAAGATTGCGATCGACCAGGCGGTGGCGCTCGAGCGCGGCGCCCTGGCCGCGAGCAACGAGCGCACCATCTACCAATACATCGTGCCGGCGACCTGTCGCTCGGCCCAACTGCTGTTGGGCGTGACCTTTCTCAAAACCGGCAGTGTATGGAACACCATGCCGCCGCATCTGCACGAGCGCCGCTCGGAAGTCTATTTTTACTTCGGGCTGGGCCCGAACGATCGCGTCTTCCATTTCATGGGCGAACCCGATGCAGCGCGCCACATAGTCGTTGCGAACAACGAGGCGGTGGTGTCTCCGCCATGGTCGATCCACATGGGCTCCGGAACGGCGTCGTATGGTTTCGTTTGGGCCATGGGCGGCGAAAACCTCGATTACACGGACATGCACGTGCTCGACATCTGTCAGTTACGGTGACCCGCCATGAATCCCGAGCTCTTCTCCCTTACGGGACGTGTTGCCATGGTCACGGGCGCCAATACAGGTCTGGGCCAGGCAATCGCCATCGCATTGGCGGAGGCCGGAGCGGATATCGTGGCCGTGGGACGCACCGATCCCGTCGAGACGCAAAACGCCATCGGGGAGCTCGGCAGACGATTTCTATCGGTCCACGCCGATCTGGCGGACACCGCGAGAATCCCAGACATCATTGAGACGGCGCTAGCGAGATTCGGCCGGGTGGACATTCTCGTCAACAACGCGGGCATCATCCGTCGCAACGCCGCGGTCGATTTCACGGAAGCCGATTGGGACGCGGTCATCGACGTCAACCTCAAGTCGCTGTTCTTCCTGACTCAGGCCGTAGGCCGCCACATGCTGCAGGCCGGACGTGGCAAGGTGATCAACATCGCCTCCATGCTGTCATTCCAGGGCGGCATACGCGTCGCGAGCTACACGGCAAGCAAATCCGCCCTCGCCGGCCTTACCCGGCTCCTGGCGAACGAGTGGGCCGCCAAGGGAGTGAACGTCAACGCCATAGCCCCGGGCTACATTGCAACCTCCAACACCGCTGCCCTGCGGGCTGACGAGTCCCGCAATCGCGAGATCCTGGCCCGCATCCCGGCGGGGCGCTGGGGCCAGCCTGCGGATATCGGCGGCGCTGCCGTATTCCTTGCGGGCCCGGCCTCCGATTACATGCACGGGGCCATCATCCCCGTTGATGGAGGTTGGTTGGCGCGCTAGACTTCCGCAACTTCCCCGTACGAAACACAAGGAGCGAATACGTGACTGTCCGTAACTCTCATCTGGCTGGCAGCATCGGATAACAGCGCTCCTGTCGGCGGTCTCTCTGTCGTAGAGTCGCCGGCCTCGTTCCCGCCGTCCAATCCCTCTGACCGGCCATCCCGGGCCACTTCCGTTCGCTACGGAAGCACTCCTAGTTCGCGTCCGCGCTGCGCGCGGCGTTACCTGGTCAGAGGCAAAATGATATCCGAGACACTCACGCTGGCCGATTTCGGCTGGAACAACTTCTTCTCATCCCAACTCGACCCGACTGACTCGACCTCCGCGGCGCCCGTCCGTGTCGTAGCGGTCCACCGCGACCGCTTGCATGTAGTCGGCCCGAAAGTCGATACGTTCGTCCCACCATTCACGGAAATGGACGGTGATGAGGAGTCGGTCGCGACGGTCGGCGACTGGCTCCTGCTCGATGCCGCAATGACGCGAGCCCTCCGGCTCCTGGGCCGCCATAGCCTTTTCAAACGCCGTGCCGCAGGCACCGGCCGCAAATTGCAACTCATCGCGGCCAATGTGAATACCTTGTTCATCGTCTCGTCCTGCAATCAAGACTTCAATCCAGCGCGGTTGGAGCGCTACCTCGCCTTGGCGCGGGAAGCACGCGTATTGCCTGTAGTCGTACTCACCAAAGCCGATCTTGCAAAAGATCCGGAAGAATTCGCACGCGCCGCAAGCAAATTACTGACAGGACTCGTCATAGAAACCCTCGATGCCCGCGACTCAGACATGGCAGCCCGTCTATTGAGTTGGTGTGCCCGAGGTGACACCGTAGCCCTCGTGGGCTCCTCCGGCGTCGGTAAATCGACGCTGATCAACACCCTGACGGCCACCCGCGCCGCCACCACACAAGGCATTCGCGATGGAGATGACAAAGGCCGTCATACGACGACCGGTCGGGCACTGCACCGCTTACCCGCGGGTGGCTGGCTGGTCGACACCCCTGGAATGCGGGAAATCCAGCTCACCGACGCCGCCGCCGGCCTCGCTGATGTGTTCGCCGAAGTGTCGGCCATCGCCGCGAACTGCCGGTTTCGCGATTGCCGACACCAGAGCGAGCCGGGCTGCGCTGTCAATGCCGCCATCCTCGCCGGCACTCTGGATGCCGGCCGAGTGAAACGCTGGCGCAAACTGTTAGCCGAGGAAGCCCACAACAACGAAACCCTCGCCGAGCGGCACGCCCGCAACCGGGGCTTCGGGAAACTGGCTCGGCGGATGCAAACCGAAAAGGCCTCGCGCCGTAAGCCCGACTAGCGCGGTCTCTTCCGGACGGCCGTTTTACGCCAAGGCCGATGCGCCATGCGCGGCGCTCCGGCCTGGTGTTACACGCGAGGCGGGGGAGCTGCGCCTGGTCCCTCCGGATCGGTGTTACACACGAGGCCGGGGAGCTGCGCGCGGGCACTCCGGATCGGTGTTACACGCGAGGCCGGGGAGCTGCGCGCGGGGGGTATGTCTCTCCGAAGATTGTCAGGGGGAGGACATTCGAACGCGTGGGCTTGCTCGGACGCAACGCCACCTGAAGGGGGCAATTGCGGAAGGGCGAGCGGAGTAGTAGCGCCTGATACATTTGGCCCAAACGCAAGCCAAAAGCGCCAAACCGAAGTTCGCCTCTGGAATGTCCTCCCCCTGACAATCTTCGGAGAGACATACCCCCCGCGCACAACTCCCCGGCTTACGACGAAGTGACACAAGTATTCCCCGAGAAGATGCTTCGGCTCGACGAAGTGACACCAGTACTCACCGAGAAGATGCGCCGCCTCGACGAAGTAACACAGATACTCACCGAGAAGATGCTCCGGCCCCGACGAAGTGAGACAGACACTCACCGAGAACACACTCCGGCCCAACGAAGTGCCACAGATACTC
>Ga0070680_100004148_pt1 | contig 10852 bp, 7 predicted proteins | sample KBSC73BmetaG_FD_64672 | JGI IMG/M metagenome (GOLD analysis project Ga0070680, IMG submission 64672) | Corn rhizosphere microbial communities from Kellogg Biological Station, Michigan, USA - KBS C7-3B metaG | ecosystem: Host-associated > Plants > Roots > Rhizosphere | place: USA: Michigan... | reverse complement strand
GTAGACGTCGAGCTCGCTGAACAGGCAGCCGATGCCGCCGCCGTTGCTCGCGCTGTTGTCGCTGAAGGTGCTGCCGACGATGAGCGCGCCGTGCTTGCTGCCGAGGATGTAGATGGCGCCGCCGCCGGTGTCGGGGCCGAGCGGCGCGCCGTGGTTGGCGGTGAAGATCGAGTCGATGACGGTGAGGTTGCCGTCGCGCATGTAGAGCGCGCCGCCCTCGCCGTCGTCCCAGCCCTGCGAGCAGGGCGCGGGCGCCGTTGGGATCATCTGCGTCGGCGTCGTCTTGCCGCGCGTCAGCGTGATCCGCTGCAGCGTCAGGCGGCTCTCGTTGACCTGCCAGTTGGCGCTGTCGAAGCGGAGGATCTGCACCGCGTCGCCGCCGTCGAGCGTGACCAGGCCGCCGCCGTCGATGACCGTGTCCTTGTCGATGGGCGGATGCAGCGTCGCGGTGACGGCGATGGTGACGGGGTCCGCGCCGCAGTCGAAGGTGACGACGCCGCCGGCGGAGACGGCGCCGTCGAGCGCGGCGAAGGTGCAGCTCGCGGGTGTGCCGCTGCCGACGATCGTCGTGGGATGCGAGCTGTCGGCGAGCTGTCCGCCCGACGGGCGGCCCGCTTTGCACGAAGCGCTGACGCTGCCCGGGTGAAAGGCGCCGCCGCCGCCGCCGCTGCCTCCGACGCCGCCGGCGCCGCCGCCACCGCCGCCATTGCCGCCGCCGCCGTCGGTGCCCATTCCGCCTTGCGCGCCGCAGCCGAGCCACGCCACGAGCGGCAACGCCAGCAACCACGAACGGCGCATCGGGGCACCTCCGCCTTCAGGGTACCACCGCTGCGCGCGGCGCGGCTTTACTGAAGGATCATGGCGCTGACGTCGACGTGGCCGCTGCCGGCGAGGAGGATGCCGAAGGAGATCGTCGCCGCCGACGCCGGCGTGTCGAGCTCGACGGCGAAGGGGGCGGCCGCGGCGGTGCCGCTGATGGGGCGATCTTGCATGTTGTCCATGGCGAGCGTGTTGCCGTCGGCGTCGTCGATGCGCACCCACAAGCCGGCCCATCCGGCGACGTTGGTCGGCGCGACGTTGGCCGTCAGCCGCACTTTGTGGCCGACGTGCGGCGCGGCGTCGACGGTGGTCATGATGGTGCCGAACTGATCGGTCGTCACGGTCGCGTCGCGCGAGGCGAGCGTCCCCTGCGCGGCGCCGGCCGCGTCGAACGACAGCGTCGGGACGTAGCGCGCCGGATCGGAGCCGGCGAGGAACCAGCCGTTGCCGAGGCCGCCGTCGGTCGTCGGCACCGAATGATCGACGGTGCGCGTGGCCAGCGCCGAGAAGCGCGCGCGGCCGGCGTCGACGAGGAGCAGCCCGTAGCAGACATCGGCGGCGGCGGCGTCGACGTCGAGCACGACCTGGTATTGCGCGTCCGCGCTGGTGCCGCTGATCGGCCGCCCTTCCATGTTGTCGAACGCGGTCACCGCGCCGTTGCCGCCGTCGACGCGCATCCACAAGCCCGCCCACGCGTTCACGTTGTCCGTGCCGACGGTGGCGGCGAGCGCCAGCCGCTGTCCGCGCAGCGGCGTCGCGTCGACGCAGGTCATGACGGTGCCGAATTCGCCGCCGGGCGGCGTCGTGCTGTCGAGCTCGCCGGCGGCGGCGCCGCTGGCGTCGACGGTGGCGGTGGCGGCGTAGTCTTGCGGCGCCGAGCCGGCCAGCCACCAGCCGGCGGCGAGCGGCACCGCGCCATTGGCCGCCGACGGGCGGCCGGCGCGATCGAGCGCGAAGGGTGCGGCGTTTTGCCGCGGTGGCGAGCTGCACGCGGCCACGAGCGCGGCCGCGAGCGACAATCCGATTCGCTTCATGGGTTCACCTCCGCCCACAAGACCGAACGAAGGTGCGTGCGTGTAAACCGTCGCGCGCTAGAGGCGCATCTGATGCGCTCTACGGGCAGGGCCAACCGGCGGGCGCCGGATCTTGCGCGCGCCGCTCGCCGTGGCCGTAGTGGCAGAAGCGCGTGCCGCACAGATCGGGATCGTCGACGCAGGTGACGTACGTGTAGCTGGCGGCGTCGGCGGCGCAGTCGACGGTCGCGCCCGGCGGCGGCACGTCGAGCGCGCAGCCGCTGCCGACGCAGTCGCAGCCGTCGCCGCGGCAGAGCGTGCCGGCCAGCGGGCTCCACTGGTTCCATTGCGAGAACCAATCGGGCCAATCTTCGCTGCCCCAGAAGTTCTCGCAGGCGTAGCCGGCCAGGTGCGGATCGTCGCGCAGCTCGACGACGACGTCGCCCGGCAGCGCGATGGGCGACGGATCGACCAGCTCGAACATGCACGGATCTTCGACGAGCGCGCCGCCGTCGTCGTGCGCGCAGCTGCCGAGCGCCGGCGCGCGCTGCTCGAAGTGGACGAGGCTGAGGCCGCGCGCCGCCGGCTCGAACCCCGTCGACACCGGCGCCGGCGCGCCGCCGCCGAGGAAGAAGACGCGCGTCGTGTAGCTCTTGCCGAGGACGCGATCGCGCGAGGGGACGCCGGGCGGCTCGATGTCGAGGCGGCCGTCGCCGTCGGCGTCGTCGTAGGCGACGATGGCGCCTTGCGCGTAGCTGCGATCGGGCGTGCCCCACAGGGTGTCGGGCGGCGGCAGCGAGGTGACGTCGAGGCGGAACGTGGTCAGCGAGTCGGCGCTCACCGAGACCGCCTGCTCGACCTGGCCGGCGGCGCTGCCGAAGCCGAGCCACAAGAGCGCGATGCGCAGGTTGCCCGTCGCCATCGCCGGCGGGATCGACAGCGTGCCGCGGACGGTGCCGAACGGCTGATCGTAGCTCGACGTGGCCAGGCCGCGGCCGCAGCCCACGGCGCACGTCAGCGCCAGGACGAGCGCGCGCTCAGAACGCATAGCCGACTCCGGCGGTGGCCGAGACGAGCGGCTGCACGCCGAGGCTGGCGCCGCCGCCCGACGTCTGCCGCGCCACCAGCGCCGTGGCGCCGAGCGCCAGCGACGCGGCGACGCGATGGCCGAGCGGCACCGCCAGCGTCGCGACGGCGCGCGGGCCGATGCCGCCGCCGCTGCGATCGTCGGATGCCGGCAACCCCGCCGCCGCCACGCGATCGGCGTCGAGGCGCGTCAGCGACTGCCAGGTCCAGCGCAGCTCGGGCCCGACCAGGAGCGCCGCCGTCGCGCGTCCGACGAAGCCGCGCACGCCGACGTAGAGCGCGCCGATGATGGCGCGCTGCGCGCCCGCGTAGCCGGTCGTCGCCGCGTCGCCGCCGGCGTAGGCGCCCTCGACGGCGAGCGCCAGCGCGCCGCGCGACCACGCCGCCGTCGCGCCGACGCGCAGCGCCCACGTCGCCGCGCCGATCGGCGCCAGCTCGAAGCCGATGAGCGGCGTGACGCTGGCGGCGTGCAGCTCGAGACGGCCGCCGCGCGCGACCAGCTCCTCGTGCGCGACCGCGCGGAAGTCGCGCTCGGTCAGGCGCGCGCTGCCGCCCCACGGCAGCTCGACGTCGGCGACGCGGCTCTTGCCGGCGAGCCGCTCGGCGACGAGGTAGCGGCCGGGCGGGACGGCGACGCGGCGCGCGTCGTCGGCGCCGAGCTCGGCGACGACGGCGGCGTTGGGCCAGGCGAACACGAGATAGCGCTCGCCGCCGGCGGGCAGCTCGATCGTTGCCGAGGCGGCCTTCGGACGCGTCAGCACCAGCTCGCCGGCGCCGGCGACGTCGGCGGCGAGCGCGGGGTGCTGCGTCACGGCCGCGGCCGTCGTGGTGAAGAGCGTGTGGCGATAGACGTAGCCGTAGAGCTCGCTCAAGGTGACCGCGCCGTCGCCGTCGCGGTCGGCGGCGCCGCGCAGCGCCGAGCGGATGTAGTGGGTGAAGACGGCGCCGCCGAGCTCGTCGGACTCGGCGGCCGCTTCGCCGAGCGACGACGCCCACAGCTCGACGTCGCCGCGCGGCGGCTCGGGCGCGACGCCGACGCGGAAGGCGGGCCCGCGCGTCACGCCCTTTTCGCGGCCGGCGAAGCGGCAGGCGTCGATGATGGTGACACGCAGGGCGGCGGGGACGCTGCGCAGCTCGGGCAGAAGATCGGCGAAGGCGAGGCGTCCGCCGGGCAGGTGCAGCGATTCGTCGTCGCCGTGGCCGGAATAGTAGAAGAAGAAGACGACGCGCGCGCCGTCGCGGACGAGCTCGGCGGCGCGGCCGCGCGCTTCGTTGACCAGGCGCAGGACGTCGCCGGCGCCGCCGCCGTAGAGGACGAGCGCGCGCTCGGGCGCGACGCCGCCGAGGTCGACCAGCAGGTCGCGCATGGCGCGCGCGTCGGCTTCGGCGAAGCGCAGGCGATCGTCGCCGGTGCCGCCGCGATCGGCGCCGACGATGACGGCGATGCGGACCTCGCGCGGGGCGGCGCGCGCGCGTCCGCCGGCGGCGACGAGCGCGATGGCGAGCGCGAGCGCGACGCCGAGGCGCGGTGACGCCGTCATTCGCAGCGCAACCTCGCGGCGCGCGCATGCGCCGGCAGGCCCGGCGGCGCCGCACGCGCGCGATCGACGCCGCCGGCCGCGTGCGCGCGCAGCGACGCCTCCGTCGCCGGCGAGGCGGCGTCGCCGCTGGCGACCACGATCCAGCCGTCGACGCACGGCGCGTCGACGGTGACGCTGCCCGGCAGCGGCTGCTCCCCCGCCGCCGTCATCACCGGCGCGTCGACGAGCGCGTCGACGTGGCCGTCGACGCCGACGAACCAGGCGTCGGCCGGCGCCGGCGCCGGCAGCGTCACGATCACGCGCAGGCGATCGCCGGCGCGCACCGCCGCGTCGGAGCCGACGCGCGTGACCACGCCGTCGCGCTGCCGCTCGAGGGCGAAGCCGCCGCCTTTGAGGCGCACGCCGGCGCGCGGCAGCCACAAGATCAGCGACGCGGCCAGGAGCGCGCCCATCCCCGCCGTCACGGCGGCAGCGACGCGGCGGCGAGCGACGCGCCGGCGCGCGACGAGCTTTTGCACGAAGGCTGCCGGCGGCACCTCGGCCAGCCGCGCCGCCGACCGCGCGGCGAGCGAGTCGGCATAGGCGCGGCACTCGGCGCACGCAGCGACGTGCGCGCGCGCCGCCGCCGCCTCGTCGGGCGGCAAATCGTCGACGGCGAGCCGCTCCAGCACGAAGGCGGTCGGATGGCTCATACCGGCACTCCTCGCTCGAGCTGCGCGCGCAGCTCGGCGGCGCGGTCGCGCAACAGCGTCAGCTTCTTCCACACCGTCTGCCGCGACCAGCCGGTGGCGCGCGCGATCTCCTCCTGCGGCAAGCCATCGAGGTAGTGCAGCACGGCGACCTGCTGCGTGCGCTCGTCGAAGCGGCTCAAGAAGCGCATCACCAGCTCGCGATCCTCGACGGCGGCGTCGCTGCGCTGGCGCTCGGGCAGCTCGGCGAGGCTCGTCTCGCGCCGCGTGCGCCGCCGCGCCAGCAGATCGAAGCAGCAGCGATCGGCGACGCGGTAGAGCCAGCCGAGCTTGGACTGCGCGGCGGCGAAGCTCGCCTCGTAGCGCCACAGCCGCATGAACGCGTTTTGCAAGGCATCCTCCGCGAGCGCGTCGTCACGCACGATCGCCCGGCAGCGCTGCGCCACCAAAGGGCCGTAGCGGCGGTAGGCGTCCGCGAGCTCGTCCTGCGTCATGCGACTGCGACCACCTCATAGACCGCTCGAGCGGCGCGTTTTGTAAACCGCGCCGGCGCGGCGGGCTTGCGGGCCGAGCATAGCGTAGAAGCGCGAGCGCGGCGCTACGGGCCGGCGCACCTGGTCGGCGTCCAGTTGGCGCCGCACTCGCACTGGCACAGCGCGAGCTGCTTGGCGTCGCTCTGGCGGCACGACGGCACCGTCGACAACGTCGCCATGCCGACGCGGCTCGACGAGAGCTCGGTGACGGTCAGCGCGAGCGTGAGCGGGACGCCGAACCGATCGGTCGCGCTGGTCGACGGGCACATGGTCACGTTGGGGACGTTCTGGAAGCTGCGCAGGTCGGGGATCCAGCTGGCGGCGTCGGCGGGATCGCGCTGCAGCGTCACGACGCGCTTGTTCTCGGCGATGACGGCCTGGCTCGTCGGATCGATCATCTGCGCGCGCATCTCGACGTTGCCGTTGTCGAGGCCGCGCACGCGCGCGCCGACGAACAGCACAAAGCCGCCTTGTGGCGGGAACACCAGATCGATCGGCCCGCCGGGCGCGAGGTCGGTGAGCGCCATCGCCGCGGCGTCGTAGCTCGCCGGCGTGACGGTGATCGAGGCTGCCGGCGACGGCGCGCCGGCTCCGCAACCGAGGAGCCCGAGCGCCAGCAGCGCACGCCACATGATCCGGTTTTAACATACACTCGCTCCATGAAACGGCTGCTCGCGTGCGTGTTGCTCATCGGTTGCGGCTCGTCGCCGGCGACGAACGGCGACGGCGGAATGTGCGCGCCGCTGACGCTGCGGCCGCAGGCGCGGCAACGCGTCGAAGGCGTGCTCGATCCGTCGGCGCAGAAGATCCTCGTCTACGGCGGCGACGAGGCGCCGATCTCGACGGCGCTGCCGGCGCCGCGCCAGCTCAGCGACGAGCTGTGGAGCTACGACGTCGCGTGCGGCACGTGGACCGAGGTCGGCGCGCAGCAGCCGCCGGGCGCGCAAGGCGAGTACGCGGCCACCTTCGACAGCAAGCGCAACCGCATGATCCTCGTCGCCGGGCAGAAGGGCACCGCCGCGAACCCGCCCGTCGTCGACGAGCTGTGGGCCTACGACACGGCGGCGATGACGTGGACGCAGCTGCATCCGACGGCGCCGGGCGGCCCGCCGGGCGCGCGCGTCGGGCATCGCGTGATCTACGACGCCGCGCACGATCGGCTGGTCATGTTCGGCGGCGAGCGCACCATCAACTTCAGCGGCAGCGACATGTTCGGCGACACCTGGACGCTCGACTTCACCGGCTCGGCCGACGGCGTGTGGCAGAAGCTCGCCGGCACGGGGCCATCCAAGCGCCGCGACGCCGCGCTCGCCACCGACGGCAACCGCGTGGTGCTGTTCGGCGGCGCCAGCGACTTCGCCACCTATCAGAACGACGTCTGGGTGCTCGACCTCGGTCAAGGCGCGTGGACGCAGGCGACGACCAGCGGCGACGTGCCGTCGGCGCGCTTCGCCTCGAAGCTGACGTTCGACGCGGCGGGCGGGCGATTCGTCATGTTCGGCGGGCACGATCCGGCGAGCCTCGGCCCGCTCAACGACACCTACGCGCTCACCGTCGACGCCAGCGGCGGCGCGGCGTTCACCCTCCTCATCGCGGGCGACAGCGACACGACGGTGGCCGGCGTCGATCACGCGAGCCCCGAGCGGCGCGAGCGGCACGCGCAGGCGGCCGCCGGGACGCAGCTGTGGATCTTCGGAGGCGCGTCCGACTGCGGGCCGATGGACGACGTCTGGACGCTCGACTTCGCGGCGCCGACGAAGTGGACGCCGGTCGTGCCCGCGCTCATCGACGAAACGTGCCAGCGCCGCGCCACCGCCGGCCAGATGTGCCAGCCCCCGCCGAACGACTGCACGACGCCGCTGTAGACAACATTCTCCGGATCATCCCCTACACGCGCGCGACCGCGCCGCACCGCCGCTAACGTAGCGCGCGATACGGAAACTTTTCGTGCACTGCTTTTACAATATCTGCCGGGCGCACCTCTCATGCGCCCCACAGGGAGGGCCCGGAATGCGAGCTTCGCGGTTGGCCTGGCTTTGCGCACTTGCCTTGAGCGCCTGCAGTAACGGCAACACCTCGACCAATCCACCGATGACCACGCCGACGACCGGCGGAATCGCCGGCACCGCGACGCTCGACGGCATGACCGCCGGCAACGCCGGCATCGCCATCGCCGTGCTCGGCGGCGCGACCGCCGCTACCGACGACGCCGGCAACTGGGCCATCGGCAACCTCGCGCCCGGCGCCGTCACCGTGCAAGCGACCTATCCCGGCTACATGCCGGCGATGACGACGGTGACCGTGACCGCCGGCTCCGTCGCCACCGCGTCGCCGCTCACGCTCACCAAGCTGAAGACGACGCCGATGGGCGGCGTCTCCGGCCGCGTCTTCCTCTTCGACACCAGCGCCGCCGCCGGCTCGATGGTGACGCTGTCGTCGAGCGGCGGCACCGCGATGAGCGCCGCCGACGGAAGCTGGTCGATCGCCAACATTCCGGCCGGCGTCTACACCGCGACCTTCGCGCACGCCGGCTACGTCTCGCAGACCGTCGCCAACGTCATCGTCCCGGCGAGCGGCACCGTCACCGTCGCCGACGTGACCCTGCGCCGCGACACCACGATCATCAACGGCCACACCATCACGCGGCTCGGCCCCTCGCCCGACCGGTCGTTGCAGCTCCTTGCCGTCGACGGCAAGCTCGAGGTCGCCAGCGAAGCGACCGGCGCCGTCGTCCCCGTCGCCGTCGGCACCGACGCCAACAACGGCGCCCTCGCCAACGATGACAAGCACCTCTACGTCAGCGACGGCAACGGCCTGCTGTGGGTCGGCACCACCGACGGCCGCTCGCTGTCGCTCGTGACCGCGAAGTTCGGCGGCTTCGCCCTCTTCACCGCCGACGGCGCCAAGCTGCTCTTCGAAGCGCAGGACGCGCAGGGCAACGACGTCATCTCGATGGTGTCGACCAGCGGCGGCGCGCCGACGGTGGTGTCGACCAATCCGATCAACGGCGACTTCGGCCAGCCGATCAGCGGAACGCTCACCGGCCTCGCCATCTACGACAACAGCAACACCGACGGCAACGGCTACCCGACCGTGACTGCGCACTACGTCGACCTCAACACCGGCAACGTGACGACGATCGACCAGGTGCTCATCGGCTCGCACAAGAACCACCTCGGCGAGGCGCCGTCGTACGAGCTGTTCTCGACCAGCCTCGGCACGCAGCCGTCGACGACGATCTCGATCGGCGAGCTCTACTTGTGGAAGCCTGGTACCGCGCCGGTGGCGCTCACCGGCGGCACCAGCCCGATCGCCGCCGGCACCTTCCCGGTCAACGCGGCCGTCTTCATCGACTTCCTCGACATGTCGTCGATGGCATGGCTCTCGTTCAGCAACTTCGACACCGACAACACGTTCGCCTTCCACGTCGTCGACGCCAACGCCGGCGTCCTGCGCGGCCTGATCGCCCACGCGAGCAGCCCCGGAGTGATTTCGGGCTTCCCGTTCGGCAACCAGATCATCCCGCCGTTCGGCTTCCCGCGACACTGGCTGGAGACCGACATGCACGACGCCGCCGGCACCTACTCCTACGACATCGTCGACGTCGACTATCTCAGCGGCACCAGGACCGTGGTCCAGCCCAATGCCGCGCGCCTTCCCGACGGGCCCGCCCTCGCGAACGAGAACATCGGCAACTACATCCAGCCGCAGTTCACCAACACCGGCATCGACTTCGCCCACATGCTCCTCGGCGACAGCCGCAGCGCGACGACGGCGGGCGCGCTCATGAACTGGTCGCTGTACGACGGCCTTTTGCACCACCTCAATCCGCCGGCCGCGCCCATTCCGAGCGACACGGTATTCAAGTTCAGCAACAACTGGCGCGTCGCCGCCTACGCGACGCTGTACTCGCCGCCGGCCGCGAACGCCACGCCGCTGACCATCGTCGATCTGCCGCCGCCGGGCACCGCCGGCAACGGCATGCCCGTGCACACGGCGCCGGCGTTCATCCCGCCCGGCGGCGCGCTCAACGTCGCCTTCTCCACCGACACGTCGACGGCGGCGTTCATCAACGACAACGCGGGCAGCTCGGAGGTGTACAAGATGCCGACGGCGCCGTCGGCCGCGCCGGTGACGCCGACGCGGCTCCTCACCGCCGATCCGAGCGGCACCTCGTCGCTCACCTGGGTCGCGCTCTCCGGCAAGGGCGACCTCGCCTTCGTCGGCGATCAGGTGAACGCGGCGACGAACGCCTGGGTGGTGACGGCGGCGGGCACGGCCACGCCGCTCGACGCCGCGACCTTCGGCACCAGCCGCCCCGGCGTCTTCGCCATCGCCGACGGCGCGCGCACCTTCGTCACCGACGAGTCGGGCGACAACTTCCTCGTCCAGGTCGACACGGCGGCGACGCCGGCGCTGACGCGCATCGACAACTACGCCCTCGGCTCGGCGCAAATCAATCTGCCGTCGACCCGCTTCTTCTATCAGGACACGTCCGCGCCGGCGCTCACCTGGTCGACGTCGACGGCGAGCGGCACGGTCGACGGCACCTGGACCCCCTACCTCATCCTCCCTCCGTTCGGCGTGGTCGACACGCCCGTGTCGTACTTTACCGACGGGGCCAAGCTCGACGCCTTCGACGGCGCCGCCGGCGTCACGGCGCTCGCCGTCGACACGGTCACGTCCGCCAGCTATAGCCTGACGGAGAAGAGCGTGCTCGTCGTCGACCAGGACGCCAATGGCGTCAATCACCTGATCTCCTCGCCGGCGACGGCGCCGGCGCGCAACGTGATCGCCGATGGCTACCCGTCCACCGGCACGCCGCCGCTCACGAACACGCCGGACCCGTCAGGTTTCTACAGCGCCGACTGGTCAACGCTGTACGTCTGGGGTGACGCCAACGCCGGCACCGCCAATCCGCAGAGCTGGACCCTCGGGACGCTGGCGCTCTCGAGCAACACCGTCGGGACGCTCGGCACGTCGCTCGATCCGGCGAGCTTCCAGTTCAGCCCGACGCAGAAGTACGCCTTCTTCCACGGCGTGGTCGATCCGCAGCTGGCGACGGCGACCTACTACACGGCCGCCGTCGGCGGCGCCGTCGGCGTCAAACAGAGCGACGACGTGCTCTCGGTCTCCTACTCGGTCGCCGACGGCGCGGCCTTCTCGCTGCT
>Ga0070680_100004144_pt1 | contig 10858 bp, 9 predicted proteins | sample KBSC73BmetaG_FD_64672 | JGI IMG/M metagenome (GOLD analysis project Ga0070680, IMG submission 64672) | Corn rhizosphere microbial communities from Kellogg Biological Station, Michigan, USA - KBS C7-3B metaG | ecosystem: Host-associated > Plants > Roots > Rhizosphere | place: USA: Michigan... | reverse complement strand
TCTCCGGTATCCCGCCGTTTACCGGAAATACCTTCTGGGTCAACGAATCTACCGGTTCGGACGGCAACACCGGCGGCCCGCAAGACCTGCTTGCCACGCTCAGCCAGGCGCATTCCATGTGCGTCGACGGCAACAACGATGTCGTGTTTCTGACCGGTACCGTTCACACCACGGCGACGATTGCTTGGAGCAAGAGCAAGACGCATCTCATCGGCCTTTCGCCGCAGCTCGGCAGCCAGGCCCGCGCTCGCATCTCGCAAACCGGCTCGACGGTGTTTTCCCCGCTGGTCCTTGTGACCGGCTCGGAATGCATCTTCCAGAACATCGGAAGCTTCCACGGCTTCGCTAATGCCTCGACCCAGATTTGCTGGAAGGATAGCGGTGGCCGCAATCAGTATCAGAACTGCCTCTTTGGCGGCATGGGCAACGCGACCGCAGCGGCCCAGGCCGGCAGCCGATCGCTTGTTGTCGACGGTGGCATCGGCGAAAACACCTTCAACGAATGCACAATTGGCCTCGATACCGTGGTACGGGCCACCAACTCGAATGCTTCGCTGGAATTTACAGGAGCGACACCGCGCAACGTGTTCCGGCGTTGCATATTCCAGGCTGATGTCAGCGCATCGACCGATCTTCATGTTTTGGTCGCTTCCGGCGGCATCGACCGCTGGGCGCTGTTCGACCAATGCACGTTCCTCAACGCGATCAATTCCGGCGGAACGGCAATGTCGGTGGCCTTCACGGTCAATGCATCGGCCGGCGGCTCCGTGCTGCTCAAGAACTGTTCCAGCGTCGGCGCCACGGTATACGCGACTACCGGCCCGATCTACGTGGATGGCGCAGTACCGACCGGCAACACGTCCGGCCTCGCCGTTGCGGCAACTTAATAGGGGCGCGCGCCATGAAAGCACGACACAAGAAATCCGGGGGCGCCGTTGTCTATAGCGGGGCCAAGAGTAAGACCGTTAAGGAAGCCGGCGAAAGCACCAAGGCTTCCATGAAGGATATGGGCAAGGTCGAAGGCAGCAAGCCGAAAATGCGTCTCGATAAGCGGGCGCGTGGAGGCCGCACCAGTGCGACCTCAAATCCGATGGCCCCGGCGAGCTCGACCAATCCGTTTTCCAGCGCCCACGGCAAGTAAGTGGCTCGAACTCCGGCGGCCCGGCAAAGCGCCCGGCTCGCGCTCATGCTATCCGCGCTGAGGCCGAAATAGATGGCAGAACTACGAGCCTTTCTTGGCCTTACGCATAAGCGAGTTATCGAACTGTTGTCTTATGACGACGCCACTGGAATTTTTAGGTGGAGGAATGCTCGACGGGGCATTGTGGCCGGCGAAGTGGCCGGGACAAAGATGAAAAATGGTTATGTGACCATTTCGGTTGACTGCCATAGACAGATTTATGCCCACAGATTGGCTTGGTTTTATATTCACGGCGAATGGCCGCAAAACCAAATTGATCACGAAGACAGAAACCACGCTAATAACTCCATAAGAAACCTGCGGTTAGCGAGCAACGCTCAAAATCAGGCTAATCGTATGGTCAAAAAGAATAAGGGGCTCCCAAAGGGAGTCTACAAAGGTAAGGGTGCCAACGTGCGCGCGGCAATAAAGCACAACGGCAAGTATCACCATCTTGGCACCTATAAATCACCCGCCAAAGCGCACTCCGTTTATCTTGCGAAAGCGCGCGAACTATTCGGCGAATTTGCGAGGTCGGCATAATGTCTAACCCCCGCTACATCTCAAAGACGCTCGCCACCGCCGACGACAACGGCATTGCCGAGTCTCAGACGCCGCTTGGTGCCGGAAACCTGACGCTTAACGGCGCGCTGGTCACGAATGGCGTTGCAGTATTCGACACGGAACGGCAAGTCGCCATCATCGGCAACGGTAATGATAGCGCCCTGACCTATACCGTGTATGGAACGGCAGAGGGTGGGGCTGTTATTTCGGAAGCCGTGACCGGCGGCAACGCATCACCCTACACGGTCGCCACGAACCAAAGCTTTTTGACCGTCACGCGCATCTCAGTTTCCGGCGCGACGGCTGCGGCCATTATCGCCGGGACCGATGGCGTCGGTGCCACCCCGTGGCAGATCGTCAACTGGCACATCAGCCCGATCAACATCGGCATTGCTGTGATTGTGACCGGAACCGTGAACTACACGGTTCAGTACACCTATGACGACCCCAGTGGCACCTATCCAAATCCGACCAGCACATTTCCTACCGCATTCGATCATCCAATTCTGAACGCGCAGACGGCGACGGCGGATAGTTCGATCTCGCTACCGGTCGCCGCTATCCGGCTCACCAACAATTCCGGCACCGGGACCGCGCAGATGGTGTTCGTCCAAGGCGGCATCGAGGGCTAATCCCATGAAATTAAGATATCCCGTCATTGGCGTGGCAGCCGCCGCGCTGGTGGCTTACGCCGCTATTGCCGATGCCCAAAGCAGGCTTGGGACGCTAGTTACCATTCTGCTCGGTAGTTCTGCGGTTTCCGCCACCAACCCACTTCCTGTCGCCCCTGTGGCCAGCGGCGTGACGCTTGGTGCCGTAGAAATCCTTGGCAGTAACGGCGTCAACAAAGCTAGCGTCAACGGCCTCGGGCAAGTGGCGGTCGATGCCACGGTATCGGCATCGGTTACGGGCTTCACCGCGAATAATAATTACGGGACACTAACTGCAACCGCCTCATCGTCGGCCAGCACCGCGTTGCCAAGCGGCGGCGGCGACTCTGTCCGCATGACCAACATGGGCACCGCGGCTGTTAGCTGCGTGTTTGCCACTGGGGCGGCGACTGGCACGGCGAGCAAGACAATCGTTCAGCCGGGCTCATCCGTGGTTCGCGGCGTGGGTTCATGGGATCACGTCGCCTGTATCGATCAAACCGGCTCCGCTTCAAACCTTGTCGTTCTTGAGGGCGGCTCTGGGCTTGGGAATGATTCCGGTGGCGGGTCTTCGGGTGGCGGTGGCGGCGGTGATGTTAATCTCACTGAGATTCTAGGCTCCGCGCCGAGCCTCACGAACCCGCTGTGGGTGTTCCCGGCGACGGGAGCGACGTTTCCGGTTAGCGGAACATTTTGGCAGGCGACCCAGCCTGTATCGGGGACGTTTTGGCAGGCGACCCAGCCTGTCAGCGGCGCTGCGAGCAGTTTTTCCGACGGCTGGGACGTTAGCACCGGCATAACGACTGCCTCGGCAGCCTCCGTGGGAGGTGTAGGCAGCGTCAATGCCAAGCTTCGGCTGATGACCTCGCAGCTTGATCAACTCCATACTGATGTAACAAGCCCAATCCCCCCATGCTCTGCGTCGCCATGTACAACCGTTATCGGCGCGGTCGTTCCATTCCAAGGCACCACGGCTCTAAGCGCCACAAATCCTTCTCCGGTTGCACCCAATCCATATCCTGTCGGCGCAACCCCAATCACGGCATCGGCTACCGGCACCACGGGCGCAACGACGGCCACGCTCGCCGGGACTTCTGGCAAGACAACCTATATTTGTGGCTATTCGATCCGCGCCAATGCGACGGCCGCTACGACCGTCACCAACACGATTACGGGCGTCATCACGGCCACTCTAAGCTCCATTATGTGGATAGCGCCGCTGGCGTCCGGCCTTGGAATTGACGAACAAATCTTCTCGCCCTGCATTCCAGCGAGCGGGACCAATCAGGCCATTGCGATTGTCTCTGGAGCCCCAGGAAGCGGCGGCACAGTTTCATCGAAGGGTTGGGGATACCAACTCTAATGCGCCGCCTTCGGCTCACATGGGTGCTGCTGTTCGTAGGCATGCTGTGCCTTGGCCAGCAGCCACAAGCCTATTGGCAGTCTAGGTCGCAGGTTGCGGTTGCGGGCGCCACCGAAGGCACGGTGCTGATTGATACTATTGCCATATCCAGCCCTGGCACCAATGGAGTCCAGTCTCAGACATTCATTAATGGCAGCGTTGGCTCGGGCGGCTTTACGCTTAATTTGGGTAGCGGCCCAAATGGCACCACGAACCGCGCTCTTGGCATTGCCATGCTCTTTTGCGGTACTACCGGCGGCGTTTCCAGCGGCCCATCGCTGGCATGGCATAGCAACTCCATGGGATTGCCAATCGGCTCCCTCTCCGGTGGGGCCGCCGGTGACATCTATTTTTTTGGACAGGTAAATCCAGACCTCGGAGCAAATGATGTCACTGCATCGTGGACGGGGCCCAATCAAGTAGTGATTGCATTGCTCTCTGTTGTGGGGGCCGATCAAACCGGCGGCGCAACTACTTTCACCGGCTTCACTTCTCTCACTGGTACATCGAGCGTAGCGACGGTCAATGTGACGGCTCCCTCTACCAGAATCTCCATGGGCGCCTTCACGTCTCCAAATTCCAATTTCACCACGCCGGGTGCAGGCAACACTGACATCGGCCATGTCGATACCTGCAACATAAACGCTATTGCGGCCAATTACGACACCGGACACACGAATCCGTCTTTGAGTTATTCGCCATCCGAAGCGGCCTGGGGCGCTATGGGCGTCTCGATAAAGGGCATCTAGGATGCTCAGGAAGGTCGCCCTTCTATTTGCAATACTGGTACTGACGTGCAACCACGCGGACTCGTGGACGCACGGTACTGCGGGCACCCCAACGCCGGGTGCGGCACGGCTTCAGCAGGCTAACGTTCGTGGCGTTGATCCGGCATCATGGGCTGACCCTTCAACCTACTACGTTCCAGGGGCCGGTGGCCCGGCGATCAGCTACGCGGATGACCAGCATCTCGACGGCGTGCAGTGGCTTCGGCCCTACGACTTGCTCGATCCGGCGTGCGGCTCGGCAGGCGCGGCAATCGCTGCTTCGCGCGGACGCTATATTTGGATCGCGAGCCCTGATCATCCGAGTGCCCAATATGGCTGGGCGGATGCGGGGGATTTTCGTGCGGGCTATAGTAACGACCCGGGCGTGTTTCCGGCGCGTCTGGAAACGATCTTTCTCGGATCGTATCTCAACACGTTAGGCAACAATGTAGCCGTTGCCCCGGTCGCCACAGTCACAGCAGGCATCAGCAATGGCAGCGGCGGTGCTGGCACGATACTTGATGTCACGGCTCTGACTGGGACCGTCAGTCAGGTTTCCCTGGTGACGGGCGCGGGGGTCACATCTGGAACCAAGATAACAAATAGCCCCGGCACGGGCACAGGAGGGATCGGGACATACAACCTTGACAAGTCCAGCAACGTAGCCCCTGGCACTACGCTGACGATCAGCCAAACCAATTTCGAGCTTTATCAAGCCCCTTGGCTCGTTTGTAATCCAGACGACGCGAGTTTCCCCTTCTGGATTTACACCGAGGGCGAGGCGGATAGCGTCCAGCACGAGGAAGGCGCGGCGAAGTCTGCTGACCTCCTATCGTGGACGATGGCTGGCCCGACCGCGATCAATCCCACGTTCACGCAATGGAACTCTTTTCAGCGTGTTGTCCGTAACGGAACAAACGATTGGACCTCGACGGGGCTGAAATTCAATTACGACCCCAACGTCAAAGGCAATGGCGCGTGGTCGAGCACGGATGGCACGCTGTTTGTCCCAGCGACGAACACGCTATTCAATTCGTGCTTGCCGCCTAATCCTCCAGATTACGCAATTGGGTTCGGTGATGCAAATACATGCGCCACGCCGGGTCCGCGAGAACTGCACTTCGATAATGCTCCGTATTTCCTGATTGGCGCGCAGCTCTATACCTATGCAAAAGATAATGCTGGCGACGGATCCTCCACGGGCGGGGCGTATGTAACGCGCGTTCCGGTTGATGCAAGCTTTAATGTCCTTGCGTCTCCGGTGCAGACGAATGTTTCGTCCAATTACGCAACGTCTATCCTGGACCTACATATCTTCAGGCCGTTAACTCCTATATCGAGGACGGCGTTGCACACATCTACGCGCAGATTGGCTTCCCGCCAAGCAGCTCGAACCAAGGCCTGGTCAACGGCGCGACCTACGCCAACGGCGGCGGGTTGTGGCAGCAGGCGATTGATTACTACACGGAGATCATTGATTCGACGGCTGCGGCACAAGCCGCGCCAATAGGAGTGGTTGCTAGTTCTGCCAACGGTGCGGCCACGATCTCCTGGTATGACGCGCTGCCGAATAAGACCTATCGGGTGTATCGCGGGAATGCGGCGGCACAGACTACGCTCGTTGGGGACGTGAATGCGGTTACGATTACCGATCAGGGCGCTCCGCAAAATCAGGTCAATTATTACAAGGTCGTGACGCTCCAGAGTGGCACAGAACGCAAGTCGCGCGTGGTCAGTACCTTTGTCTCATCATCCACGGCGTTTGTGAACGCTCACATCACGCGGGCGCTCGCGGCTGGTGCCGACTACGGCACGATTGACCGGCAGTGGCTTGATACGGTTGACGCCTATCTGACCGCAGAAGGACTTACCTCAAGCTTGATGTTCTGGACAGACCCCGCCTTCGGCGTGAAGAAGGACATCAACGGCGTCATCTCGACAATATTCGATCTTGGCACAACGCGGTTGCCGCGCGGCGGCGACTACACGCCCTGCACGGGCAGTACGTGCTCCGGGGCTAGCACGACGACTTATGATCCGCTTGGGATCGGCAGCGCGCCAGCTTGGACTAACACCACATCAACGTCATTTGGCTACTACGGGGGCCCAGGCTCGGCTTCTGCTCCAGGACGCATCAATAACCTGCGGCGCAAGACGCAGATCACGGTCATGTCGGCCTATAAAAAACCAAGTACTGGCACCGTGACGCTAATGGCGATGAACGAGTTTGGGGGGATGGCCCTCCAACATCTAACCGGCTCGCCGGGTACCGCGTCGTTCTTCATGAGCGATGCCACTCATACTGTGACGGCTGGTCCGCTCGCGGTCGGCGGTGCCGCGACAGATTTTCACGTCCTTGCTGGGACATTCGATGGCACGCTCATTAACGTCTACGCAGATGGCGTAGCGGGTACTGCGCAGAGCGGGCTTGTCATTCCAGGAGCCGCCCTGGTTGCAAATAATGATGTTCTGACGGGCCTGACTGCCATCACCGGGGCTAACACACCGTTTCTCGGCTCCGGCTCGCAAAACTCCAAGTACGTTTACGGAACAGGCTATAGTTACTCTGACAATCAGGCACAGTTTTCCGCTACCGATAATATCGTGCTCGAAAAGGCACTGACGCCGACGCAGGTTGCGTCTCTGACGACGCTCATTCAAGAGCACGTCAACCCGACAGTCGCGATTTCCTACAACATCACGAGCGCGCCGTTTAGCGCGACATGCAACGGATCGGCAAACGACAGCGCCGCCTTCGTGGCGTGGAATACTGCTGCGGTCGCTTGGGATCAGGCTAACCCAACCGTGCCCGGCGATATCGTTCTGAGCACGCCGAACAGCACTTGCATGTTCTTGCAGGGCGGCTCGGGTATCTCGGTTGTTAGCGGAATTTTAAACCACAGGGTTAGGGTTGTTGCGGCCGGATCATCTGCGAAATGGAGCGACGGTGGGACCGGAGGTGGATTCTTCCCCGGCGTGTTTGGCCAGTTTAATGATGCTTCGCACCAAAGCTTGATTAACACCGTTGCTCAGGGGGCCACGAGTGTCACGCTCTCTGCCTGCCCTGGCGCGGGCTGCGCGGCTGCACTCGCTCTCTATACGGTGGGGCAATGGGGTGTGGTGACGGGCGGCGACTATCAGGGAGATGGCTTCCCAACAAATCCGTGGTTCTGGGACTTCGTTTTGATCTCAGGAAAGACTGCAACTGATGTTCAATTCGCCACAACGCCGCTAACGCATCAGTATAAGTCGACGTGGCCATCCTATGATACAACCGGGCAGCACGGCGGACCGGGGACCATCTACGCGCTCGACCCAGCGTGGGGTCTTACCGTCGAATATACCGGCTTGACATTCGACATCACTAATCCGGCGGGTGACGGCTATTCGATCTCCGGTAAGGATATCACGCTCAATAATATGGTGATTAACGGCACCACGACATGCGGGGTGCCTTCTCAAAACCATTCGTTCAAGGTCGTCAATTCCACCTTGGCTAATTGTCATTACGAAATCGACAAGATGATTGATCAGATGCTTTTGCAAAACGTCACGATCCATCAAATCGACTACCAGTCTGCCAGCGTTAAGTCGTCCATCCTGGATGGCGTCACCGTCACGTCGGCACTGAATGGCGGGGGCATTTCCAATTACATCTATGACAGCACCATCGCCGATTATGCCTTGGGAGCGCACAGCTTCGGGGCGTCGACAGGCCCACTAGTGATTAACGGCTCTGTATTGAGTGTCGTGTCGCAGGGCGGCGCGACGATGGACAACATAAACTTGCGTGGCTCTTGGTCGGGTGGCGTCCTGACGGTTCCAAGCAACAGGACTGTGAGCGCCGCAGTATCCGGGACTGGCGGCGTGATCCGTCTTACAGTGGATTCGTCGTCCGGCTATTCTACGGGCATGGTCACGAATGTAAACGCTGCTGGCTGCACGTCTGGAAATCAGGAATTCACCATCAGTGCCGTTCCAGATAGTACGCATATTGAACTAGCTGGAACGACCTTCTCATCCACATGCGCGGGGTCGCTAGGTTCCCTTCCGCTCAATTGGGCGGTCCCCGGCGAGAACATCTATTGGGGCTGGGGCGGCATCACGCTGGGGCCGGTGGCGCAAGTGACCGACTTATCGCAGGACGCAACGCATACGTTCGTCACGACTACGCTTCCGGGTGGGTTCCCGACCATGCCGACAAATGGCCCTGGAGCTACCGTCAAGGTGCATCCAGCTCCGCAGCTCACATGCACGAACTGCACCGGGAGCTTTGATGCAGTGGCCTTCTCATCCGCGCCACCGGGCGCGCCAGCCTATAGCTACTGGCTGCAGACTACGACGGGAGCGACAACGCCCGCAGTGATCGGCGTCTGGGGCTCGATGGTGAGCGTGACGATGACAGTCGGTCCTGTTTACGGCGGTGCCTCATCTCCTACATTCAGTCTCGATGGACCGTTTGTGGATTATCTCAACACAACTACTCGGACGGTTTGGTCGGGTGAAATCGTTAATCCGAAGGTTGGTGGGCAGCGCGTTATGCTCCCGACTACCACCTCGGGGGCTCAGTCCGGTGACACGATCACGGCACCGGGAGGAGGGGCGTGGCTGGAAAGCGCGCAGATCACACCACACTTTAGTTCCACCCCCGGCGACATCGGCACCACGGCCGTCACCACCGAGATCATCACGAACCATGGTGTGATAAACTTCCTGCTGAAGCGCGATCTTGATCCGGCCGCGAACGACAACAGTCCGATGTGGCTGGATCAGGCCGCTTGATCTGCGGTCGTAAATTCAAAGATGATGGACTTTGAGAACATCAGAGGCGAAGCGCCCAATGCAATCCACATCGGTTGCAAGCCGAACAAGACTTTGGCTCCGAGTGATCTCGGGCCGCCGTTTGTCGCAATGCCGCTGTAGCGACTAAGCAGAAGCCCATAGCGTTGACCAAGTTCATAAAGGGTCGACGCGTCATACCAAGCCACATGGTCTGCGCTATCGACAAAGGGCTGCTTGCTGGTGCCGCTCTTGATGACCGCGTTGATGAACCACGGATTGGGAACCGTGATGATGAGCTTGCCGCCAGGATTGAGCATCGTGGCACAATTTTTCATGAATGCTCCTGGGGCGTCGATGTGCTCCAGGACTTCACCCCCTACAATGACATCAAACTTTCGGGGAAGCGGTTCTCGGGTAACATCCGCCAGGAGCACGTCGTAGCCTCGGCTCTGAAGGGCCTTCACGGCGCTTTCCAGCACATCGACACCAAGGCAGCTTGCTGCGTGCTTTCGTAGATTTCCGTGCAGCCAGCGATCGGATTGCGCCGCTTCAATGGAGTGCTCGACTACACCGATATCGAGCAGCGATTTACCGGCAACGCAGGCGCAGAGATAAGCTACGCGGTCATCGATTAGACGCGTCGACATGGCGCCGGAAAGAGCGACTTTGCGCCTTTCCATGATTTGCGGGTCGTTGGGATCGGTTGAGAGTTCTTGCCAAGGCTGCATCCCCAAACCATCCCAAAATCCCCCCACCCCCGCAAGGGGTGCCCGGAGCGAAGGTTAAGGCGAGGGGCATTATGGAAATGGAGCCGTCATGAGCACTAGCGGCACATATTCCTTTGGCCCCTCTAGCGGGGAGGTCGTCCTGTTGGCGCTTTCGCGCTGTCAGGTTCGGCGCGCTGCCATCCTGCAGGAGCACCTTACCGACGCCCGGATGGAAACCAACCTGATGCTGGTCGACTGGGCCAACCGGGGAGGGCCTAATCTATGGAAGGTTGATCTGGTCACGCAAGCCCTGACGCAGGGCACCGCGACTTACAACGTCGATCCGCAGACCATCATGATCCTGGACGCCTATATTGAGTATGGATCGCCAGCGACCGACCGTCTCATCTTCCCGATCAGCCGGACGGAATACGCCTCGTATCCCGACAAGACAATTCAGAACGTGCCGACCGTATTCTGGTTTGACCGCCTCATCGCGCCGACGATCACGCTCTGGGCTGCGCCAGATGGCAATGGACCTTATGCGCTGAAATACTATCGGGTCACTCAGATCCAGGACGCAAACCTGCCGAGTGGCGAGACGCCGGAAATTCCTTACCGCTGGTATGACGCTTTCGCCAGCGGGCTCACGGCTCGGATGGCTGCGATCTACAAACCCGACATCGCGCCGTACTGGGATACGAAAGCGGAGCGGGCGTGGGCTGTTGCCGGGACAAACGATGTCGAAAATGTCGGTCTTTACATAACGCCAGGCTTGGCGGGTTATTTTAGCCAATGAGCGGGCC
>Ga0070680_100004139_pt1 | contig 10871 bp, 10 predicted proteins | sample KBSC73BmetaG_FD_64672 | JGI IMG/M metagenome (GOLD analysis project Ga0070680, IMG submission 64672) | Corn rhizosphere microbial communities from Kellogg Biological Station, Michigan, USA - KBS C7-3B metaG | ecosystem: Host-associated > Plants > Roots > Rhizosphere | place: USA: Michigan... | reverse complement strand
CGGCTCCCGTCTGGCGGCCGATGGGATCGCAACACCCAAGGCGCTCGTGGAGGTGGCCGGCCGGCCACCTCCACGAGCGCCTTGGGTGTTGCGATCCCATCGGCCGCCAGACGGGAGCCGCGCCCGCCCGCCAGAATCAGTCCTTGCATCATAGGGCGAGCACTTGAGCGAGGTCGGAGAGTGTTGTGAGCCGGGCCGTGGGCAGCCCGCGCTCCGGTGACTTCTCGGTATCGGGCGCAAGCCACGCGGTCGAGAGACCGAGCGCAGCGGCCGGCCGGATGTCCGATTCGAAGTTGTCGCCGACCATCCACGCGGGCGCTCCGTCCAGTCCCGCGTTGGTCAGCGCGTGCTGAAAGAGCCGTGGATCGGGCTTCGTCACACCGACGCGCCCGGAATCCGCGATGACGCTGAAGTACTGCATCACACCAAGTTCCTGCAGGCATTGCTCGAGATTGCCCGTGAAATTCGAGACGACGCCGAGGTGGTATGACTGTTGGAGGCGCCCGAGCAGGGCCGCGTTACGCGTCACCACGGCACACGTGGAGGCGTGAAAGTCGTCGGCGATGGCTTGCTTGGAGACCGCCGCACCGTCAGGAAGCCGGGCCACCAGCAGTCCCGCTTGTGCGTCAACCATGGCGCGGAATCCCAGCCTCTCGATGCCGGAGAATCGTCCCAATGCGCGATCGGATTCGCGAAATACCTTCTCAAAGGCCGCGAATGATTGCCGGCCTCCGGCCGCGCGGTACGCGCTGTGAAAGCGAATGCTCCAGCGGGCGCCATCCGCGTCCAACGTCCCGCCGAAATCGAAGAGAACCAGGCCGCGCACTCGTTTAACGACCCCTAGAGGGGGGGGATGGTCACTCCGAAACGGTGGGGGAGGTCAGGCTCGGAAGAGGGTTCCGGCGATCAAAGCGGCGAGGGCAAGCACCCCGGCGAGCGTCGCGAAGATCGCCTGCTTCCTTCTTAGTCCCACGAAGCTCTCGGGCAGCTCTCCGCGGGGGTCGGGGTCGAGCCGCGCGAGTCGCGCGGCGGTGGGAACGACGATCGCAATCGCCACGATGGCGCCGAGGATCCCGAACAGTTCCATCGCCATGAGCCACGTCGGGACGGTCGAGGCCTGGAAATACGGGACGGACAGGATCAAGCCGCTCACGACGACCAGCACGGATCCGGTCCCGACGAGATTGCGGGTGATGACCCCCATAATCCGGTAGATGGCGAGCCGCTGTTCCGGCGGGAAATACTTGGCGGTGACGCCGCTCAGCATGACGGCCAGGCCGCCGCCGATCCAGGCGACGAAGCCGATGACGTGCAGGAACAGCCAGAGGCCTCTCATGTGCCGCTCATGACTTCGGGTAACGGCTGGCGTCCCGCGAATCCGGCGTCGAGCTCGTGCCAGTGCATGATGCGCTCTTCGCCGAACTTCCAGCACCAGAGGATCTCCCGCTCATCGAGTCGGCCGTGAAAGTCCACCAGTCCTTCGTCGAATCCCTTGAACTCGCAGCCGATCTGCTCCAGCTCGCCCAGGAAGCCGTTGATCCTCCCCGCCACAGCATCGATCCGCGACTTCAGATCCAGCTGCTCCTGCGACTCGCCCCAGTCGGGTCGGGCTTGCGCGGCGATCAATTCATATTGCGCGACGAGATCCTTCCACTGGGGATACACGGTCATGATATCCTCAACGACTCTTCGCACGAGAGGAAGAGTGCGGTTTGCGTCGGCGAGGGTGAAGAGCTTATGGGGCAATCTGGATTCCATCAATCTCTTCTGGGTGCGGAATGAACCCGACAACCCTCTGATCAGCGTTCACGACCACAATGGTCGAACGGATGTGGTGATCGGTCGGATCCGGCTGCTTGGCGACTCGATAGCCCCTGAGCTCAGTGTCGGGTTGTACCACTGGAGTGTCCGTGCGCGCGTGATCCGCCGCCGAGCAATCAGTCGGATCATGGCCGGCGCCCACGCATCGGGCAACGATATCGCGGTCCGAAATCGTGCCGAGGTATTTCCGATCCTTCGGGTTATCGACCACCGGTACCACCGAGATGTTCTTGAGGCGCATGAGTGCAGCGACTTCCGAGGATGTGGCCCCGGCGGCCGCGACGACCGGATCCGCAATCATGACTTCCGACGCTTTCATGAGATTATCCTAAGGCTTTTTTAGTGGCCTGATAACCCATCTCCACGAACTCCTGAACTCTGTCGGCCGCGAACGTCGCTTCTCCTTCGGCCACCGCGCGGACGTAGACCAGTCGCGGTCCATCGTTCGGCCAGGCAGCGAGCACGCGTTGCGTCTGGTCGGCCATCATGATCCGCATCGCTTCACCGTGCACTCGGACGACGTTGGGGATGCGCACCGGGGGGGTGGGGGGAGGCGCGGCTGGCTCGCCCCCCCCCCCGTCCGGGGCGCGCCCGCGCTCATCGAAGCCGGGGCCGACGTCGACCGCGATGAACAGGTCCGCGTCGGGGACCAGCGTGCGCGCTTCGTGAATCGGCAACACCGCGCGCAACCCACCGTCCACCAGACGCCGGCCATCCACTTCGAGCGGCGGGAAATAGAGCGGCAGCGCGCACGTCGCATACAGCGCGTCGTTCAGCTCGATCTCCACGTCGCTGCTCCGCTTCCGTCCGCCGAGCAGCAGCAGCTCCCCCGTGTCGCAGTCGGCGGCGGTCACGCTGAGCGGGATGCGCAGGTAGTCGAACTGCGTTTTGGGAACGATGCGCGCGATGGCGCGCCGCAGCGCGGAGGCCGGAAAGAGGCTGCGGGAAAAGAGGCCCAAGACCAGCACTCTGGGGTCGAACGGCGCGATGTCCTTGCGCCGCAATCCCATCGCGCGGCGCCGCACTTGATCGAACGGCAAACCGGCGGCGAGTGCCGCGCCGACGACCCCGCCCATGGATGTCGCGACGATGTGGCTGGGTACGATGTCGGCCTGCTCCAAGGCCCGGAACGCACCGGCATGGGCGATCGCTTTCGCTCCACCGCCGGACAGGACCAGGACGGCTTTCAAATGGGAGCACGGAGCGAGGAGCAGGGAGCAGACTGCTCCGTGCTCCGTGCTCCGTACCTATTCACCGCGCCCCTGATCATATCTCCGTTCCATCACGCGATTCGCGCGTCGTTTTGCAGCCCGATCGTAGCGCCGCTTTTCATCCGGGGTTTCGGGAACCACCCCCGGGACCTCGGTGGGCCGGCCGTTGGCATCGAGGGCGACGTACGTGACGTAGCACGAATTGGTGTGGCGCTTGTCGCCCGTCAGCACGTTCTCCGCCAGCACCTTGACGCCGACTTCCATCGACGTCTTCCCCGCGAAGTTGACGCGCGCCAGCGCCGTCACCAGCTCGCCGACGTGGATCGGCTCGCGGAAGTCGACCTTATCGACCGAAACGGTGACGCACTCGCGATGGGCATGCCGGATCGCCGCGACCGCGGCAACCTTGTCGACCAGGGCGAGGATCACCCCGCCGAAGACGTTGCCCATGATGTTCGCGTGCTGCGGCAACATGAGCTCGGTCAGCGTCGATTCGGACTCGCGCGGGTGCCGGGTGGGACCCGTAGGCTTGGGCATCAGTAGTCCACCGGTCTCAGGTAGAACTCGCCGATCGCCGTCTGCGAGAGCACGGCGACGGTCGGCAGCCGCCGCTTCCAGTGCGTCGAGTCGAGCCGCCTCCGCACCGTGTCCACCTCTTCCTTAGTAAAGCGGGGGGGGGGCTCCTCCCCGCGAATCAGATGGTAGAGGATGTGGTCGGCCTTCGCGTACGAGATACCCAGGTCACCTTCGTCGGTCTGACCCTTGATGAGATCCGCGGTCGCCGGCTTGCCGACAATCTGCTCTGGTACGCCGACGTGCCGCGCCAGCGCCCAGACCTGCGACTTGAACAGATCGCCCAGCGGATTGACCGGCGGTGCATCGTCGCCGTGCCAGGTGAAGTAGCCCAGCAGCCGCTCGGACTTGTTGCTGGTGCCGAGCGGCAGCGCCTGGTGCTTCGCCGAAAGGTCGAAGAGCACGATCATCCGCTCGCGCGCCATGATATTGCCCAGCCGGTGCGGATCGTGCCCAACCTGCTTCAGCAGCCCGTCGACCGCTTCCGAGATGTCGATCGTCATCACCGGAATACCGAGCTGGTCGACGACGAGCTGCGCATGCTCGAGGCTGTCGGGACTCGAGGTCCGGTACGGCATGCGCACGCCAATGACGTTGTCCTTGCCGAGCGCCTCGGCGGCGAGGAACGCGGTCAGCGCCGAGTCCACGCCACCCGAGAGCCCCACCAATCCTTTCTTGAAGCCGCGACGCCGCACCACTTCGTCTTTGAGAAAACTGACGAGCCACTTGCGGGTGAGCTCGGGGTCGATGGCGAGGGGATCTGCTTGGGGCTCTGGACGGGCGACGACATCGACGTGCGACGTGCGACGTGCGTCGTGCGTGAGTTTGCCGTTTGACGCCGAGTCGAAGCGAACCTTTTGATTTTGCTTCTCGCCGCTGAGGCTCTTGGTCAACACCGGGAGCGCGCTCTGCAGATCGGCGAGCAGCGGCGAATCGGAGCGTGCGGTCGTGAGCGCGTCGAGATCGACGTCGGCCGTGAGCAGCGCCTCTTCAAAGAGCGGACCACGGGCGATGATCTTGCCGGTGGGATCGATGACCGCCGACGCACCGGGAAAGCCCTTCCCTCCCTCGAACCCGACGAGGTTGGCGAGCGCCACGAACACGCCGTGCTCCTCCGCAATACCACGCACGATGCGTTCCCAGCGCACGACGGACGAGGGGAGCGTAACACCCTCGCAGTCTTCGTCCTCGCCCAACCCGCGCGCGGGCGACGCACTCGGCACAATGATCAGCTGCGCGCCTTCGAGCGCCGCGACGGTCGCCGCGAGCGAGTGCCAGGCATCCTCGCAAATGAGGATGGCGGCCTTCCCACCCCAACTCGTGTCGAACGAGCGCACGCCATCCTGTCCCCGATCGACGAACCGCTCTTCATCGAACACGCCGTACGTCGGCAGAAAGACCTTACGATGGACGTGACGGATCTCGGGCTTCTTGTTGCCGAGCGTCGCGTACAGCGCCGAGTTGTAGATGTGATTTTGAAACCGCTCGTAGAAGCCGACGGTGACGTCGATGGCCGGCCCTGTGTAGGCGGCGGCCAGATCACGGGCCAGCGTACCCGCCGTCACGGCGAGCTCTTTGACCCCCCCCTCGACGAAGTAGCCTGACGTCGCGGTCTCGGGGAAGACCACCAGGTCCGGCGCGGGATCGAGTGCCGCAGCCTGCGTGACGACGGCGCCGATCCGCGCGACGTTGTCGGCGTATTCGCCTTTGGTGGGCCGAAACTGGGAGAGGGCGATGCGGATGTCGGCCATGAAGTAAGATACGACGGTAGAGGACGGTAGGTGAAACGACGGTGGGTGAAACGACGGTAGGTGAAGCGACGGTAGGTGAAACGACGGTAGGTGAAACGACGGTACGCCATCTGCCGTCGCTCTATCTACCGTCGCCTTTATCTACCGTCGCCTTATCAACCGTCGCCCTATCTACCGTCGCCTTATCTGCAGTCGCCTTATCGAGTCACCTTGGTCGGCGCTCCGATTGCCTCGTTATCGGCCGGCAGCGCGTCGCGGCCTCCCAGAATGCTGACCACGGCACGGAATGTGACCTTGCCGATCGCGGCATCGTCCGGCGTGAACGTGTAGCTGAAGGCCACCGTCGTCACGCGGTTGCGGGTCGGCAGCGTCTGCACCGACGTAGCGACCGGCTGGTAGCCCCCGGGCACGCTCTTGAATAGCTGCACCTGGACCGTCTCGGGAAGCCGGTTGCTGCGAATGTCCACGGAGATCTTGCTGGTCTTGCCCGTCATCCCCGAGCTCGGCGTCGCGAAGCGTATGATCGCGACGTCATGCGTCCGGACTGAAAGCGTGCGCGTGATCGACCCGGTACGACCATCGAAAGTGGTAACCGTCAGCGAGACCTGGTAATCCCCGTCGGCGGCGTACCGATGCGTAGGATTGAAGCCGCTCCCGGTCGCGCCGTCACCGAAATCCCATTGCCGCGTCTGAATGCCGACCCCGCCGGGATCGAACGACTGATCGAAGAACTGCACCACATCGAACGTCGAGGGATCGAACGGTTGGGTAAAGAAATTCGCCTGAGGTGGCGGCGGCGGCTGTACCAGCAACGTCGCCGTCCCCGGTTGATCGCTTTCCACCTGGAAGTAGTAGGTCTGGCCGGCGAAGGCGGTGAATGAGATCGGGCCGCCGAAGCTGCTCGTGCAGCCCCGGAACGACAGACTGTTGAGCGAGGTGCCCTGATAGACCGTGAGGCCATCGAAGAATGGCGCCTGGAGACTGACTACCACCCCCCGCGTCTCTGTCGGAGTGAACCGGTACCACACTGTTCTCGACTGGAAGAAACAGAAAGACGGCTCGAACGGCTCCCGCGTTGCGGCGTCAAAGACCGCGGTCGCGCTGAACGGTACTCCGGCAACGACGTCCGCATCGGCGAAATTGTCGTTGCCGCCGCCCCCGCCACCGCCGGGAGTCGTGTCCTGTTGCACGCTGAAGACCGTCGGACCAGTGGCGCCGGCAGAATCCGAAACCTGGAAGAAGACCCCCGTTCCGGAATCGGCGTTAAACGTGACCGGCCCAAAGTTCGAGCTACATCCCACCGGGATCAGCGTGTCGGCACTGACCAAATACACCGAGAGGACTCCCGGCGCCGGGCCGAACAGTTGAGCCGTCAGCTGCGCCGTGCCTGGAGTGTGCGCGGTGTGGAAATACCAGACCGTGCGGGTCGGCTGCTGCCCGAGCGAGTCGTGGCAGATCGAGCTGGGTTCGCCCGGTTCGATGGTGGCGTTCGTGACGTCCGTGCTATCGAAGTAGGGCAGGAACGGCACGAAGCGCGCGCTGTCGCGGAAGTCGTTCGACGGCGGCGGTCCGCCGGTGTCTTGCGCGATGACGTCCGCGCGCGGCGGCTGCACCGGCGTCTCGCGCGTGCACGACGTGAGCGCGAGCGTCACTGCCGACGTGAAGGTGAGAAAGCGGGAAAAACGCGGGAGCATCGTGGGCCTCCTAGGTAAGGAGTTTCCCGGTCAGCGGACGTCCCTTCGTAGCGTCGCGTGAGGAGGCGTTGCGGAGGAGGCGACTCGGCGCCGGCCGATGTTCGGACTTCGGCGTGAGAGAGTAGTAGACCCGACGCAAGTGAGCGTCAAGAGCACGCTCGTTTTGTCATAACCACCAAAATGCGAAGCGACCGTTTCAGCGGACGCACATCGCCGAAACGGTCGCTCGAAATTGCAAATTTGCCGATTGGTCTAGTGGAACGTCACACCAACCGCAAACTGGAAGAAGTTGTGCTTGTAGTCGCTCTGCGGCTTGCCCCACACCCAGTTGAACACAGGCGTAATCGATGTGTTGCCGCCGACGCGGAGATCGTACCCGGCACCGAGTTTGAGGCCCGCACCTGTCTCACTGTTGCTGGCACCGCCGGTGCTCGCGGACACGGTCGACACGCCAAGACCGCCGCTGAGAAAGAGACCGCTCGCCGGCTTCGGGTAGTAGTACGCGGAGAGTGACGCGTTGCCCGCGGTGAGCGAGGCGCCGTTTTCACTCTTGGTCCAACCGTTCGTCTCGCCACCGAGCAGGAGATGAGGGCTCAGCGTGCCACCCATCTTCAAGTACCCGCTGAAGGAGCCTTGACGGCCGAGTCCACTGCATCCACTGCAGGAGACGCCGTAGGAACCGTAGCCTGCACCGAAACCGATCCAGAAACCCTTCCGCGTCTGCGCGTGCTGTTGGGCCGGCGCAACGGAGACACCGAGCAGCAGCAGCGCCACGACGACGGCTAAGGCGCGCAACGTGTACCGCATTGGTCCTCCAGGTCATGTGGGCGCGCGCGGGCGGGCGCGGCGCGGCGCGGGGGTCACAATATTGGAAATTGCGAATTTTCGTGCCATCCAGAGGCGGAACCCATTGCTGTACTTGGGTATGTAGAATCGATGCGTCTCTCACTTCGCTTCGTCGTCCCCCTCTTTTTGGCCCTCGGCATCTTTGCCTACGCGGCCGTCCCGCTGGTTGACCGGCTGATGCTCCGCTGGTTCAGCCGCGACCTCGACATCCGCGCCAGTCTCATCGCGAATACGGTGGAGGAGCCGCTGCAAGAGCTGATTCCGTCGGGCAACCGGCGCAGGATCTTGCAGTTCTTCACACGACTGACGCAGGACGAGCGACTGTTCGCCGTCGCCTACTGCCCTGACGACGGCGGCGATCCGATCGCGACGCCGACCTTCCCCAAGGAAATGAACTGCTCGGCCGTCGATTCGTTGGAGCCGGCCAAGACCGACCTGCTCCAAACGTCCAAGGGGCCGGTGCTCGTATCGGTCCGGCGCCTGCAGGCGCTGGGACAGCTCGTGCTCATGCACGACATGAGCTTCATCGCGCGGCGCAGCCAGGAAACGCGCGAGTATCTCTTCCTCTTCTTCGTCGGCCTCGGTCTCACCGTCTCCCTCATCACGGTCGTCATCGCGCAGCTCTCGTGGCGCGGGTGGGTGCAGGGCATGCGCGCCCTGCTGCGCGGCGAGGGGGTGATCCTGCCGCCCGGACGGCGAGGGTCGAAGGGCCTCGGCCGACCGCCGGCCGAGCTCGGGCCGATCGCCAAGGATCTGCGCGCGCTGATCGAGGAACTCGAGGCCGACCACCGCTCGCGCGACGAGGAGCAGCTGGCGTGGATGCCCGCCACGCTGCGCGACATCCTGCACCGCGAGCTGCGTGGACAAGAGGTGATCGTCGTATCGAACCGCGAGCCCTACATCCACATGACGCGTGGAGCCGAGATCGACGTGTGGCGGCCCGCGAGCGGGCTCGTCACCGCGCTCGAGCCGATCATGCGCGCGTGCTCGGGGACGTGGATCGCGCATGGCAGCGGCACGGCCGATCGCGAGAGCGTCGACAAGCACGATCGTGTCGCGCTGCCGCCGCCGCCGGACACCGCGGCCTACCGGCTGCGCCGGGTCTGGCTCTCACCCGAAGAGGAGGCCGGCTACTACTACGGGTTTTCCAACGAGGGGCTGTGGCCGCTCTGTCACATTGCGCACGTGCGCCCCGTGTTCCGTACCAAGGACTGGGAAGAGTACGTCCGAGTCAATCGCAAGTTCGCGACAACCGTCGTGGACGAAGCGAAGTCACCCGACCCGATCGTGCTCGTGCAGGACTATCATTTCGCATTGCTCCCGCGGATGATCCGGCAAACCCTTCCCGCGGCCACGATCATCTCGTTCTGGCACATCCCGTGGCCCAATCCGGACGCGTTCGCGATTTGTCCCTGGCGCGAGGAGCTGCTCGACGGCCTGCTCGGCAGCACGATCCTCGGATTTCATACGCAGTTTCACGTCAACAATTTCGTCGATACCGTCGACCGCCAGCTGGAAGCGCGCGTCGATCGCGAAGTGTTCGGGGTGACGTACCGCGGCAAGACGACCGCGGTGCGCCGCTATCCCATCTCCGTCGAGTGGCCGCCGGAGCCCGAGCTGCTGGCCACGCCCGTCGAGCAGTGCCGCACCGTGATCCGCCAGCGGCATAACCTGCCGCCCGACCAGGCGGTGGGCGTGGGCGTGGAGCGGATGGACTACACGAAAGGCATCGAGGAACGGCTGCGCGCGGTCGAGCGCTTGCTCGAGCTCCAGCCGCAATGGATCGGCAAGTTCACGTTCGTCCAGATCGCGGCGCCCACCCGCATTCACATCGAGGAGTATCGCAACTACGAGGCGCGCATCCGCGACCTCGCGATGCGGATCAACCAGCGGTTTCCCGAAGCCGTGCAACCGCCGATCATCCTCAAGATCGAGCACCATCAGCCGGATCAGATCTTCGAGTACTATCGCGGCGCCGATCTGTGCATGGTGACGTCGCTGCACGACGGCATGAATCTCGTCGCCAAGGAATTCGTCTCGGCGCGCGACGACGAGCGCGGCGTGCTGATTCTCAGCCTGTTCACGGGCGCGGCACGCGAGCTGCCCGAAGCCCTCATCGTGAATCCCTACGACACCGATCAATGCGCGGCCGCGCTGCACTTGGCGCTCACGATGAGCGGCGGAGAGCAGCGCACCCGCATGCGACTCATGCGCGGACTGATCCAGGACTTCAACGTCTTCCGCTGGGCCGGCCGCATGCTGATGGATGCCGCCGTGATGCGGCGCCGCGAGCGCCTGCCGGACGCTTTCACGACGCGGGGCGGAGAGCGCCGGCAGAAGGTGGGCGGTGCCGTTGACCGGGCGTAAGCCGCCGCCACCCCGGCGCGAGTGGGCCTATTTCTTCGATCTCGACGGCACGCTCATCGATTTCGCGCCGACGCCCGCGGCCGTGCGCGTCGGCGAGGATCTGCGGCTGCTGCTGGCACGCCTGTATCGCGCCACCGGCGGCGCGGTGGCATTGATGAGTGGCCGCCCCATCGTCGACATCGATCGCCTCTTCCCCGGAGCGCATCTCCCGGCTGCCGGCCTGCACGGTCTCGAACGGCGCAGCGCATCGGGCAAATTGACGCGCCATCCCCCCCCCGTGTCGAAGGGCCGGCTCGAGCACGTGCGACGTCGCATCGCCGCCGCGCTGAACGGAACGCACGGCCTGCTGCTCGAAGACAAGGGAATGGCGCTCGCGCTCCACTACCGGCGCGCCCCGCGCCTGGCCGCGCACGCGCACCGGCTCGCACGCTCGCTGCTGCCCGTGCTCGGCACGAAGCGCTTCTGTATTCAGCGGGGCAAGTACGTCGTCGAGTTGCGGCCCTCCGGGAAGGACAAAGGCGTGGGGGTGCGGGAATTCATGAAGGAGGCGCCCTTTCGCGGCCGGACGGCGGTGTTTGTCGGCGACGACGCCACCGACGAGTTCGGAT
>Ga0070680_100004135_pt1 | contig 10874 bp, 10 predicted proteins | sample KBSC73BmetaG_FD_64672 | JGI IMG/M metagenome (GOLD analysis project Ga0070680, IMG submission 64672) | Corn rhizosphere microbial communities from Kellogg Biological Station, Michigan, USA - KBS C7-3B metaG | ecosystem: Host-associated > Plants > Roots > Rhizosphere | place: USA: Michigan... | reverse complement strand
CCTCGTGCAACGCGGTTTCACGCGCGTGCACGACGTCATCGCGGACGTCTCGCATTTCGATCGCGTCACCATTCCCGGCACCTGGAAGTACGGCAACCTCGGCAGCGACTACTCCGCGCCCGTCGACGCGATCACGTGGGGCGAGAACGAGATCGCGAACGACCGCGCCGTCCCCGATCCCGGCCTGCACGCGGCGAATGCGATGAAAGACGCGCTTTTCTCGCGCGGCATCACGATCAGCGGCACGACGCGCGTGAACACGGAGCGCCGCACGTGGCGCGAGAAGATCGCCGACCTCCCATCACCGTTCATCGTCCAACTGCTGACGACCGTGCTGAAGAACAGCCACAACCTCTACGCGGAGATGCTCTTCAAACGCTCGTCGAACGGCGCGTACGACTTCAGCCGCGAGCGCGCGCTGATGACGCGCGAAGTGGGCGTCCAATCGGAGGACTTCAACTTCATGGATGGCTCCGGCCTATCACCCGACGATCTCGTTACGCCGCGCGCGGTCGTCACGCTGCTGCGGTGGATGAACGACCCGTCGCGACGCGGACTGTGGTGGTCACTGCTTGCGCAACCTGCAAATGACGGCACGTTGCGCCGTCGTCTCGTGACGCTCGAACATCGCCTTCGAGGCAAGACCGGCACGATCAACGGCGTGAACGCGCTGAGCGGCATCATCGCGATGCCGGACGGGCGCTATCGATACTTCTCGATCGCGGTGAATCACAACCTCGACGGCGATGCGGCCGTGAGAATCATTGACTCGCTGGCGGAACAGATCGCTGGAACTTCTCCCCAAAAAAAGTGAGCCCCTCGATCTCGCCGTCTTTCCCCATCGCGAACACGACCTCCTCGTCGACGTCGTCGTACTCCGACTCCGCGTTGAAGACGTCGTAGTGGAAGTGCGTGAGCGGGACAGTTAGCCGGTTCCACTGCAGCATGAGCGCGTCTTTCACCAGCGAGATCCGGACGTCGCCGTAGCCGTGGTTCGAGTACGTGCCGGCGTACGCATCGAGCGAATGCGACGGATGCGTGTCGGGACGGCGTTTGGCCATCCGCTGCTCTTTCTCCTTCGCGTCCTTCTCGTCCGCTTTGCGGTCGACCATCAGGTAGTACGCGTTCCAGTCGCGCTGCGGCTTGAGCGTGAGCATGTCGGCGAGCGCGTTGCGGAGCGAGATGAGCGCGAGGCCGCGTCCGACGTTGCACAGCAGAACGAAGCCCGAGTTGCGCCGGGGCAGCAGGTCGACATGGGTGCGGAAGCCGTTCAGCGCGCCCGCGTGCGAGACGAGCAGCTCGCCGCGGTAATCCTGAACGTTCCACCCGAGGGCGTAGGAGAGGACGTTGGACTCGGGATTCACGTCGCGGGTGAGGTTCTCCATCCGGATCACGGTGTGGGGAGTCCTCGTTTCGAGGAGCGACTCCGATGACACGAGCTGCTTGCCGTCGAACATCCCGTTCGCGAGCTGGAAGCGCAGCCAGTTGGCCATGTCGCGCGCGCTCGACTTGATCGCGCCGCCCGCACCGATCGTGGTGGTGTCGTTCGGACGCTGCGGCGACACGCGATCGGTTTTCCAGTCGTAGCGATAGCCGTTCGCGTGATCGCTCGCGTTCCACTCCGCGTCGGACGTCACGGTGCGGTTCATCGCCAGCGGCTTGAAGATGCGCGTGCGGACGAAGTCGTCCCACGACATCCCCGCCGCGTGCGCGACGACTTCGCCCGCGGCGATGAACATGATGTTCTGGTACTGATACGCGCTGCGGAACGGCTTTGACAGCGCGACGCTGCTCATGCTGCGCACGACCTGCTCGCGCGTCAGCGGCGTGTTGTCCCAAAGCTCGTCGTGACGCGAGAGTCCCGTGCGATGCGACACGATGTCGCGAATCGTGACCTGCTGGTCCGCGCACGGATCGGAGAGCCGGAAGTACTCGACGTGCTGCCGCACGGGATCGTCGAACGAGAGCTTCCCGTCGTCCGCGAGCATCGCCAGCGCCGTGGTCGTAAACGCCTTCGACGTCGACGCGATCTGGAAGAGCGTATCGACGGTAACCGGCTGATTCGTGCCGAGATCTTTGACGCCGTAGCCCGCGACGTAGACCACGCGATCGTCCTTCACGATCGCCACCGCCGCCCCCGGTATCTGCCACGCCTTCATCGTCGCCAGCATCACGCGATCGACTGTCTTCGGATCGAACGAGCTCGGCTGGGCGAATGCGGACAGGGATAGGGCGAGGGAGACTGCCAGCGCAAGCGGACGCATTCGGGGATTGTAATGGGTTGCGCGGTTACGCGGTTTCGCAGTTGCGCGGTGGGAGTTACCGCGCAACCGCGTAACCGCGCAACCGCGTCACCGACTAAGTCACGCCCCTCACAATCGCCTGCGTATCCGGCGCCCGCAGAATATCCGGCACCGTGAGCGGAACGATCCCTGCCACCTGTCCCACGACGTGATGCGCGGACATCATCGCGCCTTCCTGCCAGCCGGGGAGCGTCGAGACCTGATCGCCGAGGACGTGGAAGCGGCGGTCGGGGGCGAGCAGGGTCTCGTACGCGTCCGCGTGATCCTTGCTCTCCGACGACCACACCGCCCATCCGCCGCGCTGATGCGGAACGTTCTGCCACGCGATCGACAGGCCCTTGTCGAACGGGATGATCGCGTCGTCGAGGAACTGCTTGTGCAGCCGCGACGCTTGTTCCTTCGCATCCTTCAGACGTTCCGTCAACGACAGCCTGCCGAACGTGACCGACTGTGGCGGATAGTTGTACGCGCCCGTCAGCGTTCCCTTCGGCTCGAAGTACTGATACGACGGATACCAGATCTGCGTGATCGGCGCCTCGATGTAGCTGATGCCGCCGTAGATCTCGTCTTCCGTCTCCCAGAATCGGTTGTTCGCCTGCCATCCGACTTTGCACGTCGCGGCGAAGCAACCCTGATTGACGGCCCAGCCGAACTTCTCCGAGAAGTTCGCCGGAATCTTCTGCAGGATCGGCAGCGGGATGTTGCTCAGCACGTAGTCCGCGTGCATCTTCATCTTCTTCCCGCTGAACTGATCGAGGTATTCGACGTCGCATCCGTCGTCGAACAGCGTCAGCCCCGTGACCTCGGCGCGATACGCGATGAGCGATCCGACATGCTTCAGGAATCCCTTCCAGATCATGTCCATGCCGCCGATGGGCTGGAAGAGCGTCGGCTGCCACTCGAACTCGAGCGGCTGGTAGAACGAGCCCTGCGATCCGGCCCAGAACTGCGATTCGAGCAGCGTCTTCAAGGGCACGGGATCCGGGGCGGTGCAGGTGTCATAGATATTCAGCTTCGCGCAGCCCGAGCGCGTCGAGCCGCAGTATTTGTAGTGTCGCGGATCCTTGCAGTTGTTGTCCGGGCATCGGTACTCCGGTGCCGTGTCGGGATTGCAGTTGCTGCCGCCGCTCGGCGGCGAGGGGATGACGCACTTCGATCCCGTCGCGTTGAGATCGCCGAACGTGACGAGCAGATCGAGCAGGCACTTCTGCTCCTGCGGTGTCAGTTCCTTGTTCAGCGACCCTTTGCAGACCTGCTTCGCGAGCATTTCCGCGATGTATCCCTGCGCATCCGTCTGCAACTGCCGGCGCACGAACGCGTTCCCCGCGAATGCGTCTTTGCGCTCCCAGAGATTCGCGGTCGTGGTCATGTTGTAGACCTCGAGCTTTACGCTGAGCTCGTGGCAATAGTGAAGAACGCGCCGGTGGTGATAGGGGAGACGTCCGGGGCCGCAATTCAGATAGAGACCTTCGTCGAACTTGCACTCCTGATGGGTGACGCCCTGCTCCGCGCTTTCCTCGGTGATCACGGTGCCGCGCCGCGCGGTGAGGCTGCGTCCGCCGGCGCGCTGCTGCGGCTCGAGGATCAGCACGTCGTATCCGGCGCGCTGCAGTTCGTAGGCTGCGGTCAGACCGCCGATGCCAGCGCCGAGGATCAACACCTTCTCACCCTTGCCCTTGCCGGGCGGGATCTTCGGCGGACCGTCCCAGGCCGCTTCCATCTTCACCCAGCCCATTGCCGTCATGATCTCGTGGACCGCCATCGAGCCGCCGAGCATGCCGACCATTTCGAGAAATTGCCTTCTCGTCCAGGACATACAGACTCCTTTCCGCGGTGACGAATTGTTTGGGGAGGAATTACTGAAGAGTGTAGGTGCCCCTCGCGCGGCGCGTCAATGCCTCGCGTAGGAAAAAGAACAGCGCTCCCGCGCCGATGACGTAGAGCGCGGCGGCCTGCAGTTGTTTCTGCGGCGAACTGACGACGTAGGCCCACAGTCCGAGCGCGACGATCGCCGGCAGCGGATAGAGCCACATGCGGAACGGGCGCGGACGCCCGGGCTCGCGCACGCGCAGCACGATCGCGCCGATGATCTGCGCCATGAAGGGAATGAGCGCGCGGATCGAGAGGATGCCCGCGATGATGTGCTTGAGCGGCAGCCAGACGAAGATCGCGGTCACCGCCCCCAGGAAGAGGATCGCCACGAACGGATACGCCTCGGTCGCATGGAGCTTCGCGAACACGCCGAAGAAGTTGTTGTCGCGCGCCGCGGCGAACAGGATGCGTGAGTAGCCGAGCATCACCGAGAAGATCGACGCGAACGCGGTCCAGAGGATCATCACCGAGACCCACTTCGCGGCGGTTGGTCCGATGAGCGCGCGGATGTAATCGGCGACGACCGACGTCGACTTCGACGCGACGTCGTACGGCAGCACGGAGATGATGCACGCCTGCATCAAGACGTAGAGCACGGCGATCGCGAGGATCGAGATCACGATCACGCGCGGAATCGTCTTCTCGGGATCCTTCACCTCATCGCCGAGGTAGGCGATGTTGTAGTAGCCGAGATAGTCGTAGACCGCGAAGATCATCGCGGCGCCGAGTCCCGCGTATCCCGTGAGGTTGTCATGGCGCGGCGCGTTCCAGAATGCGAACGCGTCGAGCTTCAGATGCGGAAGTCCGGCGGCGATGACGACCGCGAGTGTGCTGAGAACGCCGATCCAGAGCACGATCGAGAAGCGGCCGATCGCGTCGATGCGGCGCAGCAGAAGAAACACGATCGCGATGCAGACGGCGGTCGCGGTGAGCGGAATGCTCTTGCTCGTGAACGGAAGAATCGGTTGCAGATACTGCGCGAAACCGATGCAGCCCGACGCGAGCGAGAGCGGCGCGCTGATGAGAATCTGAAAAAGGAACAGGAACGAGATCAGCCGTCCCGCGCGTCCGAACGACTCGCGAAGAAACACGTATGAGCCGCCCGCGTGCGGCATCTCGGACGCGAGCTCCGCGGTCACGATGCCGTCGCAGATCGCGAGGAGTCCGGCGAGGAGCCACGCGGCCATGCATCGCGCGCCGCCCATCGTGGAGAGGATCAGCGGGATCGTGATGAACGGCCCGATCCCGACCATGTCGATCATGTTCAGCGCGACGCCGCGCCAGAGACCGATTTCGCGTTTGAGCGTGGGCACGTGCGCGGCGAGTGTATCGCCTCACATCCCGCGAACGATCTGGTTGATTGCCGCGACGACCTTCAACGATCGCGTCGAACGTCCGACGGTTACTTCCGACAGCCCGTTCGACATCAGCGCTTTCTGTCCGTGCTTCTGCCACCAGCGCCCGACGAAGACATTGCGTCCGATTTTTCCGATCACGAGCTCGCCGCTCGATGCGCGGCCGCGCGGCCGCAGTTCGACGACGATCAGATCGCCGTCATCGATGTTGCAGTCGCGCATGCCGTCGCCGCGCGCGCGGAAGACGACCTCGCCTTCGTCGACGATCGAGCGCGGCATCGCGAGCTTCTCGCGCTTCGTCTCATCGATCGGTTCGCCCTGACGGATCTCGCCCGCGGTCTCGACTTCGCGCCAGTCGGGACGCTCGCGCAGAATCTCGCCCGGGGTGGCGGCAGGCATTTCGACGTGGCGCACGGGCATGCGCGGGAACATCAGCTGAAGTTTGCCGGCGGCCGGCTCGGCGCCGAGGATGCCTTCGGCTCGCGCGAGGATCGCCTGCGCTCGCTCCGCTTCGACGCGCGCCTCGCGGATGGTGTCCGTCAGAAGGGGAAGGTTGAGGGCGGAGCGCTCCTTCTCGCCGCGCTTGAGCGAAACGTCGCCGAGAGGGATTTCCGTGAGCTCCAGGACCACCGCGACTCGCTGCAGGATACTCACCGAGACGTTCGCACCTTTCTCGAGGGCGGCCAGATGGCGGCGGCTCACGCCGGCCATCTTGGCGAGGCGGGCCTGGGTGAACCCTTTCTTCAATCGAGCTTCGCGAACACTCTGTCCAAGCATAAAAGGAACTTTTAGGTTACTAAGCTGATGAGAAATACGCAACACATCGCCTGCCAAGTGGATTCGGTTCAGAGGGATGCGAGAGTGCGGATGCTCATTGTGATCGTCTGTTCCGTCCACGGCATGCACACACTCTCGCACACGGAGTGACGCGCAGGCGGTTTTCCACCCCGTGTGGACGCGTGAGTGAAACAGAGACGTTACAGGGACGGAAGGGAGTCATTCTGCCCGCAAGTTACGCGGACAGTGACGGTTGCGAAGTATTCTGCTCCGTCTGGCCCGATCTGCAGCCCTGCGGATTGACATCCATCCTTCACACCGCTAAGATGCAAGATATTGCACATGGCAACGCGTCTCGAACGTTGGTTGAAGCAGAGAGGGATCAGACCGGCGCACCTCGCACGGGAGTCGGGTTACAGCCGCCAGCATCTGTTGCGGATAAGGATGGGGCGGATGGAGCCGACCCGTAAGTGCATTGCTGCCATCGCCGCAGCGTGCCGAAAGCTCTCGGGTGAGACCGTCCGGGTAACCGACCTGTTCGATCTGGGGGAGGAGCAATAGCAGACATTGCAGCCGATCAAGCATAGCCCCGAGCTCGACACGTTCAAAACTCGGCGGGTTGCGGTGATCGACGGCAACCGCGCGGCTGCGGAAATCCTGCACATGTTCTTCCGCCTGATGGAGCTGGAATGCTCTCTGATCGACCCCTTTTCTGACGCCGCCGCTATCGTTCGTAGACTCGATCCCGACGTCGTGATCCTCGATCTCGACCTGCCGAATCTACGCTCGTTGGATCTCGCCCGCGAAATTCGCTCACCAATCATCTTCATCACCGAAGACGATCCGGCCCTCACCGGCATCGACGCGCCCGTCATTCGCAAGCCGCGCGGTAGTTTTGAGGAATTGTTGCGGCTGATGGAGCTGGTGCTGGCCTTGGAGGCATGACGTGTGCGCTACGATTCGCGCGCCATGAAACGCTACCTCGCGATCATCACGCTCCTCGCCGCCGCCTGCGCCACCGCGCCGAAGAAGCCTGCCGTAGTCGAGCCGCCGCCGCCAATGGCGTTCATCGGGCCGAACGGCTTCGATCTCGCCAGCATCGACCGCTCCGTCAGCCCCTGCGACGACTTCTATCAATATGCGACCGGCGGCTGGCGCAAGGCGCATCCGCTTCCGCCGACGTACTCGCGCTTCGGCCGTTTCGAGGAAGTCGCCGAGCGCAATCGCGACACGCTGCGCGCCGTTCTCGAGGCGTCCGCCAAAGAGACGAACCCGGAGCGCGGCAGCAACACGCAGAAGATCGGCGATTACTGGGCCGCGTGCATGAACGAGACGGCGATCGAGGCGCAGGGCGTCTCGCCGATCAAGTCGGAGCTCGATGCGATCGATGTCATCCGGTCGAAGGACGACATCGTCGCCGAGATCCATCGCCAGCAGCAGCGCGGTATCGCGCCGCTGTTCCGCTTCTCCGCGCAGAACGATTTCAAGAACAGCAACATGATCATCGCTTCCGTGTCGCAGGGCGGTCTCGGGTTGCCCGACCGCGACTACTACCTGCGTGACGACGCGAAGTTCGTCATCACCCGCAAGCAGTACACCGATCACATGGCGAAGATGTTCGAGCTCGCCGGCAGCGATCACGCGAGAGCGTTGATCGACGCGGACCGCGTGCTCGCGCTCGAGACGCAGCTCGCCCGCGCGTCGATGCCGCGCGTCGAGATGCGCAAGCCGGAGAACGTCTACCACATCACTCCCATCACCGACTTGCAGTCGATCGCGCCGGCGCTCGATTGGACCGCGTTCGTCAACTCGATCGGCCTCGGCGATCTCCGGTCGGTGAACGTCGCGCAGCCGGAGTACTTCAAGGAAGCGAACCGGCTGCTGAACGAGACGCCGATCGATGCGTGGAAGGCGTATCTCCGCTGGAATCTCATCGACTCCGCGGCGCCGCTGCTTTCGTCGGCGTTCGTGAATGAGGATTTCGCGTTTCGCGGCCAGACGCTGTCGGGGCAGAAGGAAATTCAGCCGCGCTGGCAGCGCTGCGTGCGCTCGGCCGACTCGACGATCGGCGAGGTGCTCGGGCAGGAGTATGTGAAGCGCGCGTTCACACCCGAGGCGAAGCAGAAGATGAATGAGCTCATCGACAACCTCGTGTCGGCGTTGCGCGAGGACATCCCGCAGCTCACGTGGATGGGGCCGGAGACGAAGCAGGCCGCGCTGGCGAAGCTCGATGCCTTCCGCCGCCGGATCGGATATCCCGACAAGTGGATCGATTACTCATCGGTGAACGTCGGACGCGACTCGTATGCCGCGAACGTGTTCGCCGCGCAGGCGTTCCGCGTGCGCCGCGCCGCCGGACGCGTCGGCAAGCCCGACGATCCGAACGAGTGGGGCTTCTTCACGCCCGCGACCGTGAACGCGGGATACAACCCGGCGCGCAACGACATCACGTTCCCCGCGGGCATCCTCCAGCCGCCGTTCTACGATCCGGCCGCGGACGAGGCGTACAACTACGGCGGCATCGGCACCGTCATCGGTCACGAGATGACGCACGGCTTCGACGATCAGGGCGCGAAGTTCGACGCCGAGGGCAATCTGCGCAACTGGTGGTCTGACGCGGATCTGAAGAACTTTCAGTCACGCGCCGAATGCATCGCGAATCAATACGGCGAGTTCCCGGTCGAGGAGAATCTGAAGCTGCAGGGCAATCTCGTCACCGGCGAAGCGATCGCCGACCTCGGCGGCGCAACCATCGCACTGCGTGCCTATCAAAAGTCCCTCTTTGGCAAAGACCGCAAAGTCATCGACGGCTTCACTCCCGAACAACGCTTCTTCCTCGGCTTCGCCCAGGTGTGGGGCCAGAACATGGCCACGGAGGAGGGGAGACGTCGTGCGCTGACCGATCCGCACGCGCCCGGCCCGGCGCGCGTGAACCTGACCGTTCAGAACATGCCGCAGTTTCAGGACGCGTGGAATTGTCCCGGCGGATCGAAGATGACGCGAGAGGACGGCAAGCGGTGCAACATCTGGTGAGCGGTCACTCGCGAAGGTAGCCGTGCTCCGCCATCCGCTTGCCGGAGGCGGTGTAATCGCCGAGGTCGCCGACGCCGGAGGCATCGATCCACGTCGTGTAAAAGTTGAAGAGCGCGCAGACGGTGATCGCGTCGTAGATTGCCTCTTCGCTCCAACCCGCCGCGCGAACCGCGTCGATGTCTTCACGCGTGATGTTCCACGCGTTGCGCGCGGCTTTCTCGATGAGCACGAGCAGCTCCGCGAACTGCGCGTCGATCGGTGCGCTGCGGTAGTCGTCGAGTACCGACTGCACCAGGTTCTTATCGCCGAGGAGCTCCGCCGCGACCGCGGCGTGAGAGCCGGTTCAAAAGAGACAGTTGCGCTGGCGCGACGTGAACGCGGCGATCAGCTCGCGCTGGCCGGGTGACAGCGGCGACGGGCCGCGCATCACTTCGTGCGTGAACATCGCCAGAAATTTCGTGCGGTCCGGCTTGAAGTTGAACAGGTGCAGAATCTGCGGCACGGCAATCCCCGCCGCTTCCATCGACTCCGCCGCCGTGCCCCACGGACTCTGGGTGTGGTGGTGCTGCACTTTGTCGAGATGCATGGTGACAATGATAATGCGCGCCGATGGCGTACCCGCTGGAGCCCGACGCACAGGAAATGCGGCACCTCGTCGAGGAGGCGATGCAGCGCATCGTCGCGCACATCGAGTCATTGCCGTCGCAGCCGGCGATGAACGTCGAAGGAGCGACCGAGTACGCGCGCACGCTCATCGAGCCGCTGCCGCAGATTGGCGAGTCGTACGAGTCGCTGCTTGATTTCCTTTTCAGGGACGCGATCCCGCGCTCGTTCACCGCGGCCGGGCCGGGATATCTCGCGTATGTACCGGGCGGCGGATTGTTCCACTCGGCGGTCGCGGATCTGATCGCGGATGCGGTCAATCGCTACGTCGGCGTCTGCGCCGCGGCACCCGCGCTCGTGCAGCTCGAGGCGAACGTCGTGCGCTGGTTCTGCGAGATCGTCGGATATCCGCGCGGCGCGGGAGGAGTGCTCACCAGCGGCGGCTCGCTTGCGAACTTCACCGGCGTCGTCACCGCGCGCAAGGCGCTGCTGCCGGATGACTTCCTGCGCGGCACGCTCTACTGCTCGAATCAGATCCATCACTCGTTTCAGAAAGCGGCGAACCTCGCGGGATTCCCGTACGCGAACATCCGCGAGCTGCCGGTCGACGAGACCTTTCGCATTCGCATCGACGCGCTCGAAGAAGCGATCGCGCGCGATCGCCGCGACGGCTGGACTCCGTTTCTCATCGCGGGCAGCGCGGGCACGACCGGCACGGGTGCGGTCGACGATCTCGAGGCACTCGCACGCGTCGCACGCGAAAACGAGATGTGGTTCCACGTCGACGGCGCGTACGGCGCGCTGTTCATGCTCACCGAGCGCGGACGGGCGGCAATGAGCGGCATCGACCAGGCGGACTCGATGATCCTCGATCCGCACAAGACGCTGTTTCTTCCATTCGGTACCGGCGCGGTTTTGGTGAAGGACGCGC
>Ga0070680_100004126_pt1 | contig 10883 bp, 9 predicted proteins | sample KBSC73BmetaG_FD_64672 | JGI IMG/M metagenome (GOLD analysis project Ga0070680, IMG submission 64672) | Corn rhizosphere microbial communities from Kellogg Biological Station, Michigan, USA - KBS C7-3B metaG | ecosystem: Host-associated > Plants > Roots > Rhizosphere | place: USA: Michigan... | reverse complement strand
ACCGGCGGTTCGTCTTGTTGATGACGTAGGTGCGGCCGCGGCGGCGGATCACCCGGCAGTCCCGGTGGCGCGACTTCAGCGACTTTAGCGAATTGCGAATCTTCATGGCCGGGCGCCTGCTCGTGTCTGGTTTTCTTGGTTGTCGGATGGGTCCATTTGGACCGGCGGCCCACCTAGAGAGCGGCTGCCCTCAAGTCAAGGATCGAGGGCACTTTCGGCAGCGGTTCGCCGTTGTGCGCCAATGGCCGTCGACATCCTGCTGTTCATCATCGGCCTTGCGCTTGCCGCAATGACCCTCCTCGACGTGTTCGAGACGGTGGTCGTCCCCGGCGGAAGCCGGGCGTCGCTCAAGGTCGCAAGACGGCTGGTGCGGGGGCTTCTGCCGCTGTGGAAGGCGGCGCGGGGCAAGCGGCACGGGCTGTCAGGAGCGTTCGCGCCGCTCGTCCTGGTGCTCTGCTTCATCATCTGGATCGCGCTGCTGGCGTTGGGCTTCGGGCTGATGGCCTATGCCGCGCGAAGCCACTTCGTGCCCCCGCTGCGAAGCATCCCCGACGCCATCTACATGGTCGGAAGTTCGATCGTCACCATCGGCGTCAGCGAGGAAGATGCGCTGGGCTTCGGGCGCTGGATCATCCTTGCCGCCGGCTTTTGCGGGCTCGGAGTGATGACGATGGCCGTGACCTACCTGCTCGAAGTGCAGAGCAGCGTTTCCAAGCGCGACATCGGGATCATCAAGCTCAACACGGCGGCCGGCGAGCCGCCCTCTGCCGTGACCTTGCTCCAGCGCTTTGCGGCGATCGGCAACCAGGACGAGATCAGGCAGGTGCTGAGGGACGGCCGGGACTGGTGCGCGACGGTGCGGCAGAGCCATTCGAACCACCCTTCGCTCATCTACTTCCAGTCGGTCGGCACCGGCGCCGGCTGGCCGGCAGCGCTCGGCGCCCTGCTCGACCTCGCGCTGCTCAGCGAGCATTGTCTCGTTGAGGACTCGCTCAAGGGCGCCGCCGTGCTTCTTCGCGACGAAGGCACGCGCATGGCGCGCGAGCTTGCCGGCGTGATCGGGCTCACGCCGGCGGAGGTCGCTCCCGACGAGGCCTCGCTGAGGCAGGCGGTCGAGCGCGTGGAAGGCGCCGGCTATCCGGTTCGGCACGGGACCGATGTGGCTGCGATTGCCGGGCAGCGTGCTGCGTACCTCAGCTGCGTCGATGCGCTTGCCCGGCATCTCGGCAAGCCGCCTGCCCCGCTCGTGAGGCAGGATTAGCCGACAGCCGCGGACGCGCGTTCGAGCAACTTGCGCTCCCACGCGAGCGCATCCCCGACGATGCGGTCGATGTCGGCGTACTTCGGCCGCCAGTCGAGCGTCGCAAGCAGCCGCGCATTCGCCGCAACCAGCGCCGGCGGATCGCCCGCTCGGCGGCTCGCAAACGCACGCTTCACCGGAGCGCCATTGGCGCGGTCGACCGCGTCGAGGACTTCGAGGACGGACAGGCCTTTGCGGTAGCCGCAGTTCATCACCAGGTTCTCGCCCGGGTGCTGGACCAGCCATTCGAGCGCGGCGACATGGGCGGCGGCAAGGTCGCTGACATGGATATAGTCGCGCACGCAGGTGCCGTCCGGCGTCGGATAATCCGTGCCGAAGACGTCGACATGGTCCCGCTTGCCGACCGCCGCTTCCGCCGCGATCTTGATGAGGTGGGTCGAGCCCCTGCCAATCTGGCCGGTCCGCCCCTCGGGGTCCGCGCCGGCGACGTTGAAATAACGAAGCGCGCCATAGTTGAACGGATGAGCGGCGGATGCATCGGCGAGCATCCGTTCGGTCATCAGCTTCGACGCACCATAGGGGTTGATCGGTTGCTTCGGATCGTCCTCCTCGATCGGCATCCGCGACGGCACGCCGTAGGTTGCCGCGGTCGACGAAAAGAGAATGTGCTTCACCCCTGCTTCCACCGCTGCACTGACCAGCGCGTGGGAAGCGAGCGTGTTGTTGGCATAATATTTGAGCGGTTTCTCGACGGATTCGGGAACCACGATCGAGCCGGCGAAATGCATGATCGCCTGGATTCCCTGCTCGCCGAAAATCCGCCCGACTAGCGCGCGGTCCGCGACGTTCCCCTCGTAGAACGCGACCTTCTCGGGCACGACCTCGCGCGTCCCGTTCGAGAGATCGTCGATCACCGCGACCGGCCAGCCGGCGTCGAGAAGCGCGAGCACGGCGTGGCTTCCGATGTAACCGGCGCCGCCGGTGACGAGAACGGGGACTTTGTCCATGGCCACCGGCGGTAGCCGAGGACGGGCTCCCGTGCCAACCCGCGGGCCGAGGTTGCGGCCCGGCCGATTTCGGCTATCAGGCGCCGCAACTTCAGCCGCCGGGTACAAGCATGGGACTTACGATTTCGAGCGCATTCGACGCGGGCAATATCCGCGTGGTCAGAGAGGACGGCGACAGCGCCGACCTGGAGATCGTCAAGGACCACATGAGCGATTTCTACCAGTGGTTCTATTTCCGCGTCGCCGGCGCCGCCGGCCGCGAAGTGACGCTCAAAATCACCAATTGCGCCGGATCGGCCTACCCTAACGGCTGGCCCGACTACAAAGGGGTGATGAGCCTCGACCGCGAGCAATGGGTCCGCATCGAGGACACTAGCTATTCGAACGGCGTGCTGACGATGAAGCTGACGCCGCCCCAGGACGTGGTGTGGATCGCTTATTTCGCGCCTTATTCGATGGAGCGGCATCACGACCTGGTCACCCAGACGGCGGCGCTCGAGGGCGTCGGCTATCGTTCGCTCGGGAAGAGCCTCGACGGGCAGGACATGGATTGCCTGATCATCGGCGAAGGCCCGCTCAACGTGTGGCTGTACGCGCGCCAGCACCCCGGCGAGAGCATGGCCGAATGGTGGATGGAAGGCGCGCTCGAAAAGCTCACCGACGAGGATGACCCGGTCGCGCGGGTGCTGCGCAAGGAATGCACGTTCCGCGTGGTTCCGAACATGAACCCGGACGGGTCGCGGCGCGGGCATTTGAGGACCAATGCGGTCGGCGCCAACCTCAACCGTGAATGGCACGCCCCGACGGCAGAGCGCAGCCCCGAAGTGCTGTGCGTCCGAAACGCGATGGACGAAACGGGCGTCGATTTCGCGATGGACGTACACGGCGACGAGGCGATCCCGGCCAACTTCCTTGCGGGCTTCGAGGGGATTCCCTCGCACACCGAGCGGCAGCAGCGCCTGTTCGATCTCTTCAGCGAGACGCTTGAGCGCTTGTCGCCCGATTTCCAGCGCAAGCAGGGGTACGAAATTCCCAAGCCCGGCGAAGCGAACATGAGCATGTCGACGACCCAGCTGGCCGAGCGCTACGGCTGCGTGTCGATGACGCTCGAAATGCCGTTCAAGGACAATTTCGACCTTCCGGATCCGGTGTTCGGCTGGTCGCCGCAGCGGTCGAAATTCCTCGCATCCGCCTGCCTCGACGCTCTCCACGCGCTCCTCCCCGAGCTGAAGAAGGCGAGCGCCGAGCGCGATTCGGCCAAGCGCGTGAAAGAGCCCGCCTGATGCCGACGCTCGTGCTGCTGCGGCACGGGCAGTCGCAGTGGAACCTCGAGAACCGCTTCACCGGCTGGTGGGACGTCGACCTGTCGGCGGCAGGCGTCGAGGAGGCGCTCGCGGCGGGGCAGCTGCTCAAGAGCCAAGGCTTCGACTTCGACTGCTGCTTCACCAGCGTGCTCACGCGGGCCATCCGGACGCTCGACCTTGCGCTCTATCAGATGGACCGGCTGTGGCTGCCGGTCACCAAGGACTGGCGCTTGAATGAGCGGCATTATGGCGGGCTTACCGGCCTCAACAAGCAGGAGATGGCGGAGAAGGTCGGGGCCGAACAGGTCAAGATCTGGCGCCGCTCCTATGACATCCCGCCGCCGCCGCTCGCCGATGACAGCCCCTATGAAGTGGCCTCGGATCGCCGCTACGCCGGGGTCGAGGTGCCGCGCACCGAGAGTCTCAAGGACACGATCGCGCGCGCGGTGCCTTATTATGAGGCCGAGATCGCGCCGGCGCTCTCAGCGGGCAAGCGCGTGCTGGTCTCCGCGCACGGCAACAGCCTGCGCGGGATCATCAAATATCTCTCGAACATCGGCGATGAGGATATCGTCGGCCTCGAAATCCCGACCGGCAAGCCGATGGTCTACGAGCTTGCGGACGACTTATCGGTGAAGCGGCGCTACTACCTGGGAGAGTAGCGCGACGGTTGCAGTCCACGCGGGCATCCGCAGTTCGGCAAGTCTCCCGACTAGTGCAGCTTGAACGGGCGAAACCGGAATCGGGCAGCGCATCGCGCATCGACGGCGCCAAGGTCGAGCGTGTCGAGGAAAGCGACCGCCTGCGGGCCGAGGCACATCTGCCAGTCATCGTCGAAGACATGGCCGTGGTTCGCGTCCAGTACGATGCGCGCGTGCGAAAAGCCGGCCGCAACTCGCCGGGCGAGCGCCGCGGGATAGCCGGGCTCCATCGAGCTTGTCAGGAGCAGGACCGGCGTATCGCTCCGGACGGCCTGGTGGAAGTCGGCGGCCGGTTCCCCGTGCGGCCATCGGGCACAGGCGGCGAGGATCGTCCGGACGCGCCCGTTTCCGGGCTGTTCGCCGCGCGCCAGCCGCGCGCGCATCGCCGGCGCCTCCTCGGCGCATTCGACCGACATCCAGACGCCGAGCGCGACGCCGCCGTAAACCGCATGCTGATAGCCGAGGAGCTGGTTGGCAATCGCCGCCACGCGCACTGGATTTCCTGTCGCGAGCGCGTGCACTTCATAGGGAATGGCCGCGACGTCGCGCATGAAATGGAAGTGCGCGCGGAAGTAGGCGAGCAAGGTCTCGCGATCGAATGTCACCGCTTCCGTTTCAGCGGGAGTGGCGACCGTCGCTTTCAAGCCCTCGGCGCCGGTGCGCCGCATCAGCGCGTCGAACTCGCGATCGATGCGCGGGAAGGCGGCATGGCACTCCGAATCGGCGTCGCAGCCGGCGAGAGCGGCTTTGATCGCGGTGATCGTCCAGCGATCACTGTTCCAGCTGACCGGCTCGTCCATCGGCCCGGTATCGGCGATCACTGCGGCGCGGACCCGCTTGGGGAAGCGGCGAATATATTCCTGGACGATCAGGCCGCCATAGTTGGTCGAATAGAATTCGAGCGAGTCATAGCCGAGCGCAGCGCGGACGCTTTCGACATCGCGCGCGAAATTGCTGGTGGTCAGTGCCTTCAGGTCCGCGCGCGTCGCCGAGCGCTCCCGGCAGTTCGAAAGATGCGCTGGCGAGAAAAAGTCGGCCGCCCAGGTTGCGGCCTCGGCGGGTGGGCCCGACGGCGGACAAAGCAAAGCGTCGGGGCCGGAAACACGCCGTTGGTCCACCACCACCAGGTCATGGGTGGCCTGGAGGCCGCCGATCGACGGCAGAAACCCGGCTTCGGCGACCGCCGTGCCGCTCAGGCCAGGAGCGCCCTGGATGAGGATCACGGCTTCCGGCCTGGGCTCGGGCCGCAGGGCGGGGGCTACGACCACCCGAACTTCCGCCTTGGCGCCGCCGGGCGCGGAATAGTTTTCAGGCACCGCAATGCTGAGGCACCGCCAATTCGCCGGGAAATTGGCAGGGCATTGGTCTACGGCAATGGCGGAAGCTGGCGCTGACCGCGGCGCGGCGTGCGCCGCGGGAGAAACGGACAGCGCAGCTGCGGCCGAAGCCCAAAGCACGGGCGTCATGGCGCGCCCACCATGAAGGCGGGACGCCTGACGCGCGTCGCGCAGCTCGTATCGATCCCGGCGGCGTTCCTGCTTTGCAGAAATGCGGTGACAATCGGACCCATGCACTCTTCCCAGTCGGTGTCGGTGGCTCGAGCGCGGCCGGGGAAAACAAGGACACGAGTCCCCCTGTCTCCGGCGAATGCGCGACGAACCGCATCGGCCGGCGCTTCGATGTCGAACTCGCCAGTGACCGCGAGGGTCGGGACGTTGTCCCCACGGGTGGGGGAGGTCTGCGATGGCCGCCGGACCGGCCATGCCGAGCAGGTCGCCTGCTCATTTGCTGAGTCGCTTCCTATAGGGAGCGGCTGAGCAGGGATGTTCTCGGCGCAATCCACCGCAATCCGAAGCGCGAGCGGATAGGCACGGAGAACGGTTCGACGATAGGCGGCATATTGCGCAAGCAGCGGCGCGGCGTTGCCCCGCGCAATGGAATCCACGTCACGCGGCCAGCTCGCCGCGCTCGTCCAGCGGAGCGTGCGCAGCTTCATCCATTCGAGAAGGCCCCGACCGCGAGCGTCGGACGTCAAACGTGCCGAAGCTCGAGCCCATTCGGCGGCGAGATCGGGATAGCGGCTATTGCATGCCTCGTCCGCGCGGCAGGCTCGGATGGTGCTGGCGATCGATCGGGAGATCGCACGGCTTTCCGTCTGCGCTGCCGGATCGTTCAGGGGCGATGGGTCGGCGAGCACCGCCGCCGATACGCGCCCCGGCCAGCGGCGAATGTACTGCTCGGCAATGCGCGTGCCGTAGAAATAGCCAATCAGCTCGATTCGGCGATAGCCGAGCTTCCGCCGAACCGCTTCGACGTCGGCCGCAAAGGTCCCGCTGTCGAGTGCTCCGAGGCTCGCGTGCTGCTCGAACGCCCGACGGCATTCGCGGATCTGGCGCGGATCGAAGACGGGCGCGGTCTCGTCCGCGATCGGGGAACAGAGCAGCGGCGAAATCGACGCGCCGCGCTGGTCGAGGAACACCAGGTCATGAGTCCGGCCAAGCGCCTCCAGGCTGGCGATCAGGCCGCGCCCCGCCGCTTCGACGCCGCTCTCGCCCAGCGCTTCGAGGACGAAGATCGGATCGTCGCGGACTCGCCGGTCCGCCGCGCGGGCGATTCCAACTCGAACGGGCACCGTCCATCCACCCGGTCGTGCGCCATCGACCGGTACGCGAACGGTGAAGGTCTGGAGCGGAGACAGCGGCTGCTGAGCCGCCGATGCCGGAGGCGCAAGGACCGCCGCCAGGACGCCAAGAAGACCACGGATGGGCCACTTCCTCTCGAGGAGCGGTCGATGCTCGGATCGAGGGTCCACGCCTTGGCCCTGCTTGTCCCCATTGCTGCGTCTGCCGCTTCGCGGGCGGGCGGAACATTAGGAAGTCAAGGCGTATCCATGGTCGCCATTTCGACGAGCCGCGATGTCCGCTCTGCGGGCGTAGCGCAACCCGAGCGGCTACGCTGCCGCTTTGCGGCGGTACATTTCCTGGTCGGCGCGGGCCATTGCGGTTTCCGGCGTATCGTCGCCGTGAATCGGCGCCGCGCCGATCGCGACGCTGAGCGGAAGCGCCTCGCCGCCATGCGTGAAATCGGAACCGGCGATGAGGTCGCCGAGACGGCCTGCCGTCTCGCGCGCCGAATCCTGGTCCGAATGACCGAGCAAAATGCCGAATTCGTCTCCGCCGATTCGCGCGACGAGGTCGCTCTTGCGGACACCGCCGACGAGCAGCCGTGAGACCTGGATCAGCGCCTGGTCGCCCGCCTGGTGGCCAAAGCTGTCGTTGATGATCTTCAGGCCGTCGAGGTCGACGAACAGGATCGCGGCATTTTCCTCGTAGCGGCTGACCCGGTCGATCAGTCGCTCGAGCGCACGGACGAACCCGCGACGGTTGGGCAATTCCACCAGGCTGTCCTCGTGAGCGAGCATGTCGAGCTGCTCGATGCGCTCCTGCAGCTGCGCGATCTTATCGCGCAGGGTGCCGATCTCACCAATGAGCTGTTCGACGTCCGCGACGTCGGTCATCTGGTCACCCATCGCCGCCGAGCCCCTGCTCTCGATTGCCCAACTGCCATAGCGTGATTCCAAAGCCCTGAAAATGCGTCGAAGCGGCGAGTTGCCTAGCCCGAATCCGCACCCTAAACGACCCGCCTCAAGTCAATTGCTTCAAGGCGGGACAATGCCAGATGCGTGAGGATGGGCCGCTTGTCGGCATCATCATGGGCAGCAAATCCGATTGGGAGACGATGCGGCATGCCGCCGAAACGCTCGACCAGCTCGATGTTCCTCACGAAACCAAGGTGGTCTCCGCGCACCGCACGCCCAAGCGCCTTTACGATTATGCGCATTCGGCGCGCGACCGGGGGCTGCGGGTGGTGATCGCCGGCGCAGGCGGCGCGGCCCATTTGCCCGGCATGACGGCGTCGATGACCTCGCTGCCGGTGCTCGGCGTGCCGATCGAGACTCAGGCGCTGAAGGGCATGGATAGCCTCCTCTCGATCGTCCAGATGCCGGCCGGGGTGCCGGTCGGAACGCTCGCGATCGGTAAGGCCGGAGCGATCAATGCGGCGCTGCTTGCTGCCGCCATGCTCGCCGGGGAGGACAAAGCGCTCGCCGAAAGGCTTGATGCCTGGCGCGAGAAGCAGACGGGATCGGTCGCCGAAGCCCCCGAATGAGCATAAAGCCGGGGAGCACGATCGGGATCATCGGCGGTGGCCAGCTCGGCCGGATGCTCGCCATGGCCGCGGCTCAGCTCGGCTATCGCTGCCACGTGTTCGACCCCGTCGAGGACGGACCGGCGGCGCAGGTCGCGGACCGCTTCACCCGCGCCGAATATGGCGACGTCGCCGCACTGCGCGGATTTGCGGCCGCCATCGACGTTGCCACTTACGAGTTCGAGAATCTGCCGGTGGGTCCGCTCGAGGTGCTGGGAGAGAAGCTCAGGCCATCGACCCGGTCGCTCGCCATCGCCCAGGACCGCGCGCGCGAGAAAGCGTTCATCGAAGGCTGCGGCGCCCGCGTCGCACCGTGGCGCGAGGTGTCGAGCCTCGCCGACGTCACGGCCTCGGTGCTGAAAGTCGGCGTTCCGCTGGTGCTGAAAACGCGCCGCTACGGTTATGACGGCAAGGGGCAGGCATGGGTGCGCTCACGCAATCAGGAGCGCTCGGCGTGGCGCGCGATCGGCGAGGAGCCCGCGGTGGCAGAGGCGGGGATCGACTTCCTCGCCGAATTCTCGGTCATTGTCGCGCGCTGGGCCGACGGGCGCCATGCCCTGTGGCATTCGCCCGAGAACGAACATGGAGACGGCATCCTTCGCCGGTCGACCGTGCCGTGCAGCGACGTCGTCGGCGGGCAGGTGCGTGAAGCGCGCGAAGCGGCCGTCAAAATCGCCGAAGCGCTCGGCCATATTGGAGTCCTGACGGTCGAATTCTTCGCCAGCCGCGACGGGCCGCTGGTCAACGAGATCGCGCCGCGGGTGCACAACAGCGGCCACTGGACGATCGAGGGCGCGGTCACCTCGCAGTTCGAGCAGCACATCCGGGCGATCTGCGACCTTCCCCCGGGCCCGACCGACCTTGTGGGGAGCGGAGCGGTCATGGACAATCTTATCGGCGACGAGGTGAACCGGTGGCCCGAGCTCGTCGCCGAGCCGGGCCTCCACGTCCACATCTACGGCAAGGGCGAAGCCCGCCGCGGTCGCAAGATGGGCCATGTAACGCGGGTGCGCCCCTAGCTACTTCGCGCCGACGACCTCGACCGGGATGCCGAGGGCGTCGAGCTGCGGCTTCACCTTGGCCGCGTCGCCGATCACAACCCAGGTGAGCTTGTTCGGGTCGATCGCGGCCTTCGCCGCAGCGTCGAGCTGGTCGGCCGTCAGCGACCGATAGCGGCTCGCCAGCGTCTCATAATAATTGTCCGGCCGATGGTAGAGCACGTTCGATTCCATCGCGCCCATCACCGAGGACGCGGTCTCGAACGAGCCCGGAAGCTCGCGGATCGAACCGTCGATCGTGCGGGTGAGCTCCGCCGGGGTCACGCCCTTGCCGCCGAGGAACGACGCGAGGTCGCCTCGCATGGCGGCGATCGACGGGCCGGTCTGGTCGGTCTGCACCGGGGCATAGATCAGGTACGGGACCTGGTGCTGGACGCGGTTGATGAAGCCGGCGACGCCGTAGGACCAATGCTTGGTTTCCCTGAGGTCCATGTTCAGCCGCGAGAGGAACGCGCCGCCGAGCACCTCGTTCGCCTGCGTGAGCGCGATGAGGTCGTCAGTTCCCTGCACCGGCATGATCTCGCCGCCGAAAATGAGCGACTGCGGCGTATTGGGCCGGTCGAGGAGCAGAATCCGCGACTGCTGCGGAGCGAGCGGCGCAGTGAAGTTCTTCACCGGCTTCGGGCCCGTCGCGCGCCAGTCGCCGAAGCTCTTCTCGAGCAGCGGCATGACCTCGGCGAGCGTGGTGTCGCCGACGACGAAGATGGTCGCATTGTCGGGCCTCAGCCAGCCGTCGTGGAAAGCCGCGAGGTCCGCGGGCGTGAGCCTCGTGACCGCGGCAGGGTCGCCGCGGCCGCTGAACGGCACGCCGTAGGGATGCGCCTTGCCGTAGAGGATCGGCGGCAGGGTGCGCAGCGCAAGTCCGACCGGCTGCTTCGTTTCCGACGCGATCGCCGCCAGCTGCTGCGCACGCACGCGATTGACCTCCGACGCGGCGAAGGCCGGATGCCGCACGATATCGGCCATGAGATCGAGCGACTGCGGAAGATTGGGCGCGAGCGCCGAGAGATAGACGTTCGACCGGTCCATGCTCGGCGAAGCCGAAATATCGGCGCCGAGATTCTCTTTCGCCTCGGCGATCTGGACCGAATTATATTTGTCCGTGCCCTCGTCGAGCATGCCGAGCATGAAGGCCTGGGTGCCGAGCGCGACCTTCGGGTCGGCGGCGTTGCCGGCGTCGAAATCGATCGCCACGCGGACGATCGGAACGTCCGCGCGGCGCGCGAACAGCACCGGGATCCCGTTCGAGAGCGTCGCATGCTCGACCTTCGGGAACTGGAGGTCGGCAATCTGGCCGACGGGCGGCAGCTGCGAGCGATCGACTCCTGCCGTCGTGCTCGCCGCGG
>Ga0070680_100004118_pt1 | contig 10892 bp, 8 predicted proteins | sample KBSC73BmetaG_FD_64672 | JGI IMG/M metagenome (GOLD analysis project Ga0070680, IMG submission 64672) | Corn rhizosphere microbial communities from Kellogg Biological Station, Michigan, USA - KBS C7-3B metaG | ecosystem: Host-associated > Plants > Roots > Rhizosphere | place: USA: Michigan... | reverse complement strand
ATTGCGGGTCTACCGCGGTACCAGTCCATCTTCAGGCGCGATCGGCTGGGTCATTGCGTTTGACCCGAACGCGACTTCGAATGGACAGCCGAACAACGCGGGATGCGTGGGCGGCGGGAACCCCGGGTGTATCGTTGCCGCCATGCCGAGCTGGTCCCGGCCGGGCGCGCGCTGGTGTCCACTCAAGGCGATTTCGCCCGTAAACACGACCGGGTGGATGCAGATTACTCCGTTCTACTGGGGTGGACCTGGCGATAGGAATCCCGGTCAGGGGCCTTATGAGGTCGTCGTTCAGGGCGCAACGGGACTTTCAAATCAGGTCGGTGTTCCGGGAGGCTTATCCGCGTGTCCCTCGAATCCGTGGAAGGCGGCGCAGTGCTCCGTGATAACAGTCAGCGGCGAGCCGTTCGATGATTCTCCGTGCACCGCCTCGATCTCGGCATGCGGCGCGCTTGAAACAGGCGCGCCGGGAGAGATCGGCGCGGCCATGCCCGGCGACGACTTTACCGTAGCCGACACGAACGAAGTAGTGCGGCTGATTGAGAAGAAGGGAAATATATGGATTATTCAGCGCGCTTTTGCCGGTACTCCTGCCAATGTTCCCGCGGGCACGAAGCTTTACGCCACCTGCAATACCGTTACGGACGGTTCCCGCTGGGGCCTTGGATCCGGTGAATACTTCTGGAATTACGTTAAAGACCCCCATGGCATGAACAGGACCGGAAAAATGATATTGGGAAACCGGTACGGCATCAATGCGCACTATTTCTGGCAGAACACGACGATGGCGACGCCATATACGCTCGACCCGCGTTGTCTAAGCCCGTGGCCCGGTTCGGGCTGCTACCAGACTCAATATGGCTCGGATCTGGTTACTCTGCTTTCAACGCCGCCCACAGCGATCGTGGAGAATAATCCGCAGTTCGCGGGCAAATCAAACCTTGCTGGGGTGAATAACACTCAAAGCCATCCCTGGGGTGCTGGCCAGTTTGCGCCGGCGCTGGATCGTCAGTTCTTCTGGGATGGACGTCCGTTCAACGGCGACCTGTTGACGGGAAACCCGCAATCTCCACTCACGCATATTAGTGGTTCGTTGTGGAAGGCCAGCCACGGGCAACTCAGCGCACTCGACCGCAAGTTTTTACCGACGTACGCTCACGGAGGTGCGCACCCACTTCGTGACATCAGCAGCCCGGCAAAGGGAAACACGATAAGCGATTCACAGGCCAACTGGTATCAATACTGCGTCGTGCTGGCCGCCGGCGAATGTCGAACCGACTCCCAACCCGGAGAAGTTTACCTGAACGTGCCGTATGTCAATGAACCATACTGTTTCTTCCCGGGACAGGCCTGGCCAATCGGCGATGATATCGATTTGTGCGTCGGCAACAACCCGTTTGCGTATGACGGGATCGTGCAATCCGGTCTCAGGTGGACCGATATGACGGGCAAATACCAGCGGTTGTACACGCGGGGCCTGATGCACAGCAGAAATGAATCAGTGTTCTGGCATGGGCATTCGCTGGCAAACGGCCGCTGGATGCTGCTGTATACCAGTTGGGCCGGCAATATCCGCAACGAGTGGTTTGCGGTAAAGTTGAATCCGCCGCCTCCGATCGATTCGATCGACCGGAACACATTTATTCCAGTGCGCGTTGCGCTTCAGCCGCCCGTTGGAATCAAGGTGGATAACGCGATTATAGAATTCGGGTATTCCGAATATGGATCTGCTGACGCGTACCGGTGTACCACGCGGGCTGAAACGTGCGCCGTGGGACCTGCTACCAGCGCGACTCAGGTAGACGCCACGAATCCTTTCTACTTCGAATCAACGGAAAGCGCTTCGCTCGCGGGTACGCCGTGCTCCAACGGGTGTTCAATCGCGATACCAGCGATCTCGCAACGCGTTGTTTACGGGCGCGTCATCTACAGAGACGCCGGAAAGAACGTTGTCGGGCAATCCGTCCCGTTTGTGATCGCTACGCCATAGGCAGAACGCGCGAAGGCCGAATTTTCCTGATTCGACCTTACGGCATTGCTCGTGCGACTATTTATCCGCCTTGGATTCGTGGTACTCCATCTCGGTGTTCAGCGCCCAGATGTTGCTCTTATCGACTCTGCCCTCGAGGATGTTGTCCACCGCGGTCATGGCCGTCAGCATCGAATGATCCTGATTGTTGTACTTATGCATGCCGTTGCGGCCGACCAGGAAAAGATTCTCGAACTTGCTGACGTAATCCTTAATCCTGTCGAAATGCTCGTATGCGCCAAAATAAGCCGGATAGGTTTTCGGCACGCGGATCACGCACGCGTCGAGGACATCCGATCGGTCGATGATTCCGATCTTTTCAACTTCGCTCTTGGCAAGCTCGATCATCTTCTCATCGGGCTGCTTCCAGATGTCGTCAGTCTCGTAGCAGAAGTATTCGAGCCCGATCCAGACATTCTCCTGGTTAGCGACAAGATATGGACTCCAGTTGTTGAATATCTGCATCCTGCCCACAAGCACGTCCGGTTCCTGGATGTAGATCCAGTTATCAGACAAAAGCTTCGCTCCGTTCGGGCTATCTTCCTTGATTTTAAGTTTCTTCAATAGAAGACCGACAGTGATGAAATCGCGATAGATCAACCCTTCACTGATTTCCGTCACTTCCTTGGGGACAGGAGCCTGCAGACATCGCATAAGCTCTTTAATCGGCATGGTCGAGAAGAAGTAGTCGGCCTCGATGACCCTGCGCTCGCCGGTTTGATCGTGAACCGCCTCGGCTGCAACGATCCGGAACCCATCCGTGTGCAGCTTTTCCACGTTCCAGCCGGTTTCCACAATCCCGCCGAGGCGCTGAACCTCTTCTGCAACATGTTCCCAAAGCTGGCCCGGACCTAGTTTGGGATACATGAACTTCTCGATCAGGGACGTCTCCGTTCCTTTCTGCGAGATATCGGCGCTCGGTTTTGCGGCGAACCTGGTCTTTAGAAAGTGCGCAACCGCTTTCGTTATCGAGAGGCCCTTGATCCGTTGCGCCCCCCATTCGGCGCTGATCTGGTCACAAGGCACTCCCCAGACCTTCTCCGTGTACGATTTGAAGAAGGTCAGATACAGTTCCCGCCCGAATCGATTAATCAGAAACTGCTCGAGGGTCTTCTCTGGCTGCTTCTGGTTCACTACGCTTGCGCTGTAGCTGATTCCAATCCTGACTGTTCGAATGAGGCCGAGTTTCTTCAGGGTATCGGCGCTCAATTTGATCGGATAATCGAAGAACTGCCTCAGGAAGTAAATTCGGCTTTTGCGGTTCCGAATCAGCATGACGCGGTCCTGGTCAGCGGGATCCACTGCGACCGCCGGGGCCGCCACTTCACGCGATTGCTGATGATAAGTGATCTGGTGCGAGCCGTTACTCGATCCTTCGACCGGCATAACAGCCGTCCACCATTTCATCACGCGGTCCGATTTTGAAAAGAATCGATGTCCTCCGATATCGATCCGATTCCCTTTGTAGCGTACGGTCCGAGAAATTCCTCCCATGTATTCGCTCTTCTCGAGCACGATCGGTTGTATGTCCGACCTTTTAACAAATTCGAACGCCGCCGTTAATCCAGCCGGGCCTGCGCCGACAATTAGAGCCTTTCGTTTCTGCATCCTCGCCTCAAACAAAAATATGAATATCAGCCGCCGGACAGCGGCTCATTGTTCCCCGATCCGGTGTAATTCGTCGGCCAGAATGGACTGCAAATGTTCCCCCGCCGGATGGCGCGGTCCGGTACGGAAATAAATCCGAACCGGCCGCGTATCCCCATTATCAGGTCCGAACGAACCCGCCAATCGCCACTCGGGCGGATGACCCGCCAGCATTTGAAGCACCTGCTGATGATGTTCACGCGATGGTTCGGCGCGCGTGAAGTCAATGATCAGCGCGCTGGACGGCAGCAGGTCGAGTTCATTCCGCACTGCCGCGGCTGACGTAAATGCCGGCGCATAGTGTTCGCCGGACCAGTCAGCCCGCGCCAGTAATTTGTTGGCCCGGAGCAGATAACTCCCCGGCCGCGATTCGATCATCTCGGTCTCTGTGATCGCGATCCCCTCGCCGCTGGCCTCGGAGGAGACGACAACCACTTCGTTTTTCAGATTGCCGCGCTGGTTCAAAAATCGGGCGGCCTGCTCGAATCCATAAGATTTGACCGGCGTAACGGCGAACGTCTCTCCCGCAAAAAACAGACCTGCGACGGTGGCGATGGCCGCCGGCCGGGCGAGCAGGCTGAATCCGCGCTCACGAAGCAGCCGTGCGACAAATACCACGCCGGCGGGAACGAACGTAAGCAGCGCCGGAATTGCGGGCAATAGCTGCCGGATCTCCAGTCCAACCGGGGTCAGGCCGTGGAAAAAACAGAACGACGCAAACAGCGCCGCCATTGAAGCGGAAGGCGCTGCGGCGCCACCGCGCCCCAACAGGGCTGTGCCTGCGCCTGCCATTGCGAGAAGAAAGATCACCGGGTTCAAGCCGAACCAGAGCTCGCGCCCAAAGTAGATCATGGCGTCAAAAAAGTAAGCAAGGCCCGGCGTACCCGTCCAGCCGTGTTGTACCAGGTGCGCCGTCAAAATCTGCCACGGAGCGCACAAGACCATAATCATTGCCAGCGGCGCCCAGAAATCCCAGCGAAGAAGCCAGCGAAAGCGCCGTGAGAACAATAGCGCGAAGAAGGGCAAAAGGAACAACGCCCATCCGTTGCCTTTGGTCAGAATCGCGAGCGTGGAGAAGGCTGCAAACTTTACCGCGGCGCGCCAGCCATTTCCCGAAAGGTAATGCGAGTACGCGTTGGCTGCAGCGAAGGCCAGAATCGCGAGAAGTCCTTCAGCCATTACCATCGAGGTTTGTTCCTGCACGAGCGGCAATGCGATAAAAAGCGCCCCGGTCGCGCTGCCCGCTATCCACCCATATTGCGGACTCAGCCACTTTGCGATCAGCGCCGCGACAATCGCGGTATAGATTGCCATCAGTAGCATCACGCTGATCCTCGAGACCGGAAATACCAGCAGCCACAGACCTTCGAGGAAGTGAAACAGCGGCGGCCAGTGGCCGATCGCTACCTTCGGGTAATGCAGGTAATAGTTCTCTGCAAACTGAACCGGATTTCCGGGCAGCCCGTGAGCAAAATAATCGCGGAGCATCAATCCCGTGGTGAAGTGCGCCGCTTCATCCGGGTATCCGCTGAACTCGGCTTGATAAGCGCCCGCTGCGAACTGGAGCACAGCCGCGAACACCGCATAAAGGCCGAACGAAGCGATGAAAGCCGCCGCTGTTCTTTCCCGCACCACTCGATGCTCAACGGCAAGCGGGCGAGCCAGACGGGCGGAACTAAACTCGCCTACTGAGGAACTCATGCAAAGGATTTGAGAACCAGAACCCACCCCGGAGTTTCAGCCGGCAATTTTTACGCAATCCGGACAACAGGCCTGAATTTGAGGATAACGAAAAATCGTGGGACAAGCCATTACGAGCAGGTGAACAGCAGGGATATCCCCGTGCGGTTGCACTCATTCACGTTCGCCGAATGGTGGGTTCCCGACGTTCTGCGGGAATACAGCGTAATTCGGAGCTTCGGCAGTTGTCGAACTCCCCATAACTGTTGAAATGAGCACGGTTCCGGGTTTCAGAGGCTATTTCTGCTGAGGCGGAACATAGTCCGCCGGCAGCGCTGCTCCCTCTCCGAAGAAGTACTGCTCCATCTGCTGCAGCAGGAATTCCTGCGCCTCCTGCGTACCCAGGTTGAGCCGGTACTCGTTCATGAGCATTTTCATGTGCTCGACCCACATGCGCCACGCCTCTTTCGAGACGTTTTCATAGATCCGCTGGCCGAGCGGATGGCTTTCGAATGGAGCCTCCTCCAGCCCTTCCATTTCGCGCTGGAACTTGACGCAAAAAACGCGCCTCGCGCCTTCGGGGATCGGCTGAGACTCATCGAGATTCGAAGGAACACCGCAGCCCATAGGGTCAGGATAGCAGTTGGGGGCTCAGGCCATGTCATTATGAACAATTCGTCCGGATGAACGACACTCCACGCGGCGTTCTGCCTGCTCAATCGCTCGAAGCGCTGGTCGCGTGCGGGGCTATTCGCGCCCGTTCTCCCATTCACCCTGAGCAAATCCAGCCTTCATCCATCGATCTGCGGCTGGCGGGAGAGGCCTACCGGGTGCGCGCGAGCTTCCTCGGGACCGGGACGGCCACAATCACGAACAGGATCGACCAGTATCGTCTCCATACGCTCGATCTCGCCAGTTCGGCGGTGCTCGAAAAGGGATGTGTCTACATCATTCCTCTGCAGGAAGAGCTGACGTTGCCGGCTGGAATCTCGGGCAAGGCGAATCCGAAGAGTTCGACGGGTCGTCTCGACATTTTCACGCGCTTGATCACGGACGAAGGCAGGCAGTTTGAGATCGTGCCTGCGGGGTACAGGGGCCGGCTGTTCGCGGAAGTGGTGCCGCGCACCTTCAGCGTCGTGGTGCGGCAAGGCGATCGTCTTTCCCAGTTGCGGCTGTTTCAGGGCGAATATCAGCCCTCGGATATCCTGCTGCGGCAACTGGAAAGCGAAGAGACGCTGGTGTTCCTGGACGACGTTCCGGGCGCGTCGAAGATTCAGAACGGATTGCGATTATCGGTGGACCTGGCTGGAATCGATGGCTCGCCCATCATCGGATATCGCGCGAGAAGGCACGCGCCGCTCATCGATCTGGCGAAATTGCGCCATTACGACCCGGAAGAATTCTGGTATCCGATTCGCCGCAACGAGAGCCGAACGTTGATTCTCGATCCGGAAGACTTCTACATCCTGGCATCGCGGGAGAAGGTGCGGATTCCGGCGCAATACGCGGCTGAAATGGTGCCCTTCGACCCGACGATCGGCGAATTTCGCATCCACTATGCGGGCTTTTTCGATCCCGGGTTCGGTTATGGCGCGGGCGAAATCAACGGTACGCGGGCGGTGCTCGAGGTCCGCTCGCATGAAGTGCCGTTCATTCTGGAGGACGGCCAGACCGTCGCGAGCCTGGTATATGAAAAGCTGCTGGAGCGGCCACGGATGCTCTACGGCGAGGGGATCGGTTCTTCATATCAGCGGCAGGGATTGAAATTGAGCAAACACTTCCGGGCGGCAAATGGCTGAATTCGACGTGGTGGGCGTGGGCCTGAATGCGACGGACACGATGATCGTCGTTCCGCATTTCCCCGCCTATGGCGGGAAGGCTCCTTTTACCCGCGAGTTTTTGTCGGTTGGCGGGCAGGTGGCAAGCGCGATGGTTACATGCGCACGCCTTGGCCTTCGGGCGAAGTACATCGGAACGGTTGGAGATGATGAGCGTGGCCGGGTTCAACTCGAGAGCCTGCGCGATTCGGGCGTGAACATTGATCACGTTCAGCAGCGGGTCGATTGCCCGAATCAATCGGCCTACATCATCATTGACCAGGCGACCGGAGAAAGGACGGTCTTCTGGAGCCGGCCGGATTGTCTGCGAATCTCTCCCGCGCAGATCGAAGAGAGTCAGATTACCTGTGCGCGCCTGCTGCACATTGACGGGCACGACACGCCGGCGGTGGAGTACGCCGCCCACATCGCCCGCACCCACGGGATCCCCGTCACTGTCGATGTGGATACGATCTACAGCGGTTTCGATCGCGTGTTGCCTCTGGTCGATTACCTGATCGCCAGCTCTGAGTTTCCCGCCCGCTGGACGGGTATTGAAGATCCGCTGGACGCGCTCGCGACCATTCAGGAGAAATTCGGGATGCGCGTGGCCGCGATGACTCTGGGCGCACAAGGCTCGCTCGCGCTTGCGGATGGCGTGTTCCATTACTCTCCCGCATTTGTCGTGAACTGCGTGGACACGACCGGAGCTGGAGACGTGTTCCATGGCGCGTTTTGTTATTCTGTGTTGCAGAAAATGCCTCTCGCGGAAGCGCTCGAATTCTCCAACGCGATGGCCGCGCTGAACTGCATGGCGCTCGGCGCGCGTGGCGGGATCGCCACCGTGGAGGACGCGAAACAGCTGATTGCGACCGGCGGCAGACGTTCACAGCCGGAGATCGCGCAGCGAGCGCAAACGGCCTGAATGTTCCCGTTGCGGGACGATCGTCCCACTTACAGTCCGCCCATTGTTACGACGCTGCTGATTATCGCGTGCGCTCTGGTATTTCTGTTCGAACTGAGTCTGGATGAGTACTCGCGCAACTATCTGCTCGCCGTTTTCGGAGTGGTTCCTGCGCATCTCCGTCCCGTTAGCCTGATCACTTCCATGTTTCTGCATGGCGGCTGGATGCACATCATCGGCAACATGCTTTTCCTTTGGGCATTCGGCAAGAGTCTGGAAGATGCCATGGGCCATACGAAATTTCTGGTGTTCTATTTCGTGTGCGGCGTGGCCGCCGGAATCACCCACATTGTTTTCAATCAGTATTCGAGCGTTCCGACGGTGGGAGCGAGCGGCGCAATCGCGGGTGTGATGGGCGCGTATCTCATCAAGTTTCCGAAGGCGTATATCCACACGCTGGTATTTTTCTTCTTTATCACGGTGGTCGATATTCCGGCGGCGTTCATTCTGGTTTACTGGTTCCTCGTGCAGTTATTCAGCGGCGCTGGTTCCATTGCCCATAGCAGCGTCACCGACCGGGGCGTGGCATGGTTCGCGCATATCGGGGGCTTCATCACGGGGATGGTGCTCGTGAAAGTGATGGGCACGCGGCAGCGGTATTTTCCACGGCGGGACGTCTACTGGTAAACGAATGATCGATCTGCTCGCGGTCGCCGCGCACCCGGATGATGTCGAGCAGACGTGCGGCGGCACGCTCCTGCGTATGGCGGAAGCCGGCTACCGGACAGGCGTCATCGACCTGACGGCCGGAGACATGGGGACCCGGGGGTCGCCTGAAACGCGGCTTGCCGAGGCGAGCGAGGCCGCGGCCGTTCTCGGGATTTCGCATCGCGAAAATCTTCATTTCCCCGACGCGCGTCTGGAAAATTCCATGGCGGGGCGGATGACCCTTGCGCAGCGCCTGCGCGAACTGCGGCCGCGTACCGTGATTCTGCCTTATTGGGACGGGCGGCATCCCGACCATTACCGCGCGGCGGAGCTGGGCTACGAAGCCTGCTTTCTGGCAGGGCTCAAAAAGATCGATCAGTACACCGAGCCGCACCGGCCGTACAAGATCATCTACGCATCCCTTTACGCGAACGTAACGCCGTCTTTTGTCGTGGATATCAGCCGCCATTTCGAGCGGCGGATGGAGTCTCTGCTTTGCTACCGCTCGCAATACGGGCGAATAGAGGAAGGTGGAACGATTTTTCCTGACGAAGTGGAGATTCGGGAACGGCTGGCCGCCATCGCGAGGTTCTACGGCAATCTGATCGGGGTTCGGTATGGCGAGCCATTCGTTGTAAAAGAAACGATGCGCATAGACGACGTGGTCGCGATGTCGAATCGCAGCCTGTAAGAATAGGGGCGTGAGCGAACTCCGCTGGCATCCTCTTCTGCGTGAATGGGTTGGCGTTGCGGCTTTGCGGCAGGACCGGCCGCAGATGCCGAAGGACTGGTGTCCGTTCTGTCCGGGTTCGGGCCGCGTGCCGGACCATTACGACACGTACCTTTATCCCAACGATTTCCCGGCATTCAGCAAAAACTATCCGCCGTTTGAGCCAAATGTCGGGCTATTTCATTCCACGGGCGCCCGGGGCGTCTGCGATGTGGTGATTTATCACGAAAACCACAATCTGCCGCCGGCGCAGATGACCGCCGAACACTGGCGGAAAGTTGTGGATCTGTGGACCGAGCGCTCGAGACAGCTTTTCGCCGATCCGGAGATCGCTTATGTTTATATCTTTGAAAATACCGGCGTCGCGATCGGGGTCACGATGCCGCATCCGCATGGCCAGATTTATTCGTTCCCTTTCATTCCACCGCTAAACGAACGGGAACTGACGTCCGCAAGTGAATATTTCGCGACGGAGAATGAATGCCTCTATTGCCGTCTGCTGGAAGGCGAGCTTTCCGCGCGAGTTCGTGTGGTGCTTGAATCGGACAATTTCGTTGCGTTCGTCCCGTATTTTGCGCGCTGGCCCGGCGAGATGCAGATCTATCCGCGACGGCATTTCGGTTCGCTGCTCGATCTCGGCGAGGATCAGAAGACCGAACTCGCCAGAATGATCAAGACGGTGCGGATGAAATACGACAACTTGTGGGGTTTTCCGATCCCGTTAATGATGCTGATACGCCAGCGTCCGGTTCGCGGCGAGCACCCGTACTTTCATTTCCACATCGAGTTTTACCCGATCCAGCGGAGCGCGACCAGGATCAAATATCTGGCGGGCGTCGAGAGCGGATCGGGGACTTTCCTGAACGATACGGTGGCGGAAGAGAAGGCGGCGGAGTATCGGAAGACGGAACCCCTTACGCTCGAGAGTTAGACTCGCGCTCGCGGTGATACAATCCGCCCCGTAATGCCGGACTACAAGTTTCGAGTGAACGGCGGCGCCGTCAGCGTCAATTCGTGGGACCCGGACCAGCCGCTCCTTTATGTATTGCGCAATTCGCTCGGCCTGCATGGCCCGAAGTTCGGCTGCGGGCTGGGCCAGTGCGGGGCGTGCACGGTGCTGGTGGACGGTAAGTCGGCGCGCTCCTGCATCACGCCGGTGAAGACGGTTACGAACCGCGAGGTGACTACGGTCGAGGGCCTCGGATCCCCTGAAAAGCCGCATCCCATCCAGGCCGCGTTTATTGCCGAGCAGGCGGCGCAATGCGGCTACTGCGCGAGCGGCATGATCATGAGCGCGAAGGCGCTGCTGGATTCAACTCCGCATCCCACGCCCGAGCAGGTGAAGAATTCTCTTTCGGGGAATCTTTGCCGATGCGG
>Ga0070680_100004117_pt1 | contig 10893 bp, 6 predicted proteins | sample KBSC73BmetaG_FD_64672 | JGI IMG/M metagenome (GOLD analysis project Ga0070680, IMG submission 64672) | Corn rhizosphere microbial communities from Kellogg Biological Station, Michigan, USA - KBS C7-3B metaG | ecosystem: Host-associated > Plants > Roots > Rhizosphere | place: USA: Michigan... | reverse complement strand
GCAGGTGCTGCGCCAGACGGTTCGCACGCCGGTTGAGCTCCTCGTAGCTCACCCGCTCATCCTCGTAAATCACTCCCACCGCACCGGGTGTGCGCGCTACCTGATCTTCAAACAACTGATGCAGCACCTTGCCCCGCGGATATTCGGCGTGCGTCGCGTTTAGTGTTTGGACGACCCGACACTCCTCCACTACGGGTAAAATCGGCAATGTCAGCACAGCTCGCGACGAACCGGTCTGCAGCGCCTCAACGATCGAGTCCGCGGCTCTAATGACGTACTCTGCTATTCTGTCCGCACTGGCGCGTCCGTCCGTTTGTACAGTTATCGAAAATCCATCTCGCAATTCGTCTACGATCAACGCCATCTGATAGTTGGATGTAAACTCCGGAGTGTTGAGTAACCTCACTCCATCCACACCGGCCCATATCGCGGCCAAACTCGACTTGCCGCGCCGATAGCTCAGCACCGCCCCGAAGAGTGGCTCCGACCCAGCGGCTCCACCGCATTTCTCTGCGGCCTCTAACGAAATCGCACTGAACGTCTCCAGCTTGCCGACCCACTCGCTAGCTTGCTCGAGAAGCTCTGCCACTGCGATGCCGCGGAGCCGCAACCGTAGCGGCAGCGTGTTAACAAACAGCCCGAGAGAACGCCTGGATCTTCCAGTTTCCGGCCTGGTAGAAAGCACCGTTCCGTAAACCAGGTCATCACATCCACTCGTGCGCGAAAGCACCAAGGCCCATGCAGCGTGAAACAACATTTCCGGGCGCATGCGGATCTTGCGCATCTGCGTCCGAATGCGATGCGTCAATGCAGGCTCGAGCGATCGCATCGACTCCAGAGTCCCCGCGCCGTCGGCATCCATTTCAGACGGACCAAACCGCATTACGCGCTCCTCGATATCGAAAAGCCCGTTGCGAAAGAACCTTTCAGCCTCCTTCCGCTTCTCTTCCGAAAGCAGAGGCATCGGGACAGTTTCAAGTCCTTGATATGCCTGCCGCGCCCGTCTCCTGCCGTTGAGCTCCGCCACAATCTCCACGACCGCAGCCTTCAACGACGTGTAGTCGCACACGATGTGATGCAACTGCAACAGCGCATAGCAGCGCGCTGAATCCCTGTGCACGACCGTACGAAGCCGCGCAAGTGGCGCGCTACAAATGTCGAAACGACGATGCTTCGCCGTCACGCACGCCTCGAGCGCCGTCAGAGGATCGGCTCCGCCATCGACCACCACTTCCTCGACATGGAGCACCGCATTGTGGTAGATCACTTGTACTGGCCGCGGTAGCCCCTCCCATAGTACCGCGCTCCGCAAACTGTAATGTCGATTGACGATGGCCTGAAGCGCGGAACGAAGCTCTTCGAGAAGCGCGCGTGATCGCAACTCCAACAGTAGCGACACGACATATGCGCCGCTGTCAGGGTTCCGCAAGTGCTCAGCCAGAATACGGTCCTGGGCCGCCGTTGTCAGGAGAACTTTCCCGATATTCGCCGCACCTCCGGGCACTGCCGTGGCTAGCCGCTCGAGGTGCCGCGGCTCGAAATCTGGAAGCGGCCACGCCTCCCGCGTGCTCGACTTTGGATTTCCACCAGCCCCTGGATAGTCCGCGCCCATCTGCAATTCCTCCAATTCTCGGGCCCCACGTCCTCACCGTTCCGCTGCCGACCCGGTGCGCTATGTTGTTTCAGACGCGCAGGGATGACACCGATGCCGGTTCAAACATGCATATGGGAGCCTGGGTGACCCGTCGGTCACAAGCATCGAATGGACGAATCCTCACGTCTACACTCACGTTGTGCAAGTCGCGACATCGAAAGGTATCTACTGAGAATCTATCAACAGGCTCGAGGAGCCCGAGACCAACCGGTTGACCCAGGATGGGTTGCAAGCGGTCTGGAGTTACGACGAGCGAACGGGTCATTCTGAAATCAACCGGCGTATCACTTTGAAATGAGCCTGGGTTGATGTATCAACCCGGGCGCCAAGTTTGAATACGATGAGTGCCGGGCTCGAGGATGTGCCAGCGGAAGGCCGCCGTTCCACCCTCGTCGGGAAATTTCCAGACGAAGTAGAGCCTTACGCCTTTGCACTCTGCAATCTACCGGCGTGCAGGACCCGGCCTGGAAATCGGCGGCACGCGCCACCTGTCAACCCTTGGACAATCATCCGGCGTGAAGGGCAACATCTCGCAGGAAGAAGCCTGATACCGCTTCAAACATGCGTAGGGGAATCTCCGTGGCCCATCTGTCGCCGACTCTTCGGTCATTCGTCGTCTCATCACTGCTGCTGACTGCCTTGCAGTCGTCTCTCATTCTGCGTGCCGACGCGCATCACAGCATGTCCATGTACGACACCCAACGCGAAATCACCATCGACGGATCGGTCACGAGCATCGAATGGGCGAATCCTCACGTCTACATTCGCATCGTGCAAGTCACGACAGGGAAGCGTATCGACTGGGAACTTCAGGGCGAATCCCCCGGCATCCTACGTCGCGGGGGATGGCTCAAGGATAGTTTGCGGATCGGAGATCACATCGTCGTGTCCGGATACCCGGCCCGCGACGTCAACCAGCATGGCATATACCCCACGCTGGTCAGACTTGGTACGACTACTTTGTACGATTTCCAACATCGACTGGAGCCTTTGGAACGAGCCGGACCAGCCCCAGAGGTCGGCGCGATGGGCGTGAGCGGCACTTGGGTGACGTTATTGAACTTGCCGGTCATCACCAGGCTCGAAGAGCCCGAGACCGACCGACTGACCCCCGAGGGGTTGCAGGCGGTCAAGAGTTACGACGAGCGAACGCGCAAGTCTGAAATCAATTGCGTTCCGACGCCGGCGCCGTTCTTCATGGTCGCTCCGGACATCAAGCGCGTCACTGTGGCAGCAGGTCTCATTCGAATCGAGAGCGAGTTCGCCGCCGCTCAACGTGAGGTTCACCTCGATGAAACAGCCCATGCCGGCTCACTGCCGAGCATTGAGGGCCATTCGATCGGTCGGTGGGACGGGAAACGATTGGTAATCGATACTGCGAATTTTGCCTTCCACTCCGAAGGCAATGGGGATTACCTCCCCTCCGGCCCTCACAAGCATCTACTCGAGACCCTGACACCATCTCCAGATGGGCACAGCCTGACGTATCACTTCGAGATGACAGATCCGGAATTCTTTACCGGGACCATCAGTGGCGAGGCCCAGTGGGTATATCAACCCAACGTTACGTTCGAATACGACAAGTGCCGGCTCGAGGATGCGCGTCACTTTCTTCGGAAATGACGCCTCGTGATGTTGGGTGAGATGGAGGGCCGCCGTTCTGTCCTCGCCGCGAAATTCTCCAGACGAAGTAGAGTCTTGCGCATTTGCACCCTGCAAATCCTGTTGGGAGAGAACGATCATCGCACGGCCCCCTTCTTGCCGTCAGAGACTTCCTCCCAGTATGTAAATTGCGCGCGCCATAAGTCAGCATAAGGCCCAATGGTGTCAACCAGCTCGGAGTGCGTACCTCGCTCCAAAACGATCCCACCTCCCAGAACGATTATCTCGTCCGCGTGCACGACCGTAGACAATCGATGTCCAATGATCAGCGTGGTGCTGGATCTGGAGATCTCATAGATGTTTTGCAAAATCTCCCGTTCCGTGCGGCTGTCCAGAGAGGACGTAGCCTCATCGAATACGTAGATTCTCGGACGCTGTAGCACCGCACGCGCGATCGCGATGCGCTGCCGTTCCCCGCCGGAAAGCTTGATGCCCCGCTCTCCAATTTTTGTCTCGTAGCCTTCCGGCAGCCCCGCAATGAATTCGTGGAGGTGTGCCGCGCGAGCGGCGTCCTCAACTTCACTTTGCGAGCAACCGGGCTTACTAAACGCAATGTTATATGCAATAGTGTCATTGAACAGGGCAGTGTCCTGGGGCACGACTGCAACCAGTCGGCGCAATTGGCGCAGCGGGAGAGCTGTGATAGGCGTGCCATCCAATAGGATTCGACCTGCATCGGGTTCGATCAGCCGAACGAGAAGGCGCACGAGTGTCGACTTTCCTGCGCCGCTCGACCCTACGATTCCGAGTGTCTTACCCGCTGGAACCCTGAAGCTGACACTCTTCAGGATCTCTCTCTGAGTGCCGTATGAGGACCTGACGTCGTCGAAAACCAGGTCACCGGCGATGGTAACCGGCGCGGATTCAATTCGGACCGCGCCTTCCGGCGGCTCATTTAAAAGATCGAGCATGCTACAAAGCATCGCTGCACTCTGGGAAAAGACGTTCATCGCATTGCCGAGCAGCTCGACCGGACGCAGAGCCTGGAGCAGGAATGTATTTGCGAGCACGAAGTCACCGACGCTCATGCTCCCCCGGCGCACCTCGGAGGCCGCGTACACCTCGATGAGGGCGAAGACCATACCGTAGACGACCGTTACGGAGAGACTGTTACGAGCGGAGCTCCGGTAGAAGTCGACCCATTCATTCTCGGTAAGCGATAATTTTCGATGCACGCGTTCTTGAACCGCCTGTTCCGCCGCGAAGAACTTGACCGTCTCGTAGTTGAGAACCGCGTCAATCATTGTCGAGACGGCAGACACATAGATATTGGTTGCCCGGCGTACCCTGTCTGCAATTCGGAACGTCGAAACAGCCCACGCACCTGTGAAGCAAACGATTCCCGCGGCGAAGAGGAGCACGAATCCATGATGCTGAAAACGAAATAGAACAACCAATGTAGTGGCCAACTCCCCGATACCGGGCAGCAACGAAAATACGATACGGTTGAGGATCATCTGATAGGCCTGCAGTCCGTTGTCGATCGTTTGCGCGAGCGCCCCGGTTTCGCGCTCAACATGGAATCGCAGTGGCAAATGCATGACATGGCAAAACACGCGCTCACTCAGCTGGCTGAACATGCGGCGTTCGGCTCTCGCGTATACAAATGAGCGAACATCGGATATCGCGCGCGACATGAATTGACTCGCGGCGTACAGGAGAACCAGCAGGATCGATATCGCCCCATTGCCAGGTTGGCGTGAGAAGTTGTCGACCGCATATTTCAGCGCGATCGGCCCGAGGCCAGTCAGCACGGATGCGATAGCTATCAGCAGCAGAGTGGCAACGAGCCGACGTTTGACGAACGGCGCGGCGCTCTCGGAGAGGAGCGAATAGATCGTTCGTGCGCGCGCCAACATCGAAGCAATCATTAGTGCCTCTCAGGAGGAGATCTGCCGTGGATGTTAGTCCCTTTCCGGCATCGGTACATCCAGCATCGTGCGAGCAGACCCCTGCAGCATTGCCAACGTACTCTGCTGAGCCGCAATCCCGGGACGTCGCTGCTAAATCATTCGATTACGCTCTTCCGTTGCGCAACCCACGCAGTCGAGCTGCATCAACTGCGAGCTCGAGCACAACCTGCCGCGCCTCACTTGCCGGGCCTACTGGTCCTCGACGCTGAGACAGCGAGCAGCGTGAGTAGCGCTATGGGTAAAGTGTCCGATTCCGAACAGATGTCCGGGCACGCTTGTACACCGCCGCACACCGGCCGCCAGTATCCTCCTCTAACGTATTGATATTTCTGACTTTGCTCCCCGGGGCACGGGTATTGCAAACCTGTTCAATGCGATTCAGATTTCACGGGTCGGGACGTTGACTCACGTCGTTTCCCGAACGGATGGCGGTGATTCCAGATGACGAGCAGACTCTGATGTTGCAACACTACCTCCGCATGGCGTGGCGTGGATGCGTCCGGTACAAACTTTATAGCACCATCAACATCGCGGGCCTCTCGATCGGGCTGGCGGCGGCAATCCTGATCGTCCTGTACGTGCGCGATCAGCTGTCCTACGATAGTTGGGTTCCAGACACCGGAAATCTCTATCGGCTCGAGGTAACTTTTCACACGCCGGGACGCGCGCCCTCGCCTCTAGCCATGGTGCCATTCCCGGTTCTCACGGCGATCCCGGGGCAGATCCCCCAGGTGAAGGCCGTCACGCATGTCATGCCCGAACAAATGACGGTGATTACCGGCGACCGTCAATTCCGGGAAACGATCACATTCGTCGATCCGAATCTCTTTGGGGTAATCAAGCTACCGCTCGTGCAGGGCGATCCGGCACACGCGCTCGCTCAACCCGAGTCCGTCGTATTGTCGCAGAGCGCAGCGCGCAAGTTTTTCGGCACGGTCAATCCAATTGGAAAATTCTTGTCGCTCAGTCAGGATGAGAATAGCGCTTGTGGTGCCAACGACAGCGCATGTCTCTCGAAGGTCTACCCGCTCATAGTGACGGGAGTGTTGCGGGATTTACCGCACAACACCCAGTTGGTGGCAGATCTCGTCGTGCCGAACACATCGCGGGCCGATGAGATGCCACCGTTTGAGAAAGCGCACGCCTGGACGAGTGGCGATAATGACTACGGCTATGTCGAGTTGACCCCTGGTGCCGATCCTGCGGCTGTGCTGGCCGCACTCGAGCCGATACTCGACAGGTCCTTCGACCCGAGGAAATCGGGTATCAATCTAAGCGCCAGCGAGTTCGAACAGTACCAACTGACGCCCTTCCGCGACGTTCATCTCACGAGCGATAAGTATGGCGGCATGACACCCGGAGGGAGCTGGACAGCCGTGTACGGTCTTGGAGCGGTCGCGCAGCTGATTGTTCTGATCGCCTGTTGCAACTTCACAAACCTCGCGACCGCGCGGGCGACGCTTCGCGCGCGGGAAATCGCAGTGCGCAAGCTCTGTGGTGCGAAGCGAGGAGAGCTCCTCGTGCAGTTCCTCCTGGAAGCAGTGCTGTTTTCAGTACTGTCGCTCGCGATCGCCCTATCCCTGGTGGAGGTTCTACTGCCTCTTTATGGCGGCTTCCTGGGAGGATCAGTCGCCCTTCGCTATCTCACTGATTGGGAACTGGTCGGAGCTCTCATTGCAGGAGCTATCGGGGTGGGGTTGGTGAGCGGGCTTTATCCGGCGGTCATACTTTCCGGGTTCCGTCCGGCGCTGTCGCTGCGGTCGGGCGCCTCCAGGTACAGCAGTCCTCGCCTCTTGCGTTCAGCGCTGGTCATCCTGCAGTTCTCGATCTCGATCGGGCTGGGCATTGCAGCTCTCGTCGTGTTCAGACAAATCGATTTTGCGCGCAGACTGGATCTCGGCTTCAGTCGTGACGGCATCGTCATCGTTCGAGGCACCGGGCGACTCACGACGTCCGAGCAGGACGGTCTCGCCGCAGCGCTCCGCGCCAATTCTCAAATAGTCGGCTCAGCCTACTCGAATGCCGTCCCCTTCAACCTGGACTATGTGGATAACGATGAGATCCGAACCTCGGGCGATCCCGCATCCGTTCCGGCTAAGATCATAAACGCCGGACCTCAGTTTCCGTCGCTGTATGACATCAAGCTACTGGCTGGTCGTTTACTGTCGGATGAGCGAGGTCAGGATGTATCGAGTCAAGGTGTAGTACGCAACGTGCTCATCAATGCGACGGGCGCGCACCGCCTGGGTTTGTCGACCGCCTCGGCGGTCGGAAGGCGGATCACTGTCGGCGGTCGTTACACGGCGACGATCGTCGGTGTTCTCAACGACGCGAAACTGCAAGGGATGAGCGAGGCGGTACAGCCAACAGTGTACTACTTCGACAAGGCCTACCCGAACGCGATGAGGATGCTCTCAATTCGAATCCACCGCGAAGGCGCGACGAATACGCTCGCCTTCATCGACCGGACGTGGAGCTCATTTGCTCCGGGTGCCGCGATCAATCGCTATTATCTGAGCGATGCTTTCGAGAGCTTGTTCGAACCCGCCGAAAAGCAGGGCGTAATGCTGGGATCCTTTGTCGCGATCGCGATATTCATCGCCTGCCTTGGCCTGTTTGGCCTGGCGGTGTTCACTGCCGCGCGGCGGACCAAGGAAATCGGCATACGCAAAGTCTCAGGCGCGCGCACTGGCGACATCGTGCAACTGATGTTGTGGCAAATTTCGGTGCCAGTGCTGATCGCCAATTTCGTCGCTTGGCCGATTGCATACGCCTACCTGCGGCATTGGCTCGACGGTTTCGCCTACCGCATCCCGCTCAGTCCCGTCTATTTCCTCGCGGCCGCAGTAGCCGCACTAATCCTCGCCTGGGCGACTGTCTTCGGAAACACGCTGCGGCTCGCCCGCACGAATCTCGTGCATACGCTGCGGCACGAATAGGGCAATCTCCCGCGAGTTGGAGTTCGCCGGATTCCCAACCGCCAACACGAAATTGGGCGGCTCGTCAATCCGGGCTGGGAAGCAGCGCGATCAACCTGGCAGACCACAGCCGACGAATATCTGCGATGACCTCCGCCGGATCCGGGCTCGACCGCATCAGCTCCCCGAGAGACTGAACACCGTCAGTGCGCGCGAGAACATCATAGGTAGCGGAGGCAATCGATCGACTCCGAGACCCGTCCGCTACATCTTCGCAGCGCCAGATCTCGAGAGTGGCGCCTCTCCAGCCCGCCTTCCGCAGATGCATGAGTTGCGCGTTTCTTGGGATCACTACTCGCAGGCGTCGGAGCGCTTCGTCGTGTGGCTGAGATTTGACGAGCAAATAGTCGCCAATGATCGCATACGTGAGGCCAGTTGTAAGAAAACAGACTACGACGTCATCGATGGAGTCCACGATGGGTTCAACACTGTGATTGAACGAAGTGTTCAAAACAATGGGAGTACCAGTGCGTCGACGAAACGCGTCGATCAATTCCCAAAAGCGAGGATTGCTGGTCCTGGAGACGGTTTGTATACGGGCACTTCCGTCTACATGGGTGATGGCTCCCAGCTTGCTCCGGAATGAGGGCAGGACTTCCACCACGGTAGTCATGAATCCAAGTTGAGGATCGATGGGAATCTTGAAAAATTGTGATGCATATTCCTCCAGCACGGCAGGCGCGAATGGGCGATATGCCTCGCGGTGCTTCACCAGAGCGTTGATCCGGTCCTTATTTTCAACAGGCCGGGGGTCCGCGAGGATGCTACGGTTGCCGAGCGCGCGAGGACCGAATTCCGATCGGCCCTGAGCCCACCCGATGATGTGATTCTGCGCCAGGAGTTTGGCCGCCTGTTCGGCAGCATTTGGCACTGGCACGATATCGACCAGGTCAGACCAACGTTGTAGACGTTCTGCGAGCTCGTCAGGCTGCCCAACATCGGTCCCCCAATACATGTGCGATAGCGGTCGGCGGGGGGGCTCGTCCCCAGATAGCTTGGCAGTGACACTCAGCGCTGCGCCAAGCGCACAGCCGGCGTCACCCGCCGCGGGCTGTACGAAAACGGAGTCGAAAAGTCCGCTTTCGAGAATCCGGCCAACCAGCACACTGTTATGTGCGACTCCGCCGGCGAGACAGAGATTGCGCAGACCCGTCTGCCGCCGGTGATGCTCGAGGTGGTGCAATGCGGCGCGCTCCAACGCCTCCTGTAGTGCTGCCGCAACGTCCATGTGAAGCTGTGTGATCGGCTCATGTTCGCGCCGACACGGATAGATTTCGCCAAGCGCCTCAATCTCGTCGAAGTGCACTTGCCATCGGCCGGACTCCCGCAGAGTGCAGATTCGATCGAACTGCCCTCGGAATCTTTCCGGATCTCCATAGGGCGCAAGACCCATGACCTTGTACTCGTCATGCATCCGATAGCCCAAAGTCTCGATCACCAGGTGGTACAGATGACCAAGCGATTCCGACACAGGCTCAGTCGCGATCCTCCGCAATCTTGGTCCTTCTCCGATGCTGACAGTACCGCAAGCATCGTCTCCGGCACCATCGAGAGTAACAACCAGCGCTTTATCAAACGGAGATGGAAGGAAAGCGCTTGCCGCGTGCGCTTCATGATGGTCGACAAAATGCATCCGGTCCGGTGCTGGCGATTCTCCAAAGACCCGCAAGCATAGGTCACCGTAGAACGCCCGGGGGTCAGCCGGAATTCTCGAGCTGGAAACCTTGCGTTGTATGGCTTGGAGAATCGAGCGGCAGGAGCGCTCGCTCATATACCAGGCGATATGGTCGATGACCGAGAGCGACAGACCTGATGCCTTCAAGCAGAATTCGATTGCGTGCGCCGGGAAGAAATTGGAGTGCTTCACGCGGCTGAGGCGTTCCTCTTCGATTCCAGCCATCACTTCACCGTCACGGAGAAGTACCGCGGCGGCGTCGTGAAATGACTCGGTTGAGTAAATGAGCCGCACTCGTTCATCGGGAGTAGCCGATACGTCGAATCCGCCGGAGAGCCCGAGTACGTACATGTTCTGGCAACCCTCACCGGAAATCCAAGCTCTGACTGTTTGGCGTTTGCAGCTCGATCCTTTCCTCCGGTGTTAGATACTCTCCGTCCCTGTAGAGAAGCCGCTCCCGAAGATATCGCTCTCCATAGTGCTTCCAGCCTCCTGCGAGATGGATGATCCCTACAGGAACATGCGGCGGCAGCGCGACCCTGACGATCCCCTGAGCGTCACGCACGGGAGGGGTCCAAAGACAGACATAGTTATACAGAGGGTCGAGCAGCATTAGTTTGTTTACCCGCCGGGCGACCACGTTGAGTGCGATTTGGTCCGCCATGTGGCGCACGACGATCTCGCGTGGTGTGCTTTCGCCCAGGAAAATTCTCTTGATCTCCTCTTCCCAGAGCGTCCAGATGGCGTTCCCGGCGTCCATCGCGAAAAGGCCACTGTTCAATGTTGGTAAAGTCGACAGCAGCAACGCCGTCTCACCCCCGAAGAGCGGCTCATAGTAGGAGAACATCTCCTCGCGACGCCCTTTGACGTCATCGTGCACGTACGTATAGCTGTAGTGGTACTCTGGCGCGATAAACAGGTGCTGTCGGTACTCGGGCACGGCATCACCAAGATAGGTGAAAACGGATCGGTCTTGCACCCATGTGTCGCTGTCTATCCAGATTAGCGTCT
>Ga0070680_100004115_pt1 | contig 10894 bp, 8 predicted proteins | sample KBSC73BmetaG_FD_64672 | JGI IMG/M metagenome (GOLD analysis project Ga0070680, IMG submission 64672) | Corn rhizosphere microbial communities from Kellogg Biological Station, Michigan, USA - KBS C7-3B metaG | ecosystem: Host-associated > Plants > Roots > Rhizosphere | place: USA: Michigan... | reverse complement strand
TCAGGTCGCAAGCGTAGATCTCAAGACGCAGACCGCCTCTCTTGTAAACTCTAAAGACGTCTTGCGATACGACGTCTTAGTTCTGGCTGTAGGCGGCATGACTAATTATGTAGGCGTGACGGGCGCTCAGGAGCATACGCTGCCTTTCCGAAAAATCGCACATGCCGATCATCTACGACGCGTGATGGTTGAGGCGCTCGACAAAATTCCTCCCGAGACGGCGCCACAAGATGTGCGCCAGGCTCTAACCTTTGCTGTTGTCGGCGCGGGAGCAAGCGGATGCGAGCTTTCCACCAAAATGTCCGACCTTTTGCTTGATGCGGTGAAGCGACGAGCACTTCAGGGCGAACCCCGCGTTCTCGTTATTGAGATGGGCGACAAAGTCGTGCCTGGAATGGGAGACCAGATTCGAGAGTTTGTCGACGATGCACTCCGTCAATCTCATGTCGAGGTCCACACGTTGACGCGCGTCGTGAACGTCGGACCTCATGAGGTGACATTTGAGCACTCCGGCCAAACTGAGAAGTTGAGAACGGCCGGGGTAGTTTGGACGGGTGGCGTAAAAATGCGGCCCATGGTGGAGAAGCTCGACGCCGAGAAAACAAAGCGAGGCCTGCTGGTAGTAAGACCAACTCTTCAGTTGTCGCAGTTCGATAATGTGCTCGCGCTCGGTGATATCGCGCTCTATCCCGATGCAGTTCCAAGTTTAGCAGGTACGGCACAACTCGCGTTCCAGCAAGGCTCACTCGCTGCGCGTAACGTCAAGGCTTTACTTAACGGCAAGGAGCTTCAGACAAAACACTTTGAAGAACTTGGTGAAGCAATCAGTCTCGGGACCGAGAGAGCCGCCGTATTGACTGGCGGAAAAGCTTTTGGAGGGGCGATGGCCCGGCAGGCTAGATTCGCACTCTATACCTCGAGACTTCCGACGTGGCATCACCGTTTGCGTGTCGGAGCGAGTTGGTTCTTTGAAGGTACGACTCCCCGTCCCCTTTTGCCTCTTGGGTACGAAAGAACTTAACGAACTTGTCCGATGGCTGGTCGTGAAGTAACTAACCTGGGCCCTCTGAATCTTTTGACTTCTGCCCGGGACGACTACGCTCCCAGCAATACGGAGATCTTAGGTGCGACTCTGGCTTGCCGTCGTAACGTTGTTTGTATGCATGACTGTCGTGGTCGTTTGGGTTTTGCATAAACGACGAGGTGGCGAGATTACCCTGCGTGCTATGCCACCGCAGGCGGTTTCGAGTCCATCTGCTGCAAACGTCATCAGTCCGTCCCCGAGCCTCACAGACGTTCCCTCGCCAATTCCTTCACCAACTCCATCCGTTGAACCGTCTCCCACTGTTGCTCCTGAAATGACGCCCGCAGCTTCACCCGAGGGTTTTGTAGGCGTGCTGAATTTGATTATTCCTGTCGCCGGCGTTCGCCGCGAACAACTCATAGACACTTTTAGTGAAGCGCGTTCTGAAGGTCGAACTCATGACGCGATCGACATACCAGCGCCCTCTGGAACTCCCGTACTTGCAACTGCAGATGGAGAGATCGTAAAGCTATTTCAAAGTGAACGGGGTGGCACGACTATCTATCAAATCAGTGCTGATCGAAAACTCGTCTACTACTACGCTCATCTGCAAGGCTACGCTCCCAATCTGCACGACGGCCAGTACGTTCACCAGGGCGACGTTATTGCCTATGTCGGTGATACTGGAAACGCGGGATCAGGCAACTTCCATTTGCACTTTTCGATCGCGATCCTCAGCGATCCGAAACGTTATTGGGAAGGGACTAACATCAATCCTTACCCGCTGCTGCGGCATTAGAGAAAGCCAAAACCAATGTGCAGTTGGGAAGGGGGCAAGCGGCCCAACCTGAACTTAACCCAACACGAACTGAGCTCGCTCCCGCAGGTTCCAAGCCCTCAACTTGGATAAGGGTTGTACCGCGGTAAATCAATCTTAGGGCTTGGAACCTGCAGGAGCGCGTTCAGGACCTTAACCGGTTGATTTGTGTATGTCCGCTCAGCCCCTTCCCCACTAGCCTTTGAATGTGTTCGCTTACCGTTCAATACGGTTTGAGTGCCCGTAGAAACCCGCCCTATTTGTAAGGTAAACACGCCGATTGTCTGAGGGAACGCCTGTTGCTGTTAAATCCCTCGCCTCCCATTATCATTGTCCGCTGGCAAACCTGAACCAGAACCAGCGTAGAGGATTCCTATGAAAATGAAGGTTAGAACATCTCTGGCAACTTTGCTTGTGATTATCTTTGGGCTGGCAGCGTGCGTCCAAAACAACAGCAACACCTCGAGCTCAACCGTCCAGCCATCTGCGTCACCCACGGTCACGGTGCAGCCCGCAAACGAAACCGGATCGCAATCGCAAGTGACATTACCTGTGCTCGACGCACTACTTGCTAACGACGCTTTCATTTCGGAGTTAAAAACGAAACTCCAAATCACTGATGATCAGATCAATGCATTAAAGGCGGCTGCCTCAAGCGAAGTAAACAGACTGCGCAGCGAGAATGCGGAACAGACGGTTGCAGTGTCCACCGATGGAAGAACCCGAACGACGGATCAACTCTCCCAAATTATCGGTGAGAACAAAACTAAAGAGCTGATCCGACTGGCAAGTGACTTCTGGGCACGGGGCGCAAACGCCGAAGACTCGACTCCGCAACCGCAGAGTGCGAAACCCAACGCAGTACCAACCGATACTCGAATCGTCGTAAACATTCCAGCTTATCGCATGGACTTGTTCAAAGACGGTTCGCTGGTGAAGTCCTATAAGATCGGAATTGGGTATCCCGAATTTCCACTGCCGCAAGGACAACGCAAAGCGCAAACGATCATTTTCAATCCAACGTGGACGCCGCCTGATTCTCCCTGGGTGGCAAAGATGAAAGACATAACACCAGGCGAAAAAGTCGAAGCAGGTAGCAAGTTGAATCCTCTTGGACCAATTAAGATCCCGATCGGACTACCTTCATTGATCCATGGCGGTAAGGCACCTTCAAAGTTAGGAACATTCGCGTCGCATGGTTGCGTCGGCCTAACTACCCCGCAAGTCAAAGACTTTGCATTACAGCTTGGACAGATATCAGAGACACAGCTCACGCCTGAAGCAATCAACGCTCATTTGAAGGATCCAACTCAGACCCAGGTTGTTAAGCTGAAAAACCAGGTTCCCGTTGACCTTCGTTATGAAACGATTGTGTTGGAAGACGGTAAGCTACACATCTACAAGGATGTGTACGATGAAAACACCAACACCGAGGAGAATCTTCGGGCAGTGTTGGAAGCCAATGGCACGCGTTTGGACGATCTGCAGGAGCAACAACGAGCTGAGGTCCTGGCAGCGCTAAACCAGATGTCGGCACATCCAAAAGCGATGCCTTTGCCGTCGCCGTCGCCCAGTCCATCTGCTGAAGCGAAGGGCCGCAAGCAAAGACAGACTTCGAGGAAACTCCCGAAAAATCAGAAAGAGATCGTGATCGATTTAGGGACTTCACTCACAGGCAAAGGTTATCCGGCGCCAGTAAACTTTGATGAGGGAACAGGAAGAAGTGTCCGATAAATTTCAGGGAGTTAAGGACCTATACGACGTATTGGACCTATTAGGGTTTTCTTATTTCAACGGACGACTGCGGCTTCACACGAATCGAGTTCGGGCGCTTCTTCTATTGGAACACCCGCTTCGCCGTAGTAAGGTTGACCAGATTCGATAGCTTCGAAGTATTCTTCGATCCGATTGAGGACTTCTTCTACGGAATGCGAGTGGTAAATCGAAGTTCTAAAGAGCGCTCCTCCCTGTAACCCACGCGTAAACTGTCCTGCCAGTTGTTTCATCCGATTAATCGCCGGAGTCTCAGGCATATCTTCGCGTAGCATGTCGAAGTACTCATGAAGAATGGCACGCTTGTCCGCTAATGTTGGTTCAAAGATTTCACGGTCACGCATTGCCTCTTCGATTTGACGGAAGATCCACGGGTTCGCCATCGCGCCCCGCCCAATCAACACACCGTCACATCGCGTCTCATGAAAACGGGCAAACGCACTTTCAATCGTCGTCACATCGCCACTGCCTGAGACCGGCACGCTCACCGCTTCCTTGATTTGACGAACAAGATCCCAGTTGGCTAGTCCACGGTAACCCTGCTCTTTGGTTCGTCCGTGTAATGCAATGTGCTCAACGCCACAGGCCTCCGCTAGCTTTGCCGTCTCGACTGCATTGATTGTGTGATCATAAAACCCGGCACGAATCTTCACCGTTAGCGGAATCTTGATTGCTTTCTTTATCTCTTTAAGAATGGTCTCGAGTCGCGAGTGATCTTTCAGCAGACCAGAACCTCCGCCATGTTTGACGACTTTAGGCGCGGGGCAACCACAGTTGACATCCAGGATATCGGCACCCACTTCTTCGGCCATTTCGGCAGCCATGCGCATCCGTTCCGGCTGTCCGCCAAAAATCTGAACAGCAAACGGACGCTCATCCTCATAAAAGCGCATCTGCCTCTTTGATTTGGGATTGCTTCGCGTCAAGCCCTCAACCGAAATAAACTCAGACACGGACAGTCCGACACCACCTCGGCGCTTCAGCAAGCGGCGAAACGACACATCCGTAACACCCGCCATCGGTGACAGAATCAGCGGCGGATCGATTTCGACGTCTCTAATCTTGAATGACTTGATGTCCGGCATTTACGGCAAAATCTTTACAGGAGTTCCTACGGAAACGGCTTCATAGAGTTCCTTAATGTCCGCATTCTCTAACGCCACGCATCCCCATGTCCAATCCTTGCTTGCACCATTCCCGTGAATATAAATCAAACCACCCAACTTCGTGTATTGAGGCGGCGCCGTTTTCTTCTTAACGGCTTCAATAATATCGTCGTGCTGCTTCCTATCAATCAGACCGTCGCGAAAGCCGCGCTCAGCATCTTCTGCGTTTGGATAACTGACACCAAGCGAAAGGTAATAGGCACTCTTGTTGTTCTTAACGAAGATGTAGAACTCGCCTTCTGGAGTCGCTCCGTCACCTTCACGTTGCTTGTCGGGAATGGGATTAAAGCCCAACCCAACGCGATAAGTCCTGAGTAGTTTCTGATCCGAATAGAATTCGAGTTTTCTTTGCTGCTTGTAGACAACAATGCGAGGCTTATCGATAGGCAACTGAAGCTGGGCTGTCGAAAGTGACTGCGTGTTCATTTGTGAGACCTGCTGCGGTGTACCCACGGTATGGCAGGCGCAACCGACGATCAAGATTAGGAAAACAACAAAGAACTGTTTGAAAGATATTGTCATTAGAAGAACTTAAAGTCGGGAAGGGGGCGCTTGCCCCCTTCCCGACTGCACTTTCTTTTCTTCGGTTCGTGTTTGGTCGCTTACCTTCCCGTCAATCATTTACAGCTTCTTCCAGGAGTTCATACAGACTTCGCGCGTCGGGTTTTGAGGTGTGACGTTGTTCCGGAACTGACAAAACTTTCAGTCTTGATACTTTGTCTCGACGCCTGATAGTAATCTCATCACCCGCCTTAATTGAGTGGGCTGACTTAGCGGCTACACCATTTACTGAAACATGGCCGGCATCGCAAAGTTTTTGGGCAAGTGTTCGTCGTGGGCAAATGCGGCTGGCTTTGAGGAAAAGATCCAAGCGCATGGATTGTGGAATCGGGAATCGTAAATCGTGAATCGTAGTCAGAATCCCGAACCAACGATTTACTATTCACGATTGACGATTTATGGTTTCTTCTCTTTCTTCTTGTCCTTATCCGGCACCTTGACGGCAGCAGTCGCGGGTTTGAGCTTCAACAATGGTTCAACGCCCGCTCGATAGACATCGGTTACTTTAATGTAGGCTTCATTACGCAGATTATCGAGGTACGCCTCATGTTCTTTTCCTTGACGTTCCATCAGAAGAGCCTGACGCACAGCGTTGTCGTTGAACACCGGGGTAGCTCCGGCTGGTGTTCTTTCGTCTATGCGCAAAATCTGATAGCCGTCGCCAGCCTTTATTGGATCCGTGACACCACCAGCCTTCACGTCTTTAAGAACGTTGACTAAATCTTCGCGGAGGTTGGGCACCTCAAACGTTCCAACCTTTCCGCCATCCTTTTGAGCCGTGCGCTCTCCATTCTTCGTACGCTCCGAATTAGCAGAAGCGACTGCTTTGAAGTCAGCACCAGCTCGCAGTTGCGCCACTAACTCAACTGCCCTGGCCTTCACCGCCGCATCATCTTTATCTGTAGTCGACAAATAGATCTCAGACAGGGTAATGCTTTCAGGTTTACGAAACAGGTCTTTGTGTGCTTCGAAGTAACTCTTCACTTCCTCACTCCTAAAGCCGAGAAAGACTACACGATCCACTTCCTGCTGCATGACAGCCTGCTTCATCATCTCGTTTCGCATCGTTTCCTTGACTGCCACTGGATCGATTTTGCTCTGTCGCATGTATTCTTCGAGTTTAGCGATCGAGTTGATTCCCTGCTCACGGGCGATGTCGAGCATGCGACTGTTGACTTCAGCTTCAACCTGGGTTGCAAGATCCAGCTCTTTGCCTTTCTGCAACAACAAACGTTCATTAATAAGAGTCGCAATTAACTCCGGTTGATGCTTCATCACTTCGTCAGTCGCTTGTTGCTCGGTCAGCTTCTTCTCCTGCATCAAGACTTCGATTCGCTCACGAATTTCACGCTTCAGCATCGAAAGTGTAATGACATCGTCGTTCACCTGGGCGACGACTTCATCAATCACAGTCGCCTCACCTTCCTGAGCCTGAGTTGAAGTGGGCGCCGACAGAGTTACGGTGACAACAAAGAAAAATAAGAGGGCAAGCGATAATTTGAATCTCACAAATACTGCTCCTAAAAAGTATTGATGTCCGATATGCGTCTGTCTTGTCGTAACCGTCAAGTATTAGCGCGTTACTGAAGTTGAATGGTTTACATTGGTCGACACGACAAGCTAATAAAGCATATCGGACAATCTATTCGGGGAGTAAATCTTCTGCCGGGTGATTCTAATCGGAGGCTCGAATTTGGAGCAACACGTCACGAACGACTCCTAGAATCTCGTCCTGTTCTTCATCATCCAGCATGAGCCGCAAAACGCCACTCGGAGTGAAGATGCTGCCTTCGTGGCGCGCAACAAAATCCCCTAGTTTTTCTGGCGAAATTCGGGCCTTTTCGCTGAATTTGACCGCTGCGCCGTCTGGTGTTTTGTCGATTGAAAGTATTCCGATCTCCTCCGCCAGCCGTCGCAAACGCGCATAATCAAACAGTCGATCGACCGATAAGGGCATGCGTCCATACCTGTCGGCAGTCTCATTCCGAATACTGTCGAGCGCGGAATCATCGCGTGCTGAAGAAACGCGCTTGTACGTCCGTAACCGTTGTCCCATATCCGAAATGTATTCCTCCGGAATAGCGACATCCGTGCCGAGGTTTAGAGTAACGCTCGTTTCATCGTCAACCTCTTCGCCACGTAATTCAGCGACGGTACGTTCGAGCATCTGAGTGTAGAGATCGAATCCGAGAGCCTCCATGTGTCCCGACTGCTGTCCGCCAAGAATGTTTCCTGCCCCCCGCAGTTCCAAATCCAGGGCAGCAATTCGGAATCCAGCACCTAAATCGGAAAACTCTCGTATAGCCGCCAGGCGACGCCGTGCTATTGGCGTAAGTTCGGCTTCCCCTGGTATCAGCAGGTAAGCATAAGCTCGTCTGCTCGAGCGACCCACTCTTCCACGCAACTGGTAAAGCTGAGAAAGACCATAGTGATCGGCGCGATTTATGATGATTGTGTTCGCCCTCGGGATGTCTATGCCGTTCTCAATGATAGTGGTTGCAACCAGAACGTCATATTTGTAGTCGATGAAGTCGAGCATGACTCGCTCCATCTGTTTTTCGTTCATTTGACCGTGCCCAATGGCCAGTCGTGCCTGTGGCATCAAACGCTGGACGAGAGCTGCAATTGTTTCGATTGTTTCGACCCGGTTATGAATAAAGAAGACCTGCCCGCCACGGGAGAGCTCGAGTTCGATGGCCGCTTTGATAACGCTGTCAGAGAATTGAACAACTTGAGTCTGTATTGCCAGTCGATCACGAGGTGCTGTTTCGATCAACGACATGTCACGCATGCCGCTCAGCGACATGTTCAGCGTCCGCGGTATTGGTGTTGCCGAGAGGGTCAACACATCGACACGTTTCTTCAAATGTTTGAGCCGCTCTTTATGGGCCACGCCAAATCGCTGCTCTTCATCCACAACAACCAACCCGAGATCCTTAAAGTGCACGTCCTTCGACAACATCCTATGCGTGCCAATGATCACATCTATTTCACCTGACTCGACGCGTTTGACTACCTCCTTTTGTTCTTTGGCCGAGCGAAAGCGGGACAACAGCTCAACCTTTACGGGAAACGGTGCGAACCGTGTTCGAAACGTGTCGTAGTGCTGATACGCGAGAACTGTCGTGGGCGTCAGAACAGCAGCTTGCTTGCCTTCCATAACCGACTTGAATGCAGCTCGCATCGCTACTTCGGTTTTGCCGTAACCCACGTCACCGCAGAGCAGACGATCCATCGGGACGGGTTCTTCCATGTCTTTCTTCACATCATCGATCGCCGTCTCCTGATCCGGAGTCAATACGTAAGGAAAGCCGTCTTCAAATTCCTGCTGCCATGGAGTGTCTGTGGCAAACGCGTAGCCACCGACAAGTTTGCGTTCGGCATAAAGCCTGAGCAGTTCGTCGGCCATGTCGCGCATGGCGCGTTTTGCTTTTGCTTTGGTTTTTTGCCAACCGAGTCCGCCGAGACGATCGAGCTGCGGTTGATGGCCCTCAGCGCTCGAGTAGCGCTGAACGAGGTCGAGTCGTTCAACTGGAACGTACAGCTTCGCGTCGTCAGCATAGAAGAGCAACATGAACTCGCCAGTCCGTGGACCAAGGTCGAGTGTTTGGAGACCACCAAATCGAGCGATACCGTGGTCGATATGAACGACAAAATCGTCAGGACGTAAATCTCTGAAGTCTGAAAGAAAGGCAGCGGCCGTCGAACGACGCTTCTTGCGGTCGCCTCTCTGACGTTGCGCTTCCGCGCCAACTGCTTGTCTCTCCAATGAATCCGCTGACTCATCAAACACATCGGACTCAACGTGAACAATTAATCTGACTTTCGGTAACTCAAAGCCACCGCTGATTCTTCCGACGGTCACGACAGCCGGGAGAGTCGCCGGTGTCTCAGACGCATCCGCAACCAACGACAGACGCGAGTCGACCTGGTATTCGGCGAGTATTTCCGTAATTCGTTCAGCAACTCCCAGACTCGGCAAGACAAACATAGTTGTTCCGACGTTGTCCGCAGTGCGCTTGACTTCATTTACAAGATCCGCAACGCGACCGTGATAACGCATCGTCGATTGTGCCTGCCACTCGATCTCAAACGCTGGCTCTGATATTGGAAAGAGAAACAAAGGCTGGCGTGGGCCTCGAGATCTACCGATTTGAAGTTTGGGCGCTTCAGCATCAAGAGCGAGATCCTGATCGAGTTCGGCCGCGGCCCGACCAAGCGTGCGGAGCTCAACTCGTTGCTGACGTTGAATGAGAGTTCTTAATTCTTCAACCGGCAAATAGATTTCATCGGGCGTCAACGCGATATCGTCAGCCTGATCGATCTCCGCATAACGGGCAGCGAGGTTCTCATACACTTCCCCTAAATAGGTCTCAATTGAAGAGGGCTCGTCTACCACAAAAACGTAATCGCCAAGATGATCGAACATGGTCGAGCTGAGGTTTCTAATAATCGGTATCAACCACTCCCAGCCGGTAAAGGCTTCTCCCTCATCAGCGAAGGCCGTTCGATCGCGAAGGGAGCGGGCGTAACGAGGATCCGCCCACCGTTCACGCGCAGCCTCGGCCCAGATCTGAAAGTCGACCGCGTTCACCGCGTACTCGTGCATTGGCGGGATTTCAATTAGACGAAGTTGATTTGTTGAGAGCTGGGTTTCAGGGTCGAAGGCGCGCAACGAATCGAGTGTATCGCCAAAAAACTCCAACCTTACCGGCTCATCATTTCCGGGTGGCCAGATATCGAGAATGCCACCACGACTCGAGAATTCACCGATTCCTTTAACCGGATCCTCGCGTACATAACCCGTTGCGATCAGTTTCTCGACTAACTCTTGTGGCGGATAGTCGTGATCGCGCTTTAACACCACTCCTGCTTTTTCGACTTCTGCAGGACTGACCGTTCGACGTGCGAGGGCACGTGAAGTAAGCAAAACAAAATCAGCGGAATGTTGTCGCAAACGCCATAACGAGAGCGCGCGCTTTTCCAGCGTCTGAGCGTGAGGGGAGACACCGGAATAGGGGTCGGCTTCAGAAGCGGGAATGACCAAAACCTCTTTGTCGCAGTTTTCTTTGCTTGCAAGCGCGCAGTACCAGAAGCGCAGATCCATTTCCCATGGTTCCAGGTCTCGCGTTGATTGAGTTACTACAGCAAACGTCTTTCCGGTTTCCCGTTGCAAAGCTGCAACCGCAAGAGCACGCGCGGAGCCGGCAACCAACCCGCTGATCGAGATTACTCGTTCGTTGCTGCGCAGGCGGTTGAGAATCTGCTGATATTCGGATGACTGTGTGATCCGTTTCAGCGTGGCGTTCAGAGTGCCAGGTTGTTGCGTAGTACTGCTCACGAGAAACAATGTCCGATATGCTTTAGCTTGTCGTGTGATCCCGGTTACGAACCGTCGTTAAATCCTGTTTCATGTGATTCGAGTGTGAAATTTAGCGTCCGTGTTTGGAATCTCACGACAAACTAAAGGAAGCTCTGATTAAGTACGATAGGCTGTTAGCCTGTCGTGGTTTGCCTCAACAATATGGCTAAGATCGTCGACAGGCTAACAGC
>Ga0070680_100004113_pt1 | contig 10897 bp, 4 predicted proteins | sample KBSC73BmetaG_FD_64672 | JGI IMG/M metagenome (GOLD analysis project Ga0070680, IMG submission 64672) | Corn rhizosphere microbial communities from Kellogg Biological Station, Michigan, USA - KBS C7-3B metaG | ecosystem: Host-associated > Plants > Roots > Rhizosphere | place: USA: Michigan... | reverse complement strand
GCAGTTCTGGGACACCTCGGAGTACATCGCGGCGGCGTACACGCTCGGGATTCCGCATCCGCCGGGCAATCCGCTGTTCGTGCTCATGGCGCACGTGTGGGGCATGCTCCCGTGGGTCCACAACTACGCTGAGCGGATCAATCTGTTTGCCGCCGCGACCAGCGCGGTCTCGGCCGGGTGCTGGTTCCTGGTCGGCGAGCGCTGGTTGCGCTCGTTCGTGCCGGCGCGCCTGCCCCGCCGGCTCGCGGCACTCGCCGGCGCGATCGTCGCGGCGACCGCGTTCACGGTGTGGAATCAGTCGGTCGTGAACGAAAAGGTCTACACGCTCAGCCTGCTCTCGATCGCGCTGATCCTGTGGCTCATCGTGCGCTGGGACGATCAACCCGCGGGCCAGGCGCACGATCACTACCTCCTGCTGATCGTCTACCTGCTGGCGCTCACGTCGACCAATCACATGATGGGCGTCCTGGTGGGTCCGGTCGTGATCATCCTGCTGTTTCCCCCGCTCAAGCAGCAGCGGCCGCTGACCGATGACGAGCGCGGCCTCGAGTGGTCGCAGCTGTTCGTGTTCTCGAGCATCTGGATCCTGCTCATGACGCTGGGCATGGAGAACACGAATCTGATGATCGTGGCCGGGGTGCTGTTCGTGGCGGCGCTGGCCTTCGCGTTCTTTGCCGGCAACGCGATGTTCGCGCTCACGGCGCTCGGCCTGGTGGCGATCGGCCTGTCGGTGTACGCGTTTCTGCCGATCCGCGCGGCGTTCCATCCGCCGATCAACGAAGGCGAGCCTTCCAACTGGAAGGCGTTGTGGGCGGTGCTCACCCGCCAGCAGTACGGGAAGCCGTCGATCTTCGACAACCCCACGCAGGCGCCGGGCCAGGGCAATTCCGGCCACACGCTCACGCTCTACGCGAATCAGATCCAGAACTACTGGTTGTACTTCAGCTGGCAGTTCGGCCGGGACTGGTCGCCGCGCGTGCACAATGTGCTCGCCTCGTTCTTTGCCCTGCTGGGGCTGACGGGCGCCTACCGCCACTGGCGCGCCGACAAGCGCACGGCGCTGGCGCTGACGTTCCTCGTCGTCACGTTCACGTTCGCGCTCATCTTCTACCTCAACTTCAAGTACGGGTACTCGCTGCGGCCGGACGTGCCCGTCAACGGGCACGAGGTGCGCGAGCGCGACTACTTCTTCATTTGTTCATTCGCGCTCTGGGGCATCTGGGTCGGGATGGGACTCGCGACGCTGCTCGAGTGGGTCGCCGATTTGTTCCGCGAGCGCGAGCCGCTGCTCGAGCGCCGCTGGCTGTACGGGACGCCGCTGCTGCTGATCGCGCTCGTGCCGTTGTTCGGCAATCGCCTCACCGCGTCGCGCAAAGACGAGACGCTGGCGCGCGACTTCGCGTACGATCTGCTGCAGTCGGTCGAGCCGTACGGCGTGCTGGTCACGGCCGGCGACAACGACACCTTCCCGCTGTGGTACGCCCAGGAAGTCGAGGGCATCCGCCGCGACGTCACGGTGCTGAACCTGTCGCTCGCCAACACCGATTGGTACGTCCGCCAGATCCAGAACCGGCCGGTCGCGCCGTTCGACGCGGCCAACGGGCCGGCGGTGTATCGCGGCGGCCAGTGGCCGATGCCGACGGGCAAGCTGATGAGCTTCTCCGACGCGCAGCTCGATGCCCTGGAGCAGTACTACATCCTCGATCAGAAGCGGGTCGCCCGGCTCGGCACGCTGGATATCACGCTCGATCCGCAGATGCTGGGGCATCCGTATCTCGAGCGGGCCGACGTGATCGTGCTGCAGGTGATCAAGGATCAGCTCGGGAAGCGGCCGATCTACTTCTCGCGGACGGTGGGGCTGTATGCGGACCAGTTCGGGCTGACGTCGCGACTGGAGGGACACGGGTTTGCGCGCGCGCTGCGGGCGCAGGAGCTCACGCCCTCGGACAGCATCAAGCCGATTCAGTCGCTGGGGTACGTGAATGTGCCGCGCACGACGTCACTGCTGTTCGACGTCTACCACACCGATGTCGCCGCGCGGCAGCGGCCGCGCGGCTGGGTCGACAAGCCGTCGGAAGGGATTCTGTCGCTGTACGGGCTGACCTACTACACGATGGCCCAGGAGCTCCAGACCACGAATTCCGCGCTGGCCGCGCGGTCGCAGGCGATCGCGCAGGGCATCTTCCGCAACACGGAGACGACGCTGCAGCCCCTGCCCGAGCGGCCTACCGCGGGGCCGCCGCCGCCGGCTGTACCGCGGTAGTCTCGGCGGTCTGGGCGCCGCGGCGGCGCTCCACGACCTGCGCCATCAGCGTCGCGCCCGGAAACAGCATCATCGTTCCACCGACGACGACGGAATCCCCCGCCGCGACGCCGCTCGTCACTTCCACCCAGCCCGCTGTGCGCACGCCCAGGACCACGGGCCGGCGTTCGGCTTTCCCCTGGTTGGACGCCCACACGAACGTCTGACCCTGTAGCGGCAGGATCGCATCCTCGGGCACGATCACGGCACGGGGACGGATCTCCGTCGCGAGGCGCGCCTCGATGAACATGCCCGCCTGCAGCTGCCGCTCGGGATTGGGCACGCGCGCCTTGATCGTGATCGTCCGCGAAGGCAGCTCGACCACCGGGTTCACGAACACGACCTCACCCGAGAAATTCCGCCCCGGCAGCGACGCAACCTGGAAGCTGACGAGCTGGCCCAAGTGCAGCCGCTCGGCATAGCGCTCCGGCACATTGAACACCGCGTGCTGCGGATTCACCGATTGCAGCGAAATCAGCGGGGTCTGGCTGTTGACGTAGGTGCCGAGGCTGATCAGGCGCCGGCCGGCGACGCCGCCGAACGGCGCGCGCACCACGGTGCGATCGAGCCGCGTCTTGAGCAGCTCGTAGTTCGCGTCGGCGCTGCGCGCCTTCGCCTCGGCCTGCTCGAGATCGGCGGTCGAGGACGCGTTCTGCGTCATGAGCTGCTTGGTGCGCTCGAATGCCTGGCGCGCGAGCTGGCGCTCGGCCTCGGCCTGCGCGACCTGCGCCTGCAGCTCCGCGTCATCCACCTTGAACAGCGCCGTGCCGGCGCCGACGGCCTGTCCTTCGCGCACGTAGATGTCCTTGATGCGCCCCTGCACTTCCGGGCGCAGCTCGATCGACTGCACGGCTTCAATCTGTCCGGAGGCCTGAATCGCGTCGACGACCGTATCGGCCTGCGCGATCGCGATTTCGACCGGCATCGGGGGCGGGCCGCCGCCCGCCGCGCCGGGCGCGGCGGACTTGGCTTTGTTGCAGGCCGCCGCGAGGACGACCACGAGCATCAGGAGGCGCGGTGACATCACTGTGTTCCTTTGTCGGTAAAGAGGCGACGGCCCAATATGGTCTCGATCCCGGCGAGCGCGAGGCGCGTGCCGTACTCGGCGCTGACGCGCTCACCCTCGGCGTTGGACAGCGCGACCTGCGCGGTAATCAGGTCGAGAATCGTGGTCGCGCCGGCGGAGTAGCGCGTCTGCTGCACGCGAAAGTTTTCGCGCGCGATGACGACGGCCTCGCGTGCCAGCGCCGCGGTCGCGCGCGCGGTCTCATAGGCGTCATACGCGGCGGTCACGTCGCGCTGCACGGCCCGATCCATGTCTTCGCGCGTCGCCCGCGCCACGTCCTTGTTCACCTTGGCCCGCGAGAGATTGAGCTCGCGCACGCCGTTGTTCCAGATCGGGAGCGAAATCCCCAGGGCCAGGTTCGTCTGGTTGAACAGCTTCGGATAAAACTTCTGGTCGACGGTGTTCGAGGTGAACGTGATCGTCGCGCGCGGCAGGTAGTTGCCCAGCTCGGCGCGATACGCGGCACTCGCCGCGCGCTCGTTGGCCGCGGCGAGTCGATACTCCGGGCCCTGGCGCGCGGCTTCGGAAATCGCATCCGGGAGCGGGACCGGCAGGTCGGGCGCCGGCGCTGAATCGAGCGGCACGGCGTCGACCGGACCCGCCGCCCCCACGCGCCGTCCCAGCTGGAGCCGCGAGATCCGCAGCGCCGACGCCTGCTGGATCTGTCCCACCTGCGCGCGGGCGAGCTCGAGCCGGAGGTTGAGCGAGTCGGTCGACACGGCCGCTCCCGACACGACGCGCGCGCGGGCGACTCCGAGCTGCTCCTGGGCCCGCTGTAGTCGATCCCGGGCGACCCGGTCCAGCTCGACGTCGGCCAGCACGGCGTAGAAGTCCGATTCGGTCAGCTCCGCCGTCACGAAGCGCTGCCGCAGCTCGCTCGCGTGACTTCCCTCCAGCGCCGCGGCCGAGCGGGTCAGCTCGGCGATCTTCTGCCCGCCCGTGAACACGTCGTAGCGCGCGACGAGGTTCGCGGTCCACAGCGTTTTCGTCCGCACCAGGGTGTCGGTGAACAGGAAGCTGGGCGGATCGGAGCGCTGCATCGTCGTGCCGATCGTGACCGACGGCAGGATGAACACCAGGAACGCGTTGCGCCGCGCCCACTGCGCGTTGTCGATCTGCCCCTGTGCCGAGACGTAGCTCGGATCGAGCCGCGCCGCGCGCTGCAACGCTTCGGTGAGCGTGACGCGCGGGAGCGAATCCGTCTGAGCCGTTACCGCCTGCAAGGCGAGCAGCACCGCCAGCATCAGTCGCCCCCCGCAGCAACCGCTTCACGCCGGCCGAACACCCGGCGCAGACGTTCGCGGCTCCGTTCGACGACAACGGGCAGGGTCAGATACGCGACCGGCACCAGGATCAGTGTCAGCACAGTCGAGAACAGAATCCCGCCCACGATCGCGTATCCCAGCGGCTTGCGGCTCTGCGAGCCGGCGCCGAGGCCCAGCATGATCGGCACGGCGCCCATGACGGTCGAAACCGACGTCATCAGAATCGGCCGCAACCGGATGCGTCCCGACTCGAGAATCGCATCCACGGCCGAGAGGCCGCGCTCCTGGAGCTGGTTCGCGTATTCGACCAGCAGAATCGAGTTCTTGGTCACGAGCCCGATCAGCAGAATGACGCCGATCTGACTGTACAGGTTGATCGTCGCGCCGTTGACCCCGAATAGCCGCGCGATGAACAGCAGCAGCAACGCCCCCGTCACGGCGAGCGGCACCGCCAGCAGCACGGTGAACGGGTGCAGCAGCGACTCGAACTGCGACGCGAGCACCATGAATACGACGACGAGCGCGATGAGGAACACAAACATGAGCGATGAGCCGCTCTCCTCGAGCTCGCGCAGCTCGCCGGCGTACGCCGTCGTACTCCCCGGCGGCAACACCTTGGCCGCGGCGCGGTCGAGCCCCTGGGCGATGTCGCCCAGCGCCGCGCCGGGCGCGAGGCTGCCCGTCAGCGTGAACGAGCGCACGCGGTTGTAGTGCAGCAGGCTCTGCGGGCCCACGCCCTCGGTGACCGTCGCGATCGCCGAGAGCTGGACCAGGTTGCCGGTCTGGCCGCGCAGGTAGATCGCGCGCATGTCGCTGGGCGTGGCCCGCTCGCTCGGATCGAGCCGCAGGATCACGTCGTACAGCTTGTTGTTCTGGGTGAACGTGCTCACGCGCCGGCCGCCCAGCATCGTCTGCAGCGCACCGGATACGTCGCGTACCGGCACGCCGAGGTCCTCGGCCCGGTCGCGGTCATACGAGACCGTGAGCTCGGGCTTGTTCACCTTCAGGTCGATGTCGACGTTCACGAGTCCCGGGATCGTCATCGCTTCCTGGCGGAAGGCGGCCATCCCGGCGACCAGCTTGTCGAAGTCGGGATTCTGGACGATGTACTGGACCTGCCCGCCGAACCCGCCGCCGATCGCGGGCGGGTTCTGGGCGAACGCCAGCACGCCCGGCACCATGAAGAACTGCGGCTGCACTTCGTTGATGATGTCCTGAACGCCCCGATTCCGTTCGGCCCAGTCCGTGAGACGCGTGAAGATGATGCCGAAGTTCACGCCCCGGAACCCAATGACGCTGAAGTACCCCTCGACGTCCTTGGTGCGGCCGATGATGGCCTCGATGCGCTTCATGTACTCGTCGGTGTAGTCGAGCGACGCCCCTTCAGGCGCGATCGCCACCGTAATGAAGTAGCCGCGGTCTTCCGCGGGAATGAACTCGCGCTTCAGTCCGTAGGTGAAGAGCACGCCGGCGAGGACGATGGTCAGCAGAGCCCCGATCCACACCAGCCCGCGATGTTCGAGCGCCCAGCGCAACCGGCGCGCATACGTCGTCGACAGCGCATTGAATCCGTTCTCCAGCGTCTTGAACAGGCGCCCGTGCGACTTCGGCACGCGCAGAATCTTGGCCGAGAGCATGGGCGTCAGCGTCAGCGCGACGAACCCCGAGATGACGACGGCGCCGGCGACGGCAATGCCGAACTCGTTGAACAGCCGTCCGGTGGTGCCCTGGAGGAACGCGAGCGGCGTAAACACCGCCACGAGCGAGATCGTGGTCGCGATCACCGCGAACGCGATTTCGCGCGTGCCGTCGATCGCCGCGGTTTCCGGATCCTTCCCCAGCTCTTCCTGGTGCCGGTACGCGTTCTCGAGCACGATGATCGCGTCGTCCACCACGATGCCGATCGCGAGAATCAGCGCGAGCAGCGTCAGGTTGTTGATCGAGAACCCGAGGAAGTACATGATCGCAAACGTCGTCACGATCGATGCGGGAATCGCGATGCCCGGGATGATCGTCGCCCGGATATTCCGGAGGAAGACGAAGATGATCAGGATCACGAGGACCGCCGCGATCACCAGGGTCTCCTGCGCCTCGGTGATCGAGCGGGTCACGAACACCGACTGGTCGAACGCCGTGATCAGGTCGACGCCCGGCGGCAGCGCCGCCTGAATGCCCGGCAGGGCGGCGCGAATGTTGTCGGCTACCTCGATCAGATTGGCCTTGGACTGCCGCACCACGCCGACCGCGACCGAGGGCACGCCCTTGTAGCGCAACACCGAGCGCTCGTCCTCGGCGCCCAGCTCGACGCGCGCGATGTCGCGCAGCTTGACGAGCCGGCCGTCCTGATTGGCGACCGTCATGTCCGCGAACTCGCCGGGGGTCTTGAGCTCGCCGAGCGAGCGAATCGTGAACTCGCGGCGCACCGACTCGATCCGTCCCGCCGGGATCTCGACGTTGCGGGCGCGAATCGCGGCCTCGACGTCCTGCACCGTGATGCGCCGCGCCGACATCTCGTTCGCCGAGAGCCAGACGCGCATCGAGTAGCGGCGCTCGCCGAAAATCAGGGCCTGGCCGACGCCCGGCAGGCTCTGGAGCCGCGTTTTGACGATGCGGTCACCGATGTCCGACAGCTGCAGCAGATCGTAGTTCTGCGCCCGCAGCGCGAGCCAGAAGAACGGCGAGGCGTCCGCCTCCTGCTTCGCGACGACCGGCTCGAGAATGTCCTCGGGCAGCCGGCCCCGCGCGCGCGAGACCTTGTCGCGCACGTCCTGCGCCGCGTCTTCGACCTTGCGGTTCAGGTAGAACTCGAGCGTGATGTTCGACACCTGCTCGGCGCTCGCGCTGCTGAGCGTGCGCAGCCCCGGAATCGTCGACAGCTCTTCCTCGAGAATGTCGGTGACCGCGGATTCGACGACGCGCGGGTTCGCTCCGGGGAGCACCGTGCTCACCGAGATGACCGGCGGATCGATGTCCGGGAACTCGCGGACCGAGAGCAGCCGATATCCGATGACGCCGAAGAGGACGAGCGCCGCGCTCATCATGCTGGCCAGCACCGGCCGCTTGATGGAGATGTCGGAGAGGATCATGCGCGCAAAGTCTTTCTGGGAAAGTGAATCGGACTAACAGCCCAAATCGTAACGGGAGCCGTCGAGCCCTGGTTCCAAAGCCGTCCGCAAATACGTCGAAAGAAAACGCGGGGAATCGACATCGGCCGTCCCGATCTCGTGTGCACTTGGGGACCCGAACATATACCGAAGTCCGCAAAACCCGCAAGTCGTACCTTGACTGTGGTACGCACTGCGAGCGCACTAGGTTAGTGCCTGTTAGGGAGGGCTGGCCGAATGGCTAAGGCACCGGTCTTGAAAACCGGCGGGCGCAAGCCCTTACAGGTTCGAATCCTGTGCCCTCCGTGCCTCGACCCTCCGAATCGGGAGGTCCCATGACCGCCGTCGCCGCCGTAGTCGCCGTGTCGCTCCTCGCCCAGCAGACGCCGTACGACAGTGTGTTCGATCAGCTCAAGAACCTTGCGCCGCTGCCGACCGCGACGGCCCCCGTGAAAGACGTCGTGCTGCGTCGCGACGCGATGGAGCTGCGGCTCCACTCGGGCACCGTCTATTTGCTCACACCCTTGTCGGGGCGCACCATCGGAGTCGCCTTCGTCGGGTCGGGCACGCTCTTCTTCGAGCCGCCCCTCATCGTCGAGCAAAACAATTTGAGGCGCGTGCTCGACGACTCGAGTGTCAGCGGGCCGGTCACCGCGGCGGTTTTCATCTTCGCCGATTCGACCGCCGAGGAGCTGAAACGCAAACTCACGTTCGCCGCCGGCACCGCCGAGCGCAGCGGCGCCGCGGACGACGCGGTGAACGACGCGCTCGAGTACCTGGTCGACGGACGCCGCCGCAGCGCCAACGCGAGCCTGATGACGGCGCTCCTCAACAACCAGACGACGCCGTACTTCGCCGCCTACTTCAAGCGCGCCCGCGGCGAGAGCGTGATGATCGAGTTCGATCCGATGCGGGCGGAAGAAGTATCGCTGTACCGGCGCGGCAAGATCCCCGACTTGCGCGTCGAGACTGTGTGCCGATTTCAGCGCGCGCCGGACCTGGTGAGCAATGCGTCCGCGGCGGACGAGCATCCCGAGCCGCTCGAGATCGGCGCCTACGACGTCGAAACCACGATCGCGGGGAGCTTCAAGTTCTCCGCCCGCGCGAGCCTCAAGCTGTCGGGACGCGCCGACCCGCAGCGCTGGGCCGTTTTCTATCTCTATGAGGAGCTGGATGTCGATTCGGTGACGGGCGGCGGACACCCGCTCACATTCTACCGGCGCGATCACACCGCGCCGCTGTGGATCCAATTTCCCGAGCCGATCGGACCGGGGGACACGATCGATCTTCGCTTCGTCTATCACGGTCCGCTGATCGGCATCGGATCGGTCATAGACGATTTCGTTCCCCGAGAATACCAGCGTGAGGTCGCGCCGGTGCTCGACTCGTGGGCGAACATCAAGTCGGAGCTCCTGTGGTACCCGCGCTTCGCCTCCGATGAACGGTACGACATGCGTCTCACCTTCCACACCCCGCGCAGCATGAAGTTTGCGAGCATCGGCAGGCTGGTGAGCGCCGACACGGGCGACAAGATGGTGACGACGCGATGGGTGACCGAAATGCCGACCAATCTGGCGTCGTTCAACATCGGCCGCTTCGACGAGTTCCAGATTCGCGATCCGCGCATTCCACCCGTGACGGTGCATGTCAACAGCGAGGCGCATCGCGTCATCCAGAAGTTGTTCCCGAATAACCGGTACGCGGCCGAAGACGTCGGCAGCGATATCGCGAACAGTCTTGCCTTCTTCACGCAGATGTATGGGCCGCCACCCTTTGAGCACTACTACGCGACCGAGACTCCGGATTACCACGGCATTTCATTGCCGGGGCTGATCCGGCTCTCCTGGATCACGTATCTCGGCTGGTCGACGCGAGGTAACGACGAGAGTTTTCGCGCCCACGAAATGGCGCACCAGTGGTGGTACTACGGTGTGGAACCCGCGACCTACCGTGACGCCTGGCTCTCGGAAGGCTTCGCCGAATTCTCAGGCATGTGGTACATGCAGATGGTGCTGCAGGACAACGAGAAATACCTGAAGCAGCTGCGCGACTCACGCCAGGAGATCCGCCGCGAACGCCACAAGGCCGCGGCCATCGGGCTCGGTGGGCGCGCCACCGAAAGCTGGCGCGGGAACTACAGCCTGATGACGTATCAGAAGGGTGCCTGGATCCTCCATATGCTGCGGAACATGCTGCTCGATGCCCGGACCATGAAGGAGGACCGGTTCAAGGCGATGATGCGCGACTATTACGTGTCGCATCGCGGGAAGCGCGTGACCACGCTCGATTTCCAGCGCACCGTCGAGAAGCACCTGGGCCAGTCGATGGACTGGTTCTTCGACGAATGGGTTTACGGCACCGCGATACCGACCTATACGTTCTCCTGGAAGGCCGAGGTCGACAGCACGGGAAAGCCCGCCGTGCGCCTGCGTGTTCGGCAGAGTGATGTGCCGCCCGGCTTCGGGATGTACGTTCCGGTGCTGATCAAGTTCGGCCAGGGCGAGGCGCTGATCCGCATGCTGGTGCGGGACTCATCCAGCGAAGCTGTTGTGCGACTGCCGGCGCTCCCGAGGGAAGTCACTCTCAATCCCCTCGAGTCGGTCCTCGCAGAGGTAAAAACGGAAAGTTGGAGCGACCAATGACGGGTGCGCCGGTCCAGAAAGGCGGCAGCGGCGGCGGCAAGCGCGAGCTGACCTTCCTGCTCGCGAACCTGGAGCGCCCGGTGCTCCAATGGCTCGCCGCGCGTGTCCCCCGCACCATCCGCTCCAACCACCTCACGGCTCTCGGCGTGCTCGGCGCGACCGGGGCGGGCATCGCCTACGCGCTCACGAACTTCAGCCACGCCTGGCTCTGGGTCGCGAGCGCGCTGCTCATCGTGAACTGGGTGGGCGACAGCCTGGACGGCACGCTCGCGCGCGTGCGCGGCACGCAACGCCCCAAGTATGGCTACTACCTCGACCACGTCGTCGACGCGTACTCGACCGCCGTCATCGGGCTCGGACTCGGGCTGTCGCCCTACGTCTACCTCGCGATCGCGCTCGGGATCGTCATCGTGTACCTCGCGATGTCGATCAACGTGTACCTCGAATCGACGGTGTTCGGGGTATTCAAGATTTCCTATGGCCGCGTCGGTCCGACCGAAGTGCGGCTGATTCTCATT
>Ga0070680_100004112_pt1 | contig 10899 bp, 10 predicted proteins | sample KBSC73BmetaG_FD_64672 | JGI IMG/M metagenome (GOLD analysis project Ga0070680, IMG submission 64672) | Corn rhizosphere microbial communities from Kellogg Biological Station, Michigan, USA - KBS C7-3B metaG | ecosystem: Host-associated > Plants > Roots > Rhizosphere | place: USA: Michigan... | reverse complement strand
CGCTTCTCCAAAACTGCTCGATCGCGTCGCGACGCTCGATGCGGCGCGTGGCCGCGTGGCCGCCATCCAGATGCAGTTTGGCGCCATTACCGGTCCATTCGCCGCGCGGTAGTCCGACGGCGTTTCGCCGACGATCTCGCGGAACGTGCGGCTGAAGGTTCCGAGGCTCATGAAGCCGACGTCGAAGCAGATGTCGGTGACGCTCCGCTCGGTCTCGCGAAGCAGGAACATCGAGCGCTCGACCCGACGCCGCTGCAGATAACGGTGCGGCGTCTCCCCGAATGTGGCGCGGAAGCTGCGGCTGAAATGCGCCTCTGAGATGTGTGCGACCGCAGCGATGGCGCGAACGTTGAGCGGCTCGGCGTAGGCGCGGTCCATGGCGTCGCGGGCGCGCAAGAGGCGCCGGTTCATGTCCTCGACCTCTCGGCTCACGGTCAAACGCTACGGCATCGCAGGAGTACGCGATCGCCTGGGTAACGGGCGAGAACTAGGGCCGGCTCGTGGTGATCTCCGCGCGTGCGCCTGCCGCGCTCAGGACGTACGCACCGAGCGGAGCGGTCGACCCGAACGTGCCGCGGTAGATGCCGAGGTCGTCCGTGATCACCGTGAACATGACGACGTAAGTGCTCCGGCCGGAGATCGATACCACGCTTGGCGCGAGCGGAACACCGGTAAAGAGCGTCCATTCGACGTCGCCCGCCGGTCGAGTGCGCGTGATGATGGCGGGCGGCACCGCCTCGAGGCGCGCCTCGAGCTGCGCCAAAGTTTCGCCGGCCCTTGAGCGGTACGCCTCGTCAAGGTCCCGGCCCGCCGAGACGGAAGCAAGCATCTCGAGAACGCCGGACCATGCGAGCTGGGCGCGCATCAGACCGACCGCTTGTGCCGTGTACGCGTATAGCGCGTCACCGAAGCGCGGAAAAGTCGAGTGCCAACTATCGAGCGTGTTCAGCTTGGCGAAGGACATGCGCCGACTAGCGGCGATCGCGCTTCCGATCAATCCTTCTTGCTCGAGCCAGCGCGGAGTCGCCGCTGGATGCCGCTCGGCGAGCGTTGCTATGCCCTCTTCGAACCACGTTGGGAGCGCACGCCCGGAGGTCGCCTCGCGGACCATCAGATGGGTCAGTTCGTGCTCGAGCGTGGGAGCGACGCCATTTGTGTCCAGCGCCTCTAGGTTCATCGCGATCGTGGATGTCTCGGGATCGAACACACCGCCGTGGTTCGCCGCTAGGGAGGTGGCGGCGCCTGCCGAGTAGCCAAGACGATCGGCGACGCCTTCGCTGAAGGACGCACGCGTGGCGAACAGCAGGACCTTCGGCTTCAACGCGAACGAGCGCTGGAAGAGATCCTCGACGTACGCGACAGAGCGCTCGATGGTCCGCGCGAGCCGTTCCACCTCAGCGTCGGAGAGCGCACGATCGGCTCGTGCGTCGGCCGCGACCGCGGGGACGGTCCGCAGGTCGATCGCGTCGCGACTCGACCAGCGGACGATGACGGCTCCGATCGTGAGAAGCAGAACGAAGAGGGGCGCGGCAGCACGGACGCGCACACGTGAATCGTACGTGTGGCCCGGCGGGGATCCGGACCTCGACCTCAGTACTGCTCTAGTCTCCGAGTGACAAGCTCGCGGGACAACGACAGCGGGGAGGGCCACGGAATGAGCAAGGTTCGAGTCCTCGTCGGCACGCGCAAGGGCGCATTCGTCCTGGAGGCGGACGGGCAGCGAAAGAAATGGACCGTCAACGGTCCGCACTTCCCCGGCTGGGAGATCTACCACGTGAAGGGCTCCCCAGCGGATCCGGACCGGCTCTTCGCGTCACAGACGAGTGGATGGTTCGGCCAGATCATCCAGAGGTCGGATGACGGCGGTAAGACGTGGCATCAGCCCGGGACGCCGCCCGGCGAACCGGCAAAGACACCGGATGGGATGCCGAAGGGCGAGAGCAACAAGTTCACGTACGACGCATCACCCGAGACCGGCAAGCCGCTCACGACGCACCAGTGGTACGACGGATCGCAGCGGCCGTGGGAGTTCAAACGCGTCTGGCATGTCGAGCCGTCGCGAACGGACCCGGACACGGCGTACGCCGGCGTCGAGGACGCAGCGCTCTTCCGCACCACCGACGGCGGTCAGAACTGGAAGGAGCTCTCGGGGCTACGCGGACACGGCACCGGTCCGCAGTGGCAACCCGGAGCAGGCGGGCTGTGCCTGCACACGATCATCGAAGACCCGAAGGATCCGAGGCGACTGTTCGTGGCGATCTCGTCGGCCGGCGCATTCAGGACGGACGACGGTGGCACGACGTGGAAGCCGATCAACCGAGGACTCCGGTCGTCGTACATACCCGACCCGGACGCTGAGATCGGCCACTGCGTTCACCGCATCGCACTGCACGCTTCGCGACCCAACGTGTTGTTCATGCAGAAGCACTGGGACGTCCTCCGAAGTGATGATGCGGGCGACTCATGGAGGGAAGTGAGCGGGAATCTGCCAAGCGACTTCGGCTTCGTGATCGACGTGAACGCGAACGAGCCGGAAACCATCTACGTCGTGCCGATCAAGAGCGACTCCGAGCACTTCGTGCCCGATGGGAAGTTGCGGGTGTACCGGAGCCGCACCGGCGGGAACGAGTGGGAGGCGCTGACGAACGGCCTGCCGCAAAGCGACTGCTACGTGAACGTGCTGCGCGACGCGATGGCGGTGGATTCCCTCGACAAGTGCGGCGTGTACTTCGGCACGACCGGCGGTCAGGTGTACGCGTCCGCGGACGCCGGAGACAACTGGGCACCGATCGTGCGCGATCTGCCCCCGGTGCTCTCGGTGGAGGTGCAGACGCTGCGATGATCCGCGTCGTGCTTCCGCATCACTTGCGGACGCTCGCGCACGTCGGCAACGAGGTCGCGCTCGACGTGGGTGGCGCGGTGACGCAGCGCACTGTCCTCGACGCACTTGAGACTGCCTATCCGATGCTCCGGGGGACCATTCGCGACCACACGACGTTGGAGCGCCGCGCGTTCATTCGGTTCTTCGCCTGCGAGGAGGATCTGTCGCACCAGTCGCCGGATTCGCCGCTGCCGGACGACGTCGCCACGGGGAAAGAACCCTTCCTCGTGATCGGCGCCATCGCGGGCGGCTAGCGTTGGAAAGCCACGTGCGACCCGCGATCACCGGTATCGCGCACGTCGAGCTCAGCGTCAGCGATGTCGATGCCAGCGTGGCGTGGTATTGCCGCGTCCTCGGCGCAAAGGATGTCTGGCGGGGACGGAACGACGAAGGTGGATACCGCGCGTGCGCGATCCGCGAGCCGGTGACGGGCACCGTTCTCGCGTTCACCCAGCACGACCGGATCGAAGGTGGCCCGTTCACGCCTCTGCGTACGGGTCTCGATCACCTCTCGTTCGCGGTGGCTGACGACGCTGCCCTCCACGCGTGGAGCCGGTACCTCGACGAGATCCGCATCGCACACGACCCGATCGACGATCGCGGCGCCGTCATCAGCATGACCCTCAAGGACCCGGACGGCATCGCGCTCGAGTTCTACCTGCTGCGCCCGCGCTGAACAAAAGGGGCGACTGATGGTGGCGCAGACCGTTCTGCCACTATCGAAGCGGTGCACACCGGGCGCGCGCTCGCGGGGATCCTTCCGCTGGTACCGCGCCCGATCGTATGGGCCGTGGCGAAGAGATACGTCGCCGGGTCGGATCTTGAGGACGCGCTCCGCGTGACGGCGGAGCTCACGGAACGGAACAGGCTCGTGACACTTGACGTGCTCGGCGAGCAGTTCTCCTCACGCGAGCAAGTCATGTTGATGACGGCCGAGTACGAGCGGGCACTCGGGGAGCTGGAGCACGACCACCCGAGCGCGACGCTCAGCGTGATGATGACCGGCTTCGGGCTGCGTCTCGATCCTCGCCTCTGTTGGGAGAACCTGCGCCGCCTCGCCAAGGACGCCGCACGTCGCGCCATCGGGCTCACCTTGAACATGGAGGACTCGACTACGGTCGACGCGACGCTCGATGTCTATCGGCGGCTTCGCGCTGAGGGCTTCGACGGCGTCGGCATCGTCCTGCAGAGTTGCCTGCGCCGAACGCTCGACGATGTCGCGGCGCTTGCGCATCTGCAGCCACGTGTCCGGATCGTGAAGGGCATCTGGCACGAGCCGGAATCGGCGGCCTACCTCGACGCGGAGACGATCAGCCGGAATTACCTCACGATCCTCGAGAGGCTCATCGCGTGCGGCGGCTACGCGGAGGTCGCGACGCATGACGAGTGGCTCATCGAGCGGAGCCTCGCGCTCCTGGCCGGTCACTCGCCGGCGCAGTACGAGTTCCAGATGCTTCTCGGCGTGACGCCAAAGCGCGGAGACGCGCTCGTCGCGGGTGGGCATCGACTGCGCGTCTATGTGCCGTACGGCCGGGACTGGTACGCGTACAGCCTGCGGCGGCTGCGGGAGAACCCGGAGATGGCCCAATACATAGCCCGCGACGCCATCGCGGGCTTGTTCAGGGTTCGCTAGAGCGCGCTCTAGCTGAGGGCCGTGCGGCCCAGGGCATCGCTCGCCTGGGCTCGCAAGCGGAACGTCTCGTCGAGCCCACGCTGTCTGAGCGACCTCGCGATGTGGTCTACGACCGCGGCCGCCTTCTCGCGCTGGCGTCGCGCCTCGTCCGCGTCGCCACGGGTCGCTGCGAGCGCGGCCAGTCCGCCGTGGAACTGCCAGAGCAGTCGGCGTGACCCGATCGCGTTCGATGCCGCAACACCGCGCATCAGCGCGTCGCGGGCGCCGTCGAAGTCTCCGAGCGCACGCAGCGCGTCGGCCTCGAGCAGGTCGAAGTCGTGCGCGAGGTTGCGCAGACCCTGGTCGGTCGCAAGCCGGCGATCGTCACGCGAGATGCTCAGCGCCTTGGCTGCTTGGCCGCGCGCGAGAGCGAGCTCTCCGCGCCCGAGCACGATATACACGGACATGTAAAGGGTCGCGCGCACGCGATCGTGTTGAACGGCCTCGCGCAGCACGGCGTCGGCCCGTTCGAGATCGCCGCGCTGGACGAGCGCGCGCCCAAGCGCACCGAGCGGCCAGGCGCGCCAGTCCTTGAACTTCGACGCCGCGAACTCCACGACGCGCTCGAGGCGAGCGATGCCCCCGTCCACGTCACCGAGCTGAACGTAGAGGTAGGCGAGATCCGACGCCGGCCCCGTCTGCGCCGCGAGGAACCCGCCCTTCTCCGCGTGCTTCACCATCTCTTCCCAGGCGTCGATGGCCATGCCCCAGTCGCCGCGCTCGAGGTGAACGTATCCGGGTGTGAAGAGACCGTATGCCTGCGCCCACTCATTGCCGATCTCTTTCCCTATCCGATATCCCTCCATCGCGCTCGCCTCGGCTTTCACAAGGTCGCCGCGGTAGAGGTGAATGAAGGCCAGCGTGCTGCGGCTGTCAGCTTCCAGCGGCCGGTTCCCGACCTTCTTGAAGAGCTCGATCGACTGCGTGAGCACTCGCTCGGCGTCGTCGAGCCGGTTCAACTCGCGGTACGACTGCCCGAGCGAGTTGAGGGTGAACGCAAGCTGCTCGTCGTCGCCGATCTCGCTCGCGATCGCGGCTGACTCGAGCCCTGCCGCTTCGCCGACATCGTCGTCGCCGCGCCACAGGCCTGCCTGCGAGCGGCTCCAGAGCAGCTTCGCGAGCAGTCGCTTGTCGCCGCGCGCGCGTGCCAGTGCGATCACCCGGTCCGAGAGCTCTCGCGCCTTCTCCGGATCGACGAACTCCGTCGGGTTCGAGTAGATCGTGGCCTGCCCAGCGAGTGCCGCGCCCTCCATCGATTGATCGCCGCGGTCGCGCGCGATGTGCTCGAGCTCCTGGTACATCGCGAGCGCCTCTCCATAGTCGCCACGCAGCTCCAACGCGCGCCCGTACCGCAGGTACGTGTCCTGGATCAACGCGGCGTCGTCCTGGTCGCGGCGGAGCAGCGCGAGCGTGCGGCGATAGTGCGACGTCGCCTCCTCAAGAGCGTGGAGGCGGAGCGCGCGGTCGCCGGCCGCCTTCAGATAGCGAACGGCCCGCGGGTCGCCGGACTCGGCGTAGTGGTGGCCCACGACGGCGGCGAGCTCGTCCGCTTTGTCTGGGAACAGCGTCTCGAGCGCCTCACCGACTCGAAGGTGGAGGTCGCGCCTCTTTCGCTGGAGGATCGAGCCGTACGCGGCCTCCTGCGTGAGCGCGTGGCGGAACGAGTACTCGCGCTCGGGCTCGCGCGAACGTTCCTGCACCAGCTCGAGGCGCTGCAGAGCGCGCAGCTGCGCATCGAGCTTGTCCGACGCTTCGCGGATCGCAACGAGGATGCGGTAGAGGAACGTGCGGCCGATGACGGCGGCCGCCTGAAGCGTCTCCCGCGAGTCCGCCTCGAGTCGATCGATCCGTGCTGCGAGGACCGCCTGCAACGACTCGGGGAGGCGGATCTCCGCATCCGTCCGGGTGACGCTCCAGCCCGCGCCGACCTGGGCGATCGTGCCGTCGTCCAGCAGCGCCCGGACGACCTGCTCCAAGAAGAACGGGTTCCCTTCGGCCTTGTCCAGGATCCGGTCGCGCAGCCGTGGGGGGATCCCTTCGCCCGGCAGCGCGTGCATGAGGAGCTCCGCACTCTCCAACATCGAGAGCGGCGGCAGCACGAGCTCGTCGTAACGATGGGGGAAATCCGTCTCGAGCTTCTGCTTCAACTTCCACGACGGAGCCTGGCGGTCGGGACGGAACGCGCATATGAACAGAAGTGGCGCTTCGTCCGCGATCTCGAGCAACTCGAGGAGCAGCTCTGCGGACGCGGGGTCGCTCCACTGAAGATCATCGAACACGAAGACGGATCGCCGCGCGCCAAGGGAGAGCGCGAGATCGCGCATCAGCCGGTGGACCTGAGCGCGCAACTCCTCGCCCTCCGGTCCCGGCGCGGGACCGCCCAGCTCGACCGCGAGGAACACCTCGAGCGTCCTCAGCGCACGCTCTTCCGTGCGCACGTTTTCCGGGAGGAGCGCCGCGACGCGCTCGCGGATGACGTCTGGTGGGTCTCCCTCGCTCGTGCCTGCGAGTGAGAGGAGGTGCTGGCGGAATAGGCCGTACGAGCGGGTCTGCTCGTACGATTGGCCACGAGCTTCGCTCCAGCGCTGGCCCTCGGCGGCTACGGGCTCCCACTGCTTGCGCAGCTCGTCGATCAGCCGCGTCTTCCCGAGGCCGGCATCGGCGACGATCGACACGATGCGCCCCCTCCCGTGCTGGACCTCGTCCAGTGCCTTGCGCAGCGAGGCGAGCTCCTTCTCGCGCCCGACGAGCGGCGTGACAAGTCCGCGCGGACGGACGCGGCTCGTCGTGCTGCTCAGACCGGTCACGAGGAACGCCTCGACCTTCCCCTCCCGGCCCTTCAGCGCGAGCGAGGCATCCGCACCGGTGTCGCCGGCGGACTCCCAGTCGAAGATCGGCGGGAGACGTTTCAGCGTCTGCTCCGAGACGAGCATCGTCCCGGACCGCGCGAGCGATTGGAGGCGCGCGGCCACGTTCACCGCGTCCCCCATGCCCGTGTACTCGATGGCTTGGCCCGCACCGACGTCGCCGATCACGGCCAGACCGGTGTTGATGCCAACGCGGATGTCGAACCCATCGAACGTTTTGCCACGCTCCCGCACCAGACGCTCTCGGTACGTGTCCGTCGCGTGGAGCATGTCCAGCCCGGCGCGTACCGCGCGCTCGGGGTCGTCCTCGTGCGCGGCGGGCGCGCCGAAGAAGGCCAGCACGGCATCGCCAAGGAGCCTCGCGACGGTGCCGCCGTACCGCTGGATCGGTGGCGTGAGGACTTTGAAAGCGCCGTCGATGATCTCGGTCCACTCTTCGGGATCCAACTTCTCGGCCAGCGTCGTCGAGCCCTTCACGTCGCAGAACAGGACGGTCACTACCTTGCGCTCCGACGAGCCCGTTGTCTTGCGCTCCGGCATGCGGTTCCCGCAGCTGTTGCAGAACTTCGCGGTCTCAGGGTTCTCTGTGTTGCACACGGGACAGCGCACTGCGGTCCTAGCCTAGGCGACCCTCGCCGATCTCATCCGTGCGACCCACGTCAGAAGCGAGCCGGCAAAGGTCACCTTCTAGGCTCATACCGCATCGCCACCGCGCCTGAGCCGAACTCCAGCCGGCTCACGAGCTTCAGGTCGAGAGGCTTCGATAGCCCAGCGAACAGCGTCGGCCCGTGGCCCACCACCTTGGGATGCACAACGAACTCGTATTCATCGATGAACCCCAGCTCCGCTAACGCCAAAGGGAGCCTCACACCTCCCACCAACAGACCCTTGCCCGACTCCCGTTTCAGCTGCTGAACGGCTTTCCCCAGATCGCCACGCACGAGCTCAGCGTTCCAATCGACGCGGTCGAGCGTGCTCGACACGACGTATTTCTTTGCCGCATCGATCGTCCGGGCGAAGGGTTCCATCTGATCGGGCCTCGCGCCGGTCCGCGCCGGCCGAAACGCTGTCTCCATCATTTCGTAAGTCACCCGGCCAAAGAGGAGAGCATCGGCGCGATTGAGGTTCTCCACCGCGTGACGATGTAAGTCTTCGTCCGCCGGAATTTCCCGATGATCGCAGCACCCGTCCAGCGTGACGTTGATGGAATACCGAATGGGTCGCATTACGCGAGAGGACCGCCGGTGCGCAGGATCACCGCGAGCGCGTCCGGTGTGAACCGTCGCTTCTTGGCGGTCATCCGGCGGAGGCGTCGTTCGTCAGGTCCCGGTCCTGCATCTCCCAGGTGTGGTCGAGTACGTGGTATGCGGTGTGACGGAGCAGGTATGGGATCGTCCAGTTACCGAGAGGCTTGCCCTGCGCGTACCAAGCGCGCATCGCGTCGACGAAGCGGTCGCGGTGACGGGCGAGCTTACGCGGCGTCAGCAGGTCCTCCACCACTGACTCCGCTTCGACTCGCTTCGAGAAGTCGCCGCCCTCTGTCCCCATGACGTGTCGAACGAGCCTGTCGCGGGAGCGGCCGCCGCCCCGGACACCAAGCCGGAGCTCCGCCGAGACGCGGGCGGCCGTCTCGTCGAACTCCGCCCACGCCGCGCGTAGTAGTCGCACATTGCGCTCGAAGAGCGGCGCGTCGAACGGCTCGCGGTCGAGGGGCGAGGGCGCGAACGAGATGCCCCAAAAGTCGGTCGAGCCAGTCCCCAGGTACCGGCCGATGATGTGGAGGTCGGTCTGGGTCGCGAGGTCCTTACCCAGCCGAACGCGCTTGGCGACCGGAAGGTATCGCGGCACGTAGCGCGCGAGTTTCTCGACCGCCTCGTCCTCGGTCTTGCCGCCCCGTTCGAGACCCGGCCAGTCCGCCGCGACGGCGACCCATCGCTTGCCTCTCGTGGGCTGCTCGACGAGCACGCGAAGGCGGGACGTCATCGCCTCATCGTACCGGCGACTCGAGACCACGACGTCACGTCAGTGATCGCGCTGACAGCGGATGCAGGCGCAACGGACCACCGACGTCACCTGTCGTCAGCGATGGCGTAGCCAAGTTTCTCGAGCGATTCCGCCCAGCCTATGCGCGCCATCTCGCCCCACTCGGCCGTAAAGCCCGATAGGGTGCGAATGGTCATGCGGGTGCTCCGACCTTCGGCGCTGAACGTCACGAGCGTGACGATCTCCTCGTCCCACGTTGCCGGGAGCCCAACGCCGGCCGGCGGCGCGACGCGCCTGCGGTCCGCGTCGGCGAAGTAGATCGTGAAGACGATCCGCGAAGGCCGCTCGATCTCGCGCACGACGCCAGCGTTGTAGTGCATCGCACCGTCGGGGGCGCGCTGGCCCAGGAAGATCCTCCCGCCAGGACGCGCCTCGAACTCGGCGATCGGCACGCTCATTCCTTTCGGTCCCCACCACTTCCGCAGATGCTCCGGCTGTGTGAACACATCGAACACACGCTCGCGGGGCGCGTCGAAGACGCGCTCGATCACGATCTCCTTAGCCACCTCTTTCGCCACGCCATCCCTTGCGGCCATGTCTCTTCTCCTTCTCATGCAGTTCCTTGAGGTACTCGTCCATCCGATCGAGCCGCTGCTCCCAGATGACGCGATAGCGCTCGACCCACTCGTCGATCTCCCTGAGCGGACCCGCCTTGAGCGCCGCCGGCCGCCACTGCGCCTCTTTGCCGCGCGACACGAGCCCGGCGCGCTCGAGCACCTTCAGGTGCTTGCTGACCGCTGCCAGGCTCATCTCGAACGGTTCGGCGAGCTCGTTGACCGATGCGACGCCCTTCGCAAGACGCGCGAGGATCGCGCGGCGGGTTGGATCAGCGAGGGCACCGAACGTGAGGCTCAGCCGGTCGACCGCCATGCACGCTCCTCTCCTTATTCAACTATATAGTTGAATACATCGGACGGACGCACTATGTCAAGGGGCGATCTCAGGCAGTGTCCGTACACGGCGCGCCGCTACGGTCCAACGCGAACAGAGGTGATGACGGTCTCGTCATGACCGTCTCGTTGTGTGACTTACGTTGCGCGCGCCTAGGTTTCGGTTCGTGAAGAAGACATGTGGAAGTCTCTCCGTACTCGCCCTTGTCTTCGTCCTGGCGAGTTGTGGAAGTCCCGCCGGATCGATGGCCGCGCCGTCGGCCGCTACGACTTCGTCCTCGGCGCCAGTCGCGGTAGCGGCTGGCACGATCACCGGGTCGCTCGGATACCCAGCCGACTTCATCCCACCGACCACCGCCTACGCCGTCAACGTGGCAGACCCGCGCATCTTCTTCTCGGTGGATACGCCGCGGTATGGCGGCGGTCCGAGCTCGCCTCCCTCAGCGACGATCGTTCCAGGGGTGCGACCGAGCTACACGATCGCCGGTGTCTCGCTAGGCACTTACTACGTCTTCGCGTATCGCAACGACAATGACCAGAACTACC
>Ga0070680_100004109_pt1 | contig 10902 bp, 13 predicted proteins | sample KBSC73BmetaG_FD_64672 | JGI IMG/M metagenome (GOLD analysis project Ga0070680, IMG submission 64672) | Corn rhizosphere microbial communities from Kellogg Biological Station, Michigan, USA - KBS C7-3B metaG | ecosystem: Host-associated > Plants > Roots > Rhizosphere | place: USA: Michigan... | reverse complement strand
TATCACTACAAGAACGACGGCACGCTCGTGCGCCAGGTGACGAACGGCGACTGGGAAGTGCGCGAGCTGCACGGCGTGGACAAGTCGTTCATCTACTTCTCCGGAACCGAGCGCAGCCCGATCGGGCAGGACGTCTATCGCGTGAAGCTCGACGGCAGCGGCTTGCAGCGGCTGTCTTCGCAGGAAGGAACGCACACCGCGGCCTTCAGTCCGTCGATGGTCCACTACGTCGACCGTTGGAGCGATATCCGCACGCCCGATCAGATTCGCGTGCATCGCGCGGACGGCAAAGTCGCGCACGTCGTCGACGAGAACCGCGTCGCCGCGCTCGCCGCGTACGACCTGCCGCGGCCGGAGTTTCTGCAGGTGAAGACGCGCGACGGCTTCGTGATGGAAGCGATGGTGATCAAGCCGGCGAACTTCGATCCGAAGAAGAAGTATCCGGTCTATCAGCCGCTCTATGCCGGACCGCACGCGCAGTTCGTGAAGAACGCGTGGGACAAATCGGCGACGCGCGGTCTCTTCTACTATCTCATCGCGCAGCAGGGCGTCGTCGTGTGGTTTTGCGATAACCGCACCGCGAGCGGGAAGGGCGCGGTGTCCGCGTGGCCGGCGTACAAGAATCTCGGTGAGTCCGAACTGCGCGACATCGAGGACGGCATTGCCTGGCTCAGGCAGCAGCCGTACATCGACGGCTCACGCATCATGCTTCACGGGTGGAGCTACGGCGGCTTCATGGTCAGCTACGCGCTGACGCACAGCACGACGTTCTCCTCCGGCATCGCCGGCGGCACGGTCTCCGACTGGCGCGACTACGACAGCATCTACACCGAACGCCTCATGCTCATGCCGCAGAACAATCCGGAGGGGTATCGCAAGTCTTCGCCGCGCTTCGCGGCGAAGGATCTGCACGGCCGCCTGCTGCTGCTCCACGGCACGACGGACGACAACGTACACGCGCAGAACACGTTCCAGTTCGCGTACGAGCTGCAACAGCTCGGCAAGCCGTTCGAGATGATGCTGTATCCGCGCACGAAGCACGGCGTGACCGACAAGAAGACCGTGCGGCACATGCAGACGACGGTGCTGGAGTTCATCCGCCGCAATCTGCTGGAATCGGCGCCCGCGGAACGCGGTTCGGGAAGCGGACCGTAGCGTCTGCCTACTGGCAACTCGTTCGCAAAAGCAGGTAATCGTGGAAGCCCTTCTGACAGAAGTCTCTCAGCGCGGCCGGCGCATGCCGGCCTCTCCCATTCGTAAGCTCGCGCCGCTCGCGGAGGCGGCCAAGGCGCGCGGTACGCGCGTCTATCACCTCAACATCGGCCAGCCCGACATCGAGACGCCCGCCGAAATCCGCGAGCGTCTCGCGCTGCTCGATGCGCGCGTGCTCGAGTATTCGCCGTCCGCGGGAACTCCCGAGTTTCTGAGCTCGCTGCAGCTCTATTACCAGCGCCGGGTCGGGATGTCGCTCCAGATGAACCAGATTCTCGCGACGACCGGCGGCAGCGAGGCGATCCTGTTCGCGTTCCTCGCGTGCGCGGATGCCGGCGACGACGTGCTCGTCGTCGAGCCGTATTACGCGAATTACAAAGCGTTCGCGGAGATGGCCGGACTGAACATCGTTCCGGTCACGAGCCGCGGACGCGACGGATTCCACGTGCCCGCTCGTCACGTGTGGGAGCGCGCGCTGACGCCGCGCACGCGCATCGTGATGCTTTGCAATCCGAGCAATCCGACCGGCACGGTGTACACGCGCGAGGAACTGGAGATGATCGCGTCGTTCTGCCGCGATCACGGTCTGTTCCTCATCTCCGACGAGGTGTACCGCGAGTTCGTCTACGACGGCCGCAAGGCGATCAGCGCGCTCGAACTGCGCGATGTCGAAGATCTCGTAGTCGTGGTCGACAGTCTCTCCAAGCGCTACAGCGCCTGCGGCATCCGCCTCGGCGCGCTGGTCACGCGCAACCCGGAAGTCTACGAAGCCTGCCTGCGCATGGCCCAGGGCCGTCTTTCGCCCCCCGGTCTCGCCCAGTTCATCGCCGTCGGCGCCGAGAACCTCGGCGAGGATTACACGCGTCACGTCGTCGCCGAGTACCAGCGCCGCCGCGACGTTCTCTTCGAAGGTCTGAGCTCGATCCCCGGCGTCTTCCTCACGAAACCCGAGGGGGCGTTCTATTGCATCGTGCGGCTCCCGATCGAGAACACCGATGATTTCGCGGCGTGGCTGCTCTCCGATTTCTCGCACGACGGCGCGACGGTCATGCTCTCGCCGGGAAACGGCTTCTACGCGTCGGATCACGGGCACGACGAAGTGCGTATCGCGTACGTCCTCAACGAGGAGGATCTGCGTCACGCGGTCGAAGTGCTGCGCGTCGCGCTTTCCCAGTATGCTTCTCGCCGATGAAGGCGAAGTCGACGGGGCTGAAGGACATCGACGAGTACATCAGCGGCTTTCCCGCTGACGTCCAGAAGATTCTCAAAAAGATCCGCGTCACGATTCGGAAAGCGGCGCCGGACGCGAAGGAAGCGATCAAGTACGGGATTCCGACGTTCGTTCAGAACGGCAATCTGGTGCATTTCGCCGCGTACAAGGCACACATCGGCTTCTACCCCGCACCGCGTGGAATCGAGCCGTTCAGGGACGAGGTTGCTCCATACGAGGCCGGGAAGGGCACGCTGCGCTTCCCGCTCGATCAGCCGGTTCCGTACGGCCTGATCACGAAGATCGTGAAGTTCCGAGTCCAACAGAGCTCGGAGAAAAAGCGGAGAGCCTGACAACACATCATGCCTCACGACGAAGCCCGCTCCCTCATCTGTGACCTCGCGCGATCGTTCTACGACCTCGGCTGGGTGAGCGGCACGGGCGGCGGCATCTGCATTCGCGACGGCGATCACGTCGTGGTCGCGCCGAGCGGCGTGCAGAAAGAGCGGATGCGGCCGGAGCAGATGTTCACGATGGCGCTGGACGGCGCCGTCGTTTCGCGGCCGTCGGATCCGTCGCTGCATCCGTCCGAATGCAGCTCGCTGTTCCTGAAGGCGATCAATCTCCGCAATGCAGGCGCCGTGATTCATAGTCATTCCATTCATGCGATGGCGGCGACGTTGTTGTTCGAGAAGGAGTTCTCGATCTCGCATCTGGAGATGATCAAAGGCATTCAGGGGATGGGCTATCACGACACGCTCGTCGTGCCGATCATCGACAATACGGCTCGCGAGTGTGATCTGGCCGAGGCGCTGGAGCAGGCGATCCTGCGCTACCCGTCGACGAGCGCGGTGCTCGTGCGGCGGCATGGCGTCTACGTGTGGGGCCCGGACTGGGTGCGCGCGAAAACGCACGCCGAGTGCTATGAGTATCTGTTTCGCGCCGCCGTGGAAATGCGGCGGCTGGGGATTCCGACCGTTTCCGAAGGAGCGTAGCCATGCGAGCCTATCCAATCGACAAACCGGAACAGGCGATGGAGCCGCAGGATCTCGAGAAATACGGCGTGTTGTTCTGGCGCGTGACGGCGGACGAGGCGGAGCGCACCGCGACGATCGATACGATCAAGCGCGAGCACCATTATGTCGATCACGACGTCGTCCAGCTCTCACCCGACACGCCGAACATCGACGCCATCTGCGCGAAATTCGACAAAGAGCACTATCACACGGAGGACGAGGTTCGCTTCGTTCTCGAAGGCGACGGCATTTTCGACGTTCGCGATGACGGCGATCAATGGATTCGCATCGAGGTGACGGAAGGCGACATCATCGCCATCCCGGCGCGCAAGTACCATCGCTTCTACCTGACGGACACGCGACACATCCGCTGCATGCGCCTCTTTGCGAACAACGACGGCTGGGCGCCCTTGTATCGCTAAGAGCATGGATCGTTAAGAGCCCGGCGTGCCGTAGGGCATCTGGCCCCAATAGGCGTAGAACGCGTCGTCGAGCTTCTTCCAGCCTGCCGCGACTTCCGGCTGATTCTCCTGCAGCCACCGGACGAAATGGGGTCGCGTGCCGTCGGCATCGTTGATCTGGTACTCCTCGCCGAGGTCCCATGATGCGAATACGCGCCCGATTTTCCTGGCGACGTTCGGGTCGCTCGCAAGCGCGGCGATGCCGCGTCCCACGAAGAGCGGCGTTTCCGATGCGATGAACTCTTTCACTTTTTCCGTCGCATCGCGCCAATTCGCCTCGGATACGCCGAAATGGTCGAGCATCCACTCCGACCGCAGAAATCCCGGCGTCACGGCGAGCGCCGTCATGCCGCGCCCCCGCAACTCCTGAGACAGCGCGAACGCCATGCGAATCACCGTGGTCTTCACGAGGTCGTAGAAGAAATGGCCGCGATAGAAGAACGCGTCCCCGTCCGTGATCTCGACGACGAGTCCGCCGGTTCGCATCCGGGGAATGCCGTGGTAGCTCGTGATGATGTGCGTCTTGATCGCGCGGTCGATGAGCGTCAGCCCGTCCTCGAGCTTCGTCTCCCACAGCTTCTTTCCCCACTCGACGAGATCGTCGCCGCCCCAGATGTCGTTGATCAGGATGTCGAATTCGCCGACCCGCTCGAACAACCGCGCGACCTGCTCCGGCACCGTGTGATCGACCTGCACCGCGATCCCGCGGCCGCCGCGCGCCGTCACGATGTCGGCCGTCTCGTTGATCGTCTCCGGCCGGTTCTTCATCCCCGGTGAGCCGGGCACGCTGCGGCCGGTGCAGTAGACCGTCGCTCCCGCTTCGCCGAGGGCAGTCGCGATGCCACGACCCGCACCGCGTGTTGCGCCGGCGACGACGGCTACTTTCCCTTCGAGAGGTTTCATCAAGACCTCCGCATGGCCAACTCTACGATCTCCCCGATCATATCCGTGTACGACCGCCCGGCTTCCTTCGCCGCCATCGCGAATTCGGCGGCGGGGTCGAGCCAGGGGTTGGGGTTGGCTTCGAGGACGTAGACGCGGCCGTTTTTGTCGAGGCGGAGGTCGATGCGGCCGTAGTCTCGGAGCTTCAGGGCGCGGAACGCGGTCGTTGCGGTTTGCTGGATGCGGGTGACGGTCTCCTCGTCGAGGTCGCGCGCCGGGGCGGATTTGGTCTTTCGGTACGCCTCGGTATTGACGTCGAATTTCACTTCATAGCCGGCAATGTGAGGCATGCCTTTGGGGAGCTTTGAAAGATCGAGCTCGACGAGGGGCAGCGCTTCCAGGCGGTCATTGCCGAGGACTGCAGCGTAGATTTCGCGGCCCTCGATGTACTCCTCCAGGAGCACCGCACCATCGAATTCCTCGTGGACGTAAGCGATCCGCTCCAGTAAGTCTTTGACGGAGTGGACGACGGAGCTTGCGTCGATTCCCTTGGATGCGTCTTCGGAGGCCGGTTTCACAATGACCGGGAATTGGATGTCCTGGGCGTGCTCCACCATCCCCTTGTAGACGACCGCGGAGTAGGGCGTGTAGAGCTCGTGATAGCGGATGATCTTCTTGGCGACCGACTTCTCCATCGCCAGCAACGATCCCTGCGGACCCGCGCCGGTGTATTTCTTTCCGACGAGATCGAGGTACGCGGCGAAATGCATCTCCATCGTGTCGTTGCCGGCGTAGGACTCGACCAGGTTGAAGAACAGATCGGAAGAATTGCGTGCGATGCGGGTCAGCGTCTGCGGGCGTCCGTCGACGGCGAGCTTGGAGGGCTCGTGGCCGAGGTCGCGGAGGGCGTCGGAGATGGCCTCGATGTCGGTCTTCTTTTTCTTCTTCGGCTTGCGCTTCGAGACCGCTTGCGCGTTCTCGCCGGGATAATCCTCCTGCCCCTCCCACGTGTTGTACAGAATCGCGACCTTCATCGCCGCCTCGGATGACGCAGAGGTTTCTTGCCGGTGAGGAAGGTCATGGCCAGCGCGGTGATGTAGACCGTCACCTCGATCATCTGCTGCCGGCTGCGCTCGCGCGCGGCGACGAGATCCAGCTCGTGGAGACGGCGCTCGATTGCCAGGACGAGCTCGCGCACGAGCGTGCGTCGCACGCCGGTCCAGTAATTCACTTTGTCGACGATGTCGCGCCGATGATCCGCGAGGAGCGACGCCGCTGACAGAGCCTCGGGGGAGTCGCGTCGGTTGAAAATATCGAGCAGATCGGCATCGAGCGCCAGGTCGGCAATCAGCGGCGACTCGTCGACCTGCAACTCGCGATAGAACTGCTCGACGGTCTGCTCCATCTCGTCGACGGTAATGTCCGTCTCCCCGGCCGGCCGCGATGGCGGACTCATACCAAGCTCGCCTGCGACACGGTCGACGTATTCGAGTTTTCGCAGCGCGCCCCAGCCAGCGTAACGCTCGCGCCATTGCGCATCGGGATCGAGCCACACCGCGAACGTCTCCGCGAAATCTTCATCGGGATGCTTCTGCGCATACCAGCCCGCGATGTGCCGCACGTAATCGCGCGAGAACGGCACGAAGGGATAGTCATCGCGATACGGACGGCGGAACGATCCGAACAGCTCGTGCCACTCGGGCGTGCGATAGAGCTCGTACGCGTAATTGAACGCGTGACCGGCCTCGTGGCGGAGATACATCATGATCTCGCGCTCGCTCTCGACATCGTTGAGCGCCGCCTCGATGTTCGCGACGCGAGGATCGCCCAGATAAAACGGAATGCCGATGACGGGCTCGCCGGAAGGGCAGCCCCATTCATCGGAGAGATAGCACCGCGGATGGAAATGACGCAGTCCCCTGGCGTCGAGCTCGTCATAAAGCTCGCGCACGTATTGCGCGACCGGCGACGCCTCCAGCGAGAGCCCGAGCTCACGGATTGGCACACTCAGCAGTGCGCGCGCCTCGGGCGGAGCCTGTTCGAACGCGACCATCGGTTGACGCTGCTTCAAATCAGAGGCCAGCTACAATCCGCGCGATGAAATATTGGCTGATGAAGTCCGAACCGTCCGCTTACTCCATCGACGATCTCGAGCGCGACGGATCGACGAGTTGGGAAGGCGTGCGCAACTTTCAGGCGCGCAACTTCATGCGCGACGAGATGCGCGCCGGAGACAAAGTTCTGTTCTACGCATCGAGCGCCGAACCGTCGGGCGTGAGCGGACTCGCGGAAGTGAGCCGCGACGGGCGTCCCGAAAAAGATCCGACGTGGAGCATGGTCGACATCAAGTTCGTGAAGAAGTTCAGGAACGTCGTGCCGCTGGAGACGCTGAAGAAGACCAAGGGCCTCGAGAACATGCTCGTGACGAAGAAGGGCATGCGGCTCTCGATTCAACCGGTGACGAAAGCGGAGTACGACATCGTCGTGAAGCTGGCGAAGTGAAAGCGAAACTGGAGCTCTTCCGCGAGGACATCACGAAGCTCGACGTCGACGCGATCGTGAATGCCGCGAACTCTTCGCTCCTCGGCGGAGGCGGCGTCGATGGCGCGATTCATCGCGCGGCTGGGCCGGAGCTGCTCGCGGAGTGCCGCACGCTCGGCGGATGTCCGACCGGCGAGGCTCGCATCACGCGCGGCTATCGTCTCCCCGCGCGTCACGTCATTCATACCGTCGGTCCGGTGTGGCATGGCGGAACACGCGGCGAGCCGGAGCTGCTCGCGTCGTGTTATCGCGCGAGCCTCCGGCTCGCGATCGACAACGGCGTGCGCACGATCGCGTTTCCCGCGATCAGCTGCGGCGTGTATGGATATCCGCTCGATCAGGCCGCGCAGATCGCGGTGCGCGAGACTCGCGCCTTTCTCGCGAACGACGATTCGATCGAGCGCGTGATCTTCACGTGTTTCGGTGAAGACGTCTGCGATGCATATCGCGACGCGCTCGCCGCGGTTTCCTGAACGCCCCCCGCGCGTGTCCAACGTGCGTGTGGAGGAAATCGTGAGAAAGCTCATCCCGCTGTTCATCGTCATCACGCTCTTCGCGTGCAATAAAGCCGAGCGGCAGGCGTCAGTCGCAGCCAGGGCCGTCGTTACGGATACCGCGGCGGTCGAAGCGGCCGGCGCTCCGCAACAACAAGCCCTTCCGCGCATGATCGTGCGCACCGCGAACGTGCGAATCATCGTCGCCGACACCTCGAAGGCCGTCGATGCCATCACAAACTCCGTCGAGGCCCTCGGCGGCTACGTCGCCGGTTCGCGTATCTGGCGCGACGGCGAGCTGCTGCGCGCGACGCTCACGCTGCGCGTCCCCACGGACAAGCTGACCACGACGCTCACCTCGATCCGCGGTATCGCCAAGCGCGTCGACAACGAGACCATCAGCAGCGACGACGTGAGCCAGGAGTACGTCGACCTCGGGTCACAACTGCGCAATCTCGAGGCGACGGAGATCGAGCTGCGCGAGCTGATGACCACCATCCGCAAGAACGCCAAGAAAGCGGAAGAAGTGCTGCAGATGCACCAGCAGATCGCCTCGATTCGCAGCCAGATCGAGCAGACGAAAGGCCGCATGCGTTACCTCAGTCAAGTCGCGGCGATGTCCGCCGTGTCGCTCGAAGTCGTTCCAGACTTCATCGCCCAGCCGGTCGTCGAGCCGGGATGGCAGCCGGTCGTGATCATGAAAGACGCGAGCCGCGCGCTCGTCGGCGTGTTCCAATCCATCGTCACGGCGCTGATCTGGGTCGTGATCTACGTCCTGCCGATCGTCGGAATGTTGATGCTCATCGCGAGCATCGGGTGGAAGGTGTATCGTCGCACGCGAACGCGTGCCGCATGAATGAGCTGATCGCCTACTTCGACCGCATCCGCGAGCGCACGATGCGCGTGGTCGCATGCGTGCCTCCGGAGCAGGTCGAGTGGACGTTCAAGGAAGGGAAGTTTTCGTTCGGCGACATCATGCGGCATCTCGCGGCGATCGAGCGCTGGATGTTCGCCGAGAACGCGCAGCTCCGGCCGAGCCGTTATCCAGGGCACGGCCGCGAGCTCGCCGACGGCTACGACGCGATCGTCGCCTACATGCAGCGCATGCACGCGGAGTCGATGGAGATCTTCGGCGCGCTGTCCGGCGAAGATTTCGAGCGCAAATGCATGACGCCGGGCGGCGCGGAGCTGCGCGTCGGGAAATGGCTGCGGGCGATGATCGAGCACGAGATCCATCATCGGGGGCAGCTCTATCTTTATTGCTCGATGCTCGACATCCGGACGCCGCCGATGTACGGTCTGACCGAGGAGCAGGTGAAGGAGCGCAGCGCGCGCACACCCGCGATCAGGGGAGAGAGCTGATGGCGACAGAAGACGAGAACAAACCTTCCGAAACCCCGCTCGAGCAAGCCGCCGCCGAGGGGGATGCGACGGCCGCGCTGCTCGCGGTCAGCACGTCGGCCGCACCGGAGGACGCGAAGAAAGAGGTCATCTACCACTGCATCGTCCTGACGTTCACGCAGCAGGGCCTGCCCACGATCAACAGCCAGAGCGCGCGCATCGTCTGGTCGACGATCGAGGACAACGTGATCATTCTCCTCGGCAACGGCGTCACGACGTGCATCGGCGGCAAGGGCTTCCATGCGCCCGCGCTCGCGCCGGTGTTTGCGACGCTCAAGGAGATGAACCAGGTGACGGTGGTGAGCGATCTCGTGACGGGACTCGCTGCGTTGGTGACACCGTGAAGAGAGCGATCGCACTGCTGCTGTTCGCCGCCTCTCCCGCGATCGCCCAGGCGCCCACCTGCACCAACAAGATTCAGGGACTCACCGCGAAACAGGTGACGGCGGTCATCTGCCCGGGCACGACGGCTCCTGCCGAAGCGCAGCCGATGATCATCGGCGTCGGCAACAGCCAATTCGAGACGACGGCCAACAAAGTGACGTTGGTGCCGGTGTTCGGCTTCACGGTCGTCGATGCCTCGGTCAAGGATCCGGTGAAGGCGCAGGAGAACCTGATTCTTCTCTCGGGCGCGAAGACGGCGACGCTGACGTATCAGACGACGACCACTACCGTGAGCGTCATCCCGGCCGATCCGCTCGCCGCGAAAAACCGCATGTATTACGAGTGGGCGGTCGGTCCGGCGAGAGCGCCGAACGTGAATCCCGCGACGCCGGCCACGAGTGCCCAGGATCTCAATGCGGTTCGCTTCACGGCTCTGGGCGATTACGCGATCGGCGGGGTTTTCGGGAAGGGAACCTCGAAGCAGTCGCGCCTGCAATCGACGGCGACGATCAAGATCGACTCGACCGACAAGGACTCGCCCGATTTCACCGACGACAATCGCGCCGCCGCGGGCATCGGATTCACGAATCTTTCCCTCGGCCGCTTGTGGATGCACGGGAACGCCGGATTCGAGGCTCATCTCGACAAGGGGTTTCACGGCGGCGCCCGAAACGCGGACGCGGTGCTGACGATCTCCGGGTGGGTTCCGGTAGCGCGCTCCTTCACGTTGTTCCGAACGCAGGGAGAGTTCATCGCCGCGCCGCTGTCGTTCACCGCGTCGTACGGCTATCGCAACCGGCGGCAACCGGACGGGAGGGCGTCAGGGCGCTTTTTCGAGGGCTCCGCGCTGTATCACCTGTTCCTCTTCGATGACTACCAGGTCAGCTTCAGCGGCAAGTGGACGGTCAACGACATGAGCGGCTCGGCGAGCGTGCCGCACACGCAGAAGCTGTTCAAGGTGACGGTCGCCTACATGGTCGACAACAAGAGGGGCTTTCAGGCGGTGGCGTCGTTCGAGAATGGAGCGGCGGGCGCGATGCTGAAGGACGTGCGAAATTACTTCATCGGTGTCGCGCTGTCGAAGCTCAATCTCGGAGGAAAGGGCGGCGGAGGTTCTTAACGAACCGACCGCCGCCGCGCCAGCTGCGGCTTCATCACCACGTGCGTCGTCTGTCCCGACGCACGTGGAATCCTGTACGTGCCGTAGCGCGGAACCGTGATTGTGATGGTTCCTGTCGCGCCGCCGTTCGGGTCCGCGGCCCAGAGGTGACCGCCGTTGATGTACACGACCGCGGCGGAAT